>Ga0182024_10002045_pt1 | contig 50865 bp, 44 predicted proteins | sample P32metaG_FD_120480 | JGI IMG/M metagenome (GOLD analysis project Ga0182024, IMG submission 120480) | Permafrost microbial communities from Stordalen Mire, Sweden - P3-2 metaG (Illumina Assembly) | ecosystem: Environmental > Terrestrial > Soil > Wetlands > Permafrost | place: Sweden: Stordalen... | reverse complement strand
CGTCGCGGCGGTGATCCCGTGCTCCTCGTTGTAGGCGAGCTGGATCTCGCGACGGCGGTCTGTCTCGGAGATCGCCGCCCGCATCGCGCGCGTCTCTTTGTCGGCGTACATCAACACCGTCCCCCCCACGTTGCGCGCCGCGCGGCCGATCGTCTGGATCAGCGAGGTCTCACCGCGCAGGAATCCCTCCTTGTCGGCGTCGAGGATCGCGACCAGCGAGACCTCGGGCAGGTCCAGGCCCTCTCGCAGCAGGTTCACGCCGACCAGCACGTCGTACTCCCCGAGCCGCAGGTCGCGAATGATCTGGATGCGCTCGAGCGTGTCGATCTCGGAGTGCAGGTAGCGAGTCTTGAAGCCCATCTCGAGCAGATACTGCGAAAGGTCCTCGCTCATCTTCTTTGTCAGCGTCGTCACCAGCACCCGCTCGTCGCGGTCGACCCGCATGCGGACCTCGTTCATCAGGTCATCGATCTGATTGCGCGTCTCGCGCACGTCCACGACCGGATCGACGATTCCGGTCGGGCGGACGATCTGCTCGACGATGCGCGTCGACTGCGCGCGCTCGTACTGCCCGGGCGTCGCCGATACGAACAGCAGCTGCGGAGTGATCGAGAGGAACTCCTCAAACGTCTGCGGACGGTTGTCGAGCGCGCTCGGCAGCCGGAAGCCGTACTCCACGAGCGTCTGCTTGCGCGAGCGGTCGCCCTCGAACATGCCGCCGATCTGCGGCACGGTCTGGTGGGACTCGTCGATCAGGCAGATGAAGTCCTTCGGGAAGTAGTCGATCAGGCAATACGGCCGCTCGCCCGGCTTGCGGTTGTCGAGGATGCGCGAGTAGTTCTCGATCCCCGAGCAGAACCCCATCTCGCGCAGCATCTCCATGTCGTACTGCGTGCGCTGGCGCAGCCGATGGGACTCCAACAGCTTGCCCTCGGACTCCAACTGCTCGCAGCGCTCGTTCAGCTCGCGCCCGATCTCCGCCACGCCGTCCTCGATCGTTCCCTCCTTGACGTTGTAGTGCGTCGCCGGCCAGATCGCCACGTGCTCCAGGTCGTCGGCAATCAACTCGCCGGTGAGCGGGTCGAAGTGCTGGAGCCGTTCAACCTCGTCGCCGAACATCGTCGCCCGGAAAGCCGTCTCGGCGTAGGCGGGGAAGACCTCGAGCGTCTCTCCTCGCACGCGGAACGTGCCACGCGAGAGAACGCTGTCGTTGCGCGTGTACTGGATCGAGACCAGTTTGCGCAGCAGCTTGTCACGGTCGATGACCTCTCCGCGTCTGAGGATCTGCATGTTCATCTCATACGTCTCCGGCGAGCCAAGGCCGTAGATGCACGAAACCGAGGCGACGACGATCACGTCGCGGCGCGCGAATACGGCGGCCGTGGCGGCGTGTCGCAGGCGGTCGACCTCCTGGTTGATCGCCGAGTCCTTCTCGATGTAAAGGTCCCTGCTCGGGACGTAGGCCTCGGGCTGGTAGTAGTCGTAGTAGGAGACGAAGTACTCGACGGCGTTGTCGGGGAAGAACGTGCGGAACTCGTTGCACAGCTGCGCCGCCAGCGTCTTGTTGTGGGCGATCACCAGCGTCGGGCGCTGCACCGCCTCGATCACGCCCGCCATCGTCATCGTCTTGCCGGTGCCCGTCGCCCCGAGCAGCGTCTGGAAGCGCTCGCCGTCCTGCACGCCCTCGGCCAGGCCGGCGATCGCCTTCGGCTGGTCGGCAGTCGGCGTGAAGACGTGGTCGAGCTTGAACTCGTGCATCGCACCCCTACCGTAGCGAGCGCCTACTGCAATCCGAGCTCGCGCGGGTACGTCGCCCGGTAGGCCTGCTGGGCATCCAGCACCCGCTGCACGTAGGCCCGCGTTTCTTCAAATGGGATCGCAGCGACGGTCAGCCGCTTGCCGGCCGCTTGCGCGCGCGCGACCCAGCTGTCGACGTTCGCCAGGCCGCCGTTGTACGCGGCCACCGCAAGCATCTCGTTGCCGCTGTAGTGGTTGAGCAGGTAACGCAGGTAGTAGCTGCCGTAGGCGACGTTGATGCTCGGCGTCGCCAGATCGCTGGCCGTGAAGCGACTGCCCCCGGACAGGTGCGCGATGAAGTAGGCCGTTTCCGGAAGTATCTGCATCAACCCCTCCGCCCCCGCCGTCGACGGACGCGGATCGAACTTCGTCTCGGCGTAGATCACCGCGGCGATCAACGCCGGGTCGAGGTGCTTCTCGGCCGCCTGCGTGCGGATGACGCTCGCGTCGGTGAGCGGCAGTCCGACCTTGTGCACGGCGTGATCGGACACGATCAACGCCACGAACAGCGCCGTGAGCGCGACTACGGCGATCGTGCCGAGCGTTCGGCGACTCATCTCTCCAGCTTGTCAAGAACGGCTGACAGCTCGCGCTCGAGATCCCCCTCGGTTCCGTCGTTGCGTACGACGAAGGTCGCCCTTCGCGCCTTCTCCTGCTGAGACAGCTGACGCGCCGCGCGCTCGTCCAGCCGGGCATGTCCACGTGCCGCCGCGCGCTCTTGGCGCAGCTGCTCGTCGCTGATCACCGCGATCGTCGCGTCGTAGGACCCCTCCATGCCCGCCTCGAACAGCAGCGGAGTCTCCACCACCGCCGCCCGCGGTCCTCTCGGGCTGGCTTGGCCCGCTCGCACCTGCGCAAGCCACACCGCGACCCGCGCCTCCACCAGCGGCCACAGCAGGCCCTCAAGCCACTCGCGGTCCTCCTCTTGCGAGAACGCGCGCCGTGCGACCGCCGAGCGATCCACGACGCCGTCCGGCGCGACCGCCTGACCCCAGCGCTCCACCACCGCATCGCGCAGCTGCTCGCCCGCGTACAGCTCGTGCACCACCGCGTCCGTTGAGAGCACCGCCGCGCCGAGACGTCCCAGCGCCGCCAGCGCGGTCGACTTTCCGGCCCCCAGTCCGCCCGTCAGCCCGACGAAGGGGACGGCCACCTCGACCCGCTCGGAGCCACTCAGAGCGCGTCAGTCCTGCGAGGGCTCGGCCGGCTGCTGGCTCTCATCGGAGGCGGGAGCCTGCGCCGGCGGGCCATCCGGCTCGCCCGGCTGTGATCCGTCGGCCACCTCCTCCTCCTCCTCCTCGACCGCCGCGGCTGAAGCCTCGGCGGCAGCCTCGGGCGCCTGCGCGCCGTTCGCGGCCTGCGGCGCGTCCGCTGCGTCTGTCGCCTCGGGCGCCTCGGGCGCCTCGGTGGCGGAGGGATCGCCGCTGGCCTCCGGAGCCTCGGACGCCTCGCCGTCCTGCGCGGCTTGCGGCGCCTCCAGGTCGACCTCGGCGGCGGCCTGCGCCTCTCCCGCCTCGAGCGGCGCCTGCGCGACGGGCGCCGCCTCGGCTCCGTCCTCGCCGCCGGCGGTCGGCTCAGGGTCGGGCTCGCCCGGCCGTGCCACTGGCAGGATCTGATCCTCCACCCGCTTGGCCGACAGGGACAGGCGCCGGCGCTCGGAGTCGATCTCGAGGATCCTCACCCGAATCTCATCGCCCGGATGGACGATCTCGCGCGGACTCTCCACGTGATGCGGCGCCAGCTCGGAGATGTGGACGAGCCCCTCGACCCCGTCGAGGATCTCGACGAACGCGCCGAAGGTAACGACCTTGGTCACCTTGCCCGCGAGCTCGTCGCCGACGGTATAGGTGTCGACGATCCGCTGCCAGGGATCCTCCTGGGTCTGCTTGAGCCCCAGCGAGATGCGTTGGCGATCGCGATCGATGTCGAGCACCTTGACCTTCACGGTGTCCCCGATCGTGAGGATCTCGCTCGGGTGGTTGACGTGCGACCACGACAGCTCGGAGATGTGGATCAGGCCGTCGATGCCGTCCAGGTCGACGAAGGCGCCAAAGTCCACGATGTTCGATATCTGACCCTCGACGACCAATCCGGGCTGCAGGCGGTCGAGGATCTGCTGGCGAACCTCCTTGCGCTCCTCCTCCAGGACCGCGCGTCGGGACAGCACGACGTTGTTGCGCGAGCGGTTCAGCTCGATCACCTTGGTCTCGATCTTCGTGCCCATGTACTCGTCGAGGTTGGGCACCCGCCGGATGTCCACGAGCGAGGCGGGCAGGAAGCCGCGCACGCCGAGATCGATGATCAGTCCGCCCTTGACCACCTCGATGACCGTACCCTCGACCGGCTCGCCGGACTCGGCCGCCGTTTCGATCCGCCGCCATGCCTTCTCGAAGCGGGCGCGCTTCTTGGACATGATCAGGCGACCGTCCTGGTCCTCCTTGGTGAGGACGATCGCGTCGACCTCCTCGCCCAAGTGAACCTCGTCGTTCGGGTCGACGGACTTGCGAATCGACAGCTCGTTGGCGGGGATGACGCCCTCGGACTTGTAGCCGATGTCCACGAGGACCTCGTCCTTGTCGATGCGCACGACGTTCCCCGTCACCACCTCGCCCTCCTCGATCGTGCGGAAGGTGGCGTCGTAGTTGGGGACGATCTCGCCGTCTATCTCCAGCAGGAGTCCGTTTGACCCCTCGACCACTCGGGCTTGAGGATTCTCCATCACCGTTTGCACCGGCGAAGACTAGCGCAGCCGTATCATTGCTGGGCAGATGCCTGTTCGAGCGACGAAGCGGGGAGCGCAGCGCACTCGCTTGGAGAGCGACTGTGACGTGCTCATCTGTGGCGCGAGCTTCGCCGGGCTCGCAGTCGCCCGCGAGCTGGCCTGCTCGGGCGCGCGGGTGCTCCTGCTCGACCGCTACGAGCTCGGAGAGCGCCAGACCTCGGCGTGCGCGATGCCCACCGTGTGGTTGGAGGCGCTCGAGCTGATGGCCTGCCTGCGCCAGAGCTTCGACGAGCTGGTCGTCCACACGCCATTTCGCACCGCGCGCTGGCCGCTGCCGTGGTCGTTCTGCACGTTCGACTACCGCGAGCTGTGCGCTCTGCTGTCGAGCCAGTCGGACTCTGGTGAGGTGGTGTTCGAGACGGCGACAGTCACGGCTCGCGAGGGCTTCACGGTGCAAACCGACCGCGGCGAGCTGCGTGCGCCCCTGATCGTCGACGCGCTCGGCTGGCGGCGTGTGCTTGCCAACTCGGCGACGATCCAGCCGCCGGCCGCCACCTTGTCGCGGGGCCTGGAGGTCCACCCGAACGGCAGCGGCGAGGAGATGGAGCTGTGGATCGATCCCCGCTACATCCGGGCCGGCTACGGCTGGTGCTTCCCAGCCCGCGACGAGCTGCGTGTTGGCATCGGCTCCTTCTGGCCTGCACACCACGTCAAGGAGCCGACGGTCAGGCTCGCGCGCGACATGCAGCTTCCCCCGCGCGGCTATCAGGGCAATTGGATTCCCCACCAGCTGCGCCAAGCGGTCGAGGACGAGGTCTTCTTCGTCGGCGACTCCGCCGGTCATTGCCTCCCACTCACGGCCGAGGGGATTCGCACGGCCCTCTACTTCGGCCTCGCGTGCGGGCGCGAGCTGCGCGCGGTGCTGGACGGGCGCCGCACTCGCGATGAGGCGCTGAAGCGATACGGCGCATTCTCGGATTCCCACACGCGCAAATACCGCTGGATGCTCGGCGCCCAGCGAGCGGTCGGGCGCATGACACCGAGCCGCTCCGTCACCGCCATCGTCCGGGCCGTGGAGAGCCGGCGCATCGCCACCTGGATCTTCAACCACTACCTGGCGATCGCCCCGCCCTCGTTCGTCGACTCGGGCCGCGGCCGATCATCCGCGCCGGTGAAGCGTCTGGACGCCGCGACGGCCTCGTGAGGACTCGCTTCACGCGACCTCCCACGCCTGAGGCAGGATCTCCAGGTAGCACATGTCCACACGCATCACATCCATGGCCCACTCGAACAGCGCGCGACCGGGTCCGTATCGACCGGCCAGCGCCCGCTCGGCGAGCGGCTCCTCCTCGGCGGCGAGCACTCTCGCGCAAGCCTCCAACGGAGCGCCCAGCGGCTCGCCGCGCACCGTGCAGGGGGCCACGAGCAGGCGGGCGTCGCGGCGCAGGCGCTTGACCTTGCCCGAGCTTCGCTCCGAGCGCACGTACAGCCGGCCGTCCTTCTCCGCCGCCCAGACGGGCGTCGGGACGGGCGTCCCACCGCCGCGATAGGTCACGAGCAGCGCGCGCTTGCTGGCGGCGACGTCAACCAGCGAGCCGACGCGAGGCGCGCTGACGATCCGACGCGCGCCGGCCGGGGCGGTACGGGCCGCGAGTCGAGCCGAGAACAGCGCCGCCGGCAAACGCCGCCCAGGCACCGGACGGGCGTGCGGGCGAGCCGTCGCCTCCTCGGGCCCGTGCGCGCCCGGATCGCCGCCGGGGAGAGCTTCGTCGGATCGCTTCTGATCGGCCACCCGTTCCCCTTCGCCTACAGTCCGCCCAACACTTCCGCAAGGACGCGAACGCCCTCTTCGATCGCCGGCTCGCTGAGGTTCGCGTAACCGACCACCAACGCGTCGGTCTGCGCCGGCGAGCCGAGCAGGTGCATGCTGAGCGGATAGACCCCAACCGAGCGCTCCACGCACGCTTCGACCAGGCGCTGCGCTGGAAACGACCGAGGCAGTCGCACGAGCGCGTGCAGCCCGGCCGAGATGCCGCTGACTCGCGCGCCCGGCAGGCTCTGGGCGATCGCGGCAAGAAGCGTGTCGCGGCGGGCGCGGTTGCGCCGGCGCGCCTTGCGCAGGTGGCGATCGTAGGCCGCGGTGTCGATCAGCCGAGCGAGCGCGAGCTGGTCGACCGTGGGCGAGCCGAGATCGTCGAGCGCCTTGGCCTCGACGACCGCGTCGAGCAGCGCGGCCGGCAGCACCAGCCAGCCCAGGCGCAAGCCCGGAGCGAGCGTCTTGGAGGCGGTTCCGAGATAGACGACGCGGTCGGGTGCCAGACCCTGCAGCGCCGCCGGCGAGGCGCGGTCATAGCGAAACTCGGCGTCGTAGTCGTCCTCGATCACCAAACCCCCGCCGCGCGCCCACTCCATGAGCGCGGCGCGGCGCCCGGGCGAGAGCACGACGCCGGTCGGGCACTGGTGTGCCGGCGTGATCAGGACCGCCGGCGCATCGATCGTGGAAACGTCGATCCCCTCCTCGTCGACCGGCACGCCGCGGACCGTCAGGCCCGCGTAGGAGAGAACGGCACGGTGCGGCGGCAGGCATGGGTCCTCGACCGCGATCGCCTCCATGCCCAGACGCAGGAACGCCCGAGCCAGCAGCGCGAGTCCCTGGGTGGCTCCGCTGCAGACGACTATCGAGTCGGGCTGGGCGACGACGCCGCGGACGCGCCGCAGGTACGCGGCCAGCGCGCTGCGCAGCTCGATAGCGCCGCGCGGGTCGGGGTAGGCGAACGCGCTCGCCGGCGTCGAGCGCAGCACCTCGCGCAGGGCGCGCGACCACAGCGCGCGCGGAAACGAGGCCAGGTCGGGGGCCCCGGGGAAGAAGTCGAAGCGCAGCGCGCGTGCGTGCGGCCGGGACCGCGCCTCCTCGCCGGCCGCCGCGGCCGCTGCCACGTATGTGCCGGCCCCCCTTCGCGAGATGAGATAGCCCTCGGCGAGCAACTGGGCGTACGCATCCACGACCAGACGGCGCGAGACCTCGAGATCGTCCGCCAGCGCACGCGAGGATGGCAGGCGGTCGCCGGCGGGAAGGACGCCGTCGCGGACCAGCTCGCGCAACCGATCCTCCAGCTGCGCGCGCCGCCGCCCGCCGCGCAGCTGGATCGAGAGCTCCGGCCCGTAACTGGTACCCGTTTTTTCAGCTAGACTGGTCACTATCTGGGGTCCACCTGTCAGGTAGAGTAGCGCCATGTCGGTCGCCCGCGCAGCCCTGGTCCAGGCAACGTCCCAGTCGGCGATCCGCGCGGGCCTCGCGCGCGAGTCGCACCGAGAAGAGGAGGCACGAGCATGAGCCGTATTGAAGGCGTCTCGGGCAGACGCGCCGGACCGCTTACGCGCGTCGCCCTGTGGATTGCTGGACGCAAGGTCGGAGCGCTCGTCGGGCGCTCGAGCGAGGGGATGATCGAGCCGGCGGAGGCCTACGCCCACGCGCCGGGGCTGCTGCTGGGCTGCGGCATGCTGGAGCAGGCGACGGCGAAGCTGCACGGCGTCGAGGAGCGTCTGAAGGTCCTCGCCGAGCTCAAGGCCGCCACGCTCACTCATTGCGAGTGGTGCATCGACATCGGCTCGCAGATCGCGCGCCGCGCCGGAGTGAGCGACGCGCAGCTGCTCGCGCTTCCGCGCTATCGCGACAGCGAGTTGTTCGACGAGTCCGAGAAGCTGGTGCTCGATTACGCAGTCGGCATGAGCCGCACGCCGGTTGCGGTCTCCGATCAGCTGTTCTCCGAGCTCCGTTCCCGCTTCGACGACGCACAGCTCGTGGAGCTCACGAACGTGATCGCAGTGGAGAACATGCGCGGCCGCTTCAACCTCGCGCTCGGCATCGGCGCCGCCGGATTCAGCGAGGGCATGGTGTGCGCCCTGCCGGAGGCGGAGCTCGTGCCCGAAGCGGAGGCCCTGCCCGCGACATGAGGGTCTTCGTGGCCGGCGCCACCGGCGTGATCGGACGGCGGCTGGTGCCGCTGCTGATCGCCGACGGGCACCAAGTCACCGGCATGATCCGCTCACCGCAGAGGATCGACGCGCTGCGAGCGATGGGCGCCGAGCCGACAATCGCCGACGCGCTGGACGCCGAGGCGGTCCGGACCGCGGTGAGCGGTGCCCGCCCGGATGCCGTCATCCACGAGCTGACCTCGCTTCCGCAGCGAATCGATCCGCGCAAGCTCGACCGGGACTTCGCGCTCAACGACCGTCTCCGCAGCGAGGGCACTCGCCATCTCGTGGCGGCGGCGCAGGCGGCGGGCGCCGGGCGAATCGTTGCGCAAAGCATCTCCTTCGCCTACGCTCCGGGTCCTCCGGGCACGCTGCACAGCGAGCGGGACCCGCTGTTCCTGCAGGCACCGGAGCCGTTCAGGCGCTCCGTCGAAGCCCTGCGGGACCTCGACAGCGCCGTTCTCGGCGCGGGTGGCGTCGTGCTGCGCTACGGCTACTTCTACGGTCCCGGCAGCGCGATCTCGCCGGACGGCTCGATCGTCCGGGACCTCGCCCGACGTCGCCTGCCGATCGTCGGCGGAGGCGGCGGCGTGTGGTCGTTCATCCACGTCGACGACGCCGCACGTGCGACCGTAGCCGCGCTCACACAGGGTGGGTCGGGCGCCTACAACATCGTCGATGACGACCCCGCGCGGGTGTCCGACTGGATTCCCGCGCTCGCCGCCGCCGTCGGCGCGCCGCGACCGTTTCGGCTCCCGGCGTTCATCGCCCGGCTGGCCGCCGGCAGCTACGGCGTGACGACGATGACGGAGGCTCAGGGCGCGACAAACGAGCTCGCCAAGCAGGAACTTGGCTGGAGCCCCCAGCACGCGAGCTGGCGTGAGGGATTTCGCACCGCGCTGAGTTGAGCGCTACTTGCGAACGACCAGCAGCACGCCGGCGGCGAGCAGCACCAGCCCGACTATCCGCTGCGCGCCCACGTGCTGGCGAGCCACTCCGAGCAGGCCGAAGCGGTCGATAACGACCGAGATGACGAGCTGACCGGTGATGACGACCGCAGTGAGGCCACTCGCTCCCAACGTTCGTACGGCGACGAGCGCCACCGTCACATATACGGCGCCGAGCAGCCCGCCGATCCACGCCCACCATGGCGCCCGCCCGACGTGGCCGAGGTTGCCCAGCCCACCGCGCACGACGGCCGCGATCGCCACCAGCGCGATCGTGCCGACCAGGAACGAGAAGCTCGCCGCCTGCACGCTCCCGACGGCCTTCCCCAGGCGCGAGTTGATCGGCGCCTGCATGCCCACAAGGCATCCCGCGGCCGCGCCCAGCAGTACCGCAAGCCCGCGGCTCATCGCGCCTGCTCCGGTTCGCTCACTTCGCCTCCAGCCAGTTCTGGCCGACGCCGACGTCCACCGCCAGGGGCGGCTCGCGATCCCACACGGCGCACATCTCACGCTCGATCAGCTCGCGCGCGAGCTGCGTCTCGGCCGGCGGCCCTTCAAACAACAGCTCGTCGTGGATCGTGAGGATCAGGCGCGTCTTTGAGCCCCCCTGCGACAGCGCTCGCTCGCAGCGCACCATCGCGAGCTTGATGATGTCCGCCGCCGTGCCCTGGATTACGGTGTTCACGGCGAGGCGCTCGCCGAGAGTCCGCACCTGGTAGTTGCGGGCGCGCAGCTCGGGAATCTGGCGTCGTCTGCCCCACAGGGTCTTTACGTAGCCGTCGGCCTTCGCGCGCTCGATCGTCTCGGCGATGAAAGCGGCCACGCGGGGAAAGCGCTCCAGGTAGGCATCGATGAACGCCTTGGCCTCCTCGCGCGGGATGTTCAAGCGGTCTGAGAGCCCATAGTCGGAGAGCCCGTAGACGATGCCGTAGTTGATCATCTTGGCCTTCGAGCGCATCCCCGGGTCGATGTCCTGCGCCGCCACCGCGAAGACCTGCGACGCGGTCGCCGCGTGCACGTCTTCGCCCCGGCTGAAGATCTCCTTCAGCACCGGCTCATCGGCGACGTGTGCCAGCACCCGCAGCTCGATCTGGGAGTAGTCGACGGACATCAGCACGTTCCCCGGCTCCGCCTCGAAGCATCCGCGGATCTCCCTGCCCAGCGGCGTGCGGATCGGGACGTTCTGCATGTTCGGGTTGGTACTCGACAGCCGGCCCGTCTGGGCGACGGCCTGCAGGAACGTCGTATGGATGCGCGAGCGCTCGTCGACCACTTCGGGGAGCACATCGAGATAGGTCTTGGTCAGCGTGGAGAGCTCGCGCCAGCGCTCGATCTTCGGCACGATCTCGTGCTCGGAGCGAATCGCCTGCAGGACGCGAGCGTCCGTCGAGAACCCGGTCTTGCCGCGGCGCTTGCGCGACAGGCCGAGCTTCTCGAACAGGATCTCCCCCAGCTGCTGCGGCGAGGCGATCAGGAACTCCTCCCCAGCCAGCGCGAAGATCTGCGTTTCCAGCCCCGCGATCTCCTCGCGCACGCGACCCGTGATCGCCGCGAGGCGCTCGAGGTTCAGGCGCATCCCGAGCAGCTCCATCTCGCGTAGAACAGCCACCAGTGGCAGCTCGATCTCCTGCATTACCGGATCCAGACCGAGCTCTGCGATCTGCTCGCGCTGCCAGTCTGCCAGCGCCGGGAGCAGGACCGCGTCGGCGACCACGGGGTCCTCGATATCGCTCGCCAGACCACGCTCTTCGCACAGCTCCGCGAAGGGATAGCCGCGTCGGGCAGGGTCCAGCAGGTAGGCGCCCAGCAGCGTGTCATGGCGCAGGCCGGGCGCGACCAGCCGGAGTGCCTTCGCGTCGTGAGCGATCACTGGGCGCTCCGCGCAGGCCGCGACGACCTCCTCGGGGCTGCCACAGTCCCCGGCCAGGACCTCGGCGGCGCCTGACCACCGCTCGCCGCTGGCGCCGTTTCGATCGTCCTGTGGCGCGATTGCCACCGCAAAGCGCCAGGGCGCACCCTCGGCGAACAGCGCGCCCTCGGGGGCCTCGGCCGCGGTCACGACCACACACAGCTCCTCGGCGGCGTCGCCGAGGCGGGCGAGATCCGAAGGCTTGCCACCGCGCACGCGAGCGCCGAGCCTGACCTCCGCCACCGGCGTCGGCGCGGCGAGCTCGGGGTCGCCGAGCGCCTCCTCCAGGCGGCGGAGCGGGTCGCGCAGCTCGTACTCCCGGAACACCTCGCGTATGCGCGAGCGGTCGGGCTCGCGCACGGCCTCCGCCGCGATGTCGAAATCGACCTCCACGCCGCGCTGGACGGTCGCCAGGACCTTCGATACGCGCGCGTCCTCGGCGTGGTCGAGCAGGTTCTGTTTGCGCTTGGGTCCGCTGATGAGCGCGATGTTCGACAGCACGTCCTCCAGCGAGCCGTAGCGCTGTATCAGCTCGCTCGCCGTCTTGTCGCCGATCCCCGGAACGCCGGGGATGTTGTCCGACGTGTCGCCCTTCAGACCGTAGAAGTCAGGAATCAGCTCGGGCGGGATCCCGTAGCGATCGACGACGGCCTGGCGGTCGTAGATCTTCGTGTCGGTGATGCCGCGAGAGGTCGCCATCACCTTGATCAGCCCGTCCGCGTCGATCAGCTGGAAGACGTCGCGGTCGCCGGTCACGATCATCACCGGCACGGGCGGGCTGGCCTGCAGCGCCTGCTCGGCCAGCGACGCGATCACATCATCCGCCTCGTAGCCCTCGACGCGCACGTTGCGGTAGCCGAACGCCTCGACGAGCGGTTCCATCGCCGGCCACTGCTGCTTGAGCAGGTCCGGGCGCGAGCGGCGTTTGGCCTTGTAGTCGGCGAACAGCTCGGTGCGCCCGGAGCTGCCGGCATCCCATGCGACGACCGTCGGGAGCACGCCGTACTCGGTCATGATCTTGACGAGCATCGAGGCAAAGCCGAAGATCGCATTCGTGGGCATGCCTCGGGAGGTCGCGATCGACTCCGGCAGCGCGAAGAAGGCGCGGTAGACGAGACTCGGGCCGTCGATCAGGAACAGGCGCCGCTCCGTCGCGGTCGGAGCGCTTGCGGATGCGCCCGCATGGGTGGGGTTCACAGCCACTGACCGGTCACTCTACGAGGAGTGCCGCAGCCGCGACGAGCAACGCGATCGCGGCAGGGTCACCAGGACGAAGCCCGGATAGCGCCTAACATGCCTGCCGCCCAGCAACCGAGGAGCTTCTCCAGTGAGCGCCACTCCCAGCGCGCAGTATCGCCTCACCATCCGAGTCAGGATCGACGACGCGCAGGGCATGCTCGGGCTGCTGGCCGGTGCAATCGGCGACGCGGGCGGCATCGTGGGTGCGATCGACCTCGTCGAGGTGGACGGCGACTACAGCGTGCGCGACATCGTGGTGGACGGTTCCGACCGGGACCACTGGGAGCTGATCATCGCCGCGATCGAAGGTCTGCCCGGCGCGCACGTGATCGACACGACCGACCGCACGTTCCTGCTCCATGTCGGCGGGAAGATCGAGCAGCACAACAAGCACCCCGTGAAGACGAGGGACGACCTGTCCATGGCCTACACCCCCGGGGTGGCACGGGTGTGCCTGGCGATCGCAGAGGACGAAGAGAAGGCCTTTCAGTACACGATCAAGCGCAACACCGTGGCGGTCATCTCCGACGGCAGCGCGGTCCTCGGGCTCGGCGACATCGGCCCACGCGCGGCGATGCCCGTGATGGAGGGCAAGTGCTGCCTGTTCAAGGAGTTTGCCGGGGTCGATGCGTTTCCGATCTGCCTGGACACGACGAACGCCGACGAGATCGTGCGCGCCGTCGAGCTGATCGCTCCTGCGTTCGGGGGGATCAACCTCGAGGACATCTCCGCGCCCCGCTGCTTTGAGATCGAGGAGCGGTTGAAGCTGGGGCTCGACATCCCGGTCTTCCACGACGACCAGCATGGCACCGCAGTCGTCGTGATGGCAGCGCTGCTGAACGCCGTCAAGCTCACCGACCGGCGTCTGGAGGACCTGAAAGTCCTGATCATCGGACTGGGAGCAGCCGGGATCGCGGTGACGAAGATCCTGCTCGCCGCGGGAGTACGACACATCGTCGGCGCCGACTCTCGCGGCGCGTTGCACACCAAGCGTGAGGACTACCTCGACGGATCGATGAACCAGGTCAAGTGCTGGTTCGCCGGGGCCACGAACCCGGACTGCCGATCGGGCACGCCGGAGGAGGTGCTCGATGGCGAGGATCTGCTGATCGGCGTCTCCGGAGCACGGGCGCTGCCGGCGAAGGCACTCGCGAGAATGAACGAGAACGCGATGGTGTTCGCGATGGCGAACCCCACTCCCGAGGTCAACCCGGAGGAGGCCGCGCCCTATGTGCGGATCATCGCTACCGGACGCTCGGACTATCCAAACCAGATCAACAACGTGCTGTGCTTCCCGGGGATCTTCCGCGGGGCGCTGGACGTGCGCGCGCCCGCGATCACGGAGGAGATGAAGATGACGGCCGCGCACGCGATCGCGCAGATCGTCGATGAGAAGGAGCTGCGCGAGGACTACATCATCCCGTCGGTGTTCAACCGCGACGTCGCCCCAGCCGTCGCCGCCGCGGTGGCCGAGGAGGCCAGAGCCGCCGGCACCGCGCGAGCGGGTCAGGAGGTTGGGTTCGCACAGGGCGACACAATGACCGGCAGCTCCACTAGCACACCGTGAGCGAAGGGCATGCGAGAAGGCTGATCGCGTGAGCGCCTTGCGCGTGACCGTGACGGGAGCGACCGGGCTGATCGGCCCGACGCTCATCGCTGCACTGCGGGATCGTGGCGCGCAGGTGACAGTCCTCTCGCGCGACCCCGAGCGCGCGCAGGCGCGCCTGGGCTCGAGCGGGCAGCCGGCCCTCGAGGCGATGCGCTGGGAGCCGATGAGCGAGCCGGCGCCGGCGGTGGCGCTGGCGGGGCGCGACGCCGTTGTGCACCTCGCCGGCGAGAACGTCGCCCAGCGCTGGACCGCCACGGCAAAGCAGGCGATCCGCGAGAGCCGCGTCACGGGCACTCGCCATCTCATCGAGGGCCTGGCGGACGTCGGGCAGCAGGCCACCGGCCAGCGCCCGCGCACGCTCGTAAGCGCATCGGCGATCGGCTACTACGGACCCCACGGCGAGGAGCCACTCGACGAGGACGCGCCCGCCGGCGCCGATTTCCTGGCCGAGGTGTGCGCCGCGTGGGAGCGAGAGGCCGAGCGTGCACGCGAGCTCGGCATCCGCGTCGTGCAGGTGCGCACCGGCGTGGTTCTGGACTCGGGCGGTGGGGCGTTGGAGAGGATGCTCGCCCCGTTCCGTCTCGGCGTGGGCGGGCCCGTGGCAGGGGGACACCAGTACATCTCGTGGATCCACAGCGAGGACCTCGTCGGCTTGACGCTCGCCGCGCTCGAGGATGAGCGCTGGAGCGGCCCGATCAACGCGACCGCGCCCGAGCCAGTCTCCAATCGCGACTTCTCGCGAGCGCTCGGCAAAGCGCTGCGGCGCCCCGCGCTTCTCCCGGTGCCGGGCCTCGCCTTGCGCATGCTCTATGGCGAGATGTCACAGATCATCACCACGGGCGCCCGCGCCCTGCCCGCCAAGCCGCTCGTGCTCGGCTACCAATTCCGCCACCCTCAGCTGGGCGAGGCGCTGCGCTCGGCGCTCACGCCAGACTAGTCGCGCCAGCCCTCCCGCCTGATAGCGCTCGCGGGTCTGGCTCAGGCCGGCGCCGGCACATCCTCGCGCGGACGCGCTGGGCGGTTCTCGGTCTCGATGATCACGCGACACGGGCGCGTGCTCAGCAGATAGGCGGCGGTCGGCCCGATCCGCTGCTCGTCTGCCGGCGCGTGGATGGTCGACCAGTAGATCACGTCCGCGCCGACCCGCTCGGCTTCCTCGACCAGCGCCGCCCCCGGGTTGCGCGTGCGGATCAGGCCGGTGTGGATCTTGATGCCGAGACGGCGCGCCTGGATGCGCGCGCTCTCCAGCACTGAGCGGCCCTGGGCCTCCTCGTCCTCGAGACCCGCCTCGAGCGAGAGCTGGCTCGGCACCGGCAGAACGAAGATCGCGTAGACGACGCCGTCTCGCCCAATCAGCTTCGCCGCACTGCGCAGAGCAGTGGCGCTGACATCTGTGCCGAAGATCGGCACGAGCGCCGTGCGGTAGTCGAACTCAGCGAAGTCAGGTGGGCGCTCCGGGCGCTCGATGCGGTAGTGCTTGCGCGGATCAAGGCGCTGCCGCTTGCGGTAGAGGAAGTAGCCGCCCATCCCCACGATCATCCAGGGGATGCCGACGTACCGCGCCTCGGTGTGCAGGACGACGACGGCGACCCACGCGGCGGCGGTACCGATCCCTCCGATGACCGCGGTCATCGGGATCTCTGCGCCGCGAATGCGCACGCTCCACGGCATTCGGTAGGGACGCTCCCGGTCGGGGTCCTTGATCCGCAGCGCCACGACCGCGGCATGGGCGGTCGTGAATGAGAGCATCGCTCCGAACGAATAGAGGTTGCCGAGGACTTCGGTATTGCCGTAGATGATCAGCGTGCTCGCGAGCCCCGTGAAGAACACGAGCGTGAACCAGGGGGTGCGGAACTTCGAGTGCAACTGCGCGAACAGGCTCGGCAGCTGCCGGTGCTCGGCCAGCGACCACGACAGGCGCGAGATCCCGATCATGCCGGCGTTGGTGGCTATGAACAGGATCGTGGCGGCGAGGATGCCGACGTAGTACTGCGCCAGGTGCAGGACCGTGCCGTGCAGGCCGAGCCGCGAGATGATCCCGAGGACGGGATCGTTCTGGAAGAAGCCGCCGAGCCCGGTCGCATAGCCGGCCGTCTTGAAGCTTTCGTGCAGAGCCGGGTTGTAGCCGACGCCGTGGTGGACGATGGGCAGCGCCGAGAGCGCCACGACGGAGATGCCGGCGTAGACCCCGAGCACGGCGAGAACCACCAGGTTGACGGCTTTCGGCACCTGCGTGCCGGGGTCGCGCGCCTCCTCGGCCATGTTCGCCACCGTCTCGATTCCGGTGTAGGCGAGCATCGCCAGCGAGAGCGCGAAGATCAGTTCTTTCCAGCTCGGCACGCTGCCGAGGTGCACCTGATGGATCAGCAGGTGCGGGTTCAGGACCAGCACCGCCCCGACGCACACGAGCAGGATCTGCGTGCTCAGGTCGAGGATCGCCAGGACGAAGTTGAGCTTGGCCGACTCGCCCAGGCCGCGGATGTTCAGGGCGGCGAGCAGCACCACGACGATCAGGCCTCCGAAGATGTCGTCGGGGTTGTGGTTGAGCGCGTGCAGGCCTGGGAACGCGCTCAGGTAGTGAGGGACGAAGAACGCCGAGATGGCGATCGTGAGGATGTAGTCGAGGCTCAGCGCCCAACCGGCGAAGAAGGAGACGACGTCGTCGAAGGCGTGGCGGGCGAAGGAGGAGGAACCCCCCGCTTCGGGGAACATCGCCGCGCCCTCGGCATACGTTTTGGCGGTGAGCGCGAACAGGCCGCCGGCGAACACGAAGACCAGCGGCGTCAGCCCGAGCGCGTGAGCGGCGACGAGCCCGAGCGCGTAGTAGATCGAGGAGCCGACGTTGCCGTAGGCGGTGGCAAACAGGCCGGATACGCCTACGGATCGCCGCAGTCCTCGCTCGGTCAGGCGTGCCATTCGGCGGAGCGTATAGACGCCGGCCCCCGACAGCCGCGGATCGCCGGGACGAGGACGCTCCGAGCGCGCGCAGCGGATGCAAAATCCCATTCACCGCAGGCGGCCAGGCAGGAACCCGACGTATGATCCCGACGACCCGGGTGCCAACGATTCCCGGCCCCTTGGACATGGAAACGTCGCGCCGCGGAAACTACGACTCCGGAGAGGACTTCGTCCTCGAATACGGAGAGCTGCGCTTCACCTTCAACGAGGGGGACTTCTCCGAGCGCTGCGAGCAGGCCGCGATCAAGGTTGGGTTCGTGGGTGGCCGCCTGGGCGAAGAGGAGCTCGAAGACCTCGTCAATCTCGCGGTGAACGGCGAGATCTCCGACCCCGCGTCGGCGCTCGGCGAACACGTCAACGACTGCTGGCCGGAGCTGGTCGGCCCAGCCGAGCGCTCACTCGTCCACTGGCTGCGGCGTCTGGTCTTTCGCGGAGCCTGGCTTGACCAGCGCGTCAACGAGGGAGAGCTGAGCGTCGCATTCGACGAGGAGACCGGGCGATTCGCCTACGTTCAGCCCGCCGATCCAAGATCGCCGGGCGGCGGCGAGCCGATCGAGCTGGCCCCCGAGCCGTCCTGGGGCCGCGTCGCCTACCGCCGCTAGCCCGCCGCCTCGAGCGCCCTCGCGCGCGCCTGGGTAATCGCCTGGGCGCCGTCCTCGCCGACGAGGAGCTCGGCCTTGAGCGTCCCGCTGCCCAACAGGTCGAGGATCGGCTGGCGGCCGGTCGATGTGAGCGCGACGTCGAGCGCGATCACGGTCGTCTCGCCGCCAAACGGGCGTGTCGCCGTTGCGATTACCGTGAGCGAGCCCGCATCGCGAAGATTGCGAGCCGCCGCCAGCGCCTTGCGGGCCGCCGGCGGGTGCAGCCAGTCGAGGCTGTCGATCAGCACCAGCGCATCTCCCCCGCGCGCCGCCACCCGCTTGGCGGCATCCACGGCGCGTTCGACCGCCTGCCCCTGAGAGTCGGCCGAGGCGGCAAAGCTGAGCGCCGCCACCGGCGCCAGCAAACCGTCCTGCCATTGCGCGATCTCCTCCGGCCGCGAGCCGGCGAGCACGAGAGTCACCTCGAGGCCCTCGCGTCCGTGGACGGCGGTCAGCAGGCTGCGCAGCGTCTCGGTCTTGCCCGAGCGCGCGGCCCCCACGATCACCACACGCGATCCGCTGCCCAGCGGGGTCAGCCATTCGATCGCCTCGAGCGTGGCGTCTTGCGAGCCGAGCGCGAGCCGCTCGCTCGGGTACGCCACCGGCAGGTCGTCGTAGCGGGCGCCATCGGCGACGGTGTCGGCGGATGCCCCGTTGATCGTGTCGATGCGCACCAACGACGGGTAGCGCTCGGAGCGCCGTGGCGTGCGGACGGGTCCGCTGACGCGATCGCCGGAGACGAGCTCGCAGCGGCGGACCTGGGCGGCGGAGATGTAGACATCCTCATCGGAGGGATCGGGCGGCGATACGCGCAGGAACGCCGAGCCGTTGCCGAGCAGCTCGACGATGCCCTCGGCGATCGCGCCGGTGTCTCGTGCGGTACGGTCTGCGAGCTCTTCCTGATCGTCCTTTCCCGCGACAGGTGGGCCCGCACCGGCTTGCTTGGTGGTCGACGAACGGCGCGAGCGCGCGGTCACCGACCGGCCGCCGCGACGCCTGCCGCGGGCAAGCAGCGGTCGATCAGCATCGCCTGCTCCGGACCCATCGCCTGCTCCGGACTCATCGCCCGCTCCGGACTCATCGTCGGGATCGGCCCCGGAGACGCCCTCGCCGTCCTGGTTCGCATTTCCGTCGCCCAGGATCGCGTCGATCAGCTCGGGCTTGCGCAAGCGCCGAAAGCCGTCGAGGCCGAGTTGGTCGGCGATCGCGTGCAGGTCGGCCAGAGGACTTGCCTCCAGCTCGGAGCGCTCGAGTACTGCCATGATTGTCCGTCTCCTTCGTCGTTGGATGGGTGGTTCGCGTCCCGCCGCGTTGGACAGCGGCCGGCACCCCTGAGTGCAGGTCAGCCTAGCGGCTTGCCCGGCCGGCCTGCCGGGCAGTTCCCGCGCGATTGCCCGCCAGGCCTATCGCGCGAGCCGGTCATAGCGCAGTTCCTCGGCCAGCGCCAGATCCCTGCTCGGCTCGATCGCGCCGGACAGCGCCGCGCGGACGGCGAGGAAGTCCACGGCCGCGGCGACCTCGTGGACGCGGAAGATGTGCCCGCCCGCGTCGGCGCCGTGGGCGAGCGCGGCGAGGGTGCCGGCGAGGCGCTCGCGGGGGGGGCGCGCGGTGAGAGCTCCGATGAAGTCCTTGCGCGAGATCGCCAGCAACAGCGGCCGGCCCAGCTCGTGCAGGCGCTCGACGCGCGCGAGCAGCCGCACGGTTTGGGCCGGCGTCTTTGCAAAGTCCGGCCCGGGATCCACGATCAACTGCTCGGGAGCGACGCCGGCGGCAGTCGCCACGGCGATCCGCTCCTTCAGGAACGTGAGGACCTCGCCTGTGATGTCGCCATACAGATCGGGGTCCTGCATCCGTTCCAGCGGCGCGGCGAGCGTATGCATGATGACGAGAGCGGCGCCCGTCTCCGCGCAAACGTCCGCCAGCGCGGGATCGCGCAGAGCGCTGACGTCATTGACGATCAGCGCGCCGGCGGCGATCGCGGCTCGGGCCACCGGCGGCTTGTAGGTGTCGACCGAGATGATCGCCCCCAGCTCCCCCGCGAGGAGCTCGACGAGCGGCACGACCCGCTCGATCTCCTCATCCACGCCGATCGGCGGGCGGCCCGTGCTCGCCGACTCCCCGCCGATGTCGAGGAGATCGGCCCCGGCGGCGAGCAGCCCCCGGGCCAGTTGCGCCTGCGCGGCAAGCGTCGGGTGGCACCCTCCATCGCTGAAGGAGTCCGGCGAGGCGTTGACGATGCCCATCAGCCACGGGCGGGCGCCCAGCTCGAGCACCCGGTCGACGGCGCGAACGCGATGGGCGGGAGCGATCAGGGTCTCGACTCCAGGGCCGAGCGGTCGGCCCTGGCTGCGCTCGTGGGTCGCTCGCCCGCGGGTCCGGCGCCGGCGACGATCCCCTCGAGACGAGCCTCCTCGGCGAAACGCTCGAGCTCCAGCGCGAGCCGCTCGGGACTCCAGCCCAGCTCGCGCGCCATCGTCTTACCGACCCGCTCGGCCGGAGCGGCCGGCCCGGCGGGCGCTCCCGCTCGAGTCTGGCTCGTCAACTCCCGGGCGGCCAGGAGCCCCAGGCGGGTTCGTCGCAGGAGCACGTCGCCGACGCTGCGCGCCTGCTCGCGACGGGCGGCCAGCGCGACCTCGGCGAGCAGGTCGGGCAGTCCCGGGACGATCGCTTGAGCGAGCTCGCCGCGTTCGGCTGCCAACGCGAGCACCTCATGGGCGCCGTGGCCGTAGCGGGAGGCCAGCGCCGAGTAGGACTCCGCCGGCACGCCCTCCACGCGCGGCAGCTCGTGCACGGCGATCGCCTGGCCGAGTGGGATTTCCTGCGTACGGCAGGGCGCGTCGCGCGCGTCGCGCTCGACGAGGCGGTCGACGGTCATCTTTGCCATCCGCCGCCAGGTCGTGAGCTTGCCGCCGGTGATCGTGATCATTCCCGAGGACGTCTCATACAGCTCGGCCTTGCGCGAGATGTCCACCGACTTCTTTGGGTCGCCGGTCGAGATCAGCGGCCGCACGCCAGCGAAGGCGCCAGTCAGGTCCGACGGGGCCAACGAGCGGCCGAAGAATCCGTTGATCGCCTCGAGCAGATAGGCGATGTCCTCCTCCGATGGACCCACGTGGTCGAGCCGGCCCTCGTAGTCGTTGTCGGTGGTGCCCACGAGCGCGTGCCCGAGCCACGGGAGCGCGAAGATCGAGCGTCCCCCGCCAGCAGGGACGATCGCGCCCCCGACGAGCGGCAGGTCGTCGTGGTGGAGCGTGATGTGCGTGCCGCGGCTTGGCCTGATGCGCGGCAGCCCGGCCTCCCCGTGGAGCTCCTCCGGACGCAGCTCATCCGCCCAGACGCCGGTCGCGTTGATCACGTTCGCCGCCCGCACGTCGAAGCTCTCGCCGCTCTCGACGTCGAGCGCGCGCACGCCCTGCGCCCGGCCTTCCCTCTCGAGCAGCCCGGTCATGCCGACGCGGTTGGCGCACACCGCGCCGAAGCGCTCGGCCTCGCCGAGCACGGTCAGCACCAGGCGCACATCGTCGGTCTGGCAGTCGTAGAACAGATATCCGCTGGTCGGCTCGCGCGCGGCGAGCGCCGGCAGCAGCTCGAGGACCTCCTCGCCGGAGATCACTCGGTGGCGCTCGGGGCTCCAGGACTCCCCCTCCTCCCGCGCCGGGAGCCGCTCGCCCTGCTCGCCGGCCGACCCGGCCATCCGGGCCGTCTGCCCCTGCTCTGCGCGCGCTCGCTTGCCGCGACGCGAGCGCAATCGCTCCCTGTCAACGGACATGACGTCATAGAGGTTCAGCCCGACTCCCACGAGCCGGTCCGGGCGTGCTCCGTCGAACGCCGGCACCACCAGCGGCAGCGGGCGGACCAGGTGGGGCGCGAGCGCCACCATCAGCTGGCGCTCGAGCAACGCCTCGCGCACGAGCCCGAGATCGAAGTTCTGCAGGTAGCGCAGGCCCCCGTGGACGAGCTTGCTCGAGCGACTGGACGTTCCCGACGCGAAGTCCGCGCGCTCGAGCAGCGCCACGCTGTAGCCGCGCGTGGCCGCGTCGAGCGCCACGCCCGCGCCGGTGATGCCGCCGCCGACGACGACCACGTCGAACTGGTCCTCCGACAACGCCGCAAGAGCCTGGCTGCGCTCGATCACGATCGCAGTCTTTCAGAGCGACGGGCGCGTGCCCGCAGGCATCAGATCTGCCCGAGCTCGGCGGTGATCTCGCTGACGGCCGCCTTCGCGTCGCCGAACAGCATCGAGGTCTTCGGGTCGTAGTAGAGCTCGTTTTCGATGCCCGCGAACCCCGGGTTCATTGAGCGCTTGATCACGATCACCGAGTGGCTGTCGGCGACCTCGAGGATCGGCATGCCGTAGATCGGCGAGGACGGGGTGTTCTTGGCGGCCGGGTTGGTCACGTCGTTGGCGCCGATCACCAGCGAGACGTCCGTGCGCCCGAACTCCTGGTTGGCCTCGTCCATCTCCTCGAGCTGGTCATACGGGACGTCGGCCTCCGCGAGCAGCACGTTCATGTGCCCGGGCATGCGCCCGGCGACCGGGTGGATCGCGTAGGCGACCTCGACCTGGCGCTTTTCGAGCTCTTTGGTCAGCTCGCGCACGGCGTGCTGGGCCTGCGCGACCGCCATGCCGTAGCCCGGGACGATCATCACGCGGCTGGCGTACGCGAGCTGGATCGCGGCGTCGGCGGCGGTCGTCGAGCGGACCGTGCCCGCGTGCTCTCCGGCTCCGCTGGCGCCCTCCACGGCTCCGCCACCGCCAAACCCACCCGCGATGATTGCCGGGATCGAGCGATTCATGGCGACCGCCATCAGGTTCGTCAGGATCGAGCCTGATGCGCCCACGATCATGCCCGCGACGATCAGCGCGGTGTTGTTCAGCGCAATACCCGTCGCGGCCGCGGAGAGTCCCGTGCAGGCGTTCAACATAGAGATCACGACCGGCATGTCAGCGCCTCCAATCGGCAGTACCACCGCGTTGCCGAGGAGCGCCGCGGACACGAGCAGGCCGATGAAGACCACTTGGGAGTGGTCGCCCGCGGCGATGTCCACGCCGGCTGCGACCGCGAGGATCAACAACACGAGGTTGACTATCTGCTGGGCGGAGCCGAAGCTGATCGGGCGCCCGGGTATGACTTCCTGCAGCTTGCCGAACGCGATATTCGAGCCCCAGAACGACACCGACCCGACGATCGCCGCAAACAGCGAGAAAACCGCCACGTAGGTGGCCGTGTTCGCGTACCCGTGGGTCAGACGGAACTCGGCCCAGGAGATCAGGAACACCGCGCCGCCGCCTACGCCGTTGAACAGCGCCACCATCTGCGGCATGGCCGTCATCTTCACCTGGCGCGCCGCGGGCACTCCGACCGCGGCGCCGAGCGCGATGCCGAGCACGATCAGCCCCCAGTTTCCCTCTCCGCGGTTGAGCAGAGTGGCGATCACCGCGATCAGCATCCCGACCGCCGCGATGCGATTGCCCCGAACCGCGGTGGTCGGGCCGGAGAGCCCCCGCAATCCCTGGATGAAGAGCGCAAAAGCGATTATGTAGAGGACGTCGAGGAAGCTGAGGTCCTGCAGGAAGCTGGCGAGAACCAGGTGGATCACGACCCCCCCTGCTTATCGCCCCGCGCCTCGCTCTGGTCGGCAGAGGCTGCGGCCCCGGTCGAGGCGTCCCGATCGCCCTCCGGCTTGGGCTTGGGCTTGGACTTGAACATCTCGAGCATCCGGTCGGTGACGAGGAAGCCGCCGACGATGTTGATCGTGCCGAACATGATCGCGATCACGAGGATGATCTTGTTGAACGCTCCATTGCCCGACAGGCCGACGATCAGCAGGCCGCCGAGCAGGACGATCCCGTGGATCGCGTTGGTGCCGGACATCAGTGGCGTGTGCAGCGTGTTGGGCACCTTCGAGATCACCACGAAGCCGATGAAGCCGGCCAGCACGAGGATGGCGAGGTCGGTGGTGAGGGTGCTCGCGAGGATCATGCTGAAGCCTCGGCAGTCGCCTTGGCCCCCGGATTGACGATCTCACCGTCGCGCACGACGCAGGCGCCGCTGACGATCTCGTCGTCGAAGTCCAGGTGCAAAGTGCCATCATCTCCGACCAGCAGATCGAGCAGCGCGAGCACGTTGCGCGCGAACAGCTGCGAGGAATGCTCGGGCATGCTTGCGGGCAGGTTCAGGGGCGAGACGATCTTCACGTCATGGCGGACGACCGTCTCCCCCGGCTCGGTCAGCTCGCAGTTGCCGCCGGTCTCACCTGCGAGGTCGACGATCACCGAGCCCGGCTTCATCCCTTCCACGGCCTCGGCCGTGACGAGCTTTGGAGCCGGTCGCCCCGGGACGAGCGCCGTCGTGATAACCACGTCGAAGCCCTTGATCGCGTCGGTCAGCGCCTGCTGCTGTTGGGCGCGCTCCTCCTCGGTCAGCTCACGCGCGTAACCGCCCTCGCCGCTGGCCTGCAGGCCGAGATCGAGCCACTGGGCGCCCAGCGACTGCACCTGCTCGGCGACCTCCGGACGAACGTCATAGCCGGTCGTGCGCGCGCCCAGGCGCTTGGCGGTCGCGAGCGCCTGCAGGCCGGCGACGCCGACACCCAAAACGAGCACCTTGGCCGGTGGGATCGTGCCGGCGGCTGTCATCAGCATCGGGTAGAAACGTCCAATCTGCTCGGCGCCGAGGAGCGCGGCCTTGTAGCCGGCGACGTTGCTCTGCGAGGACAGCGCATCCATCGACTGAGCGCGAGAGATGCGGGGAATCGCCTCCATCGCAAATGCCGTCGCCTTGGCCTCGGCCAGCGCGCGTGTGGTCACAGGGCTCGAGAGCGGCGCGAGGAAGCCGATCAGGATCGAGCCTGAGCCGAGGCCGCGGATCTGCTGGGCATCGGGTGGCGCGATCGTGACGACCACCTCGGAATCCCAGATCTCGCCGACATCCCCGCTGACGCGCGCGCCCGCGGCCGTAAAGGCGGCGTCGGGCAGGAGCGCGTCAGCGCCCGCGCCGCTCTGCACAACGACGTCGAGGCCTTTGGCCTTCAGCTTGCTTACGACCTCAGGCACAAGCGCCACCCGGTGCTCGCCCGCCGCGGTCTCCTTCGGAACGCCGATCCGCATGTGAAGGGCGGGAACGTATCCGATCGCGGCGCCGTGCGCTCGTCCGGCCCTACGCGAGCGATGGGCGGCACTCCTACCGTGGGCGAGGGGGCCCTTATCATCAGGTGAGCCGGCCGGAGCCGGCTCCAGCCATGACCGTAAACCTGACGCGTATCTACACGAGGCTAGGCGACGGCGGCGAGACCCACCTTGGGGACATGAGCCGCGTGTCCAAGCTGCACCCGCGCGTCGAGGCGTACGGCACCGTGGATGAGCTGAACGCGACGATCGGCGTGACGCTCCTCCAGCCCGATCTGCCGAAGGCATTCGCCGCCTGGCTGAGCCGGGTGCAGAACGACCTGCTCGATGTCGGCGCCGACCTCTCCGTGCCGCCACCGGCCGGGGACCCCGCCGCGACGCAGGGCGCCGCAGCTCAGCGGCTGCGCGTCGACTCCTCCTACACCGAGTGGCTGGAGAGCGCCTGCGACGAGGTCAACGCCAAGCTCGAGCCGCTGCGCTCGTTCGTGATACCCGGCGGGACACCCGCGGCGGCCCACCTGCACGTCTGTCGCACGGTCTGCCGGCGGGCCGAGCGCCGTGCGCTGGCGGTTGGCGAGGAGGGCAATCCCGAGGTGGTGCGCTACCTGAACCGGCTCTCGGACCTGCTGTTCATCCTCAGCCGCGCGGCCAATACGAGCGTCGACGCAGCCGCGGTGACGGAGTCCCTATGGGAGCCGGGCGCGCACGCCGGCTCCGACTAGCCGAACCCCTAATCGCGGCGCAAGCGGGCCGCAGGCCAACGCCGCTCCGCCGCGCGCAAGCCGGCGACCGCGAGCGCCATCCACAGTGCGGCCGCCAGGTAGCCGCCGAGAACGTCGCTGGGCATGTGCCACGCAAGGATCAGAAGCGCACAGCCGACCGCGAGGGCGAACGCGGCGCCAACGATGGCGACGAGCGGTCGCAGGCGCGCCGGGGCGACGAGCACCGCGCACAGCACAAGCGCGAGCGCCGCGGTCGAGTGTCCGCTCGGGAACGACGCCGGGCCGAGGTGAATCGAGCCGGCGCGGGCGTGCGAATGGGCGAGCAAGGGCTTGAGCCTGTCGGCGCTCAGGGGCGAAAAGCCCATCACCACCGTCACCGCCAGCGCTACCCTCGGGCGATCGCGGGCGATCGCGACGAGGACGAGCGCGACGCCCCAGATCGTGAAGAGCAGCGGGTTAAGCAGATTGAGCAGGAAGTACGCGACGGTGTTTACGGTCGGTCCTTCGAGGTGGGTGAAGTTGCCCAGCAGCACCGCGTCTCTCACGTGGGCCGCGGGGACGAGCTCGGCGACGACCCAGACAAGCGCCATCGCCAGCAGGCACAGGCCAGCGATCCGCAGCGCCCCCTTGGCGTCGGGGCGCCGGACGCCGGCGAGCGCCTGCGTGCGCGGCATGAATGCGGCAGTGTAAGCGCGACTCGACATCTCTGAACAGCGTAGGCCGGTCACTAAAGCCCGGCTGAAGCCCGCGGCGGTCGCCTGAGCGAAGATGGCTACCAGATCATGCGCGTGAGGACGATTCCGATCAGCGCGTCCAGTTCGCGAGGCAGGCCGTCGACACCGCTCTGCGCTGCGAGGATGATCGGCGCGGCGGCGCCTGCTCGGAGGCTCAGCGCGCGCGTGCGGGGGGTGGAAGCGCGTCGATGACCGCCACCAGCAGCCCGGGATGCGGTGGCCGGGCGGGCGATCGACGGCGACGAGCGCCGCGGCACCGGGGCGATCGGGAACGACTTCCCGGCCAGCGCCGTTAGCGCCTGCGCGGTCACCCAAACAGGCGTCTGCGTACCGGTGCGCGAGTAGCGGACGCTTCCGTCGGCGGAGATCAGGCTCTCCAGGTAGCCGAGCGGAGAGCGGCTACCTTCGTGCCTGACCGCGCCCACGTTGCGTCCGGCGGCGAGCAGGCCCTGAATCGCCCAGGCAGTGGACTGGGCGTTGGAGTCGCCGCCCTGCTGCTGAGGGTAGCCGCCGTCGAGATTCTGCGCGCGGATCAGAAAGCGCGCGGCCCGACTGACCACCGAGCGCGTCCCGATGCCGGCGGCGGCGAGCGCCTGGAGCGCCGCGGCGGTGTCGTCGACGTCGCTGCCGCCGCCGCGCGTGGCGAAGCCGAAGCCGCCATCGGAGTTCTGCTGCCTGGCGAGCCAACGACCCGCGGCACGCACGACCGGGTCGCCGGAGGTATATCCCGCGGCGCGCAGGGCGAACACGGCGAAGGCGGTGATGTTGCTCAGATGGCCAAACGACCCGTCGCGTTCGCGCGAGCGCAGGAGCTCGGCCACGGGGTCGCCCCCAGCCAGCGAACGCACCGACGCGCCGCAGGCGTGGAGGGCGAGGATCGTCCGCTCGAGGTCGCCGGCGCCGTTCAGACTCGACGCTTCGCCGCGCAGCGCATCGAGGACCGTGCGCCCGTCGCGGCGCACGCTCAGCGGATCGCGCCCGCTGGCGGCGAGTCCCATCGCCGCCCATCCCGAGTAGAGCTCGGTGCTCGACTCCCCGGGCGCCGCGCCGAAGCCTCCATCGGTGTTCTGCGCCCGGGCCAGGAAGGCGATCTCGCGGCCGACATCCAGGCGCGCGATCGACGCTTCCGCGCCGGCAGCCCCGCCCTGAATGGGCGCGGACGGACTGCGGCTGGCAGCCGCGGTGCCGGCGGCACGCGCCGGTGCAGGACCGAGGGGGACGCTCGCGATCGCGACGAGCGTCACGGCAATCGCGAGCGGTACGGCGCGGATCGGCTGCCAGACGATCTCCAGGCGCGATCGCGCCCGCACGAGCATCCGCAGGAGAGCCGGCCCGAAGGTCAAGCCAAACAGGAAGCTCGCGACGACGTGTGTGGCGTCGAAGCTCAAGCCACTGACGATCCACGCGCCGTAGGCGCTCAACGTGTGGGCTCCTCCCTGGCTCCAGCTGTAGAGGTCGATCAGCAGGTTGAACATCTCCGCCGCAAGGGCGCAGAGCAGCGCGAGGCTCAGCCGCGGAAGCGCACGGCGTCCGAGCACACGGCCGAGCATGGAGCCCGCAACGCCCACCGCGCCCCAGGCGAGCATCTGCCACGGCGTCCAGGAGCCCTGGCCGAGAAATATGTTCGAGGTCAGCGCCCCGACGGCCCCGACCGCGAAGCCCGGCCCGCCTCCGAAGGCATAGCCGCAGATCAGCACCATCGTGGTGGTGGGCTTGACGTCGGGGAGCGCGGCAAACGCATCGCGCCCAAGCGCGCTCAACGCGGCCATCGTGGCGACGAGCGCGACCTCCTTCGAGGAGGGGTGCGAGCGCTCATACCACCAGAAGCAGCCCGCCAGGGAGACGACCACGATCGCCAGCGAGGCAGCCTGCCAGCTCATCGGAGCACCCCCGGGCGACTCGTGCGCTCGGTCGCGGACAGCGACGGCGCGCCCGTCCGGTCAATGCGGCGCTGTATGACGGCTTGTCCGTCCGCGGGCAGCAGGGCCTGCTCCGCCCCGTCGAGAATGCGCGCGGTTTCGGTAGTGAAGTACCAACCACCGCAAAGCACCTCGCCCGCGCTCGCGTCCGCAATCAGGCGCCCGTCGGCGAGCAGCAGCACGCGCTCGGCAAGTGTGGCGGCGAACTCGACGTCGTGGGTCGCGACGATCACGGCGGTTCCGTCGGCTCGGCGCTCGGCCAGCCAGCCCGCCAGCGCATCCTTCGCCCCGCGATCCATGCCTCGCGTCGGCTCATCGAGGGCGAGCACGGCGGGCGGGCGCTCGCTATCGGTGACGATCGCCAGCGCGAGGCGCTGGCGCTCCCCGCCGGACAAGTCGCGGGGATGGCGCTCGCCGAGCGCCGACAGGTTCGCGCGCTCGAGCGCCGGCGCGCTCGCCTCTTCGCGTACGCGCTCGTGCAGGAAGTAGTCATTGGGGTTCTGGAGCAACAGCGCGACCCGGCCGCCGCGTTCGACGCGTCCGCGCGTGGGAGCCAGCAGGCCGGCGGCGTGGCGCAGGAGCGTGGACTTGCCCGCGCCGTTGCGTCCAAGGAGCGCGACGCGCTCGCCGGCGTCGAGCGAGAAGTCAACGCCACGCAGGATGCTGGGACCGTCACGCAGCTCGTGCCAGACCGCGTGCATGGCAAGGGCCGGGGCCTCATCGGGGCGCTTGCCCGATCGCCGCAAAGACGGTGCGCGCAAGCGCGATCGACGGAGGAGCGCCCCCGGTCCAGCCTCGGCGGCCCCGTCGGCGCGCTCGGGCTCGCAGGCCTCCAGGAGACCGCGCGCGCGGAGCGTCCCCCGCGCCTGCCTGACTCCGACTGGGGCCGGCGTGAGCCCAAGGTTGGTGAACATGCGCGCCGCCGGCGTCTGCAGAGGCGGAGACGCATCCGCGGCCCACTGCAGGAACGTGCCCGGGTCGGCGTCGCTGACGACGCGTCCGCGATCGAGGACGATGACACGGTCGGCCGCCGCCAGGCAGCGCTCGAGCCGGTGCTCGATGAGCAGAACTGCGGTATCCCACTCCTGGTTCAGGCGACGCAGAAGCCAGATCAGCTCATCGCCGGCGACCGGATCGAGCTGTGAGGTGGGCTCGTCGAGCAGGACGAGCCGTGGACGCGGGGCAAGGGCGGCGGCGAGCGCGACGCGCTGGAGCTCGCCGCCGGAGAGCTCGTGGGTGGAGCGATCCAGCAGCGGGGCGAGCGCGAGCGCGAGCGCGACCTCCTCGATTGAACGCGCGACCGACGCGGGCGAGCGACCGAGGTTCTCAAGACCGAGGGCGAGCTCCGCGCGAACGGTCCCCATCACCACCTGGGTCTCAGGATCCTGAAATACGGTTCCCGCAAGCGCGCCGATCGCCGCCGGACCGTGCTCGCGGGTGTCCAGTCCAACCACCGTGACGCGGCCCGAGAAGTCTCCCCCGTGGAAGTGGGGCACCAGGCCACAGGCGGCGCGCACGAGCGTCGACTTGCCCGACGCCGACAACCCGGCGAGCAGACAGAACTCGCCCGGTTCGACGGCCAGCGACACGTCGCTGAGTGCCGCGGCCGCAGCCCCCGGATAGCGATAGCTGAGGCGCTCCAGCTCGAGGACGCTCATGGCGCGATGCCTCGGCGATCGAGGAACGGAGCCAGAGCAAGCGCCGGGATCAGCAGCGCCGAGAGCACCGCGCCGGCGCCCACCGAGAAGCGCAACAGCGGATAGACGTTGAAGGCGGCGACGCCGCTGGCGCGCGTGGCGACGGCTGCCGCGATCGTCGCCAAGGCGGCCAGCGCGAAGTGCAGATCGTGACGCGAGAGAGCGCGGTGCAGGCGAGCGGGGCGCCCGCCGGAGCCGTAGCCGCGAACCTCCAGCGTCGCCGCCACGTCGAGCGAGCGGTCGAGCGAGCCCGCGACGACCGCGCGCAGGATCCCAAGCCTCGCGCGCGCGCCGCCTGGACCCCCGTCCGGCCGGCAGCGCTGGGCGTCGGCCAGGCGCTCGGAGTCCCGCGCGAGCACGGGGATCAGCCTCGTGGCCACCGTCGCCGCCAGCGCCGAGCTCGGATAGATACGGCGCAGCGAGCGCAACAGCTCGTCGGGATCGACAGCGCTGCTCACGAGCACGGCGGCGAGCATCACTATCAGCAGGCGCACGCCGACGAGCAGGCCATAGAGCGCAGCCTCGAGCGTCAGGTTCATCTGGCCGAGCGGGCCGAAGTAGCCCAAGCGGGCGAACACGGTCAGCCCGCCGCGACTGACCAGCACATTGACGAGGACGGTGAGGATCAGGATCGGCAGCGCCACGACACGCAGCGTGCGGCCCATCTCACGCAGCGCTCCGCAGGACGATCCGGCTACGAGCAGGCCGGCGAGCAGTCCCGCCAGCACGAACGGATGCTGCACGATCAATGCGGCGGTGGCGAGCGCGACGCCATATGCCGTGCCGATCGTGGCGCGCGTCGCATGCAGCGCGCTTGCCCGGCGCCGGTAGGCGATCAGAACGCTCACGACGCTCCGACCGGGACCGGGATCGCACCTTGTGCAGACACGGCAAGCGCGAAGCGACTTTGCAGCGCGCCTTCCTGGAGTGAGCGCGCGGCGAGCTCCAGGCCGGCCGCATCCGTTCCCGTGACGACCCACACGGGGGCTTCTTCGCCCTGGCGCGTGGCGGCGAGGAGTCCCGCCCCGGCCGTGAGCGTGCGCGCTACACGCCCGTCCTGATCGAGCAGCGTGAGCGTCTTTCCGTCCGCGGAGAAGCGGGCGTAGACGCCGCTGGCGCGTGGCCCGCGCCCGATTTCCCGGGCGGCCGCGTCGCGGTCGAGCGTCGTCCAGATCCCCACCAGTATGCGCAGCGTGTCCGGGCCACCGCCGCTCCCGATCGCCGCGATCGCCGCCGGCACGCCGGGCGCGCGCAGCCGCGCGGTGACGGTGCGGCACGGATCGCCCTGCACCGCAGCGCATTCCACGCGCACCGGCAGCCGCTTACCGCCGATCCCGTTCAAGAAAGGCTCGGGGAACGATCCCACGACGGCCGGAACGTCGTCGGTCTGGCTCCAGTCGTGCCGATCCCACCAGATGTGATCCCCCGGATTGACGTTCGTGGCGGCCGCGCCCTTTGAGGCCTCCACACCGTTGACGTAGTAGAACCAATCGACCGGCCGACCGGCTTCCTGCCCGCCGGCGAGCCCGTCGATGCTCTCGACGAAGCCGCCGCCGTAGCGCGTGGTGACAGCGTCGTTGCGCAGGAGCAGGCTCATCACCGTCTCCTGCCCCTGCACGCGCGGCGCTCCGCGCGGGCTCAGGACACGGGTACCGAAATCGCGCGTCACGGTCAGCTGGACGGCGCTCGGCGCGGCTCCCGCGCCGAGCCCGCAGCCCGCGGCGACGATCGCGGCCAGCCCGGCGGCGACCAGAGCATGGACGTTCGTTGCGAGCCTCGATCTCACCGCACCACGATCGTCTCCGGGAACGACCCGACCAGGCCGCTCTTGCGAGCGCTCAAGGCGTAGCTGCCGGGGACCGAGGGCGCCAGGAGGGTCGCCTGGCCCGCCGCACCCGTGCTGGCGAAGTCGGTCCCGAGCGTGACGATCGCCGCCGCCACCGGCGCGGCTCGGCCTTCATTGTCGGAACCCATCACCGTCACCGAGAGCGAGCTCCCGCGTGACACCGTCGTGGCGCCGGGCGCCAGATCGAGCGTGCGCTCACAGCCACCCGCGAAGGCCACGCACCAGAACCACAGCACTTGTGACCCCGAGCGCAGCCTGCGGCCGTCGCCCATGGGACCGCTCGGATCGGCCGCGCCCGTCGTGCCCGAGACGCCGTCGACCTTGTACTCCCAGCCGTTCTGTCCGCTGTTGCGCTCCCCGCCGAGCGAGTACACGAACAGCTGTCCCGAGTTCCGCGGCGCGGAGCCGCAGCGACCGTAGTCGCGTATTGCGAACGCGGGGCCGCCGTCTCGCCTTAGCGCCGCGAGCACCGCCAGCGGCGTACCCCCCGCCACGGCGCAGCTCCTGCCGCCCACCCGCACGGCGGTGGCGCTCGCGCTGACCGTGCGGGCGGAGGACAGCACCCTCCCGTCGGCGCCCACGACCATGCTCTGAACGCTTGGGCTCGTGTTCGAGCTTCGCGATGCGGGCAGCGCATGGACTGAGACCGCCGCCGTCAGCGCAACGGCAGTGATCGCAAACGAGGCCGCACCAGCGCTCTTAGGCGACATAGAACACGATCCTCGACGTGCCCCGCACGAGCGTCGTGTGGTCGCCGGCCGCGTCGGTGGCTTTGATGTCGAGCACGTAGCGCCCCGCAGGCAGGCGCGATGGAAGCAGGTAGGAGAACGAGTTCCCCGCAGATGCGATCCGGAAGAAGCCGCCCTGACGGCAGCGCACCGGCAGAAAGCGCTCGCGCTTTCCGTCGTATGCCCAGCAGCGACCGCGGTAGGTGCGCCGCAGGCGCAACGAGATGGCAGTCACTGGGGTGTGCGCGGTTACCTTCCCGGCGAGCACCCTGGGAGCGTCGCCGCGCGCGTAGCGGTGACCGTCGATGAGACCCGTCAGGTCCGCGACGATCGCGTTCGGGCCGACATAGGCCTTGGCTTGCGGGGTGGCGCTGTTGGCGGGCGTCTGGGCACCGGACGATGTCAGGGGCGCTGACGTTCCGCAGGTGCCATCGTTGCCGGCGTGGACGCAGACGGCGGCTTCCGCCGGAACCGATGCCGTCCCTTCGGCGGCAGCGGTCACGTGCAGTGTGTAGCTGCCAGCGCGGGAGAAAGTCAGAGTCGCATGCCCGCCGGTGTCGGTTTTCCCGCTTGCGCCTTCGCTCGAGACGGTCGCGCCGGCCGCAGGCACCGGTTCCCCGCCGGCGCTCGGGTGCGAGACGACGGTGACGGGGACCGGCGAGGCGACTTCGGCAACCTTGGGCACTTCCACGCCAAGCACGTTCGGAGCCGGAGGACATTCCGAGCCGAAGCATCCCGGGAAGAACAGCACCTGGTCTCCCGGATGCAGCTGAGCGCCGCACACTCCGGTGCTCGATTCGGCGCCGTTCAGCCAGAAGCTCCAGAACAAGTTCTTGTTCGAGCCCGGTTCGAACGGGTATGCCTGCCCCTCGATCGAGAGAACTTCGTAGTCGCCGAAACCACTGTTCCAGTGACCTTCCCAGTTGCCTTTCGTGGCCAGTTCGAGTGCTCCGGCCGCGCTCGTGCCCGAGCAGGAGCCGCCATCCTTGACGACGGGTGTCGTCGTGGTCGTCACTTGAGTCAGCCCAAGCAAGGTTGGGAACGTCGGCGCCGCACCGAGGACCCTGACCGTCGCTTCGGCCGGTCCTCCGGGCGCAGGGGGCGTTTCCGCCGCAGCCGGCGACGCCAGCAAGGACAGCGATAGCAAGACGAGACCGCAGGCGGGCCGAGAAAGACGGCGAGATACGAGCATGGAGCCAACCCCTTTCCACGAGGGCTTGTGGGCTTCGGTCGGAGGCAGGTCTCCTGGCTCCCGGGCCTACCCCTCCGCGCCTTCCCGGGCCGCCGGAGGCGGATCGGTGGCTGCGCTCGCTCGCGCGCCGCGGTGGGCATCCCCGGTCACAGTGGCGGGTCCGCGCCGGATTCGCACCGGCTTCCCTTCACCACCGACCGTATGAACGCAGGAATCCTACACCGCGACCGCGGCACCGGTGCTAGGGTCCCGCACGCCATGCGCGATTCAGCTCACCCTCACGGCTTCCCGAGCGGGCCGGCGAGGCGCTCCAGGAAGCTGGTCGTCGTCGTGACCTGCGCCAGCCTGACCGTGTGCCTCGCCCCGCAGGCGGCAGCGGCGCTGACCATCAAAGGATGCAAGATCAAGCCGCACACCAACTGCGCCGGCAAGCAGCTGGACCAAGCGCATCTGACGAGGGCAAACCTCGCGTTCGCGAACCTCGGCCACGCACAGCTGATCCAGGCCTACCTGCAGAGCGCCAACCTCACGGGGGCGAATGTCGCGGGCGCGCACTTCGGGCAGGCGCAGGCTAAGAGCATCGATCTGTCCGGGGCGAAGGCGACGGGCACGAGCTTCACCCAGACTCACCTGGAAAAGGCCAACCTCTCCAAAGCAAACCTCACGGGGTCGGAACTGATTCAGGCCTACCTCCAGGGCGCCAACCTGAAGGGCGCGACGATGACGAAAGTAAACCTGACACAGGCGAACATGGCCGGGGCGAGCTTCGAAGGCGATGACCTCACCACGGCTGACCTGACACAGGTGACGCTCACGAACGCCAACTTCAAGGACGCCAACCTTTCGGGCCTGGAACTGTATGGCCTCTATGCCGGCAGCGATTACGAAGGCGCGAACCTCAGCAAAGCAAAACTGGGCGGGGACTTCAAAGGCGCCAACTTCAAAGGCGCCAACTTCACGGGGGCGACGTTCTGCGAAGCCACGATCGAAGGTGTCATGCGCAACGAAGGCTGCGCGACCACCGGCATCTAGCGACGCCCCGCGGGCTGGCGCGGGGCCCGCCTCAGCGCCGGCCCTCCACGGCGTCCTTTAGACGCGCGAGCCGATCCTCCCAGGCGTCTTCCGCCCGGCGAAGCCACGCCGTCGCGGGCGCGAGTGCGCCGCCGCGCAGGCGGTAGCGGATCTCGCGCCCGTCGGTCGGAGCGCGCTCGATGAGCCCGGCGCCGTCGAGCGTCGAGAGATGCTTGGCGACGGCCTGACGCGAGATCGGCAGCGCTGCGGTGAGCTCAGGAACCGTCTTGGTGTCCTCGCGCAGCAGCGACTCGACCATCCAGCGCCTGGTCGGGTCCGCTAGCGCGGCGAAGACGTGACCCAGGTCGTCGCTCAAGCGGGCACCCGCACGAAGCTCGCGGCGAGCGTCGCGATCGGGAACGTGGGGACGCTCTCGGTGACGATGACGTGGGTGCCGGTCGGCGCCGCGACGAGGAGGAACTCAACGCGCGTTGCGGGCTCCTCCGCGCCCGCCCACCACCAGACCAGCCGGTGCGGAGCGTCGAGGACCTCGACGTGGATCTCACGCTCGGGCTCGTCGAGCCAGCGCTCGCGGCCCTCCTCGGTGGCCAGCGCCTCCCAGACCTCCTCGGGCGAGGCGTCGACATCGATCTCTCGGCGTGCGGCCATGACGACTCCCTTCATGACAACCACATGGTTGCTATGGGTGATTGACAACCGTCCAGTTGTCGAAAGGATAGCCCAGATGTCACCGATCCCGATGGTCGTCGAGCAGAGCGCACGCGGCGAGCGCTCGTTCGACATCTATTCACGTCTGCTCAACGAGCGCATCGTCTTCATCGGCACGCCCGTCGACGACCTCCTCGCGAACCTGGTCGTGGCGCAGCTGTTGCACCTCGAGAGCGAGGACACCGACAAGGACGTCTCGCTGTACATCAACTCGCCGGGCGGCAGCGTCTACGCGGGACTGGCGATCTACGACACGATGCAGTTCATCAAGCCCGACGTCCAGACGATCTGCTTCGGCGTCGCGATGAGCATGGGCTCGCTGCTGCTCGCCGGCGGCACGGCGGGAAAGCGCAAGGCGCTGCCCAACAGCCGGATCCTGATCCACCAGCCCTCGGGCGGCTTTGAGGGGCAGTCCGCCGATGTCGAGATCCACGCGCGCGAGATCCTCGAACTGCGCGGGCACATCGACGAGATCTACGCGCGCCATACCGGCCAGTCACTCGATCGCGTCCACGAGGACATGGATCGCGACCGCTACTTCACCGCCGCGCGGGCACGCGAGTACGGGCTCATCGACAGCGTGATCTCCTCGCACGAGCTAACCCGCGCGACGACCGGATTCGGGGCACGCAACGGTGGAGCCGGCGAGCAGGAGTCGGTCCGCAGCGTCTAGCGCAACACGCCGCCGAGGTCGGCGTCGAGGTCGCCGAGCGCCGCTTGGCGGGCCTCGTCCAGCGTGCCCCCATCGACGATCAGCCGCCGCGCGTGGTCGAGGTCGTCGGAGCGCCCGAACGCGAGCGCAGCCTTGACCGCGCCGTCCTTCAGGTACCAGATCGTGAAGGCTCCATCGTCGAACGATCCTCGCACGATCTCGCGATCCCACTCATGGGCCGGCCCGACGTACTCGAGCTCGCCCCAGTCGGCCAAGACGGAGAAGAAGTAGGGGACCTCCTCGTGGGGGACGTCCATGCCGAGCATGTTCAGCGCGACGGTCTTGCCGTGGTTGAAGGCGACGTCCCAGTGCTCGATCCGCAACGGCGCGCCCCGGTGCGTGGGCGAGTTGTACTCGCAAATGTCCCCGGCGGCGAACACCCCGTCGACCGAGCTTTCAAGACGCGATGAACAGCGCACGCCGCCCCGCTCGCCGATCTCAAGGCCGGCCCGTTGCGCGAGCTGCACGTCGGGCGTCACGCCCGCGCCCACGACGACCGTGTCGGCCGGCAGCTCAAGGCCAGCCCTCGTAACCACCTTCGCGACCCGGCCCTCGCCCTCGAAACGCTCGAGCTCGTCGCCACCGTGCACGGTCACGCCGTGTCCTTCGAGCAGCTCCTGAAAGAATCGCCCCCCGCGCGCGCCGAAGCCCCGTTCGAGCGTCGCCTGCTCCTGCATGACGATCGTGCAGTGCTTGCCGAGCAGCGTCAGCGAGGCGGCGACCTCGCAGCCGATGTAGGAGCCGCCGATCAGCACGACCTCCTCGGCGTCCGCCACCCCCTCGCGAATCGCATCGGCGTTGGCGAGCGTGCGCAGGTAGTGGATCTGCTCCAGATGGCACCCGTCGACGTTCAGACGCCGCACGTTCGCGCCAGTGGCAATCAGCGCCTTGCCGAACTCGATCTCCTCCTTGCTTGACAGCTTGACCGTGCGCGACTGCACGTCGAGCGCGCTGACGCTCGTGCGCGTGAGCAGCTCGATGCTCTGCTCTCCCCACCACTCGTTCGGCCGGAAATAGGCCTCCTCGCGGGCCTCTTTGCCTTGCAGATAGCCCTTCGAGCAGTTCGGGCGGTTGTACGGCGGGTCGGGCTCGCGTCCCACGAGCAGGACGTCCCCCTCGGCGTCTTCCTCGCGCAACCAGCGCGCGCAGTTGGCCGAGGCGAGGCCGCCGCCGATCAGGAGGTAGTCGACCTTGCGGGCGGACATGCCGGGAGCCTACAACCCTGGCGGATGGCGCACGGACCAGTGCGCCCACGTCGGGATGTGGTCGAGGATCCGCCAGCGGGGACCGTCTTCGTTGCGATTCGGGCCGACATCGGTTCCACTGTGGCTCGTGTCCAAGCGGAGCCCAGCGAGGACGATGAAGACGTGGTCCGTTGGAGCCGTCGTCGCGTAGATGGTCACCCAGCGGCCGGGACCCGGCAGGCCCCACCGCACGTAGTCCTGGGCGAGTGGATTGTCCCTGACAATTTCTGCGATCGGGCGGACGCCCGAGCGGTAGAGAACGTAATTTACGGTGCTCGAGCAATCCTCGCCGGATGCCCCTCTCGGGTCCGGATGGCCTTCGGGCCCATACGGCAGGCTTTGCAGCTCGTTGCCAGCAACCACCATCGCCTGGACCGTTGCCGGGACGCCGGTCGGAATGAGCGCTACGTGGCCCTGGCCCGGCTCCAGCGCCGCCCGTTCGCCGGAGACGAAACGGACGGGTGTGAGACTCTCGCCCTGCAGTCGTGTGTCCGCGCCTCCTTCTCCACCACCTTCCTGTTCCGCTTCGGGGGCAAGCGGCGCCTGCGAGATCGCGGAGCCACGGTATCTGGCAGCCCAGCTTTTCACGTCGACGACATACCAGGCTGCGTGGTTGTACGCGTAGAGCGCCCGCGGGTAGCTTTGCGGAGCGCCCGAAGCTCGCAAGTAGTTGGCAGCCCCGTAAATCGCATCGGCCGCGTCCCATCGATCGATACGACCGTCTCCATCGCCGTCGACCCCATACCGAGCCCAGGTCGACGCGATGAACTGCATCGGCCCGCCTGCGCCGGCCGCGTTGACCGCGCCTTCCCTGTGACACGAAGGATCGGGATCACGCCCGTGGTCGCACTCCACCTTGCCGATCCCGGCCAAGACCGCCCAGTCCAGGCCGTATCGTCGCGCCGCTTCCTCGTACAGCCGGAGATACTGGGGAGGAATTTCCCGCACCGCGAGTGCTGAGGCGCCCCCGGCGCTCCCGTCGCCGCCCTCAGTGAGAGCGCCTGCATCCAGCGCCGCGCCACCCACTCCCGCGAGCGTCGTGATCAGCATGAACACGATCGCCAGCAGCGACGCCGCTCCAGCCGCGATGGCTCTGGCGTCCGCGACCCGTCCATGAGGGCCCACCGTCGCTGAGCCGAGCGTCAACGTAGCCGTCCGGCCAGCACATCCGCCTGCTGCAACCATGCCAAGGCAGCCGTCAAGGTTGATCCCTGCCCAACTGGCGTTTGCGCCGCCTCGCCACCGCCTGGGCGTCTCGCATCACGCTGGATTCGCGCGCGTCGACCGTTCTCCGGTCGGTGCGCGCGTCACGGCGCCAGGACTCGAGCCAGCTCTCCGTTTGCGCCGATGGCTTGCTGGGACCACCGTCACGCATCCGCTGCTCGGGCGCGCCGCCGAACGTCCCGTGCGCTTTGACTCTCTCGCGACGCGTTATCGGCCAATCCTGGACATGCGCGGCAAGATCGCTGGCGGTCACATTGAGCTCCTTGCGCAGCGCCAGCTCGCGGTCGACCTCGAGACGCGCCAGGCGCTGGGTGCGCGGATCCAGCCGTTCGTACTCTTGTCGGCCGAATCCGGCCAGGCCGGCCAGGCCGGCGTAGTCGCGGCGCTCCGCTGTCGTCAAACCGCGAGCCCGCACGCTCGATGGCAGCTCCGCCTGGGCGTCCAGAAAGCGATCGCGCTCGCCAGCGCGCGTACGGCTGTTGGCCTCAACGGTTCCGGAACGCACGTGCTCGGTGGCTCTGGCCAGCTGCCGTGCGGCATTCAGCTTGTGCTGCTCACGAGCAACGTCACCCTCGATGCGCTGACCACGATGTGCCAACAGGGCCGCTCGTCGTGTTTCGCCGTCGGCGAGCGTCCTACGACGCTCGCTCTGCACCCGCAAGAGCTGTGCGCGCCAGGCTGATAGCCGTGTCTGAACGTTTGGAGATGACGCCGCATGTGCGCATGCCTCGCGTCGCTCATGCTCGAGGATGCGCGCGACCTGCGCCTGGGTTCCGGCTCGCGCCTGTTCGCTGGCCGATCTCCGATCGGTAGTGCGGGCGCGCTTCTGGCGATACTCGAGCGTCTGGCTCGGTCTGGACAGCTTGTCCTTTGTCAGTCGCGCTGCGCCGATGATTTTGCGGGGAGGCTCCAGCGCGTCCTTCACACGCTGCACCACCGACCGCGATCGCCTGGCCTCGTCGCGCCCGAGCGCAACTCCAGCGATGCTCAACGCCTGGTGACGGCGTGCGTAGGCCCCCCACCAGAAGGCAGACATCAGCAGCCACTGCGTCCACCACCCGAGCGCTTCGAGGCCGTCAAGCAGCGCCACGATCGCCAACACAACACCGAGCAGGAAGGAGAACAGCAGCTTGGAGACGACCGCGCCGAGCAGCTGCGCCGCCCATTTGCGAAACACCGCGCGCCCGCCCTCGCCGAACGCCGGAGCCAACACGGCGGCCGGAGCCAGAAGCAGGTAGAGCAGACTGAACAGCGCCGCAGCCAGCAAGCGCACCGCGATGAAGCCGAGAAGCAGCAGCATTCCAAGCACGCCCGCCACGATCAGCAGTAGCCCTCCGACTCTTGCCCACGTCCCCCCATTCGTGCGGAACTCCGCTTGGGCGGCTGTCGGACCGCGACACCTCGTCGCTTCGCTGCTCTGGCACAGCACCCGCAGCAGAGAGCCTTCTTCGTTGATCGAATTGCGCGCCGGGCCGTTTGCCGGCAGCGCGAGGAAGACCGCGCCGTTGCTCTCGGCGTCGCGCAAAAGCTCGGCGCTGTCTTGCAGCGCTCTTGCCTGCCCACTCCCCGGGGCTGCGCAGGGCAGCAACGCGGCTGGGTCCGGCTTGCACCCCGCCGATGCCAGCTCGGCCGCGGCGATCTTCAGCCCGGCTGCACGCAGTCGCGGGTCCAGCCGGGCTGAGTTGCGACACCAGCCGACGTCGCCAAACTCGAGGTAGCACCACGGTACTTCGATGGCCGCGGCGAACACCATGCCCATGCCGTCGGCGAGTGCCCGCCCCGACCCCGCCGGCGTGCCCCCCGTCGTAACCGCCAGCGTTCCCAGGCCAGCCTGGTTGGCCCATCCGCCGAGCGCGCCGACCGTGCCAACGGGGTCGACTATCACCCACGTCCCACCAGCCATCATGGCAAGCACGAGCACAGCCTCCCCGAGCGTCTGCGCCACGCGCCGCCGGATGAGGCCGTTATAGAGCGCCAGCACTGAAGCGACCGCGAGCGAGACCACGAGCCAGGGCGCCGTAAACGCGGCTTGCATCTGGCGCAACCCCGCGCCCAGTCTTCCCAGCGAGGCGCTGTCCAACAGGTCGATCGTGAAACACCACTCGAGCAGTACCACCAGGGCGTGTACAGCCCAGACGAGCGCCATCCAAAGCGGTGTTACGAACAGGTCCTGGACAGCGCTCAACAGGCCTCCGGAGCTGAGACCCAGCACCCCCGTGTCGATGTGCACGTCGATCCCGTAGTCACCCGTTGGCGCAGGCGCGGCGACGAATCCCGAGGTCTGGCAGTCTCCGCGACTCCTCGCCGACAGTTCCGCGCCGCCGAGCACCCCCTCGCAGAGAGGGCTCCCGAGGCCGTTGCTAACCAGCGGGTCCGCTTCTCCCGGCGCCGAGCCTGGTCCGTCTTCGCCGCCGCCGGGCGATTCCTCGCCGGACGTGAGCGGAGGTCCGGCAGGCGCGCGGTTCGCACCCATGCCCTGACGCGCGGGTGATGCGGCGGCATCGGCCACGCGAGACTGGTGTGCCGTGCGCGAGCGAGCGACGACGACCGCCGGAGCGACGCTCCACACGCCGCCGAACACAACCAGCACCAGGAGCGTCGCTCGAGCAGTCGACCTCGCTACGCCGGCGCCGTTCACGCAGGCCCGGGCGTCGTCGAAAAGGCCTTCATCAGCCATGGCACGACGACGTCGACCTGGATCGCCTCTACTCGCCCGCGATGATCGCGGAACAGGCAACGCCCGGCGTCGAACTCGAGCAGGCTCTGGCGCATCCTTCTGTCCTCCGGGTCGAGCCCGAGCAGCGTCAACGCTCGCGCCGCCTCCGCCTCGGATCGCATTCCGAAGACGAACGTCGCCCCGATCAGGTTCTCCAACGACTCCCGCTCGCCGATCAGCGCGTCCCCTACCAGTTGGGTGCTGATGATCGGCACCGCGAGCTCCGAACGCCCCATTCGCTGCAGCGAAGCAAGCAGCGCGCGACCGGCCGGGTCCCCGAGCAACCTCCAGCCCTCATCGAACGAGAACAGCTTCAACCGCTCGCGCTCGGCACTCATCAAATGCATTGCGAACATCGCGATGAGCCGCACGATCTGCTCGCCGACGCGCTCGGCCTGGGAGTACTCCGAGCGTCGCATCCCCGGCTCTGGCCCGGGCAGATCGCGGATCGGAAGGTAGGTAACCTGGCGATCGCCGACCGGTGGTGGTTTCATCTTGGCGTCGGCAAATCCGAGCTGTGTCAGGCCGGAGCGAGCGTAGACCTCGAGCGTCTTGCCGACCTGAGCGTCGGTCTCGTCGCCCTCGCGGAGGGCTCGGACGATCTCCAGGCAGGTCGGGTCGCCAGAGCGCCTCATCACACGATCGACCGCCCCCACGACTGCGGTCTCCCATGCCGGATCGGCGCGGCTCGGCAAGAGGTCGCGCAGAAACGACACCGCTGTGTCCTGGCGCAGGTGCTCGGGCGCGACCCGCAGTGGATCGAGCATCCCCCGGAGCGCCGGGTCGGGCCGCAGCGTGACTACCTCCGTGTACGGCGCAACCTCCTCGAGCAAGTGAAAGCGATGGTCGCCCTTCGGATCACAGTCGATCACCCGTGCGCCCAGCAGGAACCCCTCGTACTTGAGCTTCTGGTCGAGCGTGGTCTTGCCCGATCCGAGGGCGCCCACGCTGAGGATCGTCGTATTGCGATCGCTGTCCGAGCCCTCCCTCAGGTTGAACCTGACAGGCTGCTTGGACCCCGACAATGTCCAACCGAGGTAGAAGCCCGCGCCGGACCCGACGTCGTGCGCCGCCGTTGGCATCATTGCGGCCACCTGCTCCGTTGTGAGTGTGTCGTCGTAGCCAGCTATGCGCGTGCGCTGCGCCGGCAGGTGCTGCAGAAACAGCTGCAACTGGTCACCAAGGGGTCTGTGCAGGCGGATGTCACCGTAGGCACGCCTGCACATCTCCACACGCTCCTCAAGCTCATTCTCGCTGCCGGCACCAAGGGCAATCGCCAACGTTGCGCGCAGCAGCGGCGGACGGCTCGACGCCTGTAGATAAACCAGCAAGTCACGAGCCTCCTGCGTGCGCTCGTAGCCGAGGTCCGAAACTCCCTGATCCCCGTCGGCCTCCGCCCGCACGATCTGATCGGCGTCCTGGATCCTCCTCCGGGCGACTCGCAGAGCAAGCTCGTTGGGCAGGAAGCGCGCGTTCAACGAGAGATCAGTCGCAAACGGCAGGCTCTCCACGGGTGCGAACATCAACTCGGCGCGTGCTCCCGGAAAGTGGGTCCGCTCGGGCAGCGCGCCTAGTACGAGCTGCGCCTGCCAACTGGTACCGAGCTCCGATTCGATCCGTAACGCCCTGCCCATATGCTCGACGTAGCCGTCCATCCACCGCATCACGTCGCCCTCAAGCGGTGCGAGCGTCGCCTCGCCGTTGCGCTCGAAGATCAGCGCCCGCGGCTCGTGAAACCCGTCGATCGCGGGCTCACCCAGACCGCGGCAGAACGCCCTCCGCACGAGCCATTGCACCTCCACGCCTCGCGCCTGGCGCACCGGCAAGAAGTCGGCCAACCGTGCATGGGCCTGATCGGCGCGCACCCGGGCATGCTCAAGCTCTGACAACGTCAGGAGGCGTTTTGTCGCGCATCGATAGAGCGCGCGTTAGCGCCCGCCACCAATTCCTTGGAGGCTGTTCGAATGCTTTGGATACGTATGAGGCAACGTCACGCTCGGGATCCCGCAAGCTCACCAGCACAAACACGGCGGGCCGTGACGATCCGACGTCACTCAGCCGGCGCGCGTGTTCTTGCAAATAGCGTCGCCGCGCGCGGTCGTGCGTCCCCGGCGTAGTCTCACTCTCTCCTTCGAGCCCTCGCGCGTACCGCTCAACATCCCAGCGCCGCGCGACACGCAAGATCTGCACGTCCGCCTCGATTGCCTCCAAGGCGCCAAGCAGAGCGAGCAGTCGCGCGCGCTTGCCGTCCTCGCTGAGCCACTGGTATGACGCCACCTCCACCGCGAACGCAGCCCAGCCATCACTCGGCCCATCGCCGAACACGCAGTTGCCGTATACGAAGCCGATCGGTGCCCGCATACTCATCGCACGTCCAGCCGTGCCGCTCGCTCGAGCACGATCACCTCCCCACGGGCTGGAGCACGCACATCCGGCATCTGACGCATGGTCAAATCCGCATGCCGAGGGACGATGTTCAGAACGCCGAACCGAGACGCGGCGCGCTCGTGCGCGACGGTAACAAGCACGGCACCCGGTCCCGTGTAGCGCACACGCCGCATCGTGCAATCGGAGCCGTCCGGCAGGATCAGGATCTCCTCGGGTCGCCAACGTCCACCGGGGAGCACGCAGGCGCTAGCCCAGCACGGACGAGCGCCCGCGAGGTGGCGAGGACCACTTCGATAGCGGGCCAGTGCGTGCGCCGCGAGATGAAATGGTCGCCCCTCGACGCGAATCACAGTGAGCAGCGCGGCGCTCGCCCCGGGTAGCGCGAGGTCACGCAGGTACCACGGAAAGACGCTTGCCAGCACCGCAACCAGCGGCAGGCGGCTAAGGATCGCGGTCGCGGTCGCGATTGCGAGAAAGTAGACAAGTCCCCGCACGGGTATCCCACCGGGATTCAGCCGCAGCCGGTCAACTCGATAGATCCGCCTCTCGAGGTCAAACACCCTCCTGTAGGAGTGGATCTCCATCACTGTGTCCCGAACAACGACGAGACGGTGTCGCGCAGCAGGCTGACGCCCGCCGGAGTGGCCAGCAGCACCGAGACGATCCCCACGGCAAAGACTCCCGCCGCCTCCTTGAAGTCCCGGCGAAACGCCAGCACGGTCGCCGCCACTGCAAAAGCCAGCCCGATCAGGCTCATTGCCACCGCCCGTCCAGTGTCCCCGGCCTTGGCCGCGGCCGCTTCCAGCGAGCTACCGCCGCGTTCGAGCGTCGCTCCGCGTTCAGCGCCAACGCCTTGCGGTGTAGTAATCGCAGCGTGAGCCGCGACCGGCATCGACGCGGTGGCGGCACAAGCCACCAGCAGCGCGACGACGCCGGCTGATGCGGCCACTGCCGTTCGCGACGATCGCGCCCTCGCGCGTCGTCCGGTTGCACGCTTCGCTCGGCGAAGTCGAGAGCGATGAGCGACTTTCATTGCCTGCTCCTTCGGTCGATGTCGCGGCAGGTGCTCATGTGTCGGGGTCCATCTGAATGGCGGCCACCTCCCAACGACCCTGCGCCAGGGCCACATCCAGTTCGTAGCCGAGCGTGTACTGCGCCCCGCGCCCATCCTGTGCCTGCACGATCGCTAGGACCGAGCGTCCGTCTGGCAACCAGTCGATCCGCTGCATGGAGATGAGGCTCAGCCCAACTCCGGGGAGCGAGATGCGCGCATTGCGCGTCAGGTCGGCCGCGAGCTCGCCGGCCGCGGGGGCGAGGTAGTTGCGCAGAGCGCGTTCGACGACGGTGGCAAGAGCAGGATCTCCAAGTTCGTGGGGACGGGCAGCAAGCTGTGCTGGGCTCGAACTCGGAGCACCGACGAACGCGGGGTAGCCTGCCAATGCCAAGCTGCCATCGGGGGTGCGTCCGACGCTCACCGTCAGGTAGACAAGTCCCGCGGTATCCGTCTGGGCCGCGACCGTATAAACGTGCTCCCCGGGGGCCGACTCGCGTTCCTGCACCACTTCCACCCAATCCACGTGCTGCTCTCCGGTCAGTGGCAGTCGCAGTCCAGCGTCGGGCTCCATCCCCGAACCGACGAGCGCCCCCAGCGCGCGTTGACTGGCCTCGGGTTCGGCAGCGTTCCAGGTCAGGTACCGCCGGGCGAACAGCGATGCGTAGCCCTCGGCCGCCAGATCCGGTGGTGGCGGATTGCGGACAGGCGCCGCGGACGCCGTTGGATGCGGCGGAGCGATCGCGAAACGGGCGCTCGCCACCAGCCCCGAGATCGACAGCGCACAAAGTAGGTAACGCGGCAGTTCGCGCGTCAGCCGGATCCGCCACAGTGGGCTCGTCGCGATGATCACCCGTGGGCGTGCAGACGAACGGACCATCTTGTCGTTCAGCGCTCGAACCCGAACTCAACGCGTTCGCGCCTCACCGGGACCGCGGCGGCGCTCGCCACGGAGCGTGCTATCGATGCGGATTCGTCCTCTCGTGCGACAGCCACGCGCAGTGCCGGAGCGGCCCCGACCGAGCGCTGAGTGCCGAGTTTTCGCTCTTTGCGCCGCGAGCCACGGACGGACCGCACCCGCCCGTGCGCGGAAGAAAGCCGTGTTCTCAAGTCCGTCTCGGCGCCGGATCGACCTACCGTCGGCCGCGAGCCGGCGCGCATCTTGCACCGCGCCTCTGCCGGAGGACATATTGGTGGCCGTGATCACGCCGCCCACCGCGCCTACAGCTCCAGCAAGCATCGCCGCTCCGGCCAATCGGCGCAGTCGTCGCTCTCCCATCCCCGATGCGACCGGCCCGGACAAATCTTCGCGGTCGACGCCGCCGAGGAACTCATCCTCGCCGTATACGCGGTAGACGGCTCGCTCGCGTCGTAACCGGATCATCGGCGCTCAGCCAGGCAAACACCTGCAGAAGCGATCGCCGGTGACACGTCAATCGTGGATCGGGGAGACTGCCGAAGGCGCTCACGCGTGCGACCGGAAGCCGAGACGGGGAGATACCCGACTCCCGGCCGCGTGCGCGCGGATGGGCATCGCCGCGCTGTCGCCCGTTCAGCCAACGGCCGGCGTCCCATTGGGACAGACCTATGAGTGGGGGAATAGATATTCACAAGTCGGTCCCTATCTCCTTTCCCGACCGGCGGCCATGGGTGGGACATCGCTTCGGTCGTCCCTGAGAAGCGGTCAGGCCGCTGAAGCGGACGCAACCTGACGGTCGGCGCAGCCCATCACCTCGGTCACTTGACGGTCGTGTTGCGTCCGTGGCGGCCGAGGCGTAGGGTCTTCAACGTGCCTGGCTGACGTTGACAAGTCCCGTATGCGGCATACCCTCGTCCGCCGCCCTGGACGTGCTTTGGTGGGTGCGACCTTCCGCAGAGACCGACCACCTCATCAACGCCCCAATACGAGGGCACATGGTCCGGCGTATGCTTGATGGGATGCCCTCGGCTGCGAACGAGATCACGGGAGAGCAAGCAGAGACCAGTTCGACGGCCACGCTGGTGGTGGAGCAATTCCTGGAGCATCTTCGCTCTAAGGACATCGACCGAGCGGCTGCACTCTTGGCGGTCGACGTCGAGTACGAGAACGTCGGGCTACCGATGGTGCGCGGACGAGAACGCGTACGGCGACTCCTCCGCGCCACCCTTGGCCGAGCCGCTGCTGGCTTCGAGGTCTACGTGCACGCCATCTCAGCCGACGGATCAACAGTTCTTACCGAGCGCACCGACGTCCTCAAGCTAGGCCGGCTCAGAGTCCAGTTCTGGGTCTGCGGGCGCTTCGACGTCCGCGACGCCGAGATCGTGCTCTGGCGCGACTACTTCGACCATGCGACCGTCGCCGCCGCGACCGTCCGCGGCCTGCTCGGGACGGTCGTGCCCGCAGCGCGCGCCAAGCCACCACCTTCCCCGGCCTGAAGCCCGAGCCAGTTCGGCCGGGAGGATCGTGAGGCTCCGGATTGGCGTTTACGCAGAGCTATCGCGGCGTCGAGCTCGTCCTCACTCCACTCCGGCTTTACCGAGCTGCGCGATGTCGGCCTCTAGGCCGTTCGCTGCGGAGGTGGAGCCGCGCGGGCCGCGTCTGTGCGGTTGGCGCCAAGATCAGTTGAGCTACGACCACAGCTGGGAAAGCTCGCTCGAGATGAGTCGAGCGTACGGACCATATTTCAAGTGGTGATTTAGATTTGACTTTCGAAGAAACCGCGGATCGACCAGTCCGGTAGTAGGATCGAAATGTCCGGTTGTAACATCGACAAATGTGGCTCCGATGGCGTTACATCGCTCGCTTAGCTCCGCGTTAAAGCGCAAGGTTAGATTCGTCCGATCGACCTGAGTCGCAGTCACCTCTTTACGAAGGTTGGCGACCCGCCCGCCCCATTCGGACGGTAAATCACGGATTGTCGGTAACGGGACACTCAGCACAATGACCCGGCGGAATCCCATACCAGAGACCATCTCGATAAACTTCGAATAAGAGTCGAGGGTGTGCGCCAGTTGCTCCTCGATGGTCAAACCGTGACGGTTCGCGCGATGCCAGATCAGGTATCCACAATCGACCTCTCCGAGTTGAAGTAGTATCTGTTGCCATTGCTTTGCGCGATGGAGTTGTGCAGTAAACTTTGACAGCGATCGCGTCTTACTTTGCGGATTTAGCACGCCTGATGCGGTCGCGCCGCCGAGCGGCGCCACACGAAACCACACCCCTGGCACTTGAACCTTGCGGAGAATGGCCACGTGGCTATCGCCAAGACACAAGACGTGATCACGCCTCAACGCCCGCGCAAAGATTCGCCGGTTGAATGACCAGTTTCTCACGCGTGGGCGTACCCTATTCCGGACCGCTTGGCGAAGTCGTCGCACGCTTTTAAGCATACGCCACGGTAGGACCGGTCAACGGCACCCGCACATCTATCTCGACGACGCTCGCCCATCCGCTGGGGCATCGACAGGCCAAACACTCGCCCCCGATCAAGCCGCCTTACCCTGATCGCGATCCTCCATCTGCCAACCCACAGCGCGGGGAATACGACGCGAGTGGAACATCTAGTGCACCTCTAGCGGAAAGGACCTTCGAGCCCGCTGTTCCTCCCTTGACCGGCAATCTGAACGCGGAGGACGACGGCGTCACCGTACTCGCGGATGCTCCTGACCTCCGAGGTGAAGTTCTTCGCCCACTCGCCGCGCTGGAAGTCCTCAACGAAGCCGCGAAAAGCCTCGCGACCGCAATACTGCCCAGCCTGTGTGATCCCAGGGACAGGGCGATAGATCAAGTCATCCGCGAGCAGATCAGCGAGTCGATCCCAATCGTACTGGCGCGTAGGCTCGGATGGCCGACGTGGCGCACAAGACCGCGCAGCCCGTGGCGTCAGGCGGCGCGGAGAAACTCCTCGACCAGCTCACCGTGCTCAGAGAGCAGGCAGACGTCAAGGCGTTTGCGACTGAGATCTAATCCAGCGTGCAACATGTAAACGGGCCTCCTCGAGCTCGCTCTTTGGTGACAAACGGGAGCTTCCGACCGGGGAGGCCCTCCTTCATCGCATTCCAACGCGAGCGTGAGCGCGGCCCTTGCTCGGACGCTCGCTCGCCCGGGTGGCTGTTTCGCAAACCCCCGGTCCGTCCGCCTCGGGCCGGGGGGTCGAGCGATGTGACAAGATGCCGGTCGGGTCGGTGCGGTGCGTTGCACCGCGCCGACGAGTCAGGTTTAGCGGGACCGCGTCGGTCGCGCAGGGGGAGGTTTGAGCATGTACGACTACGTGATCGTGGGAGCTGGCTCGGCGGGCTGCGTGTTGGCCTCCCGGCTGACGGATGACCCAGATGTCAGCGTGCTGCTGATCGAGGCCGGTCCGCCCGACTCGAGCGACAACATCCACGTCCCGGTCGCCTTGTCGCAGCTCATGCACTCGCAACTCGATTGGGATTACTCGACATTGCCCGAGCCGTTCGCCGATCGCCGGCGTATACATCTGCCGCGCGGCAAGACTCTCGGTGGGTCGTCGTCTACCAACTGGATGGTGTACATCCGCGGGCACCGTGCCGACTACGACGAGTGGCGCGATGGGGGCTGCGAGGGATGGGGCTATGACGATCTGCTGCCCTACTTCAAGCGTGCCGAGGACAACGAGCGTGGCGCGTCTGAGTACCACGGCGTGGGGGGTCCGCTGAGGGTGTCCGAGGGCCGCTCGCGCAACCCGATGACGGAGGCCTTTCTGGAGGCTTGCGATCAGGCCGGGCAGCGGCGCAACGAGGACTTCAATGGCGCAGAGCAGGATGGGTTCGGGCGCTACCAGGTCACTCAAAGGGATGGACGCCGCTGCTCGACCGCTGTAGGCTACCTTCGCCCCGCAATGTCTCGCCCCAACCTGACCGTCGAGACGTTCTTGCAGGTCCATCGAGTGCTGTTCGAAGGCGACCGCGCCGTCGGAGTGCAGGCCGAGCGGATGGGCGAGCTGAAGGAGGTTCGCGCTGAGCGCGAGGTGATTCTCTGCGGAGGAGCGTACAACTCGCCCCAGCTGCTGATGCTCTCAGGCATCGGCTCGGCCGAGCTGTTGACGATGCTGCAGATCCCGGTCGTGGCAGACCTGCCCGCGGTCGGGCAGAACCTGCAGGACCACGCCGCGAGCGGGTGGTTGTGGACTCACGATGAGCCGGTTTCGCTGTTGAGCGCCATGAGTGACGAGAGCATGGCGCGGTTCGAGAGCGAGGGGTCCGGGCCGCTTACGTCCAACGCGGTTGAGACCGGCGGGTTCCTGCGCAGCAGCGAGGAGCTGTCGGCGCCAGATCTGCAGTTTCACGTCGCGGGGGCGATGCTCCTCGACGAACCGATATACGAGCACGGCCTCACGATCGGGGTCTACCCGGCGAAGCCCGCCAGCCGGGGAATGCTGACACTGCGCTCGCCCGATCCGACCGTCGCGCCCTTCATTCTCCACAACTACTACGCCGAGGACTCCGACATGCAGGCGGCCATGCAGGGTCTGCGCTTCGCCAGCGAGATCGCCGCGCAGCCGGCGCTCGCTTCTTACACCGTCAGGCCATATGACCAGCCGGAATCGCACTCGGGACAGGATCTGCGGGCCTACCTCCGCCGACACACCTACACGGCGTTTCATCCCGTCGGCACCTGCCGGATGGGCTCGGACGCCGAGGCCGTTCTGAACACGGAGCTGCGTGTGCGCGGCGTTCAAGGACTACGGGTCATCGACGCGTCGGTGATGCCGAGCGTCGTTCGCGGCAATACGAACGCCCCGACGATCGCGATCGCCGAGCGCGCCGCGGACCTGATCCGCGGTGTCGAGCCGCTGGCGCCGGCGACGCCGAAGGCGGTCGCGGCCGGAGCATGAGGGCCATCGACTGAGGAACACGAGCGCTGCTGTGGGCCGCGTTGCGAGCGCGGGACCATCGGCGCCTGTGGGGTGCGTAAACGTGGTCACGGGCTCTCCGGGACACCTAACGTGCCGGCCTTCGTCAACGATCCGGGGGTCTGCTCGTGTTCTGGTCGGTGCTTTACATCGCGCTGCGGCGCGTGCTGG
>Ga0182024_10002044_pt1 | contig 50880 bp, 42 predicted proteins | sample P32metaG_FD_120480 | JGI IMG/M metagenome (GOLD analysis project Ga0182024, IMG submission 120480) | Permafrost microbial communities from Stordalen Mire, Sweden - P3-2 metaG (Illumina Assembly) | ecosystem: Environmental > Terrestrial > Soil > Wetlands > Permafrost | place: Sweden: Stordalen... | reverse complement strand
GACACCTCCTCCGGGTTTTCCGCGAACCGGCCGTTCGTCTTCTTCGCGTACTTAAACGGGAAGTCGGACGGCCTGTCGTGGTATCCTTCCAGTCCGCCTTCGTAGGCCAGTCCGTCTCCGTAGCGGATCGTCCAGTGGTTCTTGTGCTGCTCGCACAGGGGGATGGGCACGCGGCGGCGCTTGGTAAATGCGATTCGGATGAACCAAGGCGTAAACCGCGCCCAGTACGGAATCCAGGCGAACTGCTTGACCGGCCGCGCCGCGGCCGCCGCCCCGCACTTCATGCACACGTCCGGCAAGGCGTCCGCGTCCAGGTCGTAAAAGTCCAGTCGCACGTCACCCATGTCATTCTCCTCAGGCTCGTTTGGGATTATTTCGCCGGCCCCGATTCCAGGAACGCGAACAGGTCGGCGATCTCCTTTTTGTCCGGCTGGTGAAAGACTGTCGCCTATTGAACCGCGAGGAAGGGGTCGTGACAAGAGTGCGGCGGGGAAGTTGAAGGCGGCGATACGTCTCCTACGCGCCGGCATTTTTGACCTATAGTTCGTTAGCAATCGGCGCGTCCCCGCCGTCGCCCACGCAAACAACCCCAACGCCGGAACCCACGATGACCCAAACCCTGACCGCCGCCCCGCCGGCCTCCGTCCGGCCCGACGGGCCGTTCCTCGACCTCGACCGCGACGACCTGCTCCGCAACCTCAACGCCCGCGCCTGCTGGGTCCGTCATCGGCTCACGGACCACCCACTTTTCGACCTGCCGCGGTTGCTGGAATTGGCCAAGCAGCTGCCACAAAAGTATGTGCGCATCAACTCCGGCGCCGTCCCGGTGAACGCCAAGCCGGCCGAGATCCCCGGCACCGGCCTGTCCACCGTGGACAGCTTCCAGCGCATCGAAGAAACCAACACGCGCATCATGCTCAAGCACATTGAGCTGAACGCCGAATACCGCGACCTCCTGCACGCCTGCATCGCCGAGATCGAGGCGCTGGGCCACCCCTCGATGCGCGGCATCCAGAGCCGCGTCGGCTACGTCTTCATCTCCGCCCCGAATCAGGTCACGCCCTACCACATGGACCCGGAAATCAACTTCCTGCTCCAGGTCCGCGGCCGCAAGACCTTCCACGTCCTGCCCGGAGACGACCGCTCCATTCTCTCCGAGGAAGACATCGAACGCTTCTACTCCGGCAAACACGAGTCGCTGCCGTTCAAGGAGGAATGGAAGGGCAAGGCCGTGCCGTTCGAGATGGCGCCGGGCGACGGCGTTCACATCCCGGTCAACCACCCGCACTGGGTCACGACCGACGACGACGTGACCATTTCCTTCGCCCTGACGCTGGAGACGGCGGGGACCAGGCGGCGCGGCGCCGTCTACGCCGTCAACCACCACCTGCGCCGCCGCGGCCTGACGCCCGCGCCGTTCGGCCGTTCCCCCCTCCGCGACTCCTTCAAATACCAGAGTTTTCGTTTATGGAACTCTCTGAATCGCCTGTGCTCCAAGAAACAAGGGCCGGCGGACCACTACTAATCCCGTCCCCCGCCCGGCCGGACCTTACCTGCCAAGTGGTGACCGATCCGGCCGAGGCGGAACGGCTCCGGCCGGCCTGGACCGACCTGCTGGGGCGAAGCGGGCGTCGGGACATAGCCGCGTCCCCCGACTGGATGCTGATCTGGTGGGGCGTCTACGGCCCGACGCAGGGCCGGCGACTGCGCCTCGCCCTGTTCCACGAGGCCGGCCGGCCGGTCGGCTTGGCCCCGCTGCTGCGCCGCACCCACTGGTATCGCGGCGTGCTTCCGTTCCGCCGCCTGGAGTTTCTGGCGTCGGGCGAGCGCGAAGGCCACGGCATCTGCTCCAACCATCTCGACGTGATCGCGGAGCGCGGCGCCGAGGAGGCCGTGGCGCGCGCCCTGGCGGCGGCGATCGCGGCGGGGACGCTCGGCGCCTGGGACGAGTTGGTGCTGCCGATGATGGACGGCGACGGCCCCATGCCGGCCCTGCTCACGACCGCGTTCGGCAACGTTGGCCTGGCCGCCGAAACCGTCGAAACGGCCCGCGCCCCGTACATTCCACTGCCGGCGACCTGGGACGACTACCTCAAGGGCCTTTCGTGTACCCACCGCCGACAGGTCACGCGCTCCCTTCGCGCCTTCGACCAGTGGGCCGACGGCGGCGCCCGGCTGGAGCGCGCGACCGACCTTGCCGGTCTGGAGAAGGGGAAGCGCATTTTAAGGGAGCTGCACCACGCGCGCTGGGAAGGCGGCGGTCAGTCGGGCGTGTTCCGGTCGCCGCTTTTTCTGGAGTTTCACGATACGATAATGCTTCACCTGCTGGGGCGGGGCGCGTTGGAATTGACCTGGCTCACGGTTCGCGGCGAGCCGGTGGCCGCCCTGTACGGCATAACCTGGGGCGACAAAGGGATCGCCTACCAGACGGGACGGCGGCCGGACGCGCCGGCCGCCGTCCGGCCGGGCGGCGTGATTTTGGCCTACGCCATCCGCGCGGCCATCGAAGCCGGGCGGCGCGAGTTCGACCTGCTGGCCGACGAGGCGCCGTACAAGATGCAGCTGGCCCCGGCCGCGAGGCCGCTAGTCCGTGTGCGCGTTGTGCGTCCGGGGTGGCGGGAATCGGCGCGCCGCCTGATGGAACGCGGTGTGGAGGCGGTGCGGCCGCTGCGCCGGGCGATGAAGGGGAAGGTCGGGCTTTACTGACGGCCAAACAAGGAATGTCCGCGTCGGGCGCCCCAGGCAAGGCCAGTAACGATTCGGGTCGGGCCGCCTCGGTTTCATGCCAGCAAATCCGGGCTTTTTTCCGCATCCGTCGGCGTGAGGATTCGGGGCGGTTTGGGCGGCCGTTGCGGCCACTCCCGATTCGCCTTTGCGCTTCGCCGCCCTAGCATCCGTACCCGCCGCGCCGAATATTCCTCTTGGCGGCGCCGTCCGCTATGGGGATAGTATGGCAGTGTACGGCGCGCGAGGCGCCATCCCATAAGGAGAAGCTCGATATGCACGGGACGATTCGCCGTCCGCTCCAGATTGCCCTGGCCGCGCTGTCCGCCGGACTGGTGCTGTCCGCCGGGTCGGCCCCGGCCGCCCCGCCGACCTCCGAGTCGGTCGTCAAGGCCACCGCCGTCGCCGGGCAGACCGGCCCGGACGGCAAGCAGGTCGTGACGCTGACGCTGGCCGTCGACAAGGGCTGGCACCTTTACGCCAACCCGGTCGGCTGGGACGGGGCCGGCAACCCGACCGTTGTCACCGTGAAAGCCAAGGGCGAACTCGCCGACGTGAAGGTCGATTACCCCCGCGGCAAGGAGGCGACCACCGACGACAACGGCAAGAAGGTCCACTACTACATCTACGAGGACAAGGCGACGATCCCGATCACGGTCACTCGCGCCAAGGGCGACGACAGCCCCCTGGAGTTGACCGTCGCCATCCAGGCGTGCAACGAGAATAGTTGCCTGGTTCCCAAGAAGCTCAAGGTGACGGCGGTGCCGTAACGGACGGTTTTGATGGCGGCCCGCCTTGCCGAAGATGCCGGTGCCGCGCCCGCGTCCGTTCCCTTTTCGGGCGGACGCCTGGCGCGCGTCATGGCGGTGGGGCCGTCGCGGTGGTAGACTGGGGAAATGGCGATGGGGGCGTCGCAGTCCGGCCCGTCCGGGCACGCGAATTGCGAGTCCCCCACCGGCGTCCCTTTGCCCCGCGGAACCGCACCATGAATCCTTCCGATCCCGCGTCCTCTTCCGATTCACAAGGCGCGTCCCGTCCTCCCTACCGGGACGCACGCTATCCGGCCCGGGGGTCTGAACTCCCCGTGCCGGGGCGCCGCTTCCTCCCCCTCGGCCTGTTGCTGGCGACGGCCTTCCTGTTCGGCGTCATGCTCGACCGGGCCGGTTGGCTCGGGGCCGCGCCGGGCGGCGAGCCGGCCGAAGTGCGCAAGGACTTCACGCCTTTCTGGGAGGCGTGGGACCTCGTTAAAGACCACTACGTCGATCAGAAAAGTGTGCAGCCCGTCAAGATGACGCATTACGCCATCGCTGGGATGCTGGAATCGCTCGGCGACGAGGGCCACACCACCTTCCTGTCTCCCGAGGACGTCCAGCGCATGAAGAGCGGCCTGGAAGGCCAGATGGAGGGCATCGGCGCCCGCATCTCGATGCGCAAGCACATTCCCACCATCATGCAGACCATGCCGGATTCGCCGGCGCGCAAGGCGGACCTGAAACCGGGCGACGTGCTCCTCGAAGTCAACGGCAAGGCGGTGGCCCGGCTGTCGCTGCAACAGATCGTGGAGGAGGTGCGCGGCAAGGCGGGGACGGAGGTGAAATTGAAGGTGGCGCGGGAAGGGGCGGCGGGGCTGATCGACGTTCCCATCACGCGCGGCAAGGTGGAAGTGCCCGACGTGGCCTGGCACATGCTGCCGGGCGAGGCCTACGCGCACGTCGCCGTCCAGGCCTTCGGCCAAAAGGCGGACGATCAGCTGCGTCAGGCGCTCCAGGGGGCGAAGGACCAGGGGGCCAAGGGCGTACTGCTGGACCTGCGCGGCAATCCCGGCGGCCTGAAGGACGAGGCCATCAAGGTAACCAGTGAGTTCCTGCCGACGGGGGATGACGTTTTCATCGATCAGGACGCCAAGGGCAACCGCACCGCGGTCCCGGTCATCGCAGGGGGTACGGCGGAGGACGTTCCCATTTGCGTGCTGATCGACGGCGGCACCGCCAGCGCGGCGGAGATCACGGCCGGCGCCCTGCAAGACTACGAGCGCGGCAAGCTGGTCGGCGAACGCACCTTCGGTACGGGCACCGTTCTGGAGCCGTTCGGCCTGAGCGACGGTTCGGCGATCCTGCTGGCCACGTCGGAATGGCTGACGCCCAAGGGGCGGCAAATCTGGCACGAGGGGATTTCGCCGGACGTGGAGGTTCCCCTGCCGGAAGGGTCATCCGTTCTCCTGCCCGAAATGGAAGGCGACCTCGACGCGGCGGCGTTGAAGCACACCGAGGACGTTCAGCTCCTCAAGGCGCTGGAAGTGCTCAAGGCACAAGTCGAGGGGAAGGCCAAGCCGGACCAGGGGAAATGAGGGGCGCGGCCGCCAGCTGTAGCACAAGCTTCAGCTTGTGCCATTCGCACAAGCTGAAGCTTGTGCTACAGGGCGAGAAGTCTACACTGCGACTTCCTTGACCTCGCAGCATCGACGAATGGCTTCCAGCAGCCGGCCGGCATCGACGGGCTTGTGCAGGCAGCCGGCCGCCCCGAGCGCGACCGCCTCTTCTTCGGCCCCGTCCGTTCCGGAGAAGATGAGGACGGGGATCGACGCCAGCGTCCCGTCCTGCTGTTGCTTGAGGCAGAAGTCGTGGCCGTCCAGCACCGGCATCGACAGGTCGAGCAGGATGAGGTCGGGCCGCCGGTGTTCGCGGAGCCGCAGGAGGGCGTCGGCGCCGTTCGTGGCCAGGGCCACGCAGTAGCCGGCCGCGGCCAGGATCATGCTGATCGACTCGCGCGTGAGCGGGTTGTCGTCGATCAGGAGGATTCGCTTGTGGGTCTGCACGCCCGTGACCATGATGCTGCTCCTCAGAATTGGCGTCCGCGGTGTTATTTGCAAATTGTGTACCACCGGAACCCGCCTGTCCAGTCCTGTCGGAAGAAGCGGCGCGGTTTTTGCTCCACGTCCGGGCATGGATCGGTCGTCCGCCGGCGTGCCGACGCGCCTCGCAACGAGCGATCCCCAAAGGAGGTGGATCATGGTGACGAGAGACGACCTCGTGGTCGGCGTGTTCGACGACGTGGCGGCGGCGGAGCGGGCGATCGCGGACCTGCATCGGGCGGGATTCGCGATGGACAAGATCGACATGGTGACGCGGAGCCAGGGCGAGACTTCGGGGACGCCGGAGTTCGCGTTGCAGAAGAACGCGGCCGAGGGGGCCGTGGGCGGGGCGGCGGCCGGGGCGGGCGTGGGCGCCCTGGCCGGGGCTGCGGCCGTTGCGGCCACGGTGCTCATCCCCGGCGTCGGGCTGGTCTTGGGCGCGGGGCTGTTGGCCGGCATCCTCGGCGGGGCGGCCCTCGGCGCCGTCGGCGGCTCCCTGGTCGGCCCGTTCGTCGCGCTGGAAATGTCCGAGGAGGACGCCCACCATTATAATCGGGCCGTGGTGGAGGAAGGGCGGACGTTGGTGCTCGTCCAGACGCCGGATCGGCGGGCCGACGCCCGGTCCATCCTCAATAGGAATGGCGGGCGGGAACGGGGCGCGACGGCGACGCGAGCCGTTGTGTAAGGCGCTGCTATACCAGCCCCGAGCGCCAGCGAGGGACTTCAATTCAACCCCCTCGCTGGCGCTCGGGGCTGGTATAGCAGCGCCTTACCGCTATCCGTCGTCTCCGACGAGCAGCGCCACCGGAAAATGGCCCAGCACCCCCGTCAGCGGCAACGCCGCACCCGACGGCATGTAAGCCTCGCCGGTAAAGACGTTTCGCCAGCGGCGCACCGATTCCGACCCCGGCAGCGGCAGCACCGTCTCCTCCCACACGCGGCCGGTCGGCAGGTGTTCCGTCGTCGGCGCCAGCCGCGTGACGAAGCGCGGCACGACCGCCGCCGCCCACCGCCCCTCCTTGCCGCGGACGAAGCCGAACACGTGCTCCTTCCGCGGCCCCTCGGCCTCCAAGGGAACATAGACGCCGTCCGCGAACAGGCCGGGAAACTCGCGGCGGCACTGTAAGGCCAGGTGCGTCACAAATAACTTGATGCGTCCGTCCTCTTTCGCCCCTACCAACTCGCGCGCCAGTCCCCGCAAGTCGCCGCCGGCCGACCGCACGTTCGTCTTCAGCGTCGCCAGCATCTCGCGGCGGCGGCCGTAGTCCACCGGCCGGCGGTTGTCCGGGTCCACCAGACTGAAGTCCCACAACTCCGTCCCCTGGTAGGTGTCGGGTACGCCGGGGGCGGCCACGCGCAGCAGCGTCTGCGAAAGGCCGTTGAACAGGCCGTAATGATTTATCCGCTTCTGGAACTCCCGAAAGTCTTCGAGAAACGGCCCGCTCCGCCCTTCGTCCAGGATGCGGGCCACGAACTCTTCGACGGCGTCGTCGTAGGCCTTGTTGGGGTTGATCCAACTGGTGTGGACCTTGGCCTCGTGGACGGCCTTGAGCATGTACGCCTGGACGCGGGCCGTGAACGCCGTCAAATCGTCCGGCCCCAGCGGCCATGCGCCAATTAGGGTCTGATAAAGCAGATATTGCTCGTCGTAGTCGGGGGCCAGTTCGTCCTCGGCCTGGACGCGCTGAGGTTCGTTGAGTCGGCGCCAGCGCTCCAGGCGCTCCTTCCACTCGCCGGGGATTTCCGACAGCACGTTTAGCCGCGCCCGCACGTCCTCGCCGCGCTTGGTGTCGTGCGTGGCCAGCGGCGACAGCGACCGCGGCCAGGCGGCCTGACGGTCCTGCAAGAAGCGGTGCAGTTCGGCCGGCGGGGCGCCGAACCGGCTCGGGTCGCCGCCGACCTCGTTCAACGACGCCAGCCGGTTGTAGACGTAAAACGCCGTGTCCTCGATGCCCTTGGCCGTCACCGGGGCCGTCACCTGCTGGAACTTGCCGACGAAGCGCCGCTGCTCCTCGTGGTCCGCCGCCGTCGCCGTCTCCGGGTAGCGCAACAGCAGCATGTCGCGCACGAAATGGAACAGCGCCGCCGTGATGGCCGGGTTGCCGCGCTTGGCCTTGTTGACGGCGGCGATGACGTAGCGGCGGTCGCGGTCGGACACGCCGCGTTCCGATATGTACGAGCGGTAAACGGGGAAATAGGCGACGACCTCGCGCAGGGCGTGGCGGAGGCTGTGGAAGGTGAAGTCGCGCGACCAGCGGTTCTTCTGCGCCAGGCGGTCGAGTTGGAAGGCCAGCATCTGCAACTCGCTCGACAGCGACACCTGGAGCGTCAGCGTCTTCTTCTGGTAGACCGTCACCTGGAAGATCGGGTCGATCTCGCCCCAGTCGTAGTAGAGGCGCGTGAACGGCGTGGCGTTTTCCGGGTCCACGAACAGGTCGTTGACGGCGTTGACGAACTCGTAGCCGCTGGTGCCGTGTACCGGCCAATCCTCCGGCAGCGGCTCGCCGGTCCCGAGGATCTTTTCCACGACGACGTACAGAGGCCGCCATAAAGGATGTTGCGGGCCGATTTTCTCCAGTTCCCCGCGGAGCCGTTCTCGCACCTCTTCCCACGGCGGCCCCCCACCGACGGCCCCGGCGTCGAAGGCCTTTTTCGCCAGCTCCAGTACGAAGCGGCGCTGCAACCGTTCGAGGTACTGCCGGGGGTCGTACAGCCCGTCGGGGTGGTCGATGCGCAGGCCGTCGATCTTGCCCTCGCGGAGCAACCGGAAGATGAGGTCGTGCGTGGCGTCGAAGACTTCCGGCCGCTCCATGCTCAGCGCCGCCAGTTCGTTGATGTCGAAGAAGCGGCGGTAGTTGATTTCGTCGGACGCCACGCGCCAGAACGACAGCCGATAGGCCTGGGCGTCGAGTAGCTTGTCCAGCAGGTCGAAGCTCGACGGGTCGCCCTCTTTTCCGTTGAACAGGGCCACGTTCCGCCCGATAAACTCGCGGATCGGCTCGCTCTCCGAAGCAAGAGCGGCGAGGCGCCGTTTGACGACTTCCTTTTCGCGCTGCCGCTCGCTGAGCTTGGCCGGGTCGGTTTCCGTCCGCCCCGGCAGGTGGCCGACGGCGCTGAGAATGCTGAGGTACTCCAGGACCGGCGGGGCGTCTTCGCCGAGCGCAACCTTCAGCTCGTCGAGGCGTTGGCCGAGGACCATGCCGTAAGTGCAAGGCGCGACGGGAAAGCGGTGGTCGAAATAATGGATCGTAAAGGCACCATTCTCGAAGCCGAGTCGGACCTGCTGCGATTCGAGCGCCTTGCCGTAGGCGTCGCCGAGGACGGGAACCAGGAGGCGGTCGCGCAGCTCCGGCCGCGGCGACGACTGCCAGGCGATGTCGAAGTAGGCCGCGTAGGGCGACGCGGGGCCGTTCTCCAGCACGTCGCACCACCAGGGGTTGTCGTTGCCGATGCCCATGTGGTTGGGCACGGTGTCGAGGATTTGACCCATGCCGTGTTCGTGCAGGGCGGCGACCAGCGCCTCGTAGTCCTCCTCCGTGCCGATCTCGGGGTTGAGGTTGGCGTGGTTGGTGATGTCGTAGCCGTGTTGGCTGCCGGGGCGGGCCTGCAAATAGGGCGAGGCGTAGAGGTGGCTGACGCCCAAGTCGCGGAGGTAGGGCACGATCCCTTGGGCGTCGCGGAACGTGAAATCCTTGTGGAATTGCAGGCGGTAGGTGGCTTCCGGGAGGCGGCGGCCGGCGACCTGCCGCGCGACCTCGGCCAGCAAACGCTCGGCCGTTTCGTGGAGGGAATCCGTCGTCATGGCGTGTGAACCCCTCTCTCAACAAACCGCCAAGACGCCAAGAGCGCCAAGAAGAGAAAAGGCTGAGTTTTGAAACGTTTTTGTCTTCTTGGCGCTCTTGGCGTCTTGGCGGTCGAATTCGCTTCGGGCCGGTTGACTCACGCCCCCGCCGGTTGCGGCAGCCGTTCCTTCGCCTTGAGCAGCGTCTCCACCTGCGTCGCCGAGATGGCCTGTCCCGCCTCCTCCGGCCGCCGCGTGAGCAGCACGACCAGCGAACGCTCCCGCAGCGGGTACGGTTCACCACCATTTAACGCCTTATTACCCTCGGATAGGTCGGCCGTGTCCAGCAACCGCTCCCAGTGGTGTTCCGGCTTGGTTTCCGGCAGCGAAAACGGCAACGGCTCGTGATGCGCGTTGAGCAGCAACAGCAACGTGTCACCCATGATCGGTTCGCCGCGCTCGCTCACGTCGTCGATCACGTCGCCGGCCAGGCGCACGCCCAGACACTTGACGAAGCCGGCGTCCCAGGCGTCGTCGGGCATCTCCTGGCCGCTCGGCTCGAACCAGGAAATGTCCTTCACGTCGGAGCCGCGGATCTTGCGCCCCTGGAAAAACTTCCGCCGCTGGAAGACCGGCTGATCCTGCCAGACGCGCACCACCTTGCGGACGAAATCCAAAAACTCCTGCCGTCGCGGGTCAAGGTCCCAGTCGAGCCAAGTCAGTTCGTTGTCCTGGCAGTAGGCGTTGTTGTTGCCCTTCTGGGTGTGGCTCAGCTCGTCGCCGCCGCAGATCATCGGCGCCCCCTGAGAGAGCAGCAGGGTGGCGAGTAGATTGCGCTTTTGACGCTCCCGCAAATCATTGATCTTGGCGTCGTCGGTCGGCCCCTCGGCGCCACAGTTCCAGGAGTTGTTGTCGTTGGCGCCGTCCTTGTTGTCCTCGCCGTTGGCCTCGTTGTGTTTGTCGCCGTAGCTGACGAGGTCTTCGAGCGTGAAGCCGTCGTGGCAGGTGATGAAGTTGATGCTGGCGTGGGGCAGCCGGCCGCTCTGCTCGTAGAGGTCGCTGCTGCCCGACAGCCGCGTGGCGAACTCCGACGCCGTGCCGCCGTCGCCCTTCCAGAAGCGGCGCACGTTGTCGCGGTACTTGCCGTTCCACTCCGTCCAGAGCACCGGGAAGTTGCCGACCTGGTAGCCGCCCTCGCCCACGTCCCACGGCTCGGCGATCAGCTTGACCTGCGACAAAATGGGGTCCTGTTGGATGATGTCGAAGAAGGCGCCCAGTTTGTTGACGGCGAACAGCTCGCGGGCCAGCGTGCTCGCCAGGTCGAAGCGGAAGCCGTCCACGTGCATTTCCTGGACCCAGTGGCGCAGGCTGTCCATGATGAGCTGCAGGACGCGCGGGTGGACCATGTTCAGCGTGTTGCCGCATCCCGTAAAGTCCATGTAGTAGCGCTTGTCCTTCGGCGACAGCCGGTAATAGGCGGCGTTGTCGATGCCGCGCATCGACAGCGTCGGCCCCATCTGGTTGCCCTCGGCGGTGTGATTGTAGACCACGTCGAGGATGACTTCGAGGCCGGCGGCGTGCAGGGCGCGGACCATCATTTTGAACTGATGCACCGACTCGCGGGCGCTCTGGCCGGTGGCGTAGCGCAAATCGGGGGCGAAGAAACCCAGCGTGTTATAGCCCCAGTAGTTGCACAGCCCCTTCTCGACGAGGTGCCGCTCGTCCACGTGATGATGGACCGGCATCAGCTCGACGGCCGTGACGCCGAGGCTGGTAAGGTGCTGGATGGCCGATTCGGAGGCGATGCCGGCGTAGGTGCCCTGGAACTTCTCCGCCACGCCGGGCATCCGCTTGGTGAAGCCCTTGACGTGCAGCTCATAAATCAGGGTCTGGTGCCACGGCGTTCGCGGCGAGCGGTCGTCGCCCCAGGTGAAGGCGGCGTCCACCACGGCGCCGAGCGGGGCGAAGGCGGCGTTGTCGCTGCCGTCGGTGGTCAAGTCCGCCTCGGGGTCGTTGATCGTGTAGCCGAAGAGCGAATCGTCCCAACGCAGGTCGCGGCCGATGGCCTTGGCGTAGGGGTCGAGCAGGACCTTGCTGGGGTTGAAGCGGTGGCCGTTGGCCGGGTCGTAAGGCCCGTAGACGCGGTAGCCGTAGAGCTGATCGGGCTGCACGTCCGGCAGGTAACAGTGCCAGACCATGTCGGTGTATTCTTTGACAGGAATGCGTTCGGTTTCCTTGGGCGCCTCCACGGAATCGAACAGGCACAACTCCACTTTCGTCGCGTGCTCGGAAAAGAGGGCGAAGTTGACGCCCGCCCCGTCCCACGTCGCCCCGAGGGGGTACGATCGGCCCGGCCATACGCGCATAAGCGATCCCTTTCAGGTGAAGCATCGCGGGAGGACGGACGGCGGCGACGCGGCCGCGCTCGGCGTCCTCGTTCAATGTATAGGTCGGCGGCCCGCGCGGACGGCCGGCCGATTGTGACGGACGCCGTGTTTGCTAGCAAATGACGTGCCGGTGTCAGGAGGAGTGGCTCAGGAAATTTGGGTCGGTTGATGCGGCCTTTTCAGCCCCGGAGGGGCGGCGGTGAATAGCCAGGGGCGCAAGCCCCTGGAGAGAGGGATAGGAGGGAAATGTCCTTAGCCCCGGAGGGGCGACGGAACCGCCGTCCCTCCGGGGCTAAGGTGGGGAATCCGGCCTACCTTCCCTCCAGGGGTTTCACCCCTGGCTATTGACCTCCGCCCCTCCGGGGCTGAAAGCCGACAAAGAATAAGAATCGTACCCATAGTCAAGCGTTCGTCTTGAGCCAGGCGGGCGTCACCTCGCGTGGCGCCGACGGCTGGACGGCGACGCGCCAACGTGGGATAATCCGAGTGTCACTCACCAATTCTGGGCGACGGGCGGCGGACAACCGACGAGACCCCGTTCGGAGGATCGCCATGGCCGAGTCCAATCCGCGGAAACCAGCCCGATCCGAGGCCGAGGGTCTACATGAGACTGGCAGTGCGGCGCCTGCGCCGGCCGCAAGCGTTCCCGACGCCCAGCCGACGCCGGGCGAGGACGGCGACTCCTTCACCCGGCCGCCGGACGACGATGGTTACGACGATGTTGCCGCGGCCCCGACGGACTGGTCCGTCGGACAAGGGATTCTCGACGACTATGTGGTTGAGCGGGAGCTGGGCGCGGGCGGCATGGGCAAGGTCTACCTGCTGCGGAGCCGATCCACGGGCCAGCCCTTCGCCGTGAAGCGGGCTTTCCTCCGCAACGAGGACAGCCGACGCAACTTCCTCGCCGAATTGCGGACCTGGATCGACTTGCCGGAGCACCCGCATCTGGTCGCCTGCCGGTTTTTCCGGACGGTGGGTGACGAGGTGGTCATTTTCGCGGAGTTCGTGGAGGGCGGATCGCTGGCCGATTGGATTCGGGACCGGCGGTTGAAGGGTCTGGAACATATTCCTGATGTGGCCATTCAGTTCGCCTGGGGTCTGCACGCGGCTCACGAACTCGGGCTGGTTCACCAAGACGTGAAGCCGGGCGGTGCCGGGGGAACTGTACCTCTACAATTACCACGGCACGGGCATGGGCCACTGGATGAAGGCCGCGTACGCGGCGGCCGGGGCGGCGGACAAGTTCGCGGAGGACGACCGGGGGGCGGCGCATGACGCGGCGAAGTGGCTGTTGCGCTAGGTGGGCGGCGGTGGTTGCCGTGCGATGGTTGACGTATCGGCGCCTGTCCCCGTGTCCGGGATTTCCTGAGAAATAGGCGGGGGCGGCGGCATTCGGTCCTTGATGGCCCGGACCACCGCCCTCGTACTCACATGGGTCTGCCAGGATAGGACGGAGCAGATTAAACCGGCGATGAAGCAAATGAGACAGGAGCAGATGAAAAAGACCAGTACGGCGATGGCGCCAATCGTCGTGGTAAGCAGGGTGAGGAGAAAACTGGCGGAGAGGGATAACAGGGCGATGGCGAAGTTGAGGAAGATCGAGCCGGGAGAGCCGCCCCCCAGCTTGTCGATTTCCTCTTCGGTCACCATGTAGACCTTTAATTCGCCGAGCGGGGCGACCCGCACCACCGGAGCGACGGGCGGATTTTCTTCTCTCCTTCTCGCTGCCACAAGCGTGCTCCTTACGACGGGACCGGCGAGTCGGACAACGTGCGCACCGAAGCTCGAACCGCCCCGGGGCCGCCGCCGAGGTCGATGACGAGATGCCAGCGGCCCGGATGGGGCGGGCGGATGCGAAAGGGACTGACGGTAACGTGTCCGCCCTGGTAGCGGTAGGCGCTTCGGTTCTCGTAGGCCAGGAAGTTGTTCGGGTCCAACAGCTGTACGTTCGCCGGGTGGTCGAGTGTGACCTCCACGGTGGTTTCCGGGCCGATGACGCCTAAGTCACGGTGCAAATAGTCCATCGCCGCCTGGCCTCCCTAGGGAATCCGGCGAATCGCCGTACATTCATCATACGCGGCCGTCGGCGGGTCGTCCCGATCCGGGCGGCCGGTCGACTGGCCGCACCTTGAACCAAAGGACGGGCGGATTGACCGATTTGGATGGACAACAGGGGTCGGATGGACAAAAGGGATGGACAAAAAGGGTCGATGGACAAAAGGGGTCGGATGGACAAAAGGGGGTCGGGAGTCGATTTAATCGACTCCCGACCCCCTTTTGTCCATCGTCAGGTGAAGGGGGAAGTTCACCCGCAGGGTGAGGAAGTAGGGCGTGCGGCTGTCCTGGCAGTAAGTAACAGGCTTCCTTCGTCCCGCAAGGGATGACGACCTTGTATTCGGTCGGTAAGATAGGGCAGCCTTGGACGGAGTTTCACCAGGCCGAGCGGCATTCGTGGCAGTGGCGGGCGGCGCCGCCGGAAAGATTCGCATGGCCCCGACTCCGGCGCACCGTTGGAGGACATCGAGGAGAGCATGGAGTGAACCCCCTGCTGGAGTCGCATGAACTCCTCTGGTTCCTGAATGACGCATCGTGGCCCTGCTCTGGAGACATTTCTCACAAGGAAGGACGTGAATATGGCGACGGAACGCGAAACGGCTGCCTGCTTGCCTGTCCCCGTCTCGCGGGAAAAATTCAATAACAAAGCCCACATCCCTTACGGATGCAGCACCGATCACATCCATCAGGCGATGAAGGAATTCGTCGATTTCCTCGGCTTCATCAACCAGCAGCTGTTGACCAAAGACCTCCACCGGCTGGAGTCGATGCTGATGCCCGCGAACTTCAGCAGCTTGGTCGGCGAATTCATCAGCGCGGCCGTCCCGAAATACTGCCAGGGGCTGGTAAAGAACCAGTATCACAACGGCCATCCGGACTTGATCCCGGCCGGGGCGTATGCCAGAAACTCCGTGCAGTATTGCGATCAAGGAATTGAGATCAAGGGATCGCGCTACATGAACGGCTGGCAAGGACACAACCCGGAAGACGTCTGGCTCATGGTGTTCGTGTTCGATGGCAACCGCCCCAAAGACCTCATGGTCGAGGAGTCGCCGCGACCTTTCCGGTTTCGCATGGTCTTACTCGGCAGGCTTGAGAAAAGCGACTGGCAGTATTCCGGCCGGTCGGCGACCAGCCGCAGGACGATCACGGCTCAGGTGAAGGCCTGCGGGCTTGAAAAAATGCTCGACAACTGGATTTACCGAGACGCGGAACCGGTGCGCGCCGGCAGAAGGCGCAAGCGGGAAGAATGAGATTACCCCACCGCCTCGCGGTCGGCCGCTTCCCACAAGTTTCTCTGTCGAATCGGCCCTGGCACCATCGTCACGGCGCTCGCCCTGCGGCCGCGCGACTCGCGGACGCGCGCGGCCGGGTTAGCGAGGTAGGCCCGCAACACCTCTCGCCCCACGGCGAGAGCCAGGAGGGGAGGAACGGCGTTTCCGACTTGAAGATACTGCGAAGTTCGGGAACCCAGGACGACGAAATCGTCGTCAAACGACTGGAGCCGTAGCCCTTCCCGCACGGTCAAACCGCGGTGCTGGGTGGGGTGGGTGGCCCGCGCCGACGAGGGTTTGCGCATGTTGGATGTCACCGCGATGGCCGGCTTCCAACTCGCTAGACGCGCGTAGCTGTTGTGGAAGCCGCTTTTCGGCTGGAGGTGGTCCGGGATCGATTTGCGGTTCCCGCCGTCCGGGATGTGTCTCAGAACCTCCACCAAACTCTCGGGGTGCTGGGCCGCCTCATGGTTGTAAAGCACTTGGGCTCCCTTCCTGCGCGCCGCCTGATACGGCGTGAGGGGGGCGGACTCGTACCCGGTCTTGGCTTCCGATGGGGCCAAGGGGGGCAGGTCGAAAATGGCGTCCGCGACGGTCACATACTTTTCGCCGAGCGGTTCTGGAAACTGCGGTTCGACCAGCCCTTCCAGCCAGCCGAGGAAGAATGTCCGCTTGCGGAGTTGCGGGACGCCATAGTCCGCCGCCCGCAGCAGCTGGCACTTCATCCGATAGCCAATTCCTGCGAAGCTCTCCAGCACCGCGTCCCGCACTTTCCCCTTCTGCATCACCAACATGCCTTCGACGTTTTCGATCACCACGTAGGCGGGGCGGATTTCCGCCACGAGATCGTGAAAGCGCTTCCAAAGGGCGTTTCGCGGGTCTGCAACGTCTCGTTTGCCGACCGTGCTGAAGCCCTGGCAAGGCGGGCCGCCGGTCACGACCCCAATGTCACGGGCGGAGACGCCGAAAAAGTGTTCGATCTCCTGCATGGTCGTTTTGGTCACGTCCGCCAGCATGAAGTGGGAGGAGCGGTGGTTATGACGGAAGGTGGCGCGGGCTTCCTTCCAAACGTCGATCCCGCCGACGGAGGTGAAACCGGCCCGCTCCAGCCCTAGCGTCAGACCCCCGATTCCGCAGAATAGGTCGAGGCACGTCGGACGAATGTAGGACGCGATCGTCGGCATGGCTCACGCCTTCCTTGCCTCGGTGGTGGTACAAGCACCACTTACAATTGTCGGTCGAAAAGCCGTTGGCCTTAGAGGAATGTATTTCCTCCCCTCGTAATATATACGAATGTATACCGTGGCTGCCCGGAAATTGCAAGGAAATTCGGTCAGATTTCTCCCGATTTCCTTATTCCCAGGCTCCGCGTAAGAGCCAGGAGGGCCGCCGTCAAGCTTCCGTCTTCAGCCAGGCGCGCAGCACCTCGGCCACGCTCCACGCCTGCGCCACGCAGCCGCGCGGCGTGAACGGCGCCTCGGCGTCGAAGATTTCGCCGATCGAGCCGACGCAGGCCTCGCCCATTTGCCGGCCGAAACCCGACAGAAACTCACGCGCCCCGGCGCGGTCGTCGGGGTGCGTCTTGAGCCAGGCGTCCACGAACGGGCCGGCCAGCCACGCCCAGACGGTGCCCTGGTGGTAGGCGGCGTCGCGCGACCGCAAATCGCCGTAATACTGCGGCTTGTAGTCCGGGCTGCCCGGCGCCAGCGAACGCAGGCCGACCGGCGTCCACAGCCGTTCCTTCACCACCTTCAAGACCGGCGCCCAGCGTTCGCGGTCGAGGACGGGATGGTCCAGCGAGATCGCGAACACCTGATTGGGCCGGCAGGAGGCGTCGTCGCCCTTCTCGCCGTCCACCACGTCAAAAAGATAGCCTTTGTCCGCATTCCAGAAACGACGGTTGAACGACGCCCGCGCCTTCTCGGCGTGGCCCGCCGCCTCCTTCGCCGCCGCCTCGTCGCCTTCCTCGCGCAGCCACGTCTCCATCAGCCGCAGGGCGTTGTACCACAAAGCGTTGATCTCCACGGCCTTGCCGCGCCGCGGCGTCACCACCCAGTCGCCGACCTTGGCGTCCATCCACGTCAGCTGGTAGCCCTCCTGCCCCTGGCTTAGCAGGCCGTCGGCCGGATCGACGTGGATGTTGAAGAGCGTGCCGCGCAGGTGGTGAGCGATGATGTCGCGGAACTTCGGCAGAATCAGCTTCAGCGTCGTGCGGTCGCCGGTGGCCTGGAGGTAGCGGAAGACGGCGTGGAAGAACCAGAGCGTGGCGTCGGCGGTGTGGTACAGCCCCTCCTTTTCGCCCTCCGGAAAGAGGTTCGGGATCAGGCCGTCGCGGACGTAATGGGCGAAGGTGCGGAGGATATAGCCGGCCTCGCGGCGTCGGCCGGTGCAGAGCGTCAGCCCCTCCAGGCCGATCATGGTGTCGCGGCCCCAGTCGGTGAACCAGTGGTAGCCGGCGATGACGGTGCGCACCTCGTCGCCGGCCGCCCGCGCCCGCGCCGCCTCCTCGACGCGGCCGGCCGGCGTGATGATGAACTGGTCGGCGGCCAGCACCAGTTCGCCGGCCAGGCCCGTTCGCGCCTCCGGCGGCGCCTGGTCGATGAGCCGTTGCACGCGCACGCGCTCCGCCTGCTCGGCCTCGCCGGGCTTGAGCGCCTGAACCGTCTCCCACGTTTCCGTCGAGGCGACGAGCGTGGCGTCCTGCCCCTTGGCCAGCTCGATGCGGAAGTAGCCGGGACTCCACAGCTCGCCCTTGGAGTCGTAGCCACGGCTCTCCTCGACGCGATAAAGGACCTCTGGACTCCGTTTCGCCTCCAGGGTGAACGCGGCCCGTTGGCCGTGGAGCAACAGCCGCAGCGGCGGCAACGGCCCGCCATCGGAGATCTCGTACCGGCCCTCCACGGCGGTGAGAACGTGCGGGCCCGTCAATTTGGTGCTGACCGGGTCGTCGTGCGGCCGGAAGTGCAGCGACGGTTGCACCATCAGCCGCACCGGCCCGTCGCCGTCGGTCAGGCGGTAGGTGACGTGGACGGTGTTTTGCCGAAAGACCAGCAGGACGCGCTTCTCCAGGACGAAGCCGTTGAACTGGTAGCGCCAGACCGGCAGGCCCATGTCCAGGCGAAATTCGCGGAGGTTGCCGGTCCCGTGCAGTTCCAGCGAGCGGGTGGCCCATTCGGAGCCGCCGAAGCGGACGATGGAGCCGTCGGGCAGGCGCAGCAACTCCGAGAGATGGTTGAGCATCATGGTGCGGCCGTGCGGCGCCGGCAGGGCGGCGATGAGCAGGCCGTGGTAGCGGCGGGTGGCGGCGCCGGCGACCGTGCCGGAGGCGTAGCCGCCCAGGCCGTTAGTCAGCAGCCATTCGCGGGACAGGAGCGGCTCGGTGCTCGGGTCGGCTTCGGGCCAGGGCATGTGGCGGCTGAGGTTGTCCATGCGATCAATCCTGAATGGCCATCTTCGAGGCGAGCGGGGGGCGTCAGCCCACCGCTGTGAAGATCGGTCGTTACCGTAACCTATGGCAAATATAACGCCTGGAAACGGTAGGTTTTCGACAGAGCCAATCCGCCTCTAAACGCCGGCGGCCGGCAGATTTGGTAGAAGAGCACTTGAATAGGTTTCCCCCAAGACATCTTCGGCGACCGCCTCGCCTTCCAGGCGTTCGATCAACCCGGCGAGCGTTTCGCGTAGTCCCGGCTCCTCCTCGCGCAATGCCTGCTGTTTCAGGGCGTCCAGCCATGCCGCGCCTTTTGGCCCGACCGATTCGATCAGATCGAGGGCGGCCCTCCGGACGCGCGGGGTCGGGTCCGCCGCCGCGGCCGTCACGACCGCCGCCGCGGCCGCATCGCCTCGGTCTTGCGACAGCCGGAAGCTCGCGGCGATCAGGCGGATGCGCGGGTTCGGGTCCTCGATGAGCTGCGCGAACGCCGCGCCCACGCGGGCCGGCGCCCCCAGGCTCAGCGCCAAAGCCGCGTTCATGCGCAGGTCGTCGCGGGGGTCGGACGCGCATTCGATCAGCGGCGCCACCGCCTCCGCCGGCAGCGCGTCCAGCCGCGCCAGGGCGTGCGCCGCGTTGGCCCGCACCTGCACCTCCGGGTCGCGCAGCGCGTCGGTCAGCTCCGGAATGACCTCCGGCGGCACGGTCGCCGCCTTTACCAGTCCCGCCGATGCGAACTTGCGGATCTCGCCACTGGCGTCCTTCAGGCCGGCCGCCAATGCCGGGCCGATCTCGGGCGGCTGGATCATCACCAGGGCGCGCATGGCCTGTTCCCGGACGCTCAACTCTCCCGTTTGGGCGGCGCGCAACAGCGTCTCGCCCGCCCTGGCGGCCGCCGTCCCGAGCCGGCCCAGGCCGAGCGCGGCGTGGACCTGGACCCAACCGCTGTCGTCGTCGAGCAGGGCGCACAGCCCGTCGATCACCGCATCCGTGGCGCCGGCCAGGCGCGGCAGCGCCTTCGCCGCCTCCACCTTGACCGGGTCCGCCGGGTCCAGTAACGCACGCAGCAGCGCGGCCACGATTTCCTCATCGGCCGCGCCGCGCTTGCCCAGCGCCTCCACGGCGGCGGCCCGAACGGTCGGGTCGGCGTCCTCCGTCGCGGCCAAAAGGACGCGGTCCTCCGTGGCGGTTCGGACGACGGCCCCTAGGGCTTGGACGACCTGACAGCGGACGCCCGCGTCCTCGTCCTGTGCGGCCGCCACCAGCGCCGGGGCCGCGGAAGCGGCGGCGTCGCCCATCTTGCCGAGCGCTTCGGCCGCGTTGCCGCGCACCTGTGGATTGATGTGGCCCAGCGACCGCACCAGCGCCGGGATGGCGTCGTCGGCCGAGTCGCCCATCTCGCCCAACGCCTCCGCCGCCATCGCGCTGACCCAGTTATCCTTATCGCGCAGCGCCCGCACCAAACCGGGCACGGCCTCCGCCGCCGCTTCGCCGATCTTGCCCAGCGCCTCCGCCGCCTTGGCCCGAACGCGATCGTTCGTATCCTTTAGCGCCTCAACCAACGCTGGCGTCGCCTCCGCCGCCGATTCGCCGATGGTCCCCAACGCCTCCGCCGTCTCCGCCCGCACCACGTTGTCGGGGTGCGCCAGCCCCTCGACCAAGGTGGGCGTCGCGTCCCCGTCCAGCGTGCCGATGCGGCCGAGGGCTTCGGCCGCCGCCTGACGCACCGATTCCTCGCGGTCTTGCAAAAGAGGTAAAAGAGCGGCAACGGCGGAAGCCGCCTTTTCCTTGAGCGCGCCGAGCGTCCGCGCCGCCGCCGCCCGCGCGTAAGGACTGACGTCGGCCAGGACGCCGACCAGGGAGGCGATCACCGCGTCGGGCGGCCCGTCCACCTTGCCCAGCGACTCGGCCGCCTGGCACCGCACCCCCTCGTCCTCGTCGCCGAGCAGGCCGATCAAATCGGCGGCCGCGGGGGCCGCCGTCGCGCCGATGAGGCCCAGCGCCCGCGCCGCCTCGCCGCGCACCGCTTTGGCCGGGTCGGCCAGGGCGGCGCGCAGGGTCTCCACCGCCAGGTCGATCAGCCGGGCCACGTCCGCCGGCGGCGCGTGGGACTTGCGCCAAAACATCCAGCCGATCAGGCGTCCCGGCGCCGCCAGGGCGCGGGGTAGAAGCCGACGCCGCCGCGACAGACCCCAATTCGCCCCGCCGATCTTGCCCAGCGCCTCGGCCAGGGACTGCCGGACCCAATCGCTGCGATCCCGATGCAGCTTTACCAGGGCCGGCACCGCTTCCAGAGTATGCAGATGGCCGATGGATCCGACGGCCACGGCCCTGACATTTTCGTGGGCGTCGTGGAGGTGTCGGGTCAGGATCGGCAGTGCGGCCGGCCCGATGTCGGCGAGGACGCGCGGGATCTGTTCGCGCTGCTCCTTGGTCAGAAATTCGATCGACCGCAGCGACAACAGCAGCGGCCGCACCGCCCCGACGCCGTGCTGCGGCAGCGACAGCCGCGCCCGCTCGGCGATCGGTTCATGCGGACTCCAGAACTCCGCGATGGTTTCCGAAAGCAGCTTGCCTCGCCGCACCGAGGCGAACAGCTGTTGCAGCAGCACCAGCGAGAAGAAGACCTTGAACGCGCCCAGCATCGCCGAAGCCGGCCAGCGCACCGGGTCGACGTGGGTAGCGCCTAGGAGGTGGTGCGAACTGGCCAGGTCCATCAGGTCCACAATGCGGAAGAGGTGGACGATGGGGTACGCCAAGAAATCCAGGTAGGTGGCCGGATGGGCCGCGTCGCTGCCGGCGCCCAGGCTGTACCAGTCGGCCCCGACGGTGTGATAAAGCCCCTGGTTGAGCATGGCGAAGCCGCCGACGGCGGCGACCGCGGCGGCGGCCAGCAACGGCACGCCGACCTGATGGCCGTAGCGCACGAGGTTGACCGCCAATTCCTGCCCCTTGAGGGGGTTGTGGACGGCCTTGTAGCCGCGGCCGACCTCGTAGCGTTCCAGGTCGATGAACATGTAGGCGAGGCAGGCCGTCACGCCCATGAAAAGGAGGGCGGCGCCGCACAACACCGCCAGCCACGGCAGCAGCCACGCCCCCACCAGGCCGAGCGCCAGCAGGCCCACGACCATGCCCAGGAACCGCGGCCAGTCGGCCCAGGAAAATAGCCGTTTCCACAGCTCGAAGCCGGCCCGTATGCTCGCCCGCACCAGCACGCCGGAGAGACGCACGGCCCAGCCGATCAGGCCGATCTTGTGCAGCAGCGCCGCGGCGGCCGCCAAGACGACAAGGCAAACGAGGACGAGCGAGGAGGGGTCCAGCTGATCCAGGCGGAGGTAGGACGGCGCGCCGCCCATAAAGGAGACTCCCGACAGGAGAGTTTGGGGTCCGCGATTCGCCGCGGTCGTCATCCCATCAGCAAACCGGGCGCCGTACCCGCACCTTTCCCCGGCGGCGCACCTCGATTAGAATAAGCGCGGGTTGGGCCGCGCAGACGCTGACCAGCACTGGCGAAAGCACTCGCACGGCCGACGCCCTTCCTTCGCCGCCGGTAGGGAAAACGGCCGGATTCCGCCCGGCGCCCTGTTTGCAATAGCGCGGCCGAAACCCGAACTCCCTCCCTTCTCGTGGAGATGGCAGCAATGAGCATCCGAACTGGGACGGCCCTGGCCCTGACGCTGGCCGCCGCCGTGGGTATGTTGACGGTCGCGCCGGCCGCCGAGCCGGACAAGAAGGCCGTTCCAGCCGGCCAATGGGACCAGACGGTGGACAAGGCCATCGCCTACCTCAAGGCGCACCAGGCCGAGGACGGCAGTTGGGGCGGCAAGCAGGCCGTCGGCGTCACCGGCGTTGTCCTGACGGGGATGCTCGAAACGGGCAAGGTCAACGCCAAGGACCCGGCGATCGAGAAAGGGCTGAAATACGTCGAAAGCCTCATCAACACCAAGGAGGGCCACATCGCCGGCAAGGACCCGCGGCAGCAGCTCAAGAACTACGTCACCTGCATCAACGTGCTGGCGCTGACCTCGGCCGACCGCGACAGCTACAAGGCCGTCGTGGCCGACGCCGCCAAGTTCCTCAAGGAGCTGCAGTGGGACGAGGGCGAAGGCAAGTCGCCCAAGGACGACTTCTACGGCGGGGCCGGCTACGACAGCCATTCGCGGCCCGATTTGTCCAATACTCAGTTTTTCGTGGACGCCCTCATCGCGGCCGGCGTGCCGAAGGACGACCCCGCTTTCAAGAAGGCGATGGTCTTCGTGAGCCGCTGCCAGAACCTCAAGGGCGAGAACGACGAACGGCCGTGGGCCGGCAAGATCAACGACGGCAGTTTCATCTACAGCCCCGCGGCCGGCGGCCAGACCAAGGTCAAGGACGACGCCAACCCGGCCGACGGCCTGCCCGGTTACGGCAGTATGACCTATGCGGGGGTCAAAAGTCTCATTTACTGCGGCGTGTCCAAGGACGACGAGCGCGTCAAGAAGGCCTACCAGTGGATTCAGAAAAACTACACGGTCAACGACAACCCAGGAATGCCGGAGCCTCGGGCGGAGTGGGGCCTGTATTACTACTACCACACGATGGCCAAGTGCCTGGACGTGCTCGGCGTGGACGAGGTGACGGACGCCAAGGGCCAGAAACACGACTGGCGGGCCGACATAACCGCCGCCCTGGCCAAGCGCCAGAAGGACGACGGCAGCTGGGCCAACGAACAGGACCACTGGATGGAAGGCGACCCGCAGTTGGTCACCGGCTACGCGCTCATGGCCCTGAGCCACTGTAAGCCGAAGAAATAAGAGGACCTCACGCAAAGGCGCAAAGAACGCAAAGAAGAACAGGCCATGACCCGAAGTCCGCTGCTACGGTTTCTGCTGTCTTCTTTGTGCTCTTTGTGTTTTTGTGGTGAATATGTTTTTGCGCATCCCGTCCCCAACACCAACCACGACCGCGTCATCGCCGTCCGCCTCGCGCGCGACGGCCCGGCCGTCGATTACAGCCTGGAAGTCGGGCCGGAGACGGCGAGCAGGGAGTTAAACCAGGAAGAGATCGCCAAAATCGACGACTATAGGGAGTTCTACCCGACCTATCTCCGCCATCAGAAGACCGCCCTCGCCTATGACCTCAATGCGAAGCTCGACGGCAAGCCGCTCGTCTTCACCTGCGTCCAGAGCCGTTTCGACATCCCCACCAACATTTACACCTTCCGCTTTACCGCCCCGTGGGAGTTGGAACTCGGCTCGGTGCATCATTTCACCTTCCGCGATGCGAATTATGAGCTGGACGACTTCAGCGGCCTGCGGCTCACCCTCACGGCCGACGACGCGCTGGAGCTTTCCAACATCGTGGCGCCGGACGAAACCCTGATGGCGCGCCCCGGCGGCGACCGCAAACCCGGCGACGGCGAACGGCTGCGCAAGGCGTCGGCCGATGTCCGCGTGGCGGATCACACGACCGCGGCCGCGCCGCCTTCCCCCGGCGCGGCCGCCCCGTCGCCCGCCCCTCCCGCGCCGTCGGAACCGAGTACCTTGCTCCATTTGCTGCTGGACACGCGGCAGGGCTGGGGCCTCCTCCTTGTGCTGGCCGCCCTGTTCGGCGGGGTCCACGCCCTGACGCCGGGGCACGGCAAGACGCTCGTCGCCGCCTATCTGGTCGGCGAACGCGGCACGGTCGGCCACGCCGTTCTGCTCGGCGTGACCACCACGCTGACGCACACGGCGGCCGTGCTCCTCATCGCCGGTCTGCTGCCGCTGTTCTTCCCCGGCGCGCCGCCGGCCGACGTGCAGCGCGTGCTGGAACTGGCCGGCGGCCTGCTCGTCGCCGGCCTCGGCGCCTTTCTGCTGCTCCGCCGTCTCGGCGGCGGCCACGACCACATCCACATCGGCAGCGGACATCACCACCGTCACGGCCACGACCACGGCGACCACACGCACCATCACCACGCCCACGATCACGCCCACGAACCTCACACTCATGGCGCGGCCACGGCCCTGGCGATTTCGCCGAAGGCGGAGAAGGTCGGTTGGTGGCGGCTGATCGTGCTGGGGGTGAGCGGCGGCATCGTGCCGTGCTGGGACGCCATCGCCATGCTCGGGTTGGCGATCTCGTCCGGCCGGACGTGGCTGGGCCTGCCGCTACTGCTGGCGTTCAGCGCGGGGCTGGCCGGTGTTCTGGTCGCTATCGGCATAGGCGTCGTCTATGCCAGCAAATTCGCCGGGGCGCGCTGGGGCGGTTCGGATCGCTGGCGCCGCCTGTTCCAGGCGTTGCCGCTCGTCAGCGCGACCTTCATCACGGTGATCGGGCTATGGCTGTGTTATAGCAGTATGCACGGATAATCACGACCGCTCACATCCCGATTAAGTACGCCTGCAAATCGCGGCTGATCCGCGTGCAACGCGACTTCCATTCCGGCGTGGCGACGCCGTCGCCGGCGCGCAGGACCAGGGTCACTGTCAGCCGGCCCGGCCGACTGGGGTCGGGCCGCTTCATGTGCAGCTCGATGTCGGTGGCGGTCGGGGCCAGCTGCACCGTCGTCCGCCGTTTGCGGTCGATCCAGTCGAACAGGGTCGGTTTCTTGTCCGCGCCCGGCTCGGCCAAGCGCACGCGAATCAGGCCCGGCACGCTCTCGACGATTTCGCCGCCCAGGTCGTGGATAAACCCTTTCAGCTTCAACATCGCCATCGACTCCGGCATACTGGACTCGATGCTGTGCCGCACGGCGTCCGGGTCGTTCGCCGTCGGCAGCTGTCGTGTCGGCGCGGGCGTTGGGCTTACGTCCGGTTCGGCCCTGTCCCGGACGGCGGCGCGGACGGTCGGCACGCGAACGCTGCGGCGCGGCAGCGGGAAGCGTTTGCCGACCGCCAATTCATAGCGTTGCAACAGGTCGCGGGCGCTCGGCGGGCGGTGGTCCGGGTGTTTGGCGAGGCAGGCGCGCACCACGCGCTCCACGGCCGGCGGAATTTGCTCGGCGAGGCCCAGCTCGGCGAAGGGCGGCGGCGGTTGCTCGGCGTGGGCCTGCATCAATTCCTGGACCGAATCGCCGACGAACGGTCGCCGGCCAGTCAACATTTCATACAGTAAAACTCCGACGCTGTAGAGGTCGCCGCGGCCGTCCATCTCGTTGCCGCGGACCTGCTCCGGCGCGATGTACTCCGGCGTCCCGGCCGCGGGCGGCAGCGTGTAATCGAACAGTTCGTCGGGCGAGATGTAGAGCAGCGACGACATCTTGGCCAGGCCGAAGTCCATCAGCTTCAGCTGTTCCAGCGGCGTGCCGGGGTACAGGATCATCAGGTTGCCCGGCTTGAGGTCACGGTGGACGACGCCGACGTCGTGGGCCGCCTGCAAGACGTTGCACAGCTGCGCCAGCAGCCGGCCGGCCCGTTCCGGCGTAAAGCGCTTGTCGCGGTGCAGCAGCAGGTTCAAATCGACGCCGCGCACGTATTCCAGGACCAGCACCGGACTTGGCGCCGCGTTGGGGTCGGCGTCGAGGAAGGCGACGGCGTAGGGGTGCTGGAAATGCGACGTGATGTGGATTTCACGGCGGAAATGCTCGCGCGTCTTGGGTTGCGCCAGGTGCGTCTCCTTGAGCACCTTGACGACCACTTCGCGGTCGGGATTCGTCTGGCGGGCCAGGTAGATCTTGCTCATACCGCCCTCGTCCAGCAGGCGGAGGACCTTGTATTTGCCCAGGAAGACGTGACCCACCATGCGGCGCCTCGCACCTTCGGACGGCCGGGAACGGGAATAGGACGGCGCGCAAGTTTAGGGTGCGATTGGCCGATACGCCAATGCGGTCCCACTTTTGCCCGCGCAACCGGAGCATCCCGCACGGCTCGTCCCGTCGGGCCGGTCGCGCCGGCCGCAGCCGCAGCCGGCCCCTTTTCCCGGGGCCGGCGAATTGAGAAACTGAACCAATCGACCGAAGGCTGCCACGAGGCTTGTGCGCATGGAACAGATTTTTGCCGGAGACTGTCTGCGTCATCTGGCCCGTCTGGAGGCGGCGAGCGTGGACCTGGCGTTCGCCGACCCGCCGTTTAACATCGGCTGGGAATACGACGTTTACGACGACCAGCAGGCGCGCGACGACTACCTGGCATGGACCGAGAAGTGGTTGCAAGCGGTGCGCCGGCTGTTGAAGCCGACCGGCTCGTTCTACGTCGCCATCGGCGACGAGTACGCCGCGGAGTTGAAGGTGCGGCTGGACGCGCTGGGGCTGACGATGCGCAACTGGATCGTTTGGCACTACACTTTCGGCATGAACTGCACGCGCAAGTTTAACCGCAGTCACGCCCACATCCTCTATTACGTCGTCGATCCGAAGCGCTTCACGTTCAATGACGACGCGGTGCGGGTGGCGTCGGCCCGGCAGACGATCTACGCCGACCGCCGGGCCAACCCGACCGGAAAGCTGCCCGACGACACCTGGGTGCTGCGGCCGCAGGAAGAGGAACGGGCGTTTCGGCCGGACACGGACACATGGTACGTCCCGCGCGTGTGCGGCACGTTCAAGGAGCGAACCGGCCACCCGTGCCAGATGCCGGAGCCGGTGCTGGAGCGGATCGTGCGCGTTTCGAGCCGCCCCGGCGATCTGGTGCTGGACCCGTTCGCCGGCAGCGGTACGACGTTGGCGGCGGCGAAGCGGCTGGGACGGCGTTGGCTCGGCGTGGAGCTGTCGGAGGAGTACGCGGAGCGCGCCCGCCGGCGACTGGCCGAGGTGCAACCGGAGGAGACGCGGAACGGGACGCCGTCGCCTGCCAGCCCCCCGGCGTAAACTTCGAGAGGTTAGCGCCGGGCGAGGAGTTATGCTTTCGCCGTGAATCTACCCGGCATTCGGTCGCCGCAGTATAGTACATTGGGGGCGCAGGCCTTCTTTTGAAAGGTCGATGCGATGGCCGTGCGAGTGGATCTTGCTCCGAAGGGCGGGGGTCGTGTTCACGCGCGGGCGAACCGCCTGGCGGGCTTCGTCGGCGCCGAGGGGCCGGCGCGAGAGGTTTTCGCGGCGATCAAGAGCGCCGTTCAAGAGGCGGCCGGGCGCGACCGCTCCAAAGCGAAAATCGCTCTTTTCCTCCACGTCACCTCTCCGGGGGGGGCTCCCGACCACGAATTTTTCGCCGAGTTGGGTCAGTTCGTAGCGACGCGCGGGATGGTAATGACCGTCCACCATTCCGACTTTCCGGACGCCTCGGTCGATCTCCTGGCGAGGGAGCCACCCCACGCCCCACCAGATACGCCCGGCGCCGCGCCGATCCGCATCGGCCTGTGGCCCTATTTGAAGACGATGGCCCTGATCGCCTGGAGCGCGTTCCGCCACCCCCGGAAGACGACGGTGATCGATCTGGCGACCGGCGACCTTCTGGAACGGTATTGAGGAGGGGAAGCCTTGGCCCGGCGTCAGCCTAAACCTCCGCCGAAGCAGCAGTTGCCGGTCTTCAGCAACCCGTATTTCAACCTCGTCCTCATCATTAATGGGCTTCTTTGCCTCGCCTCGATGGCGGTGATGGTGTGGGCGGCCTCCGACGTGAGCGACCCCATGCCGAAGGGCAAAGAACGCCTCATGGAAATCTTCGGACACGCCTTTACTCTGACGGTCGGTGCCTTCGTCGGCCTCCTCGGAGGTCGCGCGGCATTCCCCGACGGCTTGCGGCCGCCGCCTGAGCCGGCGTCGTCGTTCCCCGCCGCCAGCGGGGCCAATCCACCTGCACCGCCTGCCAACCCTCCGGCCTAAGCTTCGACGAGTTAGCGCCGGGCGAGGAGTCATGCTTTCGCCGTGATTCTCCCGGCATTCGGTCGCGGACGGCGGCGGCGAAAGCATGGCACCCGGCGGGAAGTAACGACCGCCTGCCCCTTGTCAGTCTTCCTTCCCATAAATCAGCCTTCGCCACTGCTCGAAAAACGAGCGCATCTCGTCTCTTGACGCGGAGAACCACTTTGACCAGTCGGCCGGGGCCAGCCCGACAACATCGGGGTCGTCTTCAAAAGCTATCCCGTTACAGACTTCATTGAGACATCCACCGATGGTGAGTCGGGCGTCCTGATCCTGTTCATCAAGGTCAGGCCACTGGTGAAGGATTTCTTTCACCCGCTCAAAATCCACACCATACCTCGAATGGAACCCTTCGGGGGGGATGTCAGGTGAGACCAGCACGGCGTTGATGGCCTCACGAACCATCTGCTTTTCTCGGGCAGAAAGGTTCTGAAAAATCATTCTCCACTCCTAAATTGGCGTCCGTCGTCGGGAACCCCGGCAAGCGGGAGGCTTACGCCCCTCTCGCCAAAAATCACTCAAACACCGCCAGCGCCCCGTTCTCCTTCGGGAAGAACGTGCCGTAAGACGCCGGCCACACGATCAGGTCCTGCACGTCCGTCCCCGGCACGTCGTTGTCGCACAGCAAAAAGCCGAGCCAGAACGTCGCCCCGGACTGCACCGGAAACAGCGACTCTTCCGATCCGCGATACGTCACTTTGTCGATGGGCAGCTTGAACTCCGTCACGATCACCTTGCAGTCGGACATGTCGATGCCGTAAGCCGCCTCGATCAGCGACCGTTCGCTCACGTCCTTGGCGTTGTCCAGCACCTTGATGACGCGCGGGGCGTGCTCGGCCGGCGTCAGTTCCTCCAGCTTGGTCATGAAGAAGCGGCGGCGGATCATCACGTCGCCGGCGTCGGTCGTTCTCGTCACGCTCCACTGGAAGCCGTCGAAGAAGCCGTTGAGCATGATCTCCGTCGTGTCCTGCAAGTGCGACTTGGACACCGGCTGATGGAACGTCACCACGTCGTCGAAGCGCAGCACCTGGACGTATAGGTTCTGGCCCTCGTAGGCGAGGCGGATGACGGCGCTGCAGTCCTTGAGGCCGTCGATGTCGCCGGAGGCGGTGGCCGGCGTCATGAGGATTTGCGGCGTGACGCCGGCCTTGCGCCACTTGGCCAGGTCGCCGTCGATCGGCATCGGGCCGTTGAGCTTGCGGATCAGCACCCGCGGGGCGTCCGGCTTGGCCTGGATCCGGTACGGCTTCGGCGGCCGGAAGCCCAGCCCTCGCGCCGCCGCGGTGTCGAGGGTGAAGGGAAAACGCGACTTTTTGTAGTCGTCAACGTGGTGAAGCGTCAGCCAGTGCGTGCCGTTAATCATGTAGTCGCCGACGAGGACGTGCAGGTTGCCGTCGTTGCCGCGGAAGGTGAAGTACTGGCCGGGGTGGTCCACCCACATGCCGGTCCACTCGGCCGCCGTGGGGAAGCCGAGCCGGCCGAGGCCGAGGCCGTCCTCGTCGAGGCCGACCCACTCGCACTGGTGGCCCCAACTCGTCAGGAACGCCTTGCCCATCGGCTTGGCGCCCTGGATGGGGGCGAAGTCGTTCATCGGCCGCAGCCAACGCATCGAGCCGTCGGCGTTGAACATTGCCAGGTCGGTGCCGCCGCTGTTGCTGCCGGCCATGCCGCGCGGGCTGTGGCCGAACTGGAACGTGTCCAGCAGCCGGCCGTCGGCCGTCCGCCACGACTCCGACTGATTGCGGACATCCTCCGTTTTAGAATAGTCATAGGCGGAAGCGATCGTCGGATGCTTGGCCTTCATCACGGAATCCGGCCCGAACTCGTAGACCGGGACGCCTTCCGCGTCGATCCCTTTAAGCTCCCACAGGACGCCGACGCCGTCTGGACCGACGCCGGTCATGGAGCGAAGCGTACCGTCGCCGTCCGGGTTGGTGAACATGAAGCGCGCCGACAGCGGCAGCCGCACCGGCTTGCCCTCCGCGTCGAGGACCGGGGCGCCGTCGCCGTCCTTGGCGTCGATCAGGCCGTCCTTGTTCGTGTCGCGCCGGGCGACCCAGCCGCCGTCCTTGCCGGGCGTGTAGAGCAGCACTGGTCGGCCGACGTGGTTCTCGAAGCGGAGGAAGAGGACGGCGGGCTGCTTGTTCTTTTCATCGACGGCGTACTGGGCGTGGAAGACGCCGAAGTTTTTGCCGCCGGCGGAGAAGTAGCCGATGACCGTGTCGCCGCCGCTCAGATTGGGCGGCAGACCCCAATAGGCGTCCGGTTCCCACGTCCCGGCCTTGGCGTCGATCCACCAGGAAAAACGGCCGACATGGTCGAAGACGCGCGTCTTCTCGCGGTAGCGCGACGGGGCCGGAAGTCGTGCCCTCCGGCAAGACGATCGTGGCGCCGGCCTTGGCTTCCGCGAGCGCCTGTTGCAGCGATTTCTTGCCCGGCCCGACGGCGATCTCCTCGGCCCCCGCCGGCAATGCGGCAAATGAGGCGGCCAGCACAGCCGCATGGAAGACGCAACGGGAAAGACAGTTTTGGGAGAGGTTCATAGAAGGCCTTTTCAAATAGGTCGGCGGCGGTGGGTCCGGCGGACGCGGTCGGTGAGCGGTACTCACTTTACAATGCGGAACGGCCGCAGTGAAGGGGGTAGGCGCGAAATGCACGCCGGCGGATCAGACACGACAATCGGCCGTCGGGGCGCAAGCCCCGGCCGGCGCCGCGTTCCACGAATGGGCCGGCGCGTCGGCCGCGCGGATGCATATAACATCCTCGGCGGTCGTTCCGGCGAACGGCGTCCGAAGGACGCGCCCCGCGGCGCGGAATTTGCCGCACAGTTTGGTCCCGAAACTCTGAGAGCGGGGCGGACGAGGGATTCGTTGCGTAACTTTCCCCGGCCGTCCGCTTCATGCGTGAGGAGGTGCGAGACAATGCCAGGAACTTTCGAGTACCAATGGGGCCAGGTGGTGGCCCAGGCGTGGTCCGACCCGGCCTTCAAGGCCAAGCTGCTGGCCGACCCGGTCGCAGTCCTGCAGGAGAACGGCGTCAGGCCGCCGGCCGGCCTTCGCATCAACGTGGCGGAGAATACCGACGAGGTGCTCAACCTGGTGCTGCCGGCCAAGCCGCCGGCCCAGGAGTTGTCGGAGGAGGATCTGCAACCCGTCGGTGCCAGCCAGCGCGGCTACGAGTCCTGCTTCCGCTGCGGCGAGAGCTGTAACCGCTGCGGCGAGAGCTGTAACCGCTGCGGCGAGAGCTGTCACCGCTGCGAACGCTGCTAGGGCCAAACCGCTGCGGGGGAGGTCCTTCGGATGGACCGCCCCCGCCGTCGGCCATCGTCCCGCGATTGGAGCGGAGGAAGGGAATGCCCTCGTCCTGGGTCCTTTCGCTGGCGCCGGGCGTTTCCGTTTCGAGCGACGACGACGATCTCCTGTTTCGTCTCCCGTTCGGTGAGATGGCGATGCGCCAACCCATCGCCGCGGTACGCGACGCCCTCCGCCGGCTCGCCCCGCCCGGAGACGCCGAGGACCGGCTGGCCGAGTCGGTCCTGACCGCCGCCGGATCGGACGCGCTCGCCCGTTGGTACTACGCGCTGGGACGTTTGGCCGGCCGCGGCCTTCTGCAAATCGCCGTCCACGCCGACCAGGGGCCGCTGGCCACGCTCCTTCCTATTTCCCGATCGTTCACGTTCACCGGCGTCGCCATCCCCCGGCGCCCGTGTCGCCTTTCGCGCTTCGCCTACTTGCACCGCAACGGCGAGGAAATGGTGCTGGAATCGCCTTTGGCCTTCGCGCGGGTCGCGCTGCACGACGACCGCACCGCCGCCCTGGTACACGCCCTGGCCCGGCCGGCCGCGGCGCGGGAACTGAGCGGGCGCGTCGCGGGTCTCGATGCGGAGGTCGCGGCCAAACTGCTCGGCCTCTTCGCCGTCGCCGGCATGGTGGTCGAGGTCGGAGACGACGGCAAAGCGGCCGAAGACGACAATCCCGCCCTGCAATGTTGGGAATTTCACGATCTGCTGTTCCATTCGCGCAGCCGGGTCGGCAGGCACGACGCGCCCGTCGGCGGGACGTACCGCCACGCCGGCCGGCTCGAACCGCCGCCGCCGCTGAAACCGGCCGCCTCAACGGAAACGGTCGAATTGTACCGGCCGGACCTTGAGTCGCTGGGGCGCGACGACCCTCCGTTCGCGCGCGTGCTGGAAGAACGCCGCTCGATCCGCGAGTACGCCGCTCTTCCGATAACGGATCGTCAATTGGGAGAATTTCTGTTCCGCGCGGCGCGGGTCAAGGGCCGGCGTTCCTGGGAGGTTCCGGCGCCGGACGGCCCGATCCGGGTGGAGAGTACGACGCGACCGTATCCGGCGGGCGGCGGTCTCTACGAGCTGGAAGTGTACGCGGTGGTCAACGCTTGCGAAAACCTGCCGCCCGGACTCTACCATTACGACCCGGCCGGCCACCGGCTCGAACGCCTCGCGGGACGCAACGCCGAGGTGCGGGCGCTGCTGTCCGACGCGGCCCAGTCGGCCGGCGCGGCGGCGGACGGTTTGCAAGTGGTGCTAATCCTGGCGTCGCGCTTCCCGCGCCTCGCCTGGAAATACGCCTCGCTGGCCTACGCCCTGACGCTCAAACACGTGGGCGTCGTCTACCAGACGATGTACCTCGCCGCCACGGCGATGGGTTTGGCGCCCTGCGCCCTCGGCGGCGGCGACTCGGACCTGTTCGCCCGCGCCGCCGGCGTCGATTACTACGCCGAAACGTCGGTGGGCGAATTTCTGCTAGGAAGCAGGCGGTAAACGTAGCCGCCCCCGTTACCCCCGGCCCGGCCGGCCGAAATCCGGCATTCGCCCTTCGCTCACGTCCTTTTCCCACTCGTCCAGCAGCGGCCAACTGATGGCGCAGGTGCCGAAATCGGCCATGTACTGATACTGGGTCAGCCGGTCGATGGCCCGCTTCAATATGCGCGGGTCGCGGCGGAAGACGGGGCCGTGACTGGGCAGCAGGAACTCCGCGTCGTCGGCCCGGATGCGCTTCAGCGACGCCAAGTAGTCGCGGAGGTTGGAACCGTGGTGGGCGTCGATGACGCCGACGCAGCCGTCCTTGAAAATGTTGTCGCCGCTAAAGAGGAGATTGCCGAGCTTGAAACTCAGCTGCCCTTCGGTGTGGCCGGGCGTGTGCCAGACTTCGAGGCGCAGGTCGCCGACCTTGACCACGTCGCCCTCCTTGAGCTTCACGTCCACCTTGCACGGCGGCATGGGGATGTGGAAGTTCTGGGCCTTGATGGTGGCGAAGGTGAGGATCTCGTCGCCGCTCTCCAGCGGCCCCACGGTCTTGGGGTGGGCGCCGACCTTGGTCTTGAGCACCTTGCGGGCGTGGGCGGCCCCCTGGACGTGGTCGGCGTCGGCGTGCGTGGCGAGAAGCATCTTGCAGGTGGATAGGTTGAAATCCATCCGCCGGATCAGCTCGATGATCTCGTCCACCGCCTCCAGATAGCCGATGTCGATGAGAACGAACTCGCTGCCGCCGTCGATGAGATAAACATTCACCCCCAGGCGGCGGCCGGCCTGGTAGTTCATCTCGATGACGTGGGGAAACAGGTACTTCCGCGCCAGCATGGTTCGTGCCCGGAGGTGAGCGACACCCCAGGTATGATAGGACCGCCCCGCCGGGATTCAAGGCGGGCCGCCCGTTTATCCGCCCTTATCAGATCGACAAATACCGCAATACGTCCAGGGCGCTGATGACGCCGACCAGGGCCAGGTCGTCGTCCACCACGAACAGCCGATGCACCTTCAGCGTCACCATCTGTTCCACGACTTTGGCCGCCGGCGTGCGCAGGCCGACCGTGAAGACCACCGGCGTCATCACGTCGCGCACCCGCGTCGGGTCCACCACCTCGACCGAGAAGCCCTCATGGCAGGAACGGCGTTTTCCCGCCTCCCAATCCTCGCCGGCGGCCAGCGTGGCGTGGCGGACCTGCTCGCGCTCGTGGAGGAGGATGTCGCCGCGGCTGAGGACGCCGACCGGCCGGCCGGCGTCGTCGATCACCGGGGCGGCGCCGAAGCCGCGGTCGGTCAGTAACACGATCGCCTCCTGAATGGAGACGCCTTGGTACAGCGAAACCGGATTCAAGGACATCAGGCCTTCCGCCGTGGCGTGGGCAAGCGACGGCTTTTTCACGGTCGGTGCGGCGGGAGCGGTCATGGTTTGCTTCCTTTTCCCATAATTCGGCGACGGGCGATGGCGGCGCGGTCCTGAGAACGGTGAAGCCGCGCCGGATCGGCTGAGCGTTAGTTTACTCCGCACGGCCGGCGCTTCCAGCAAATTCGCGCCGGAGACCGCGCCGGCGCGGCAAGGTTTGCCCGTCGCGCCGCTTGGGGCGGATCGCCGTTCGGCGCGGCCCGGCCCCGCCGAATACCGGCAACAAGCCGCCTCCCCACGGTTGACCTTCGCCGCGGCGGGGGCAATAGTCGTTCGTCGCCCACCCCGCCGACACAGCATCAGGAGGATGTCACCGTGCCCTTGCGTTCCCGCTACTGGCTAACCGCGGCGCTCGGGGTGTGCCTGGCGCGTCCGTGCGCGGCCCCGGCCGGCGAGCCGCCGCCTCTCCCTCTCCATCCCGGCGACGCCGTTTCCGCCGTCATGCCTTCCCGCAATCAGCGAACCGCCGACGCCATCGCCGACCAGCTCCGCCAGACCGGGGTCTTGCGCGGTTACATCGTCGATGTGGCGTTCCAGAACGGCGTGGCCCGGTTGACCGGCTCGGTCTCGGACCAGCCGCAGCGCGAGGAAGTGTTGCGCATCGTTCAGGGCGTGCCCGGCGTCGAGCGCGTGCTGGACCGCCTGACCACCCGATCGGGCGTGGCCCCCGTCGCCGCGGAGGAGCCGCCGGCCCCGCTGCCGCCCGGCCCCCCCGGCGAACCGGCGACGCTTAAACGCAACGACGATCCCGCCCCGGAGGCGGTGGCCGCGCCGGCCCTGGTCGAGCCGGTCCCGATCTTCCAGGCGCCGGCCCCGTCGCCTTACGACCTCAATCCGCCGAGGATGCCGCCCTACGCCTGGCCGACTTACGCCCCTTACAACAATTACTCCCGCGTGGCCTATCCCCTGGCCTACCCTTACAACGCTTTTCCGTTCATCGGGCCGTGTTATCCCTTCCCGAAAGTGCCGCTCGGCTGGCGCTCGGTGAAGCTGGAGTTCGACGACGGTTACTGGTGGTACGGTAAGACGGCGACGAAATACAACTGGTGGCACCTGCGCTACTGGTGAGCCGTGTTCCCTTTGTCGTGCCTCATCGGCCGCGGCCCCCTTGGGCCGCGGCCGAGTCGTTTCCGCAGCGCCCCGATCTCGCCGAAGTCGAGCACGCGGTCGCCGGCGATGACGCCGCAACGGAAGCGCTGCCACTTGCGGCCGGGAAGGACGTTGACGCCGGCGGCGTCCGCTGAGAACGCCGGCAGGACGATCCGCCCGTCGCCGACCAGATAGCACGGCCCGCTCACCCGGCTCGACCAGCGCGCCCAGGGATGTTCATGGCCGTGGACGACCGGGCCGTTCGGCAGCCGGCCGTCGCCGTGGACGATACGCCAGCCGCCGACGACACAACCATCGGGACGAATCGGCAGGCCGTGACAACCGCCGTGGAATCCGCGGTCGTGATTGCCCGGCGCCACGCCGGTCAGTTCCACGTCGGCTGCGCCGAACCAGGCCAGGAGTTCCGTGGCGAGGACGGCGTCGGGGCCGGCCTCGAAGAGGTCGCCGGCGATCACCACCTTGCGGACGGCATGGGCGGCGAGGACCGGACGCAGCGGGGCGAGAATCAGGGTAAGGTCCAACTGCGGCACGGCTTCGCCGTCCCGGCGACGGGCCTCGTTGTAGCCGAGGTGGAGATCGGCCAATACGGCCGTGGCCGTCGGCAGGTGGACGGCGGCGCGGGCCGGCGTCAGCAGCCATTCGTCGTGGACGAGCATACGTCTCCGAAAAGTCCAAGATAATTTATGCCCGTTACTAACCCGAAGCGCAAGCGAGGGCTCGGACCGAATCCCTCGCTTGCGCTTCGGGTTGGTATCGCACTTCAATGCGCTTCTGCCATGAGGGCCGCGTGCAGTCGCCGCAGCGCCTCCGCCGGCGTCTCCACCGGATCGGCGGCGCCTTCCGCCGCCTGCGTCCAGCCTTCGACGAACGGCGACGGCCCCGACAGCCGCCGGCAGCGGATCGGGCGAACGGCCAATTCCTCGACATAGCGGAGGGCCGTCGCCGCGTCGCACAGGTCTTCGCGGATTTCCCGCGCCGCCTGCCGCAGCAATACGAAATCCGGGTCGCGCGCCCGGACCTGATCGAACAGCCGCCGCTCGCCCCAGTCGCGCCCGCCGACGCGCCGGCCGCGGCCCAGCGGGTTGCGCAGCAGCATCAATCCCGTTACCGCCGCTTGCCCGAAGCGATGGCGCAGCGCCGGGCCGTCCGCCAGCGCGGCGCCCAGGTCGGAATCAAAATCGGCCGCGCCCAGGACAGTCCGCACCACGGCCGGCGGGTCTTCCAAGGCGTCGCGCAACCGCAGGGCGAAACCCAGGTCGGCCACCACCGCCGACGCCGGCGCGCCGAGGGTCCGGGCCAGCCGGTGAACGGCGACGCGGGTCAGGGCGTCGTTTCCGTTTCGGTTCAACGGCGTGTGCAGGAAATAGTCCGCCCCCAGGTCCGAAAGGACTTCCTCGATCAACAGTGATCGCCCGTCCGGTATCTCGCTGAAACTTTCCTGCCACTGGAAGTAGGCGAGCAACAGCGCGGCCGCGTCGTCCTCAACGCCGAAGTCGCGCCGCAGCAATTCGGCCAGGGCCGCCGGCCCGTCGCGCAGCGCCTCCGCGGCCTGTTCGCGCAGCAGGAACAAGCGACGCGCCAGTTCGGTGGACGCCGCCCAGCCGTCGCCGGCCCAGCGCGGCGTGGCGGGGCGGCCGCAAACCTCGTCCACATACAGCGCGGCGCCTTCGCGGCGGCGGAACTCCAGACAGCGGCCGTCCAGCAAGAAGCGATCACCGGGTTGCAGCCGATCCGCGAACGCCTGGTCCACGTCGCCGATTTCGGTCCAGGACGCTTCCGCGCTCCCCTCCGGGTCGCGGCTAAACGGCGTCAGCACCATCGCCCGTTCCTCCGCCAGGATCGTGCCGAGGTTGCGGCGCAGCAGACGTGCGGTGCGCTCGTCGCGGATCGACAGGGCGTCCGGTTCCCCACGTAATCGCGTCGGAAGCCACGGCCGGCCGTCGCGGTCCAGGCCGCGCAGATAGGCGAGGCATTCGTCAAAATCAGATCTCTTTAGATCTCGATAGGGGTGACTGCGCCGGACCAGGGCGTACAGTTCGTCCGCCGCCCACGTTCCCGCGGCGGTCATGCCGGCGATCTGCTGGCAGAGCACGTCCAGCGGGTGCGGCGGCGTTCGCAACGGTTCGCACTCCGCTGCCCGTCCCGAGGCGCCGGTGACGACGGCCTCCAGTAATTCGGCGGCCGATGCGGTGAAAACCAGCCCGCGGCGCACGCGCCCCGGCCCGTGGCCCGCACGGCCCACTCGCTGCAATAACCGCACGACGCCGCCCGGCGGATGCACCAGCGCGACGAGATCGACCGAACCGATGTCGATGCCAAGTTCCAGGCTGGTACTGCTTACCACGACGCGCAAACGGCCGCGCTTGAAGTCCGCTTCCACCGCGCGCCGCCGCGCCGCCGCCAGCGACGAATGATGGACGGCGATTTGATCGTCCCAGTCCGGCAGCCGCCGGCGCAGCGCCCAGGCCAGCCGCTCGGCCAGACGGCGCGTGTTGGCGAAGATCAGGGTAGCGCGGCATTCGCGTAATTCGGGGATCAGCCGCCGGATCAGGTCGGCGAGGAAGGCGGGGCCGTCGGCCAGCGGAACGACGCGCAGGTCCAGCCGCGCCTCATCACATACTTCAGCGATAGCACAAGATCTATTTACTCCCGTAAGGAAGCGAGCGGCCTCGGCCAGCGGCGCGGCAGTGGCGGACAGGCCGACGCGCCGCAGCGTCGGGGCGACGACCGACAGCCGTTCCAGGCTCAGGGCGAGGTCGGCGCCGCGCTTGGTCGGCGCCAGGGCGTGTACTTCATCGACGACGACCCAGCGCAGGCCGGCGAAAAGCGGCAGGATCGCGGGCTGGCTGAGCAGGACGGCCAGGCTCTCCGGCGTGGTCAGCAGGACTTCCGGCGGGTCGTGGCGCAGCGCCTGGCGTTCCGGCCCCGGCGTGTCGCCGGTGCGGACGGCCAGGCGCGGCAAGGCGGCGTCATCGGGCAGGAAGGCGGCCAGTCCTTCGAGACAATCAACGAGGTTGCGGCAAACGTCATTGGTCAGCGCCTTGAGGGGCGCGACGTACAGGCAGCGGACGGAGGCACCCGAAAGGAGTTCGGCGGGATTGACGAGGCTGCCGAGGATCGGCAGGAAGGCGGCCAGCGTTTTCCCGGCCCCCGTCGGGGCGCTGACCAGGAGATGACGGCCGGCCGCGAGCGCAGGCCATGCCAACCGCTGGATCGTGGTCGGGGCGCCGAAGCGCTGCCGGAACCAGTCCGCCGCCGTCGGCGGAAGCGCGGCCAGGGCGGCGTCCGCGGCGACGGGACGCGTGAGGTATTCCTGGGAGTCGTCGCGGCGGCGTTCCATCACCCCGGCATTGTACCGGCGCAGTTGCGCGGCGTCGTGGTCGGTTGCTTACGCCAAAAGCTTGTCAATAACGTTCCCGTGTACGTCCGTCAGCCGGCGGTCGATGCCGTTGTGGCGGAACGTCAGACGCTTGTGATCGACGCCGAGCAGGTGCAGGATCGTGGCGTGCAGGTCGTAGCAGTAGGTCTCGTCCTCGACCGCCTTATACGACCACTCATCGCTGGCGCCGTAACTGACGCCGCCCTTGAAGCCGCCGCCGGCCACCCAGGACGTGAACGCGAACGGGTTGTGGTCGCGGCCCTTGCCGCCCTGGCTGCACGGCATCCGGCCGAACTCCGTCGTCCACAGGACAATTGTGTCGTCGAGCAGCCCGCGCGCTTTCAGGTCCTTCAACAGCGCCGCGGCCGGCCGGTCCATGCTCGCGCCCATGTCGCCGTGGTCGCGGGCGATGTCTTCGTGAGAATCCCAGTTGCGACGTGGGAAACCGTTGTCGGCCCCGCTCCAGAGCTGCACGAAGCGCACGCCGCGCTCGAGCAGCCGCCGGGTGATGAGACAATTGCGGCCGAAATCCTCGGTGATCTTCTGGTCCAGGCCGTACATCCGCTTCACCGACTCCGGCTCCTTTGACAGGTCCAACACCTCCGGCGCCGTCAGTTGCAGCTTGGCGGCCATCTCGTAGGATTCGATCCGGGCGTCGAGCCGGCTGTCGCCCTCGCGCGTCGCCTCGTGCGCCTTGTTCATGCGGTTAAGCAGGGCGAGGGCGTCCGCGTCGTCGTCCTTGCCGACGCCGGCGCCTTCCGCCGGAAAGAGGTCGTAAATGGGGTTCTTCGACCCGGGCCGGATCATTGTGCCCTGACAGGATGCGGGCAAAAACGCGCTGCCCCAGTTGGCCGGGCCGTTGGGGGCGAAGCCGCGCGCGTCGGGCAGCACCACGAAGGCGGGTAGGTCGTCGGTCAGGCTGCCGAGGCCGTAGCTGATCCAGGCGCCCATGCTGGGGAAACCCGGCAGGACGAAGCCGGTGGCCTGCATGAACGTGGCCGGGCCGTGGACGTTGGACTTGGAGACCATCGCGTGCAGAAAGGCCATGTCGTCCACGCACTCGGCCAGGTTCGGCAGTAGGCCGCTCATCCACTTGCCGCTTTGGCCGTGCCGTTTCCAGTCCCACGGCGCCTTCATGCAGGCGCCGGGCGCGCTCTGGAACAGCTCGACCTTGCCGCCGGGGTCGAACGGCTGACCGTGACGCTTAATCAGCTCCGGCTTGTAGTCGAAGGTGTCCACCTGGCTGGCGGCGCCGGACATGAACATCTGCACGACGCGCTTGGCCTTGGCCTTGTGGTGCAGGCCGCCGTTGAGTTCGGGGCGGCCCTTGCCGTACTTGGCCGGCTCGGCGGCGAGCAGGCCGTCGCGGCCGAGGAGGTAGGCCAGGGCGACGCCGCCGAGGCCGCCGCCGGATTGCCACAGGAAACGCCGGCGGTCGAAGAGTGGTTGAGTCATGGCATTGCTCGGTTTGCGTATCGTCAAAGGTGTCATTTGCCGTTGGAACGGCGGCGTAATTCCGCCAACTCACGCCGCAGGCGCTCGACTTCCGCTTCCGCCTGGTCGGCCCGTCCTTCGGCGGCCTGACGGGCCTCTTCCGGCGTCAGCAGCCATTGCTTGACTGTCGGATCGTACAGCCGCAGGTCGCGGCCTTGCCCCTCCAGGTGCAGGCCCAGCACCTTGCTCGGCAGCCGTCCCTTCACCGGGGTGATCGGCTCATACCGGCCGCGACGCAGGCGATAGCCCTCCAGCGGCGGCCGCAGGTATTCCCCGAGCGGGTCGAACAGGAAATACTCCGGTACGCGGAGCGTGTCCTGATACAACTCGTATTTGTCTTCGATGTCCTCTTCGCGCGTCGTCCGTGAGGTCAGTTCGATGACCACCTCCGGCCCTTTGCGCTCCTCCCAGATCAGGTAGTTCGGCCGCTGGTGCTTCCCCACGCCCTTGACCACGAAAACGTCAGGGGACAGGTGGCGTCGGCGGTTGCCCGGCTCGTAAAAGACGAGCAAGTTGCCGGACACGTACACCAACGGCTCCGCGGCGTAGTAAGCGCTGAGCGTTTGGATGAGGACCATCATCAGGTCGCGGTGCCAGTCGGTCTCCGCCATGGGTTTGCCGTCCGAGGTCGGGTAGTCGAGGTCTTCTGCCTTCGCCGGAACGCCTGCCATCGTTTCACTCCTCTGCCAAGTCGTCAGTCGATGAACACGAACTCGTTGGCATTGAACGGCGCCTGTCACGGGATGTGTCTGAACTGATCCTGCCAGTCCGCCGCATCGCTGGCGTGGGCGGCAGCGACGACGAAAGACGCGGCTCGGGCCGGTGTGCTATCCAGGCGAACGAGAAATACACCGGGAGAATGGCGCCCCGCTCGCAGATGGTCGGCCAGGTGTCCCGGCATGGTGTTCTTGTCCAACGACACCAGTATTCGGTCGGTATGCTCTGCCCACAGCAATAGGTCTGGGTCGGTCGTTTGGAGCGGCGGGGCGGGCGGGTCGCCGACCCGAAGAACGTCCACGGGATACCAACCTCTCGCGTTGTGGTGTTGCAGCGCATCCCACATTGCTCCGCGCAGGTTCTCGTCCAGCAAGAAACGCAACGGCATGGGTCACGGCGCCTTCCCGCGCTGCAAGGCCTCAAAACGGCGTCGCAATTCCTCGAAAGAAGGCCCGGAACTCGGCATCGCTTCCTGGCGCTCGATTTCGGCCAGACAGGCGTCGACGTAGGCGTCAACCTCCGCCCGGTTGTCCCGGTAATAAGCGAGTACCTGCCGGATAAGCGGCAAGGAGAGCGTGGGGAATCGTTCCGATAGCATCTCCGGCGAGTCGCCCTGCTGGGTGTAGTAAACCAGGTGAAACAGGCCGATCCGATGTCCCGTCAGCCGAATCTCGCCGTATTGGTGCCGCGTCAGGAAAGTAGGCAGGTCCATGTTCGTCGCCTCCAGAGGGACTTCCCACCCCCATCTTACCCGACTTCGCCCCGGTTCAGTCGATGAACACGAACTCGTTGGCATTGAACAACACCCGACACGCCTTCGCCAGCCCATGTTTCTTCGCGTATTCCATTAGCGCATCGCGCTCCTCCGCCGTCGGCGCGCGGCCGAACGCCAGCCGATACGCCGCGTCCACCTGCTTCAGCGGGTCGCCGCTTATTTTCTCCAGCCGCCCCGCGAAGCACTCCGCTTGTTTCAGCATGAACGGGTCGTTGAGCAGCGCCAGCGCCTGCAACGCCGTCAGCGTCGTGTTGCGCACCGGCGTGTTGACGTTCGGGTCGGCGCAATCGAGGGATTCCAGGAACGGGTTCGGCACGCTGCGCACCGTGAAGCGGTAGACCGTCCGTCGCCAGTTGGCCGGGTCGTTGATCTTGTCCACCGCCGTATGGTCGTAGACCGGCGAATGGTCGTCCTTGAAGCGGAACAACTCGAAGCCGGGTCCACCCATTGTAAGATCCAGTTTGCCGCTAACCGCCAGCACCGCGTCGCGCACCTCTTCCGCGTCCAGGCGCGTCCGCGCCATGCGCCACAGGTAATGGTCGTCGGCGTCGATCTTCGCGGCCGCGGGGTCGTCGGCCGACGATTGGCGGTAGGCGGCGCTCAGGACGATGAGGCGGTGCAGCTTCTTGAAGGAGCCGCCGCCGTCGCGGAACTCCGTGGCCAGCCAGTCGAGCAGCTCGGGGTGCGTCGGCAGCGAGCCGTTGCGGCCGAAATCGCTCGGCGTGTCCACGATGCCGCGGCCGAAGTGATAATGCCAGATCCGGTTCACGATCGAACGCCACGTCAGCGGGTTGCGGCCGTCGGCGACCCACGCGGCCAGGGCCGCCCGGCGGCCGCCCTCGTCGTTTTCCTTCAACCCGTTGAAGTCCGATTCCAACTCCTTGACGCAGGACAGCGCCCCCGGCGTCACGATGTCGCGCTTCTGCTCCACGTCGCCGCGGTGGAGAACGTAGATCGGGCGCGGCGGGATCGGTACGACGGCGAAGGTGAGATTGCCTGTTGCCAGCTCTTGAAGGTCGTGATCCACGGCGGCGAAGTCCGTGGCCGTCCGCACCAAGCCGTCGCGCGTGGCGGCGTCGAGCAAGGCGTCGGCCGCGGTTTTGCGGTCTTTTTCCGCCTGCCCGATCTTCTCCTGTAGCGCCGCCCGCCGCCGCACCAGGGCCGGCGTCTTCGGGTCGGACAGGTCCGGCAGCGCCGTGCGGCTGTCGTAGCCGTCCACGAGATAACGGGTGCTCCAGCGTCCCGCCTCGATGGAGTCGAGCGAGGTCACGGCGGCGCCGCGGGCCACGTTCTTGCCGCCGGAATCGACCTCCATTTCGGCCAGGGCGAAGACGTAATCGCCGGTTCGCTTCCACAGGCGCGTTGCCGTCACGCGGACGTACCTGGCCCCTATCCCCGCCGGCCGGAAGACCACCGGGCCGTCGCCGGGGTTGGCGAAATCCTCCTTCGTCTGGTCGGCGATGGTCTGGGCGTGGGCGAACGTCGGGTCGTCGGACGCCTCGACGCGGAACCGGACGGGGAAGCCGAAGCCGGGCGCATCCGGGAAGTCGGTCGGCCGGGCGGGGACCAGCCGCACCACGTCGAGGGCGACCGGCCGGCCGAGGTCCACCTGAACCCATTTATCCACGTCGGGAGTCGGCGATATGCCGCTGTGCCAGCCGTTGCTCGGGCTGGGGGCGCCGGCCGGCGGCGGCAGCGCGGCCATTTCCTCGCGGGCCTTGCGCAGTTCGCCGTCCAGGCGGACGAGATCGGGGCTGGTGACCTCCGCGACCTTCTTTAATAGCGCCCCTCGCTCGTCGGCGATCCGTTTTCGCCGGCTTTCCAACTCCGCCCGGCGGGCCATCAGGTCCTTGTTGGCGAAGGGCCGATCCCCGCGCTCCACTCCGGCAAATACCGCCTGGAGCCGGTAATAGTCCTTCTGCGGAATGGGATCGAACTTGTGGTCGTGACAGCGGGCGCAGTGAACGGTGAGGCTGTCGAAGGTCGAGACGGCGTTGATGACCATGTCGTCGCGGTCGAGGACGCGCGTCTTTTCCTTGTCCACCGTACCCTCGCGCAGCTCGACGTGGCCGACGAAGTCCCACGGCCCGGCCACCACGAAACCCGTCGCCGTGGCGCCGTCGGGGTCGTCCGGGTAAAGCACGTCGCCGGCCAATTGCTCCTCGATGAATCGGCTATAGGGCTTGTCCTGGTTGAAGGCGCGGATAACGTAGTCGCGGTAGGGCCAGGCGTGGTCGCGGCGCTTGTCCTTGTCGTAGCCGTGGGTGTCGCCGTAGTGGGCCACGTCGAGCCAGTGGCGGCCCCAGCGTTCGCCGTAGCGCGGCGACGCCAGCAGCCGATCCACCACCTTCTCATAGGCGTCCGGCGATTGGTCTTTGAGAAAGGCGTCCATCTCCTCCGGCGTCGGCGGCAGGCCGATCAGGTCGAACGTGACGCGGCGCAGCAAGGTCCCCTTGTCGGCGGCCGGCGACGGATGCAAACCCTTTTCCTCCATCGCGGCCAGCAAAAAGGCATCAATCGGTGTGCGCACCCAAGCGGCATTCTTGACGGCGGGGACGGCCGGCCGCGAAAGCGGCCGCAGCGACCACCAGTCCTCCCCGGCCGGGGCCGGCTTTTCCGCGGCCACCTTCACGTCCGCGGGCCAGGGGGCGCCGTCGTCGATCCATCGTCGCAGCACCACCGCCTCGTCGGCCGTGAGCTTGGAGCCTTGTTTCGGCATCTTCGCGTCCGGCCCGACCACCAGCTGGATCAGCAGACTGTCGCCCGAGGCGCCGGGCTTGACGGCCGGGCCGGTGTCGCCGCCCTCCAACAGTCGCCCCCTCGTCGTCAGGTCGAGGCCGCCGCGCTTCTTCGCCGGATTGTGGCACGAAGCGCAGCGATGCCGCAGCAGCGGCGCCACCTTGTCCGGGAACAAAGACGACTCACCGGCGGCAAGGGTTCCCGCCCCGAAAACGGCGACGACCAGGGCGATGAGAGACGCGGCGGGCCGGTTCGGCATGGCGGATTCTCTAGCTTCCAGGCCAGGCGGGTTGGCAAAGTGGTCTGACCACTTTATCGTATCGCCCGGCAGCTCAGGCTGTCAAGGATATTTTCTGAAAAAACTGCCACGGCGACCGCAGCTGATTGCTATTCCCGAGCGTCGGCGGTGTAATGGGAGTTAGCGTTTCGAGCCTCGTCCCGCCAACCCGCCAACCCCTGACGATCCCATGCCCAACGCCGACCGAGTGACGCACACGGCCCAGCATCTGGAGCAGGCCATCCTCTCGGGCAAGCTGGCCCCCGGCGACCTGCTGCCTTCCGAGAGAGAAATCAGCGCCGAAATGGGCGTGAGCCGCGGCGTCGTCCGCGAGGCGCTGGGCCGGCTGGCGAGCCTGGGCCTGGTCCGCATCCTCCACGGCTCCGGGACGCGCGTCGAGGCCCCGAGCGGCAAGCTCGTCGCCACCGGGTATCAAATTCTGTTGAAGCGGGGCGAAGTCCGCCTGTCCGACGTGGCCGCCGTGCGACTGCCGCTGGAGACGGCCATCGCCGCCGAGGCCGCCCGACGCCGCACCGACGACCACCTCGCCCGTCTGACTGAAAGCCAGGCGGCGCTGGCCAACCCTCGCGGCGCCCTGGAGGCGCACGTCAAGGCCGACCTCGCCTTTCACGCCGTCCTGGCCGAGGCGACCGGCAACTCCCTGTTCGGCATGGTGCTGGCGCCCATCCAGGAGTTGCTCATCGAGACGCGCCGCCGCACGCTGGGCCGTCACGGCGGCGCCATCGCCCACGACCACCACGCCCTCATTCTGGACGCCGTTCGCGCCGGCGATCCCGCCGCCGCCGAGCGCGCCATGCGGGCGCACCTCGAAGCCAACTTTCAACACCTTTCCGAGAATCCGGGTCTGGCCGACGCGCCTCTCCCCAATTAAGGGAATTCTTGGTTGCGTATGCCCCGCGCCCGCGATACATTTCATTCATCTCTACCGCGGCCCGACTGCCACGGCCCTCTCCACTACCACTACTTGATTCGGTCGCATGACGGCCTTCGGGGAATTTCTTGATGAAACGTCGATCCGGCCGCCGGGGTTTCACCCTGATCGAGTTGCTCGTCGTGATCGCCGTCATCGCCATCCTCATCGGCCTGTTGCTGCCGGCGGTACAGAAGGTGCGCGAGGCCGCCGCCCGAATGCAGTGCGCCAATAACCTCAAGCAGATCGCCCTTGCCTGCCATAACTACCAGTCCGACCACGACCGCCTCCCGGCCGGCGCCGACCAGCAAGAAGTCGGCTGTCTGGTTTATCTTTTGCCCTACATCGAGCAAACCCCGCGCTTCCAGAATTTCTCGTTCAATCCGTCCGCCTACTCCCTCTATTGGTCGGACCCGCGGGACTTGCCGCCGAACACTTTTACGGACAACGTCCCCCGCCCGCCGAGCCTCTACGGGACGGAAGGCACGATCCCGTCGCTGCTCTGCCCGATGGACCCCGGCCCGAACACCTATGTGACGGCCCTCGTGGCCGTCGATTACGGCGTCCCCGGCCAGGACTATAACGCCGCCGACACGGTCGCCGTCAGCAATAACGGAACGCATCTGGTTTCCCCGGCGCCGGGCCGGCTGGTGCTGGGCCGCTCCAGCTACCTCGGCATGGGGGGATGGGGACCGCCGTCGCAAAACCCGCAGCTCGCGGGCCTGTTCACCTATCAATCGGGCAACTCGCTCGCCAGGGTGCCGGACGGGACCAGCACCACCATCCTTTTCGGCGAATACGCGGGCAGCTACGTCAGTTGGAACGGCGGCCGCGGCATCCCCAGCGGGCCGACCGGGGCGTCGTGGTCCTGCGGGTTCAACTATTCCGGCTTCGGGACGCCGACCGCCTACGACCCGACCAACCCGGCCACGGAGCAGTACAATCAGTACGCCTTCTTCAGCAGCCGTCACGCGGGCAACGTCGTGAACTTCGCCTTCGCCGACGGCTCGGTGCGCAACCTTTCGACCTCCATCGATTTCAACACATGGGTCTACCTGACCGGCTTTCAGGATGGGGTAGCCGTCACCCTGGACTGAGGCCGCGAGGCAACGGAGCCTGGAATGATCCGCCGTCTTTTCACCTTCGCCGCGATGCTGGCGGTGCTGATCGCGGCCGGCTGCGACGGGCCCAGCGCCAACCCGAAGATTCAGGGCGATCCGCCGGCGAACCCGGTAAAACCCCTTCCGCTGGGCAATCCGCCCGGCGGCGCTCCGACCCCCGGATCGCCCGGGCGCCCCGCCATCAAGCCGGCGGGATGATTCGTCCCGGCGGGCATAAACCCCGCCGCTCGCCGGGTCGGGAAATCGCTTCCGCGCTAAGGGAGGATTTGCGCCCCGGCCCCGCTGGCCGCCGTTGACCACACCTCCGCCGGCCCCAGGCCGAATCGCGCCGACAACCGACGCACCAGATCGGACGCATGGTCCTCATCCGCGACGACGCCAAACACGGTCGGCCCCCACGAACTCTGGCCCGCCCCCCGGACCCCCTCGCCGCGCAGGAACTCCACGCACTCGGCCACGCGCGGCCCGGCGTAGACTCCCCCCTGCACCGGCGCGAAGGCTTCGCCGACCCGCGCGTTGAAGTCGAAAAGCGCCTCGCCGAACGCCGCCAGATCGACCTCGGCCAGCGCGGGCAACATGCCGAGAAGCACCAACCGGCACAGGGCGTCCGTACTCGCCGCCGCTTGCGCGTGGGCCGTCAGGCGGGCGAAGGCCTCCTGCTCGCCGGCTCCGTGGAGGCCGGGCGCCTCGCGCGGCACGGCCAATACCACGCGCCACTCGGGCGGGAACGGAACGCGAACCGCCAACGGCGCCAGGCCGTCCCCGTCGCGCTTGCCGGACTCCACGAGAAAGCCGCCGCGCGAGAAGCCGTGGACGCCGAGGGCCGACCGCAGGCCGCGGCCGACTCGCTTTGCCAGGTCCTCCATGTCCGTCCAATAGCCCCACGCCTCCGACAGCGCACGCGCCGTTGCCAGGCCGAGCTGTGTGCCCACGCCCAGGCCGACGTGTTCCGGCGGCGCCGTCTCCACGACTAGCCGTTGCGGCGGCAGGTCCGCGTCCGGGCGTTCGCGGCGGATGCTCTCGGCGAAGCGTTGGGCGAACGCCAGGGCACGGTCGGCCAAGGGGCCGTCCGCCGACCACGTCGCGGCCGGCGACGCGGCGATCTGCACTCCGGGGCGCTGGACCATCAGGCCGACGCCGCCGAAGCGGCGCGCGGGCAGCACACGCCGCCCGTGGCGATCCGGCCACGCTTCCCCGTCTCCGCCCAGACTGAGCAGCCCGAAGTGTAACCGGCACGGCGTCCACACGCGGACCATCGGCGGCCCTCATTCCTCACTTCGCTTGAGGTAATCTTGCAGAAACGCGAAGGCCTCATGCTCGCGCGGGCCGCCGGTCTTTTCGACCAGGACGGCGAGCTTGCGGAAGTCGGCCTCGATTTCGGCCCTCGGCAGGAAGGCCACGCGCGTGGCCAGGATGGCGGCCTCGACGACGGCGTACATGGCCCGGTTAAAGCCGAAAAAATCACGGCGGCGGCCGGCGTACACCACCTCGGCGTCGAACCGGGCACGCTCCGATTGGTCCTCGCGGGCCGTTATCCGAAACTCGTACCACCGGCAGGCGTCCGCCAGCACCCAGCCGTCGACGTGCGCGGCGGGCATCAGCGGAGGCAACGGGTCCAGTTTTCCCAGCGCCGCCTTCGCCAGCAAAAGAACGTCGTCGGTCACGTGGAGGACGCCCTCGCCGTGGGCCAGCAGATTGGCGCAGGTCTGGGCCGTGCGGAACGGCCGCAGCACGAAGCGCCTTGGCGCCGCATAGGGATCGTCGAGGAGGCGCGGACCCATCGGGGCGACGTTGACCTGGCCCACGGCGGAAACCGTGGTGACGACGCCTTCGAGGATCATGACGGCCGGACGACGGGGGCGACCTGGGCCGTGGCGGGCGGCCGCGGCGTGTTGGAACCGGGAATCGGGAACTGGAGGAGTTGCCAGACGGAGAGTGCGGTCAGTACCAGCACCGCCGTCAGGCCGGCGGCCAGGCCGTGGAGTAGTAGTTGCAGCCCGGCCACCCAAAAGCCTTTCACGAACGAGGGGGCCAACACGACGCGATAGAGCAGGGACGCCACGACCCAGCCGAGAGCGAAAGAGACGACGTATCCGCAAAGGTGCATCGACCCGAACGCGGCGTCCGGGTCCTGGTCGAACCTCCCGAGGAGGGCGACGAACAGCCAGCACAACAGGGCGTAGCCGGCCACGATGGCGTAGCCGAGCGGGAAGGATATTAGATAACGAGGCTCTTTCAAGTCCGCCACGGAGCAGCTGGCCCGCAGGATGACGCTGGGCAAGAGGAAACTGAGGACCGCCGCGGCCAGCAGCACCAGGCCGAGGACGATCAGGAAGATCAGCAGCACCAGCCAGCCGATAAACGCCAGCATGTTTCGTCCTTAAAGGCTCTAGCTTTGGGGGCGAGCGGCCGGCGTAAGCCGGCTGGTGCTTCGCCCGTTCCGCGGCGCTAGGCTACACCAGCCGGCTTACGCCGGCCGCTCGCCGTTGTGTTCGTAGCCCTTAAATGAAAGGGCCGAGGGACCGATCCTTCTGGCACGTTAGGGGGCCATCGGCCGTCTGTCAACGGAAATGCCGGCGAAAGGGCGCCGCAGGATCAGCCGCGTCGCCTCCGGGCGGCAGAGGAAGCGGAGCGGATGGTCGCCGCCGAGGCCGCGGCTGACGTGCAGCAGCGTCGGCATTTCGTCGAAGACGCCGCAGTCGTAGCGGCGGCCGTAGCGGCTGGGCACCAGGACGGAACCGAACACCGGCAGCCGCACCTGTCCGCCGTGCACGTGGCCGGAAAGCATCAGATCGACGCCGGCCCGCCGCGCCCAACGAATGTTGTCCGGCGTGTGGCTCAGGCAGAGGCGGAACGGCCCCCGCGGACACGCGCTCAGATCGGGCGCCGGACGGAACCACGGCCATTCCTGTCCGATCGCCACCAGCGGTTCGCCGCGCACTTCGATCCGCTCCCAGCCGTTGCCGAGAACGTGCATTCCGAGGCGGCGCAGACGGCGGCGCACCTTGTCGGGGGCGTACCAGCCGTCGTGGTTGCCGAGGATGGCAACGCCGGCCGTCTTCCAGCGCAGCCGGCCGAGGACCGGCACGATCCAACGAATGTAGTCGAGGCCGTCGGCCAGGTCGCCCGTCACCGCGACGACGTCCGGCTCCCAGGCGGCGCAGCGGTCCATGACGGCGCGGAAATAGGCGCGATCCGGCGTGCCGCACAGGTGCAGGTCGCTTAGGTGTAGGATCGTCAGCCCGTCCCACGCCTCGGGCAGGCGCGGCAGATGGAGCGTCCGTTCGGCATATTCAACTTGCAAGACCTCATTAAACGGCAAAAGCGCCTCGAAGCGCTTCTTGCCGGCGCCGGCCGGCCGGCCGCCGAGTTGTTTCGACACATCGACGACCTCGGATTGCTCCTTCCCGAGCGCCGCCGGCCGCGGCCGCAGCAGGCGGCGGAGGGTCACGAATGGGAGCAGCACGAACGCCGCCGCCCAGCACAGGACGACGTAGACCGACAGCGCGGCCCCGGCGGCCGTTTCGGGAGGGAATAGGCCGAAGAGGTCCCAGCCCGCGGCCCACCAGAGCAGCGGCGGGAAGGCCACCGTCAGGGCGCCGTGCAGCAGATGGAACAGGTCGGTGACGCGGCGCGGCGTCGGCAGGCCGTACCACCAGTTATGGCTGCCCACCATCAAGACCAAATGACCGAGACAGGCGGCGGCGAAGAGTAAAACCATGGGACGGCGGGTGTCTCTTGGGAATGAGGAGACTGCGGGAGACAAGGAGACAAGGAGAGGGGTTGAAGCGACAGGGAGCTATGCCCTTGCCTCCGGGACAGGATCCAATCCGGCCTCCTTGTCTCCTTGTCTCCTTGTCTCCTTGTCTCCTTGTCTCCCGCCGTCTCCT
>Ga0182024_10002043_pt1 | contig 50889 bp, 50 predicted proteins | sample P32metaG_FD_120480 | JGI IMG/M metagenome (GOLD analysis project Ga0182024, IMG submission 120480) | Permafrost microbial communities from Stordalen Mire, Sweden - P3-2 metaG (Illumina Assembly) | ecosystem: Environmental > Terrestrial > Soil > Wetlands > Permafrost | place: Sweden: Stordalen... | reverse complement strand
CCCTCCCCGGCCAGCGGGGTGGCGACCAGCGGCTGCAGGTTCGTCGGCGGGGGCAGATGCGCCGGCACCGCCGGCGTCGGCGTCGCCTTCTTGGCGTGGGCGGCGCCGCCCACCGCCTGGGTGTGGGGCAGACCATGCGTGGGCGTGCCGCCCACCGGCGGCGCATGGTGCGTGTACCACCAATGCTCAACCGAGTTCACCACGCCCGTCATGCCGTGGTCCTTGAGCCACTCCACACTGCGCGCACTCACCGGATCAGTCCCCGGCGCCGTCACCGCCCGGTAATACGACCACAGCGTCGGGACCAACAACCCAACCAGCACCACCGCCACCAACCGGCGGATGGCCCTTGTACGCCGACGGCGCGCCCGCCCGGCAGCATCACGCGCCCCACGTCGAACCCCGACACCACCCCCACCCGGGGCGCCCCACCCCAAGTCGGGCTGCGTCGGCACATCGCCACCGCCAGCACGGCTCTGCACAGTGCTCATCTAACGGGCTCGCTCACAACAGCGGACGGGGAGCTGACGCCGGGCTCCTCATGCGTAGGTAGTGGGTCGGTTTCACCCTTCGCGTCCATTCGGCTTTACGTCGGCAGGCCGAAGGCAGTGTCACACCCCCTCGGACCGAGGGACCGACGGCTCTGGCAAGGGTGGGCGCTCCGGCCCGGTGTGACATTCAAACTGATTCACTGCCCAACCGTGCGCCGCGGAACAGTCTAGGGGCCCGATCCTGGGATCTCGCGCCGCAGAGTCATCCCATGGCCACCGGCCGACGGGGCAGTGCGGGTCAGCTGATGACGCCGAGTGCGAACGTGACGAGCCAGAGCACGCCCAGGATCTGGACCACGCGGTCCTCGAAGACGACGTCCTCGGGGGCGCCGCCGCCTCCCGACTCCACGATGTAGGCGTAGCGGAGCATGACGAGGACGAAGGGGATGATCGAGGCGCGGAACCACACGACATCGCCGACCCGTGCCGCCTCTTCGAAGGCCCACAGGCAGTAGGCGGTGATGGTGACGCTGGCCGACACCGACCGCACGAAGCCGAGGAACCCGGTCGTGTATTCGTCGAGGGTGGCCCGGTGGGATCCCGAGTCGTCGCCGAGCTCGACGAGTTCGGCGTAGCGTTTCCCGGCGACGATGAACAGCGAGGCCGCGCCGGCCACGATGAGGAACCAGTTGGAGATCGCCACGTTGGTGGCGATCCCGCCGGCCACCGCACGGAGGACGAACCCGGCGGCGACGGCGCCGAGGTCAAGAACGGGTTCGTGTTTGAGCCACAGGCTGTACGAGACGGTGAGCGCCGCGTAGCCGCCGACGACCGCCGCGAGTTGCCCGCCGTTGACAGGGGCCGCGACCCCGATCCCCGCGACGAGGAGAACCACGGCCATGGTCTTTGCCAGACCGACGCTCACCAGCCCGCTCGCCACGGGCCGGTTCCGTTTGGTGGGATGGGCACGGTCCGCTTCGACATCGAGCGCGTCGTTGAGGAAGTACGTGCCGCTGGCGGCCAGGCAGAGCGCGACGAACGCGACCGCGGTCCGCCAGATCGCGCCGGGTTCGAGCAGCACTCCGGCCGCGCCGGGCGCGGCGACGACGAGCAGGTTCTTGACCCATTGCTTGGGTCGCGCGGTGCGAAGCAGCGCCAGGAGCAACGAGGAACGCGGCATCTCGACCGCCGCTGAGCGCTCGGACGCCACGGCCACGATGGTCGAGCGTACAGGGGTTTTCGGCCTGCTCGGCACCACGCGCACGGGGGAATGACCCGCCTGCTACGCCGACCCGAGGGCCGCCGAGCGCGCGCGGTTCAACGCGCGGCGCCTGGGTTACTGGATCTTGGCGAAGTGGACGATATACCAGCGGCCCCGCCACGAGATCATCGACGCGATGGTGAACGATCCCGCGCGCCCATCGACCGTGTAATGGACCTGGGAGGAATAGACCCGCCAGTAGGGCAGCTTGTTGTATTCGGCGCCGGGGAGGACCCACTGCGCCGTCGGCGGCACGTCGATGCCGGTGAGCTGGGCGGTCGCTACGTCGGGGCCAAGCACGACGTGCAACGAGTGGATGTCGCGCTGGTAGGCCGCGACCAGGCGGTTTTGCCAGTCTGAGGCCGGGTTCGCGATGGCCTTGACCTGCAGGTAGGCGGTGAGGGGGAAGAAGAACGGCATCGCGGGCGCAGGGTTGTCGGCGACGATCGCCTGCCAGAAACCGTTCAGCCCGGCCTGGAACTGCAGGTCGGTGGTGGTGGGCATGTCCATCGTCTGGGGCAACGTCCCGGGGTCCACGGTCGTGGTGGTGGTCGGCGCGAGCGTCGTCGAGGTGGTTGTGGTCGCGGCTGCCCGGACGCTGCGCACCGCGCGCCCCGACGACTGGCCGCCCGCGAGCAGCGCGTACCCACCCGCGGCCGCCGCGACAATCGCGAGCGCCGCGGCGCCCACGACGCGCCGGCGGATCACCTGCTTTCGGCGCCGGCGACTCGCCCGGCTCGTCACACGCGCACCGTACCGCGACGCGGCACGCCCGACGGTCGGACCCGAACCCGATGGGGTCGCCCCGCCCGAGGGTGGTGCGACGCGTCGCCGTCGGGGGTTGGTCAGCTGGTGGGCGGCGTCGTGGTGCCCGCGCCGCCGTTGGCCGCGCTGGCCCCGGCACCGGCCCCGAGCACCACGATCTGACGCACACCGTTGGCCTGCTGCCCGCCGGTGATCAGGACCCGCGCTCCGTTGGTGAGGTCAGTAGCCGAGCCTTCGGAGAGGGTCCGCACCGCCGCGCCCGAACCGACGGTGAGCGTGATGGGACCTTGCCCGGTCTGCACGGTCACCTGATTGCCCGAGATCGACTGGATGGTGCCGACCATGAGCGCCCGTCCGGCGCCACCGGCTGCGCCGGTTCCGCCACCCGCGCCGGACGCGGCGCCGCCCCCGGTGCCGGCGGTCGCGCTGCAGAGCCGGTCGAGCGCCCGACGCGTCACCTCGGTGCTGGTCCCGCAGGGCAGCGAGCCAGTCCGGGCAGCCGCGAGCGCGGCACCGAGGTTTGTCGGCCCGTTCTGGGTCGTGGAGCCCGTGGACTGGCCGACGAAGAACGCGACGACCAAAAGGGCGATGCCCGCGAGCGTGCCGGCGCCGATCAGAATCAGCCGTCGCCGGTGCGCATCCGAGGGGCTCGCCGGAGGCTGCGGGGGCGGCGGCTCGGAGGGCGGGGTCGCCGCCATCGGCCGGGTCTCGTCGCTCATCGCCATCGCTCGTCGTCTCCTCGTCGGGGGTCGTGACAGGGTCACCTTGGCCCAGGGAGATCAGGGGCGTGTCAAGGCCAGCGCGCCGGTTCGCGAGGCCCGAGCATCCTGACCCCGGGCAGCGTGGAGGGCCGCGGCGGCCACCGGGCTAGGGCGCGTAGATCAGGCGGAGCGAGGTGAGGATGGCGGCGTCGCTGGTGGCGGGCAGTCCGGTCCCGGGCTGCACCTCGTACTCGCAGTTCTCGATGGGGATCCGAATGAGGGCGTCGCGGGGCTGGCGGGGCGCCATGCGCAGCTGCGATCCGTCGGCGAACGTGGTGACTCGCGCCGCAGGGTCGAAGTAGGGCTGGTCAGATGGATCTCCCGGCGCGACAACCTCGAGCGTGAGCGCGGCCCCGCGCCGGTGGGTGAGGGACCAGGTAACGACGAAATGGCCGAAGACGTCGAAGGTGCTCGAGGGGACGGCCTGGACGTTCGAGCCGAGAACGGTTGGGGCCAGGAGCAGACACGCCGGGCCTCCGAGCGCCGGGTCCTCGGGGTTCGGGCCGGCGCCGTCGTAGTAGGCGTCGGCGGTCGAGCGGAGGCTGCCCGGTGCCACGACGGGCACCTTCCCCCAGGGGGAGGCGGCGAGACCGGCCAGGGTCGGGGCCGTACGCGCCGCCCGCTGGAGCGCCGACGACCCGCCCGGCGGAGTGGTCGGACGCATCACAAGGTTGGGCGCGCCCCCGCTGCACGCCGTGAGGACGACGAGCCCGGCCGCGACCCAAGGGAGGCGCCGCAGAGCCATTCCTGCCTTCCGGTGACGAACGTGGAGCGGCGCAGGGTACCTGACTGTGCCCGCTCCGTTGGGCGCGCGGACAAATGGCAGGCCGTGCGCGATGGTGACGATGACGCCGCGCCACCCTCGGTCCCGGGGGGGAGGACCGAGGGGCGCGGCTGTCGCTCAGAGTACGCGAGGGCGCCTAAAGCCCGCGTAACGCCCGGCGCCTCGGGTCAGCCCGCGCACCACTACGGTCCCCGATATGGCAGGACGCACTGCAGCGCTCGGCGTGGTCCAAGCTACGGCGGGGGTTGCCGCCGTGCGCGACGACCGAATCTTGCTGGTCCGCCGCGCTGACGACGGCACCTGGTGCCTCCCCGGGGGGCGGGTCGAGTTCGGCGAGTCGATCGTGGGGTGCGCGACGCGAGAGTTCCTCGAGGAGACGGGATACTCGGTGGAGGTGGCCGGGCTGCTCGGCGTCTACAGCGACCCGGCCGAGCAGACGCACCGATACCCCAACGGTGACCTGATCCAGTTCGTCGCCGTCGTGTTCGACGGTGTCGTCGACGACACGCCCGCCGGCGGGCTCGCCGGTGACACCGTGGACGTTCGGTGGTTCAGCGCCGCGGAGCTCCCCGATGACCTCATGGCCGCCGACGCCCCCGTCATCCGGGACCGCCTCGCCGGACGACCCCCGCCGGTCGTGGCCTGATCGCACCCACCTCGGTGCTGGGTTCACTCGCCGGCGGCGGGTTGACAGTGTTCGCGGGGGGGCGGGCGGTGCGGTGTGGTGCGGTGCGGTGGCGGCTCTGGATGGCGCCGCACGACGTCGGTGCGCAGCGAGGACGATGGCGACGAGCGGCCGAAGTACGCCGAGCCGCGAGCTCACCGGCGACCTCCATGGGGTGCTGCGCTTCGAGCTCCGCCCTGAGAACCGCGGCGCCCACCTCTCCTTCTCCAGCACCCTCACGCTCCCCGAGGAGTTCCGCACCAAGGTCCTCGCGGGATGGCATTTCCATCTCGACTCGCTCGCTCAGAGTCTCGACGGCCAATCGGTCGACCTCGCCAGTCTCCCCGGCTGGGACGAGATTCACCAGCAGTGCGTCGCGCGGCTCACTCCGTAACGCCGACGGGCCGCCAGCGGCGGGACGGGGTCGTCTCCCTCGCACGCTCCCCCACGTCGGTGGTCAGCGAACTGGTGCTAGGAGCATGACCACAATCGTGTAGCGCCTGCCCTTCGTGACCGGTGTCACCTCATGCCAGGTGTCGGCGCGAAAGACGACCACGGAACCTCGCTCCGCCGGCACGTCCCACGCCGAGCGAGACTCGAATTCGTCTGCCTCGTGCGAGCACAGGCGAAGAACGCCGCCCTCGTAGTGCGACAGGTCGTCCGGTCCCGGATCGGGCCGATCGCTCGGATCATTCAGAAACACCACCATCGACAACCGTCGCCTGACCAGCGGCTCGGGGAGCGCAACGTCTCGATACAGGTCGCGATGCGGACGATAGAAGTCGCCCGGCTCGTAGGCGACGAAATGCGGCGCCTCGTATTGCCCAAGATCCTGGTCGAAGTACCGCTCGACCTCGGGTGTCACGCGGCAGATCCGCTCCCCGACCAGGCGATGGGTCCCGTCCGACACCTCGCACTCCGAGGCGCTCCGCCCGGTCCGATCGATACTCTCGGCCCCCGGGTCCTCCGCCTCGCGAACGCTGCCCTCGAGTCGAGGTGCACGGTCCATCTCGGCCCGCAACGCTGCGCACTCGACGCCCGTGAGGAACGCCGGGTGCACCAACACATCGAGTCCCGTTGCGGTCATTTCTCAAACATCCGTCGTGAATCTCGGGAAACGTACCAAACATGGTCGATCACCGACGGCGCAGGCCGGGACAAGTCGTCGGCGTCGACGACGGCGACGTGTTCGACTAGCCGGGTTGGCCAGACTGACGGAGGGTGACGCTGAGACGCCCAGCCAGCGCGAGGGCTGATGGCCCGGTTCCCGGGTAGATCTTGGGGACGCCGTGGTAAGCGAGGCGGGCTGGTCCGCCGAAGACCAAGAGGTCTCCGCTGGCGAGCTGGAGGTCTTGGTAGGGCCGGGTCGGCTGGTGGACGTTGCCGAGCCGGAAATCGCAGGTGTCCCCGAGGCTGATGGTGACCACGGGCGAGCCGGCGGCGATCACCGCGGGGCCCTCGATCTTGTCTTGGTGGAGCCCGAGTCTGGCGTCGGGCGCGTAGTAGTTGATGATGGCCGCGTCGTATGGGACGGGGCGCACGCCGGCCGCATCGCAGGCGGCGGCACCCAGGCGATCGAGGAGCGGAGGGAACGGTTTGACGGGCGCGCCGTCGCCGTCATCGCAGGTTCGGCTGTACCGGTAGGGGTACCAATGCCAGCCCAGACACACCGCCAGCGTGGAGAACGGGGCGCCATTCAGCATCCGCGGTCGACGCATTCCGCCGGGCGGCTTGGCCCACTCCCGGCACGCGGCGAGCAGCTCGGCTTGGGTGGCACCGTCGAGCCAGGCAGGCGCCCAGACCGCTCCGGGTGCGACCTCGATCCGTCCGGGCGGGGCCGCGGCGTTGCCGCTGCCGTAGGGCAGTTGCTGCTGACTCACCGACACGACCCCGCCGTCGCGGCGAGGTGGAGATGCCCGATGGGACTCTCGACGATGGCGTGCAATCGGGTGGTGGCGCGCATGTCAGGCTGCCAGGTGTCGTGATCGCTTGGGTGCGCGGTGACGAGCGGGGGGTGAGAGCTGCGCCCAGAGATATTGTGTCGCGTAGGCCCGGTAGGGCCGCCATGCTTCGGCGAGTTCGTGCGCCTCACTCGTGGTGACGTGACGGCCGAGCTTCGCCAGAGCCCGCCGGACACCGAGGTCCGAGGCCGGGAACGCATCCGGGTCGCGCAGGGCTCGCATGGCGATGTACTCGGTCGTCCAGGGGCCGATTCCGGGTAGCGCGAGGAGGCGTCGTCGGGCCTCGACACGCTCGGCGCCGACGTCGAGGGTGATGTCACGGGAGGCAAGCGCGGCGCAGAGGCCCAGCAGGCTCCGCCGCCGCGCCGCGGGCAGCCGCAGCTGGTTCGGGTCGGCGTCAGCCACCGAGGCGGGGCTGGGGAACACGTGCGTCACGCCGCCGAGCGGCGAGGGAAGGGTGTCGCCCAGGGCCTCGACGAGTTGCCCGGCGAGCGTGGTGGCGGAGGCGACCGTGACCTGCTGCCCGAGCATCGCGCGCACCGCGAGCTCGTCGCCGTCGACGCTGCCCGGCACCCGACGACCGGGCGTGACGGTGACCGAGGGCCCGAGCAGGGGGTCAGCGCCGAGCGCGTTGGCGACGGTCAACGGATCGGAGTCGAGGTCAAGGAGCAGCCGGCAGCGCTGCACGGCGGGGCCGAGGTCGCGCAGGTCCTGGAGCCGGAACTGGGCGTGGACGTGATCAGGGCCGGGTGAGAGCTCGACGGTGCCGGTGCCTCGCGGGAGGGCGAGGCTCCGGCGATATGCGCCGTCGACGATCTCCTCCAACCCTGGGACAAGCCGGGCGGCGAAGAAGGCGAACATCCCGTCGCCGTCGTAGGGCGCCCGATAGGGAAGCCGCAAGGCGATGGCGCCACCGGACTCTGGGTGCTCGCCGCGCTGGCGGCGGTGGCGCAGCTCGCTGGGCGTCGCAGCAAAGACGGCGCGGATGGTGCTGTTGAACTGCCGCACGCTCTGGAAGCCCGCCGCGAAGGCGATGCCGGTGACTGACACGTCGGTTGTCTCGAGGAGCACGCGTGCTGTCTGTGCACGCTGCGCGCGTGCCAGGGCCAACGGGCCGGCACCGACGACCGCGACGAGCTCACGGTGCACGTGCCGGGGCGTATACGCAAGTTCTCGGGCGAGGCCGGTGACCCCCTCGCGGTCGACGACGCCGTCCGCGATGAGACGCATCGCTCGCCCGACCAGGTCGCCACGCCGGTCCCATTCGGGCGAGCCGGGCGTGGCGTCGGGTCGACACCGTTTGCAAGCGCGAAAGCCAGCGGCTTGTGCCGCGGCCGCGGCGGAGAAGAAGCGGACGTTCTTCGGTTTCGGCGTGCGGGCGGGACAGCTCGGTCGGCAGTAGATCCCGGTGGAGGTCACCCCGCAGAAGAACCAGCCGTCGAAGCGCGCGTCGCCGCTCTCCACGGCGCGCCACTGGCAGTCATCGTCGAGCTCCACGGCACGCAGTGTCGCGCCGCGGGCCGCCTCACACTGGCGGGAATCGGACATGGTCATCGCGGCACGACTCGACCGGGTCACGCTGCGACGGTCATGCGCTCCTGCGGACCGTGCGCCAGCAATTGGCTCGGAATGGCAACGTGACCGCCGCATCGCCCTCGAGACCGGCGTAGCGGCGGAGCAGTTGGCGGGTCTCGTCCATGATCTGTCGGCGTTGCTGCTCGGAGAGGACAATGACACCGCTGAAGGTGCCGAGCATTCCGACCAGTTGATTGGCACTCATCGGCTGGTCCCAGGACAGCCAGACCTGCTCGGGTGGTTCGAACGGCGCCGCGGCGGGCAAGCGCAGCGTGTGGCTCTCGCCGGGGACCTCCTCGTCGATCAGGGAGCCGAGCAGCCCGACGCGCTCGCTCGTACGATCCTGTCGGACCGTTTGTCGTAGTGCCGTGAACCAGTCGGCCCGCCAATCCACGCCAGCCCAGACCACGCCGAGGACTCCGTGGGGGCGCAGCACTCGAGCGACTTCCGCCACCGTGGCGTCGACGTCCATCCAGTGCCAGGCCGACGAGACCACGACGGCGTCGACGCTGGCGTCATCGACGGGGATCCGTTCGCCCTGACCCTCCAACACCGTCGCCTCGGGCACGCTGCGCGCCAGGACCTGGCGCATTCGAGCATCGGGCTCGACCGCGACGATGTCGTGCGCCCGTCCGACCAGCAGGCGCGACAGCGCCCCCGTGCCGGCCCCAATGTCGACAACCCGGCGGGCCGCCGCGGGTATGAGCCATTCGACGACCGACGGGCTGGGACCGGGCCGCCAACGGTCATAGTCGTCGGCAATCGCGCCAAATGAGCTAGCCCGGTCCGGCCGTTCACCGGACGCGTCACCGTTCACCACGCCGGAACGCTAGCGAACGCAGGCGTGACGCCAGAGCCGCTCGCCATCCCGTCGTTGCTGCCGGTCTTTCCGGCTCTCGCCGGTTCGGTCGGATCCCCACCAGGTGACCCGACCGGATGGCGAACTACGACGGCCAGGCAGAGAGCTCGGCCAGCAGCGGATCGTTGTAGCCCTTCGACGCGACGGTCGTGGCCTCGAGCTCGTAGTGCCCGCCGTCGGCGTGGTCGATCACGACCTTCGTCGCGAGCTTGCCGGGGATCGTCTGGACGGTCAGGTCAGCGCGGTTCCACTCGACGAGCTGCCCGAGGATCTTGATCCCGCCGTAGCCGATCTTGGTCTCGAACGCATAGAGCTTGTCGGTGGTCAGCGCGAACATGGTTTGGCGGTTGTTCTTGAACATGGCACCGCGGGTGCTCAGCTGCCCGGCGTTCTTGTTGGCCGACCGCTGCTTCAACAGGCCCGCCGCCGGGCTGAGCCGCCCCATCCCGAACGACCCCCACGTCCCGGCCGGCTGCAACTGGCCGCACGCGACGACCGGTTCCGGCACGTTCGCTTGGACCTTCGCGTTGCGGCTCTCGAGTGTCTCGATCATCCCCATCGTGGCATTCCCACCTGTCAGACCGTTCCGGCCGCTGACATTCACGGCGGCACACCCGATTCAGTATCAGTCGATCGGCGCCGCGCTTGACCCGTGGCGACCATGAAAGACGATGCCGGTCGGGCCCGGAGGTCGCCTCAAAACGATCGGTTCGGCCCGTCGCGCGGCGCGGCGCGGCGAGGCGAGGCGAGGCGAGAACCCTCGAGGCGGTCAGTCCTTGCTCTCGGCCTTCGCCTGGTCCCAGTCGATGACCACCGCATTCGGGTCGCTCCCGATCTTGACCGGCACATGCGAGCCCGGAAACAGGAACGGCAACCCGGCGGGCGGCACGGGATTCCCCACCTGAATCTGGTAGGGGTCCTTCCCGTCCGGCATGACAGTGAGGACGAACGCGTACACATCCACCCCGGCCGGGGTCTTCTTGCCCAGCGGTTGCGATTCGACGATGACCGCCTTGGCCGGGGTACCGGTGGCTAGCACCTCGGCCGCCGAGTGATTGCCCGAGCCGCCCGGCGTCGTGACAACCGGCGGCTGGGTGTTGAAGTCGATCGCGATCTCGGTGAGCTCGTCCGGGTTGGCCCGAACGGCCACGGCCGTGCCCCCGGGCTGGATCTGGGCGATCTCAATCTCGGGAATGCGCTGCTTGCACGTCGCCGTGTACGGATCCTTGCCGTCGAGGGACACTTCTAGCGTAAAGATGCAGGTCCGCTGGACTAACCCGTTGCCAGTCTGGATTGTCGTGCCCGTCAACTTCAGGTCGGTGATGATCCCGCGACCGGGCAGCCCGGTGGCCAGAAGCTTTTTGTCAGCGCCGCCCGTCATTTTGCTGAAGAGTCCCATGCCGACATTCTAAGGACCCCACCGGCGGCGGGCCTGAGTAGCCGGTACTCAGTTTTCGGCCCCTCGCCGTCGCGGACGACCCGGAACCTCCCCAACCCCCGCCGCCATACCGGACCGCAACCCGAATGCAGCACCATCGTGGTCCAGAAGGAACAGCCGCCGGCCACCCCGCAACGCCGCGACTGGCGCGGGCCGATGGCGGTCGCGGACGGAGCCGTCTCTCCCAGGCCGACGACGACCTCGCAGCGCCCTGGTTCGCGCTCGGAGGTCCCGGGTCCGCCATCGCCGAGGTACCGCGCCAGGGCTCCTCCGGCACCCAGGTCCGGAGCGTGACCTGTTGCTGGGTGAACAAGCCATGATCTCTCCTGTTGCAAGAATCGGAGGAGGGCCATGAGTGCGACCAAGCAGTTCGACGCGGTCGTCGTTGGCGCATCGCTTGGCGGACTCACGTCCGCGGCGTTGCTTGCCAGTCGGGGTTTCCGGGTGGCGCTGGTCGACAAGCTCGAACAGCCCGGCGGTCGCTGCGGCTCGGTCGAGTATGAGGGGTACCAGATCGCCTTCGGGCATCGCGATGGTCACGGCGTGGGGGACAACGTCTTCGGTTTGCCACTGCACTTCTTCGCCGCCGCCCGTGCCGCCGGCGCCGAGGTCCACAGCCAGCCTCTCGCGGGCGGAATGCGCCTCCATCGGCTGCCGGCGCGGACGTCGGCCGACCTTCACCTCGGGGGGCGGGCGGGAATCGACCGATTGTCAGGCGCGCGCGAGACAGTCCAGGTCCTCACCGGCGACGAGACCGTGTCCGACGAGACCGCGCGCGGCTACCTCGACGCGATGCGACGGTTGCGATCGATCTCCGACGAGGACCAACGAGGCCTCGTTCCCGTCACACTGGGGGACTGGCTCGACCAGAACGTCGCGGACGGGGTCGTCCGCAACGCGATCCTGCAGGTCGGCGAGGTGATGTTCCCGTCCCCGTCAGAGAACACCTCCGCCGGGCGACTCGTCGCCTTCCTCCAGCAGGCCCGCGCCTACGGGTCGAGGGGCATCTACCCCGAAGACCCTGAGGCCCCCGGTATGCAGGGTCTCGTGTCCCCATGGGTGCACGTGATCGAGCAGCACGGCGGTGAGCTGTGGTTGGGGTGGAAGCCGCTCGAGATTGTCGTCGAGGACCGCCGCGTCACCGGCGTCGTCGCGACAAACGACGCAAATCTTGTGCAGGAATTCCTCGCGCCGGTCGTCATCACCGACTACCCGAGCTGGGACCTGCTCGAGATCGTCGACGAGGATCTGTTTCCCACCGGCTTCGCCCAAACCGCCGAGCGGATGCGCGAGTACGGCAACGATTTCGCGGGCTGGTGGGCCGGCCTCAGCCGCCTGCCCACCCGCCGTTCGGACGGGCACAGCGAGGACATGCCCGGCTGGCACCGCGTGTTGTGGGGTGACCAAGCGGTCAAGCGCTACCACGGCGCGTTCCAGTTCGCGTCATGCCATTCGCCCCTGGTCGCGCCGGCCGGGAAACACCTCCTCGAGGTCGTCATGTCGCACTGGGGCGAAGGCGAGGGAAGGCGGTGGCGACACTGGCGGGACGCCAGGGTCGCGATCGATCGAATCCTCGAGTACATGCGCTGGTACTACAGCGACCTCGACGACTGCGTGGAGTGGTCCCGATACCAGTACCTATCCGGCCCCGAGATGCGGGCGTGCTATCTCAAGCCCGTCCCTCGGCATCCGGTGAAGGTCGCGACCGTCGAAGGCCTCTATATGGCCGGCTCCACGTCCGAAGGACTGGGCGCGTATCAGGACCTCGAGTGCGAGACGGCAATGACGGCGGTGGACCTGGTGGAATCGGAACTGGGCCGACCGCGGTCCAGACCGTGAGACTGCTTGCTGTTTTCGACGTTGGTCGAGGCCCCGCGAACTCGCGGGGAGGAGCCGGGATTGCCGCCCACCGGTGGTAGCACAGATGCTATCTTCGTTGGTCATGGAGAGCATCGGGCTGCGCGAACTGCGCCAACACGCGAGTGAGTTCGTCCGCCGGGCCGAGGATGGCGAGGAACTGGTCGTCACGGTGTCTGGCCGACCCGCCGCGGTACTGGGCCCGGCAGCGCCGACGCGGTGGCGACGCTACCGGGACATTGCCGCGATCTTCGCTGGCCCCGACGACGAGGACTGGGCAGCCGACCGGGAGCATCTCGACGCAGACGTCCGAGATCCATGGCTGAGGTAAGCCGCGCCGTTCTCGATACCAGCGTGCTCGTCGCAGCTGACGTCCCGGCGCTCGAAGGAGAACTCGCGGTGAGCGCCGCGTCGCTCGCGGAGCTGCACTTCGGAGCACTCGTCACCGACGACGTCCTAGTGCGGGCAGAGCGCGTCAGGCGACTGACGCTCATCGAGCACCTCTTCACGCCGCTCGCCGTCGATGACGCGGTCGCGCGCAGCTATGGGCACTTGGCGTCGATGATGGCCCGCGGCGGCCGCCAGCCCCGTGGCCGCGTGATGGACTTGCTCATCGCCGCAACCGCGCACGCACACGGTGCCGCGCTCTATACCCGCCATGCCGCGGATCTGAGCGGCATCGAGGACTCGCTCCAGATCGTGCCCATCTAGATCGATCGGCCGCCGGTCCGTCGGATTCACGGGCAACTCTGACCAGACCCTGCTCCGCCACCGCGGGAGGCCTCCAATTCCTCGTACCGCTCCCCTCTGCACCGAGGCCCAAGCCGGAGACCGCGTGGTGACGCATCATTACTGTCGGTGTGCGAACGCTGACGCTCTCAGCCACACGACGAACTCCGCGAACGAGGTGTCATGACGCAGACAACCGAGACGGAGAGCCGGCGTGCCTTCCGCGAGCTGCTCGAGATCCTGGCCGAGATCGACGTCGGATATCTGAGCGCCGAGAATGGGATCAGCGAACCCGCCGATGATGCCGATGGTCATCGGTTCCTGATGCACTTGCTGGAGAGCGCCGTCACCATTGCGTTCGAGAGCGACCCTGACCATCCCGACTTGCGACGGATCGTGACACCCACCCGCAAGGCGCTGGGCGACAACCCTGACGCCATCTACTTCGAGGCGCCGATCAACCCGACGCGCTCCTACCGGATGCGGGGCAAGCTTGCGGGCGCCGTGTACACGTCGATCACCGTGGAAGCTGGTCCCGCCGACGGCGGGTATGGGACACGGACCGCCGGAGTCATCAACGACACGCAGTTCGACGTCTCCGCCGATGGCAGCTACGAGATCACCGTCGGTGGACCACCCCAGGATCGCAACTGGCTGGATCTCCCAGACGACGCGGCCCGGGTCACGACACGCCACTACTTCGAGGAACCCACCCCCGCGGCGGCTGACCCGCTGCGGTTCGTACCGCTGACGATCGAGAGCCTCGACGCGCTTCCGCCCCCGCTCCCCTGGAACGACCAGTCGATCGCCGCCGGTATCCGCCGGGTCACGAAATACCTTCGGGGCCGCACCATCGATCGCCCGCCACGGGACCCCGCGGCGCTACCGACGTGGGTCGGCACGATCCCGAACGTTTTCCCCCAGCCCCAAACCCCGGGCGACATGTCACTGTCTGCCTTCGACGCGGCATATTCGTCGGGGCCATATGCGCTCGGGCCCGAGGAGGCGCTGGTCATCACCGGTCGGTGGCCGACGTGTCGCTTCGCGAGCGTTGACCTGTGGAACCGGTTCCTTCAGACCTATGACTACGTGCACCGTCCCGTCGGCCGAAACCGCGCCAACACCATCCTCGAACCAGACGGGAGCTTCCGTATGGTCCTGGCGCACGGCGATCCGGAGGTCCCGAACTGGCTCGACACCGAAGGACGACCAGCCGGTCAACTGTTCTGGCGGTTCTTCCTCCCCGAGGGAGACATCCAGACGCCACAAACCAAGGTCGTACCCTTCAGTACGATCGCACGCGGCGGGCATCACGCAGACGCGCCCCGTTGACTCTCGTCGTCCTCGGGCTCCCGATTGCCCGACCGATGCTGCTTCGGGTTGGCACTCAATTGCGCGTCGGGGATCCCGGTTGGCGCTCGACGGTCCGGTAGTAGTCACGCCAGATCAACCGGTAGACGGGTAGGCGACGCGGGATCGATCGCACGCCCGGGATGAATGGGACGAGAATGAGCGCCAAGGTGAGGATCACCATGATCGCCCAGATGAGCGCGTCGGCGTTGGTGGAGGTCTTGAACGGCGAGATCTGGTACCAGAACGTATACAGCCAAAGCCAGCTTTGGCCGGGATAGTTACCAGTCTCGTTCGTCATCCCCCACTGGCCACCGAGCAGATGGTCTTGTTGGGCGAGACCTTCGAGGTAGGTGCTGTCGGCCATGAACAGCAGCGGCTTGGTGTAGTCGGTGGCGTAGAACTGCGAGTGGGTGACCAATGCGCCATCGAGGCCGCCGCCACGCGCAAAGCCCAGCAACGCGGCGAGGATCGGCTGGACCGGCCCATAGTCGCCTCGGGGCACGAGGAGGGCTCCGTTGCGGAACTGGGCGTGGGTCAGCGCCTCGGTGTAGGCGGTCGTCCAGTGCTGGTGCTGGGCGTCGGAGGCTTGTTGGTAGGCAGCGAGGGCGCGCCGCAGCGCGGGCTGGTCGGGCGCCAGGGTGCCGAGTGGAGCGATGACGAAGTCGCGGGCGGGGTCGACGGGGATGTGGACCCCGGCGAGGCGCTGCAGCGAGATCGGGCCGATCTTTTGTCCCGCGCCCGGCGTATGGGTGTAGGGCGGGCCGTAAGTGGCGGTCGCGCTGGTTCCATCGAGCTCCGAGACTGCGGTCGTGGCGAAGTCGATCGGATTACTTCTTGACCACTGGGCGATCGTGACCGCTCGCTTGTCGGGTGATGAGAAGACTCCCGCGAGCACCGCGGTGAGCATTCCGACGACCACCAGCGCGATGACGAATTCCTTGACGAGGTCGTAGGGCCGGTATCCGCCCTCCCAGGTCTGCCCCGGCGGCATCCCAGTGGCGCTCATCGCCCGTCGCGCTCCGGAACCGGTGCGGTGGTCTGGGTCGCGGGTTCGCTTCGGATTGGCAGGGGCGGTACAACTCCGTGCTTGCGGACCAACAGCACGTGGGCCACGACGAGTACGACGATCCCAAGGGGGAGCAGGACCACATGCCAGGTGAACATCTGACCGAAGTCCAAGACATTGAAGAACGCGCCGATCCCTACCGAGTTGAGACCATCTTTGGCTTGGGACGCGATCCATTGCGACGCGAAGTTCTGCTGGGACAGGTACCCGGTGAATGCGGCACCGATCGACACCACGAATGACACCGCCCCGGTCACCCAGGTCAACGCCCGCCGGCCCCGCCATGCCGCCATGAAGAACTTCGCCCAGAGATGCACGACCATGAAGAAGAAGAAGAGCTCAACACTCCAGACGTGCACGCTGTTGAAGAACAGACCTACAGACGAGACGTGCCACCACGTCGGACCCTTGAGTGCGAGCACGACCCCCGAGCCGATGACGATGACCAGCGCCGCGATGGTCAGCACCCCGAACACGTAGACCCACGACGCGACATACACGGGTTGCTCATCGGGCAGGAGCCGCTCGGGGGGCAACGCCTGCATCCCGGCGCGGCGCAGCCCCGCCGTCCACGATCGCTTCGCCGCACCGCGCTCGGTGGTGGTCATCGGCGACGCCCCGGAAACGGGACCACGATCGCCAGGACGAACACCAACACCATCATGACGATCACGACCAGGTTGGCAGCCGAGATCTGAAACCAGCCCCAATGGATGTAGTAGGTCTTGCCGTTAAGACCCACCGCCAAGATGGTGTCGAACGTGCCCACCATCATCCCCCCCGCCGTCGTTGAGCCGGGCTAACTCGATTTGGCCGACGCGCCGGTGGTGGAAGCCGCCAGCGCGGGCCGTGATCGTACCAGCCACGTCGGCGGGGTGGTGTTCCCGACCATGGCCGCCAGCTCTCGGTGGCTACCGCTGCTACCCGGGTTCGCGTCGCCGCTGGATCTCGCCTGAGACACCCGTCGCCCGAACGGTGCGTCACGCGATGGGAGGGCTCGCTCTGCCGGGGCGGCAACTCAGCCGCGCCGGGACGCGTCGGTCTCAAGACTCGTGCGACGGATCTCGGTCGCGGAAATGGTAGAGCAAGCCTGATGGTCAGGTGCTCTCCGTCCCACGGAGCCACTCCACAATCAGGGAGCCGCAGATGCGCGGCGCGTCCGGCGAGGCTCCCGCCTCTCGGAGATTGTGGGCCCAAGCGCTGGGTGTCGGCGGGCCACTCACACCCCAATGCCTCTCGGGGGCAAACCAGCAATACACGTCCCAGGCCAACTGGTCCACGGACGCGGGAACGAGTCCAAGTGTCGCGTGGAACGCAGCTGCCATTGACCAGCCGTCTCGTTCCTCCCAGTAATGGTGGACACGGCAATCCTTGTCGAAAATCGCGGCGGCCACCTCAGTCGCGGCCACAGCGGAGTCACCCGGCAACGCCCGGACCCACAGGATCAGAACGGCGACGTCCGCGTCGGGTCGGTCATCGAGCGCGCCCGCCACCAGCCGCGCGCCCTCGAGGCAGGACGGACAGGTTGGCGACACCAGCGCGACCAGTCGCGCTCTCCTGGCGTCGGCGTTGAAATCCCGCGCCAGATCGCCAAGCGCAGCACGCACGTGCACCGACCCATGGTCCCATGTACTGACCCTGCTGCAGTGGTCGCTGGGCAAGCGCGACCGGGCCGTTTCGCATGTCCCGGGCACAACTCGCACCCAACCCATGGCCTGGTTCCCTGCTGTCTCCGTGGGAGTTGGTGAGGGGCAGCGTTTCAGGTGAGCGGACCTTCTCGCTGGATCTCTAACTTCACCCGATTTGAGCAGCCAAGTGCTCCCGGTCAGATCAATGGCTGACGGGTAAGCCAGCGAGGACGGCGATGACCCCGAGAATCCCGGAGCCAAGGAGGGCTCCAACCACGCCTTTGCGCAGCCCGAGCAGCCAGGCGGCAGCGATCGCGAGGATGGCGAGTTGCCAGAGGTGGGTGAGCTCGAGTCCGAGCGGGATCGCCGCTCCCGCGATCGCTCCGATGGCTGCCGGCCCGGCGCCGCCCAGGAACGCCTGGAGGCGCTGGCTGGAGCGGAGCCGCTCGAAGTGCGGAGCACCACCGAGGACGAACACGAACGACGGTGCAAACGCGACCAGCGCTGCGAAGAGGCCGCCCGCGACGCCGGCGGCGGCGTAGCCGACCACCGCGACCGTCTGCACGACTGGGCCTGGCGTCACTTGGCCAAGCGCAACCGCGTTCAGGAACTGTGCGCCGGTCATCCAATGATAGGTCGTGACCGCGTCATGCTGCATGAGAGGGATGATCACGAACCCGCCCCCGAACGACAGCGCGCCGACCTTGAACGCCACCCACCCGACGGCCCCGAGTCCCCCGGCGACGGCGGCTTGGATACCCAACGCGGGGAACAGTCCGACCGATGCGGTGCGTCCCGGGTCCGGGCGGAGGCGCACCACCGCCTCGAGGAGGCCGCAGGCGAGCAGCACGATGACCAGGTAGGGACCGATCGTCGCCGTTGCCACCGCGCCCGCGCCGAGATACAGGATCCAGCGCATCCGTGTGGCCCGCACGCCGCCGCTGCGTCGCGAGCTGGCAGGCAGGAGCCCCACGGCCGCGTGGACCGCCACCGCGGGAACGGCCGCCCCTGCGCCGGCGGCGGCACCAAGAACCCACAAGGATGGCCGATCGGTCAGAAATACCGCGGCGAGTCCCAGGATGATGACGAGCCCGGGCGCGATGAAGCAGACCCCGCCGAGGATCGCCCCCAGCGGCCCGCCAACGCGCCCCGCACAAAAGATCGCGAGCTGCGTGGACGCAGGTCCGGGCAACAGGCTCGTGGCCGCGATTCCATCCTCGAACTCGCGGGCAGACAGCCAGCCGCGTTCCTCAACGCACAGCTTGCGCAACAAGGCAATATGCGCCGGGGGGCCTCCAAAGCCGACCATGCCGATCCGGGACCACTCCCGCGCAATGGTGGCCAGACTGACGCGTCCACCAGTCGAGTCCTGCACGCTTCAGTCCCCTTGGGTCCGTGTTCTAGTTCGAGGGCACAGCGGTGCATCGGCCTCGACGGATTCCCGGCCGAAGCAAGGTAACGCAGCCGCCGCACGCAGCCGCTTGTACATAAGATGGCGAGCTACCAAGAGCCGCGCTGACGGATCCATCGCGGACTAGCTCCCCCCAGTCGTAACTCGAGTGTTGGTCGCTGTTCGTTGGAACGCAGCCATCGTCCTCGATATCTGAACCGATGAGAGGGCAAGCACAGTGCCGCCCCGCACGTGGACGCCCACCGGCCTCACGCCCCCGGGCCGTGGCAGCGAGACACGCCTCCCAGATGCCTCCGGTCGGTTGTCAAGGTCCGATACCCGGACGGCCGTTTGGCTCCCGAACCTCGGTGACCATGGGTTGGGTGCTCGGCGACGATGGGCTGTTGGGGACGGCCGTTGGGGGTGGCGAAGGCTGTGCGTTCCTTGGTTCGGTCGTTGTGCGACATGTATGGTCGGGCGCTCCCAGTTCGACGATGAGGAGGCTCTCTCGTGGCTGTACTCGTGAGGATGACGGCGGCCGGCATGGACACGGCCACCTATGACCAGATCTCGCCACCCCTGGTTGAAATGATCAAGAAGCAGCCCGGCTTTGTGATGCACGTCGCCTATCCCACCGCAAACGGTCTCACGGTTGGAGAGGTCTGGGAGACTCGTGAGCAACATCAGAAGTGGTTCGACGAGAACGTAAAGCCGAATGTTCCGGCCGAGATCACCAAAGAGGTCATCGAGCTCCACAACCTCGTGCAGCGATAATCCTCCACCACCCTCCGCCTCACCCGCTGTTACGCCATCTGGACCGGCGCCCGCTGGTGGGCGCCCGGCCCGGTGGTCGGGCTTTGGGGCCCGTCATCGGCGGGCCCGATCAGTTGGCAGCTACTCCGCCGCAGCGCTCGGGGACGGGTGCGAGTCCAGCGGGACCGACGGGCCGAAGAGCTCAACTCGCCCACGCCCATTGTGTTTGGCCCGGTAGAGAGCGACGTCGGCGTCGCGTACGAGACTTCCGATCAGCTCTCGACCCGCGTTGTCGAGCGCGATCCCGATGCTCGTGCCGATCTGCACGTCGCGGCCGTGGAGTCGTAGCGGGGCGCTGACCGCGTCGATCAGGCGTTGGCCGAGCTCCCGTACCTCGTTCAGACCACTGACTTGTTCGCACAGGATGCAAAACTCGTCACCGCCCATTCGGGCGACGAGGTCGCCGACGCGCACCGCGACGCGAAGACGCCGGGCAACCTCAACGAGCAGTCGGTCCCCGGCATCGTGGCCGAGTGAGTCGTTGATGGCCTTGAAGCCGTCAAGGTCGAGGAACATGACCGCGGTGCTGGCGTGGTACCGAGCCGCACGACCGAGCGCCTGCTCGGCAACCTCGTTGAAGAGTGCACGGTTCGGTAACCCGGTCAGCGGGTCGTGGGTTGCTTCATGGTGGAGTCGATGCTGCGTCTTCTTCAGCTCGGTGATGTCGTGCGCGATGGTGGAGATGAGCACGATCTCGTTGTCTTCACGGTGGGCTTGGAGCGTGGCAACCATCGGGACTTCGGCATCGTCGCTCGACCGAAGGGCGAGCTCGCCGGTCCATAAGCCGTGACGCCGCACGAAGGGCATGATCTCGTCGCGGAGCCGTTCCCGCGATTCGACGCTGGAGAGCTCACCGACGTTGTGTGCACCGTCGAGTCCGAGATACTCGCGGGCGCGACGATTCGCATAGACGAGAGCGCCGGCTGGATCAGAGAGAACGATCACTTCGTTGCTCTGCTCCAGTACGTCGGTGAGCTGCGCCGCCTTGCGCTCCGCCGCGTGTCGTTGGGTGATGTCGCGGGCGTTGGTCACGAAGCCGGCGATGCTCGGCTCATGCACGAGGTTGGTTGTAACCCCCTCGAACACCCGCCACGATCCGTCTCGGTGCCGAGCTCGGTACTGAACCAACGCGGGATCCGCCGTTGGCGTGCCCTCGTCGATGATCGCGGCGGCGACCCGGGGGAGATCGTCGGGATCGATGAGGTGCTGATCGCGATCCCCGATGACCTCGTCCGGTGTGTAGCCGAGGAGTGGCTCCACGGAGGGACTGATGTAGGTGATGACACCCTCGGCGCTGGCGATCGAAATGAGATCCGATGAGTGCTGCACGAGGTTCTGGAAGCGTTCCTGGGTCAGGCGAAGTGCGGCTTCGGCTTCGACCCGTGGCGTGATGTCGCGATTGGTGCCGATGACGCCGCGGACGTTCGGGTCATCGAGCATGTTGGTGATGACACCTTCGACGATGCGCCACGAACCGTCGTGGTGCCGGACTCGATACTCGATCGGGACTTCCTTGGCTCCCGAAACGAACTGTTCTCCAACGGCCTGCTCGACCCGCTCGGCGTCGTCGGGATGCATCAAGTCGCGGGTTTGGGAGCCGATCAGCTCTTCGGGGGCGTAGCCGAGCACGCGTTCGACCGAGGGACTCGTGTAGGTGATCGTGCCGTCAGCGTCCGTGACCGTGACCATGTCAGACGCATGCTGCACCACAGTGCGGAAGCGTTGTTCACTCTCCCGCAGCTGCTCCTCGATCCGGAGGCGCTCGCTGACGTCGCGGGAGTTGAGGACGACACCGCCGACGGCCTCGTCATCGATGAGGTTCGACGCAACCGTCTCGAGGTGGTGCCATGTCTCGTCGGCGGCCCGCACGCGGAGGACTACCGGGTCGTCGGGTCCTCGGTCTCCGGCGATTACGTCCTGGAATGCTTGCAGTGCCAAGGAAATGTCGTCCGGATGGAGAAGGGAGAAGATGCCCTCCTCAGGAGCGAAGTCCGGCGGGTAGCCGAGTACGCGCGTCCCCGCCGCGCTCGACCACCGCCAGGTGCCGTCGGGCTCCACGATCGTCGTGATATCAGATGACCAGTGCACCATCGCCCGAAGGCGGGCCTCGGCGATGCGTCGCGCCGTGATATTCGTGATGACAGCCAGGGCGCCGCGGTACTTGCCAGCGTTGTCGCGGACCGGCGTGGCGTTGACTACCGTCCAGACGGCATGTCCACTCTTATGGCGGAACCGGTGGTCGTATCGCTCCGCGACTCCGGTGCGGCGGCGCTCGAGCTTGGTCGTCGCGAGGATGCGGGCGTCGGCGTCCATGAAGTCGTACAGCGGGCGTCCCAGCATCTCGTCGGCGGTGTAGCCGAGCATGTCCGCCAACGCCGGGTTGACGAACGTTGTGCGATCCTCGGCGTCAAGCTCCCAAATCCCTTCGGAGGCCAGCTCCACGATCCAGCGATAGCGCTCCTCGCTTGCTTCGGGCGATCGGTCCCCCGCGACCGGCTCGGAGAGTTCGCGCCCGACTAGCACGCTGGCCCGCCCGACCGCGTCCTCCGTCACGCCGCAGTTCGTAACCCCGAGGCGCCGATAGGTGCCATCGGTGTGGCGCAGCCGGAGAGTTACGCCCGGCGAATCGCCGACCCGCGCCGCACTGACGATCGCGGCAGCTCGTTCCCGTTCGTCGGGGTGGACGAGCTCGAACAGGCTCGCGTCGGGCGGCGCGCTCGGGTTCAAGCCGAGCAGGGAGCGCGCCGACGCCGATACCCAGCGCAGCTTCCCGTCGCCCTCGACGAGCAGGACGAGATCGGTGCCGCGTTCCGCGGCGAACCAGGGCTCGTCCTTCGGGCCGTCGCTGATGGCGCGTGCCGTAGGGTCGTGTGCGCTCACACGTGCCTCCGCATGGCAACGCTGGGTGGTCCGTCACGTTTCGCGGGCCGAACCGCCGCGCCGGGGCCGCTGTCGAGTCGGTCCTCTCGAGGCGGGCCGCGACGGTGGAACCGAGTCGCGATGCCCGCGTCCTGGCCGGTGTGCCGCTGCTCACCCTTGGAGCGAAGCGCGGCACCGGAACGTTCGAGCGGCGCGGTGAGGAACACGTGCCGACCGGCTGATCGCGGTGGCCCCGACGTCCGCCGCACGCGGCTGCCTCCCTCCCGCCCCAGAACCGGAACCCCTCGCGAGCGTGTCGGCGAGTGATCACGGGACGCGAGGGCGGCCACCGCCCATGGTGGGATCACATTACTCAAAATGGCCACCACGAAGAGGATGGTCCGGCATTTGGTCCAGCCCAGGCCCGCCCAGCGCGTGCGGCGGCTCGGTGCGCGTCAGCGGCGCTAGCTCAGCGCTTGCTCAGCGCTCGCTCCAGGAATACATCGATGCGCTCGTTGGCGCGCTTGGCAAGCTCCATCGGCATCGCGGTGAAACCGTGGATACAGCCCGGGTAGACGGCCAGCTCGGCCTCGTTTCCGTAGGCCTGCCAGCGGACGGCCATAAAGAGGCTGTCGTCGAGCAGATGATCAGCCGAGCCGACCGTGAACAACGCGGGCGGGAGCCCGGCGAGGTCGGCGTACAGCGGTGACACGGCCGGGTCACGGGCGTCCTCGAGGGACCGGCCGGGGATGTAGCACTCGTTGACGAAGCCGAACATCGAGTCCTCGAGGAGGTCGGCGACGTCGCTCGGGCGGGCGCCGCGCGACGTCGGTGTGCCACTCAGGTCGTAGACGCCGAACACGAGGTTGACTCCCGATATCTGGCGCACGGCGTCGAGGTCATCGCGTATTCGCAGCAAAGTGAGCGCGGCGTAGTAACCGCCGGCGGACTCACCACCGAGGACGATCGGGCCGTCCTCGTGCTCCAGCACCCATCGGCTCACGGCCAGGCAGTCGTCGGATCCGGCCGGGAACGGGTGCTCCGGCGCCAACCGGTAGTCGACGGAGATCACCGTGACGCCGAGCCGTTCACACAGATCGGCATTGGCGGTGTCGTTCATCAGGGGACTGCCCAGCATCATCGCACCGCCGTGGAAGTGCACATAGGTGCCCCGGGACGCGAGCTTCGGGCGAAAGACGCGGCACGGGACACCCGCGATCTCCTCGCCGGCGCCCGCCGATGACGTGGTCTCGAGCGCCGCGAGTCCCTCGCGCATGAAGCGAACCCGCCCAGCCCGGTCCGTCGGCGCCTCGCCGCTCGCTCCACTGCCGTAGTGGCCACGCAGAGCGTCGGCCATCTGGCGGGCCTCGTCGCGGAAGCCCTCGTACTCCTCCGGCCAGAGCGCCATCGGCTCCCCCTGTGAAGACCTCGCCGAAATCATACGGCATGTGTTGAAATCAGGGACGGTCGCAGAAACCGACTCATGCACCCGTGCGCACGAAGACGTCCCCTTGACGCCCTGCATTCGGCGATCGGTCCAGAGCCGGTCAGATCCACCTCACCGGTCCCGTCCATCGAGCAGCCCTGCATTCCGCTCTGTACGCCACTGGATCCTATGCGCAGTCGACGCTGTTTAGGTCGCCGAGCGGGCCCGAACGGGTAGGCGACGATGGTGGCTGGGCGGGAGCCTCGGCTGGATTGGCATCGACCCTCACCGCCCTTTCGCAGGGCTCATGCTCTCCGAAGCTCAGCCGGCCCGGCGCAGTGCGTGGCCCGGTCGGGTCCCAGTGTGGGAACCGTCGCGTACCACGACCGTCCCGTTCACCCACACCATTGCGATTCCCGTCGGGTGTTGTCGGGGAGACTCGTAGGTGGCGATGTCGTCGATAGTGCCGGGATCAAAGAGGACAAGGTCAGCAAAAGCTCCGGGTCTTATGTTGCCCCGGTGGGCCAGCGCGAATTTGCCTGCGGGCAGGCCGGTCATGCGGTGCACGGCTTCTTGCAGCGACAGCGTTCGAACGTCGCGCGCGTAATGACCGAGGACGCGGGCGAAGGTCCCGTAGAGGCGCGGGTGGGGCTTACCGCCCAGCGTCGGGATGCCGTCGGAGCCGATCATCGTGCTCGGATGCGCCATCACCGTGCGCACGTCGTCCTCGCACATCGACTCGATGACCACGACCGCGCCTTCGCCTTCAGCGTCCACGATCCGCCGGGCGGCCTCGAGTGGCTCGACTCCAAAGCCCGCCGCCAGGTCAGTCAGTGACTGCCCTTCCCAATCGGTGTGCCGGGGCGCCGAGGCGAGCAGATGGTTACTCCACGCGACGGTGCCAAACCCTGCGGTGCCCTCCTCGATGTTCTGGAGGACCGCGAACAGGCTGGTGCTCCCCGCCCTGTAGGGGTACTGGTCAGCCGTGACGTCGACGCCTCTCGCCTGGGCGGCGTCGATGAGCGCCAGCGAGTCCTTCACCAGCCCCCACGCCGACGGGCTACTGGCCTTGTGATGCGAGATCTGGACTGGAACACCCGCCTCTTCGCCGATGCGGATGGTCTCGGTCACGGCCTCGAGCAGCCCGTCGGACTCGTTGCGCATATGACTGGCATACAGGCCACCGACGCGGGCCATGTCGCGAGCCAGGCTCATCAGCTCATCGGTCGCCGAGTAGCGGCCCGGCTCGTAGACCAGACCCGTCGAATAGCCCACACAGCCCGCATCCAGGCCCTCGGCCAGCGTGTCGAGCATCCGGGCCAACTCGGCCTCGCGGGGAGGACGTCGCTCGTTGCCCATGGCGTCGAGACGAACCGTGCCGTGACCGACGAGCGCCGCCACATTCAGGCTGGGTGGGTCCGCATCGACAGCATCCAGATACTCGCCGTAGGTGTCCCAACCGGGGAGCGAGTCGCGGTGGCGATCGGCAGCGAAGAAGCTCAGATAGCTCTGGGCTGACTCGAACGGTGCCGCCCCCAGCCCGCAGTTCCCAACCACATCGGTCGTGACCCCCTGAGCCACCTTGAAGTCCATCTCGGGCAAAAGAAACACCGCGAAATCGTCATGGCTGTGCACGTCGATGAACCCAGGAGCCAGCGCCAGACCCGCCCCATCGACCTCGACGCCCGCCCGCTCTGCCGACAGGTCACCAACCGCTTCGATCCGCTCGCCGGTCACCCCAACATCCGCCGCGCTGGGAGCGCCGCCGGTACCGTCATAGACGGTCGCACCTCGGATCACGAGGTCCATGAACCCGAGCGTAACGCTCGCTTCGGACCCGTCGCGGCGTAGACAACGTTGCGCGTTCCCGAACCTTCATACTCGAACACCGGCGGGCTGCCGCCAACCCTCCACGCTGGCGGTGACGCGTCGTCTGCACCACGCGGCGGGTTCGATCGGATCTACGGCGCCAGTCCTGGCGGACCCGATCCGTGTGCTCTAGCGAGCCGAAGGACGGGGATCTACGGTCTGGTATGTGACGCCGCGTTGGTCAGTGGAGTACCAGGCGCCGGATGGACCGCCGGTGCTGCCGCTGCCGCCGGGTTCCGTCTCAAACGGGGAGTTCCTTCCAGCGGCTCCCAGCGCCCGAGACCGGGATGTCTATGCGGCGACGCTTCGCGTCAGCGACGACGCGGCACGCCGGGCCGGGATCGATCGTCGGCAGTTTCTGCAGAGCGCGGGTGGTGTCGCCGCGGCGCTCGTGGTGTTCAACCTGGCGGCCTGTTCCTCCGGACCGGGCGGGGCGCGGGTCAGGCTCCCGGGAGGAAGTTATCGGGTGCCGGCGCCCTCGGATGTGGCCGCGTGTGAGCAGGCGTTGGCGGATCCGAGCGGGTTTGTGTTCGATGTGCATACCCACCACGTCATCCCGAGCGATCCGTGGGTGCAAAACGCCCCGGAGACGGTGCAGCTGGTCTTGGGGATGCTCCCCCCTGACTGCATGGCCGCGGATCCACTCGAGTGCGTCAATCGGGCCAGCTATCTCCACGACGTGTTCTTGGCCAGTGACACCACGGTCGCGCTCCTCAGCGACGTGCCCAACTCCGGGCCTGGGGACGCACCCATCCCGTTCTCGGACGCGGTGGGCACCCAGAACCAGGTGCGCGAGCTCGGCGGAGGTGGCGCAACCCGGTTGTTGCTACACAACGTCATCGCGCCCAACTTCGGGGACCTCGATGCCCGCCTTGACGACATGACCGTCCAGGCGCTCACCGGACACCTCGCCGGCTTCAAGGTCTACACCGCCTGGGGACCCAACGGGCAGGGCTACTCGCTCGAGGATCCCAGCATCGGCCTCCCAGTTATTCAGCGGGCCCACGACGACGGGGCCAGGGTCTTCACTGCGCACAAGGGCTTGCCGCTCATGCGATTCGACGTTGCTCACAACGGCCCCGAGGACATCGTCGCGGTGTCTCGCCAATTTCGCGACATGAACTTCGTGATCTTCCATGGGGCCTGGGATCCCAATCACCAAGAAGGCCCCTACGATCCCAACGCGACCCTCGGCATCGACACGCTGCTCCGCTCCCTCGACGCCCACCGGGTGCCACCCGACGACAACGTCTGGGTCGATCTCGGGACCGTCTGGCGCCAACTGCTGAGCGATCCCGACCAAGCCGCCCACGCGCTCGGCAAACTCCTCACCCGAGTCGGCCAACACCGGGTGCTGTGGGGCACCGACGCCGTCTGGTATGGCTCGCCCCAACCCCAACTGATGGCCTTTCGAGCCTTCCAGATCAGCGCCGAATACCAAGAACGTTTCGGCTACCCCGCGCTCAGCGACGAGCTCAAGGCCAACATCCTCGGACTCAACGCCGCTCGGCTCTTCAAGCTCGACCCGAATGCCACCCGCTGCGCGCTCGCCGCCGACCCCCTGACCAACGCCCAAGCCCAAGCCGCCCACCTGCGGGCCGAAGGCGCCCTCCCCTCCGCCTGGCGACCGCACGGACCCACCACCCGACGCGAACTCCTGCGCTGGCTGCGCTCGCCCACCACCCACTGGACACCACTCTGAACCCAGCTCGCCGATCGTCCCGCGACTCGACCGTCACGGAGAACCTTGGGTCTCCGGCCAATCAAGAACCCACCTCGACGGTGGGCACCGTCGCCATCGACGGGCACGCTGTCGCGCGGAGTATCCGGAGATGGGTGCGGGTAACCCCTCCACCGGCGTGCGTGCCTGCTGGACCATGGGCAGGCTCCCCGAGCGCCGGATCGAGGACGCGCCGAACGCGCGGGCCACATCACCGGTTGCCCAACTGGCGTCGTAGGACGTGGCCGGATTCGCTGACCCTGAAGAAGTCGTCGGCCTGTCCGTCAAGCTCGCTGCGAGACGATCGGCTGACGGTTGATCGGCCAGCGGGGCCGATGGTATCCGGCGAAGTCGAATCTGCCCTGGCGGATTTGCTTCATGAGCAGGAAGTCACCCTTGTAGCCGCGGTGGTCGTACGGGCCGAAGGTGATGTTCGTGCTCGGTCCACCTACCGTCGCGGGCATCATCTTGATGCGTTCCAGCGCGGCCTGCATCCCCTCGCCGATGAGCAGCGGAGCATTGATGATCGCTTCCGCCGCCGCGCGGCCCTGGTCGTAAAGCAAGCCCATGACGGTGTTGTTCACCCGGTAGCCGAACCGCTGCTCCGATCGGTCCAGCCACGGATCCCAGTTGGGGTTCTTCTCCAGGTCCTCGTGGTCACCGAGCGACTGCTCGATCCCGATCCAACCCTCGAGCGCGGCCATCCATTCCGGACTCGCCAGCGCCCACATAATCGCGGCGTTCATGACCTTCGGAGGATCCCATCCGATCCGTTCGAGCGCCGGGTTGAACTGTGAGCTGTTCCAACCGAAACCGCAGTACACGAGCGCGTCCGGGCGTAGATCATCGCGGAAATGACGAAGCGCAGCATCGATCTCAGCGTCCGTTGGTCGCTGATCGAAGTAGTGCTCTTTGAGGATCTCGAGACCGTACAGCCGGGCCTGCTCCTGGAAGAACGCGTGATACTCGGTATCGCCTGGTGAGCGTTCTCCGGTGACAACGATGCGGCGCAGACCCTGCTCCGCGAGATACGCCGCCATGATGGCGGTCTCCTCACCGTGACCACCGTTCGCGAGCGAGAAGCAGTACTCCCCGGTGAACCGGCTGGTGCCGGCCATGGTGATGTAAGGCACCTTCGTTGCGTTAATGACATCACGGAGGACCAGGGCATTATCGGTTACGCCCGTCGACAGGACCATCACGCAGCCTTCGTGGACTAGGTCCAGATACGCGTCGATCACGGTCCCCGGCTGGCCCGTCGGCAGCCCCGCGGCGTGACTCGCGATGATCTCGACTGGTCGCGTAAGGCGGCCCTCGTTCATGGCATCCTCGAGCGCGAGGATGATCGGGTCGATGTACACACCCAGTCGATCGCCGGTCGGCATGTCCGAGAGAAACCCAACCCGTGTCGGTGAGAAACCGTCACTCGCCACACCCCGGTCATCAAACGTTGGTGGGCTGATCACGACCTGCTCCTCGAGACGCGTCGTGGATGGCAGAGACGGGTGGGGTACTCGTGTTGCCTGAAGGGCGCTACGCACGGTGCACTACGCCTGGTTGCTCGAGTCGGTCATACGGTGTCCTCCACGTGGTCAGTGTTGTCGACGCCATCAGCGACTGATGCCCTTGTAAGCACGGCTCGTTCTTCCTGTGTGTAGGTCTTACGGCCGAGCATGGCATCGCATCCTTTCGTAGTTAGCTAAGCTGAGATTGCGCCCGCGAACGCCGTCGCCGGCTGTCGAGCGGGGGCGGGCCCAAGCAGCCACTTCGACACGCGTCCCGGTCGTGACGCCCCTCGACTGGATCTGCCATCGGTATGGGCCAGGTCACGCGGTCCGCTGACCCGAAAGTTATCTCGCTCACCTGACGGGTTCAGCGTTGCGTGTCCCTTCCCGTGGAGACTACGGCGGCGATCGCTGCCTGGCTGGTTTCGCTCGTCACCTCTGTGACGGAACCCGACGAGCAAGGGTGCCGACGACCGCCGCTGGTCGGAGCCGGCTTTGCCGCTTCGTGGCGTGACGGCCCGGAGGCTGTCGGTGCGATCTGCACCATGCGAAGGTCGACGTCGGAAACGGTTCTGGATACGTCATCGCCAGGCAGGGCCGCCTGTCAGGCCGAGTTCCACCAGCCGCCGCTCAAGCAAGCGCCGCTCGGCATCGTCGTGGACCAGCGCCAACGCACGGCGGTAGGCGTCGCGGGCCTCTTCGGTTCGACCGAGGCGGCGCAGCAGCTCGCCCCTCGTCGAGTGCAGGTAGCGGTAATCCTCGAGGTCGAGCTGATCAACGATGCGGAGGCCCGCCTCAGGACCATCCGCCTCGGCGACCGCGACCGCCCGGTTCAGCTCGACAACCGGCGAGTCGGTGAGGCGGGCGAGCTCGCCGTAGAGGGCGGCGATCTGGGGCAGGTCGCGCGGCTCGTCGGCGTGCAGGGAGGCGATCGCCGCCTGCACGACGTAGGGACCCCGTCCGCCCAGGGTGAGGGCGCGGTCCAGTGCCGTCCGCCCGTCGGTGATCTGCTCCGCGTCCCAGAGCGAGCGATCCTGGTCGGCGAGTAACACCAGGTCGCCGTTCCGAAACCGCGCCTCGCGGCGGGAGTCGTGGAGCAGCATCATCGCCAGCAGACCGTGCGCCTCCGGCTCATCGGGCATCAGCGTGACGAGCGCGCGCCCGAGCCACAGCGCCTCCGCTGCCAGGTCGCCGCGGCCGCCGTAGCCTTCATTGAAGATCAGGTAGGCGACCGCGAGCACGGCGGCAAGCCGATCGGGCAACAGGTGGTCGGGAGGCACCCGGAATGGGATGCCGGCGGCCTTGATCTTGCGCTTCGCCCGCACCAGTCGTTGCGCCATCGTCGGCTCGGGAACTAGGAAGGCACGCGCGATCTGGTCGGTGGTGAGGCCGCCGAGGGTTCGCAGGGTGAGGGCCACCTGTGCCTCGATGGCGAGTGCCGGGTGACAGCAGGTGAAGACGAGCTCGAGTCGCTCGTCTGGAAACGTCGTCGCGTCCATCGCATCCTCCGTTGCCTCCTGCACCTGGAGCAGACCCGTCTTTGCGGCCAGCGTGTGATCGCGGCGAACGCGATCGATGGCTCGGTTGCGTGCCGTCGTCACCAGCCAGGCCCGCGGGTTGGCGGGGTATCCGTCCCGCGGCCAGCGCTCCGCGGCGATCGCGAAGGCCTCCTGTGCGGCCTCCTCGGCAAGGTCGAAGTCGCCGAGCACGCCGATCAGCGCGGCGAGCACACGTCCCCACTCGTCGCGGAAGGTCCGCTCGAGGCTCGCTACCACTCCATGGTTGGACGCACCTCGACCGCGCCGCCGAGGCGGGCTGCCGGAATCCGCGCCGCGAGCTCGATCGCTGCGTCGAGATCGTCCGCCTCGTAGAGGAGGTAGCCGTTGAGCGCTTCCTTAGTCTCAACGAATGGGCCGTCGGTCGTGATCGTCTTGCCGTCCTGCACCCGGACGGTGGTGGCCGTCTCCGGAGGCTGCAGGCCGTTGCCCGGAGTGACACCTGGCGCCTCGTTGATCGCCTTGTACGCGGCGTAGATCCCCTGCTGTTCGTCTTCCGAGAGCGTCGCCCACGCCTCCGGGTCCAGCGGCGTCGGCGTTGTGCCCTGGTGGATCATCAACATGTACTTCATCACTTCCTCCTCCGGGGAATGGTCGCCCCTAAGACGAACGGGGAGCGACGAAATCGACAGATCGACAGCTCCGCACCAAAGATCCACCAATGATCTACGTGCAGTCGGCCAACAGCGCTCGCCAGGTCGACTCGCAACTCGCGGCGGTCGGTGAGGGACCGAGCCCGGAGCGCCTTCGCCTCGCGCAGCGTCCCGCAAAGGGTGCAGGCCTGCTGGCGGTAACGGCCGTGGCTGTCTCGCCCGAGGCCGACCACGACTTTGACGAGCCCGGGCCCGTCGATCCCGCGCCCCCGCGCGGAGCCTTCGGCCCTGTTGTGGTCGGTGCGTCGGCGACCCGCACCGACGGCACCGAGCCGGGGGGAACACCAGTTCGGACGCGGTCCACTGAACACGGTGGCCCATGTCGCGCCGAAGCACACGTGCTTGGCATGGGTGTTCATTGACGTGCTGCTTGATGGTCTTCGTCACCATCCGCGACGGAAGCTGAGCTTTCCGCCGCGACATCTCGAGCGATGCCGTCGGTCAAGTGTCGGATGTGGATATTGAACAGCGTGTCGGCTTCTGTAGTGTCGACGCCTCCCGCGTCGCCTCCCGGTCGCACTGGTCTCGGCCGACGTGGTGGCCGGGCTCCGGACTCGACCGCGACGAAACCAATTGTCGCCCACATCAGCAATCGACATGCTTGCACGGCGGCGTCGGCGCGAAAGCCGTCGTGCCGCATCGCCTCGACAAGTGGCCGCGACACCTCCACGAATGCCTCGCGTCCAGGCGAAAGAATGAGCCGACTCTCGCGGGCGGCCACGAGCTGCGATCGCAATTCGCCCGCCCAGCGTGTCGCGTAGCTGCCCCAGGTCTCGTCGCGAACCCGCGGTGGCGTCAGGTTTGCGAAGAGGCGATCGGCGATTGCGTCGATAAGTGCATCTTTGTTGCCGATTCTGCTGTACAGCGGGACCGGCGATACGCCAAGTCGCGTGGCGACACTGCGCATGCTCACGGCGTCGAGCCCCGACTCGCGAAATATCCCGACCGCCGCGGTGATGATTTCGTCAGCGTCCAAGTCGAAGTCAGGTTGTCGGCTCACAGGACCATCACCAGTTTGCCGATAGCGTTGCGGTCCGCGAGTCGCTGGAGCGCGTTCGGGAGTTCATCGAACGTCGGCGTGGCGGTTACGGCGTTCCGGAGTCTGCCATCGCCGATGAGACGTGACAATGCGAGGTGGATTTCATCGAGTTCCGCGGCAGACTGACCGCCAGCGAAGACGCCCACGAGCGAGGTGTTCGCGATAACAAGGTCGTGTGATGCGAGTTTGGGCCACCTTCCGCTGGCAAAGCCAACTGCAAGGTGACGGCCATTTCGCGCGAGCGCCCCTGCCGCGTCTTCGGCCATGGCGCCGCCGACCGGGTCGTAGATGACGTCGACCCCTCGGCCGCCGGTCGCTGCGCGCAACACGGGAGCGAGTTGTCCGTCTCGGTGGTTGATGGCGATTTCAGCGCCGAGTTCGCGACAGCATTCTGCTCGCTCCTCGTCGCCGACGACGGCAATGACTTGGCCGCCGAGCGCGCGTCCGAGTTGTACTGCGGCGATGCCGCTGCCCCCTGCGGCGCCGAGCACGACGAGCCACTCACCCGCGGCGAGGTGACCGCGCTCCACGAGCCCGGTCCATGCCGTGAGGTGTGGGATCCAAAACCCGGCTGCCTCAGCATCCGTTAGGCCGTCGGGCACCGGAAATGCGGTGGATGAAAGTGCCAGACATTCTTGGGCGAAGGAGCCGTGGCCGTCGTAGAACGCGCTCACGAACATGACGCGGCTGCCGAGCTTGCGCGTGACGCCGTCTCCAATTGCGGTGATGACGCCCGCGGCTTCTTGGCCGGGCGTGAATGGCAATGCTGGTGTGAGCGGGTAGGTCCCGCGGCACATCAACACGTCTGGCAACCCGATACCCGCAGCGGTGACACGAACACGGATCTGGCCGGGACCTGGTTCGGGAACATCGAGTTCCACCGAGCGCAGCACGTCGATTGGCTCGCCTGTTGCATCCACCTGCCACGCGCGCATCGTCTCTCCGCTGAGCTCGCTCATGGTGTGACTTCGCCTTCGATGATGTTCTTGGCGCTTTCGAGCAGCAGATCGGCCTGTATCCCGAAAAACTCGTGGAGTGGCTTGTCGGATTGCCCTCGTAGGAACTTGGCGTAGCTGCCCTCGAGCGCGATCGCGAGTTTCCATCGAGCGAACACGTCATACCAGCCGATCGATGTCGTGTCGCGGGCCGACTTGCGCGCGTATCGGTCGATGAGTTGCCGTCGATCGGGCAGCGATGCCAGGGCAAACTTGGGGTCCTTCGACATGCCGAGATGGATCGTGCCGTCAGGTCCCGGGTGAAAGATCAGCGCCCACGCGAGGTCGACGAGCGGGTCGCCGATTCCGGCCATTTCCCAATCGACGACTGCGGCCAGCCTCGGTGGTGATTCGGGTGCGAAGAGGAGGTTGTCGAGTTTGTAGTCGCCGTGACACAGCGCACTTGGTTGGTCTGGGGGTCGGTGCGCATCGAGCCAATCAGCGATTTGGATCGCGGGCGGAAGTGCGCGGCCTTCATACGACGCAAGCTGCGCGAGCCAACGAGTGATCTGGTGTGGGAGGTATTCGCCAGCGTGGGCCAGATCGCCGAGACCGCACGCGCGCCAATCGACTGCGTGAATCGCAACAAGCGCGTCGATGAGCTCCTCAAGCGCGCGACCTTGTGATTCCGGTGTCATTGCCCATTGTTCGGGAACGTGGGTCAATATGGCCGACCCGTCGATGTGCTGCATCACGAAGAACGGTGCACCGAACACGCTTGGGTCGTCACACGAGATGACGGGACGCGCAGTCGCGACTGGTTCATCCTTGATCGCGTCGAGGATCTTGTACTCTCGCAGCACGTTGTGCGCGCTCGAGACGTTGGCATGACGCGGTGCACGCCGCAGGACCCAGCGCGCAGCCTCACGATAGATCGCGAACGCCTCGCAGGACCCTCCACCGACCAGGGGCGTCACGGTGATCTCCGCGGATCCGCCAAACGCCTCATCGAAGAAACGCTGCAAAGGCTCAATGTGCATTGGAGTCATTCATGGACTCGGGAACTCCCGCCAAGTGCCTCAGCTCCGCCCACTTCCCTTCGGCCGCCGGGCGACGGCTCGGGATGTGCTCGCTGGGCCATCCATCGACCGGCTTGTAGCCCTTCAACAACGTGCGGGCGAGCACCGACTTATGCAGTTCGTCGGGGCCGTCGCCGATCGGGCCGAAACGCGTCGCGCGATACCAGGACTCCACTGGCAGGTCGGTCGAGTAGCCGAGCGCGCCGCAGACTTGAATCGTGCGGTCGAGCACCCCCAACACGATTTTCGACACGTGAGCCTTGACCATCCCGAGATCGGCCCGCACTGCAGCGGCTCCGAACTTGTCGATCTTCCACGCGATTTGGAAGGTCAGCAGTCGTGCGGCCTGAATCTCCGTGTGGGACAGCGCCACATAGTCCTGCACCATCTGATGGCCAGCCAACAGCTTCCCGTGTGAGGTCCGAGACACTGCCCGTTCGCACATGATGTCGAGTGACCGTTGGGCTTGCCCGAGCCACCGCATCGCATGATGAATGCGACCACCACCGAGCCGTTGCTGGGCGAGCACGAACCCGTCGCCGGGCTGGCCGATCAGGTGGTCAGCTGGCACGCGACAATCGCGAAACACGAGCTCGGCATGATTGCCGAGTCGTCCGTAATCCACATCGGGGTGTGCCATCGTGCCGATATCGCGCACGATGTCCAAGCCAGGTGTGTCGGTGGGGACGACAAACACCGAAGCATGGCGGTGCGGGCGTCCTTCGGCGCTGGTCTCAGCGAAGACCAACACGATGTCGGCGACCGAAGCATTGGTGATGAACCACTTATGACCGTTGATGACCCACTCGTCACCGTCCCTATTCGCGGTCGTGCCGATCACGGTCGGGTCGGCACCCGCCAAAAACGGTTCGGTGAGCGCGAACGCGCTGGAAATCTCGCCGCGCAAATTCGGCCAGAGCCACCGCTCCTTTTGAGCATCTGTGGCGCCGTGGGCCAGGAGTTCCATGTTGCCGCTGTCGGGGGCCTGCACCCCGAAGATTCCCATCGACATCATGCACCGGCCAATGATCTCCGACATCAACGCCAACTTGAGTTGCCCGAATCCGGAGCCGCCGAGCTTCGGGTCGAGGAAGGCAGCCCAGAGCCCGCGTTCCTTGACCTGTCGCTGGAGGTAGGTCTGCACGACGCGCCATTCGTCCCGAGGCAATCGGTCATAAATCGGTTCGAGCGGTATGAGCTGCGTGTCGATGAACTCGCGCATCCACCTGAGCTGCTCGCCAAACTCGTCATCCGTTTCGAAATCCCAAGCCATTGGTGAGTCCCGTGCCACCCTTCGCGACCGGGATGTCGCGATGTGATTACAGTGTAATCTCGCGCGGTCGGTCACGCAATGAAAGGGTCGTCGTCATGTCTGAACGAGAGGGTGCAGCGGAGTCAGCACATGCCGTGATCGGCGCGGGGCGAGTTGCGGTGGTGACAGGCGCCGCGAGCGGTATCGGCTGTGCCCTCGCAGAGGCATTCGTCGCAGTGGGCTCAGCAGTTGTGCTCGCCGACCTCGACGGTCGCGAAGCTGAGGCTGTCGCTGAACGTCTGCGCCTCAACGGTGCCGCCGCGCTTGCCGTCACCGTTGACGTATCCGATCCAGCATCCGTTGAACGGTTGGCGAAGGTGACGCTCGATCGGTTCGGGCGGGTTGATGTGCTGTGCAACAACGCGGGCGTCTCCACGTTCAACCTGATCCAAGACCAGACGCTCGATGATTGGCGTTGGGTGTTCAACGTCAACATGTGGGGAGTCGTTCACGGACTGGCGAGCTTCTTGCCGATCCTGCGCGGCCAGTCGACTCCTTCGCACATCGTCAACACTGCCTCGATGGGTGGTCTCATGAGTGGCGTGCCGTTCATCGGACCATACGCCGCATCGAAAACTGCTGTCGTGTCGATCTCGGAAACACTGCGCCAGGAATGCGCCGCATACGGACTCCCGATCGGCGTGAGCGTGCTCTGCCCGAGTGCGACCGATACGCGCGTGATGGAATCCGAGCGCGGCCGACCGGTTGCGCTCGGCGCCGAATGTCGCACTGATGACGCCGAAGCGATGCGCTTAGCGATCAAAAGCATGTTCACCGGACCCGATGGCTCGACTCCTGCCCACGTCGCGATGCGCACGTTGAAGGCGATCCTCGCGGGGGAGTTCTGGATAATACCCAACAGTGGCGAACGACCTATCGTCGAAGCTCGCTTCACGGAAGCGCTCGCCAGTTTTCCCCAATAGAATCAGCATGCCGAACATGGCAGCTTGAGGACCGGGCCGGGCGCCGAACGGCACATCTGGCGCGTGACATGTCGACAAGCAAACCAGACCATGCATGGGCGGTCTGATCTCTGCGCTTCTGTGTCGGCGCGGACAAGGGGCTACAGGTCATCGCTGCCGGAGATCGATCGTTGCGGGAGGCTGGGCTGCGACGCGCGGAACGATTCCGCACATCGACCCCATCCTTACCGACTTCTTAACTCTTCACGGGCTAACTCTTCGGTTCCTCTAAGGGGTCCCTTATGGCCTGATCGCATACTGGCATCAACCAAGAACCCAGAATGCAAGGGAGGATCCACCATGAGCCTCAAGCCCACGATCTTGAGCAGGCACGAGCTCACCAGGTCGATCGCTGCTGGCGTTACGGCCATTGCGCTTGCGGTCGGTGGCTATGCGGTCGCCGACGCGGGTTCAACCGCCGCAGCCGCCTCGCCCTCGGTAACAGCAGCCGGTAGCGGCTCTGCTGGCAGTGTCGGATCTGGCGGCGGGGGATCCAACGCTCGGTCTGGACCGGCTTCAGGGGGAGCATCCGGCACGGTCGGTACCGTGTCGACGTCGAGCTTCACCATGTCGACATCAGCGGGTCAGAAGGTGACCGTCGATAAGGCGTCCTCGACGAAATACCTGAAAGGCACGAGCTCGACCTCGGCGAGTGCCATTACACCAGGCGAAAGCGTGCTCGTACTTGGGACGACCAGCGGAACGACCATCACGGCCACGCAGGTCATCGTGCAACCGACCGGCGCCGGCGGATCTGGGACTTCCTCGGCCGCGGGGGTGATCCCCTTCCAGCCCGGTGCACCGACCACGTCAAAGCAGGTCGGTCAGATCCCGGCGAGCTACAGCCAGGGGTCGGGAACGATCGTCAGCGGAACGACAGCGAATAAGGCGACGAAGGCTGCGCTGGCCGCCTACCCGGGCGGCATCGTCGACCGTGTGGTGCAGCTGAGCAACGGCGAGTACGAGGTGCACAACATCGGCGTCAACTGGCCACACCATGTCTTCGTCAACAAGAGCTTCAAGGTCGTCGGCGCCAACTAGCCGCCACGGTAGAGCATCAGCTCGGACGGCTCTTCGAAGCTGGCCACGGACGGTGCACGAGCAGCAGGCGCGGACCTCGGGTGCCCCCCGACACCAAAACCGGCTACTCAATCGGTTGATGCGGTCACACCTGGTGCGCTGCAGGGCCTGAGCTGCTCCCCGCGGGGAACCATCGCCGAACAACTTGGGCTCCCTTCCAGACGATTCTGGGATCGTTCTGGCACGCGTGGGACGGCTCTTCGGGGACGGGGAAGACCCAGGCCGCCGCCTGCGCCCTTGGGTACGACCTTCACCGACTCGCCGTGACGGATCAAGAGACTCGCGTAGTAATGCCGCAGCGCATGGAAGGGCGTCCCGGCGGGAACCTGAGCCAGGTTCACGGCTCGCTGCCAAGCTTCGCCGAACCGATTCCGTCTGATTGGGTCTCCCCGCGGCGTCGTGAAGAGCAGCCTCTCGGACTGCTCCGGTGTCAGACGCTCAGCCTCGAAATGGGCGGCCCATTCTTCGACGAGAACGTTTGGGACCGGAACCGCACGGACACTTGGAGGGTGTCTTCGGTGCCCGTCCGACGGAGGTCCGCTGAGCGTGATGAGTTGCTGCTCCACACGAATGATGCGGGCGAGAAAGTCAATGTGACGGACCTGTAGCCAGAACCTCATCACCGAGAAGCTCCGCCGGGTCGCCCGCGGCCTGCGGAACTTCGAGCACTATCGGCTTCGGCTGTTGCTCCACTCAGGCGTGGAATGGAACACTCGGCCCACTGCTCGAATCGGGGGCCGTCCCCCACGGCTGGTCGCGTAGAGCCGGTTAACCGCAGCTCCAGGTAGAATCGGCACGGTGGGGATGACCCCCATTTATCAAGGCCTCGGGACTAAGGAAGAGAAACGGGCATGGAGAAGAGCGGGGCGCAGAAAAGCAAGTGTCCTTCTCAGCTGATAGACGCGAGAATCAAGGAGCTAGGCGACTGGCGGGGCAAGATGCTCAGTCGGCTCCGTACCTTAGTCAAGGCAGCCGATCCCGAAGTCGTCGAGGACTGGAAGTGGCGAGGGGTTCCGGTGTGGTCACACGACGGATTGATCTGCACAGGCGAGACTTACAAGAAGGTCGTGAAGATGACCTTCGCCAAGGGGGCGGCTCTGAAGGATCCTTCGGGCCTCTTCAACTCCAGTCTTGACGGGAACACAAGGCGTGCCATCGACTTCCACGAGGGCGAGAAGATAAACGAGAAGGCGTTGAAGACTCTCGTTCGCGCCGCCGTGACCCTGAACAAGTCCAAAGCCAAGAGCTAATCCACGGAATTAAACATTTCCCGTGGGATCCGACAAGAAGTCACCGTCTTGGTTCCATTATCGAGTCAGGTGACAGAATCGCAATCCCGCAAGAGGTTTATCGCCAGCGAGAACAAAGTGCTCGCCAACTACGCGTACGACCTGCTGAAGCGGGCGCTCAACCTGTAGCCCCCCTCCCTCACTGCCCGCGCCAGCTCCCGCTCCACCACCCGACGGCGTGCACTCGCCGTGCGAACGCGGCGCAGTCGTCTCGCACTGGGCAGCTCGCTCGATTACGTCATGAGGTCGTCTCCTCCCCCACAGCGTCCGAACTCCTGGACGCACTCGTTGTTTGTCGTTGGTTTGGAACGCTTTTCGACGTTCCACGGACTTGGCACGGACCTGAGCCGTTCCAACGGCCGCTCCCGGCTGGGGGAAATTGGGCGGATCGGGGCTGCCGATTCAGGCCGGTTCGGTGATTGACGCAGGCCTCGACGCTGGCGTGCGGAGGCCGTCGCTCAGTAGGTGGTGATGCCGAAGGCTCCGGTTCTGCGTAGGAGCTGAGCATCGTGACCCTTCTCTGCGGTTTGGATTAGGGCAAGACGGAGCTGTGGAACGCTGGTGCGTGCCTGCGGACACCTTTCGCGGGCATTGATCGGGAAGGAGGGCTCTCGAACCATGGCCCGAGCAGTGCGATTCGACCACTACGGCGACCGCGATGTCCTCTACATCGCCGATGTTGAAGTTCCTTCGCCGTCGGTCGAGGAGGTCATCGTGCAGGTCCGCGCGGCCGGGATCAATCCTGGCGAGGTGGCGATCCGGGCCGGGGCGCTCGAGGCGATGTTCCCGGCGACGTTTCCGTCCGGGCAGGGCAGCGATCTCGCCGGCGTCGTCAGCGCGGTCGGCGACGCGGTCGCCCAGTTCGCCGTGGGCGACGAGGTGCTGGGCTGGTCGTGGCAACGCTCCAGCCACGCCGAGTACGTCACGGTCCCGGCGCCCCAGTTGATTCCCAAGCCGGCGAAGTTGAGCTGGGAGGTCGCCGGCTCGCTCTATGTGGTGGCGTGCACGGCGTACGCCGCCGTGCGGGCCGTCGGTGCCGATCGGGGCGACACCGTCGCGGTGTCGGCGGCAGCCGGCGGGGTCGGCTCCGTCATCGTCCAGCTGCTGCGAACAAAGGAGGCGACCGTGCTCGGCATCGCGTCGAAGGCCAATCACGGCTGGCTCAGCGCGCACGGTGCCATCCCGGTTGCCTACGGTGAGGGGCTCATCGACCGCCTGAGGGCCGCCGCGCCGGACGGTATCGACGCCTTCATCGACCTCTTCGGGCCAGAGTACGTGCAGCTAGCCGTCGACCTTGGGGTCGAACCTGACCGCATTGACACCATCATCTCGCGTGCGAAGGCACAAGAGGTCGGGGCAAAGACCGAGGGGAGCGGGAACGCTTCGACGGCCGACGTGCTGTCGCAGATGGCCGAGCTCGTCGCGTCAGGCCGGATCGAGATCCCCATCGCCGCGACCTACCCAATGGAGGAGGTCCGCGACGCCTTCGCCGAGCTCGAGGGGCGGCACACCCATGGCAAGATCGTCCTGATCCCCTAACCCACGTCTACTCAATCGCCGCTGGTGTTGCTGCCGTGACGTCTTTGGGCGTGACGATGCCGCGTTCGATGCCGGCCACGAGCTTGTCTGCAAGCCTCTGGGCAGCCCGTCGCGACGTTGCGCTCACAACTCAAGAGATCTGCTTGCGCTTGCCCGTCCTGATGTCGATCCCAGCCCAGGCTCGGATCTCAAAGCGGCCCGGACCTCGTGGTCTGACGCTTCCCGCCATCCTTGATCCCTCCACGTTTTGTGGGTTGTTGTGTGAGATATGGAGATGGCAGGCGGCGGAGCGACTGCGTATATGCGTTCTGGCCTGCGGGACCGTGGTGGGCGGTAGAGGATTTGAACCTCTGACCCCTTCCGCGTCAAGGAAGTCAGACGGTTCGTTGCGCTCCGACTCTTGGCGCGAAATTGCTTCCGACGTGCGAAAACGCTTGTCGGTAGTTTGCAGTCGTTCTCGGCGTTTTTTGTTCTCCCGCGGCCCAGCCGCGGCCCAATGCCTGACGGAAATGTCAGGTTGCAGCTGGGCTGCTCGCCCGCCAGAGGAACGCGGCGCCGGGGCGCGACCGCAGCAGGCGCCGGGAGCTATCGGTCTGGATCATCTGCCGGTCGTGCCGAAACGTTCGCGCGCGGCCTGCTTCGAGACGCCGACGACGAGGGAGATGCATCCCCAGCTATATCCATTCGCCCGGGCAGCGGCGACCATGTCGCGGAGCTTGTTCTCGGCCTCGCCGAGGTGTGTCATCGCAGCGGCGACGCGGCGAAAGTCCGCGATGCCTTCGGGTGGTCCGAGCTCATCGGGGACAACGCGATCGAGCCAGGCCTCGGCTTCGGCTGCGGCCTGTTCGAGCTGTTCATTGGTTCGGGGCATTCCAATCAGCTCAGCAAGCGAGCGAACTCAAGTTCGGTCGAAGCGGCATCACACGGATGACAACGAATCATCCTCGAGATTGAACATACGATCCGCTCAGGCCTGGATGACCCGAAACCGAACTCGTTCCGCCGCGGCAGCGGCCTCGAGGCGCGGCGACACATTCCCGACACCGACACAGATTGCCGCACCGACGCGACGAGCGGCCGCGAGCGCTTCGAGGGCGACGAAGTTCAGCGGATGGCGATGCACCAGCTGGCCCATGTCCCAGGCCAGCTCACGCACGGACACGGTTGCGACCTCCGGCGGAAGGGTCACGAGCTTGGCGGTCACCTCCGTGCGCAACTCGGGTGGCAACTCAGCCAGCGGGCCACTGAGAGCGCCCTGCACCGTCGGGTCTGCGACCGCTTGGCAGAGCCGGTAGAGCCACGCGCCGGTGGTCCAGAGCTCGTCCGTGCGACGGACCCGCCGCAGCCCGGCTGGCTCGCGTTCCAGCAGTACCGACCGCAGCAAGCGGTCGTCGATGAGGACCTTCACTCGTCACGAAGATCAGAATCGTCGATGCGTCTGACGAGCTCCTCATAGCAGTGGGCGTCGAGGGCCTGCGCCAACGCTCGGCGGGCCGTGCCGGGTCCGCCCGGGAAGATCACCACCGCCTCCCCCAGATCGAAGACCTCGATATCGCCGCCGCCCTCGATGCCCCAGCGCCGCCGGGCGCTGGCGGGCAGTGAGAACTGGCCCCGGGCCGACACTCGATATCGAGCTGGCTTGTCTTGTAACTTGGTCATTCCACAAGTATAGAGCGAGTTCAGACCACGCCGAGCTCGCATCGCGTCGGCGGCGGTACCGGTCGTGATATCACGAGGTCCGGGCCGCCCTCCGCGAGCACGGTCAGCGCCTCCCCGCCCGTATCGGCCGCCTCGAACGCGGAGGACGCGCGATTTTCTGATGTTTTCTTGACGCCCGGCCGATGTGGTCCCGTCACAGCGCTGCCGATACAGGACCACGGCGGGCCTCTTGGTGAGGGCAACACACGCTCATGACTCGTGGTGGTATCAGGAGCTCAGAGGGCCGGTTGCCGTTCAATCACGCTCGGTCCGGGAGGCGCCGCGACCAGCGGGGCGCGGCGCTCATGGGTAACGCCACGGCGCGCCGCAGAGTTCGGCTCCTCCGCCGCCGCTCGGGCGCGGAAGCGCCACCGCGCCACCGTCGCGCAGAGGGACCCAGAGCGGAGAGCGGCGCGGCCATGGTCGAGATGGTGCTCATCCTGCCGCTCATCCTCGTCATGCTGGGCGTCGCGTTCACCGGCTGGGACGCTATGCAGGAGAGCATCCGTCTCACGAGCGCTGCGCGCGCCGGCGCGATCAAGGCCGCCAACGACATCGAGGGCGGCCAGTCAGCGAACGCGTGGAACGACGCGACGACGGCCGTGAACCAGGAGGAGAACGTCAACAACGTGTACCAGAACACGAACCCAGCAGCTGCTGACTACGTGAAGATGGCACAGGCGACGGACAACCTCAACGGCTCCGGCGCATCAATCAACACCGTCACGATCACGATCTCGAACGCTCACGTTATGGCGATGCCGTTCGTCTGGAACATGACCGTGACCACGTCTGCCACCGCGAGGTTCACATGATCGGCCGCGTGCGCAGACGGCGCCCCGACGATCGCGGTGCGATCCTCGTCCTGTTCGCTGTCGCGACGCCGATCCTCATCGGCATGCTGGCGATCGCCCTCGACCTCGGCTACGGCTTCGTCCAGACTCGGCGGGCCCAGAACGCCGCGGACTTCGCCGCGTTCGCCGCGGCCCAGCAGCTGAATGGATCGACGGTCTGCAACGGGTCCATCGCGCCGCCGAACATGCAGCAGCTCGTCGACATCGTCCAGCACGTGGTCAGCGACAACGCGCCGTCCATCGGGTCCGCGTGGACCGGCCAGTTCATCGACGACACCGGAAAGCCGATCAAAGGGTCGAACTTCTCGTCGACCAGCAGCAACGCGGCCGCGTCCCCGCCACCCGGAGCCTGTGGCGTCCTGGTCGACGCGACCCCCGTGTGGTCGCCGTTCTTTGCTCAGATCCTCGGCATCAACACCCTGACCGGCAACGGATCGAGCGACGTCTCGAACTCCATCCAGGGCCAGCCGATCGGGATCGTGGCCCTGAACAAGGTCGGACCGCACGAGACCCTTGGCGGCGGCAGCGGGCAGTTCGTGGTCTCCGGCGACATGGTCCTCAACACCGACGTCGAGAACCAGCCGTGGAGCGTGTCCTCGCAAGGCTGGGAGTTCGACGACGCGGTCGACGCCAAGACGGGCAGCAACCTGTACGTCTACGGCACGATCCACGCGAACGACGGCACGTACCACAACGAGCCGCTGTGGCCGCTGGACCAGTGCTTCGCGAGCCAAGGGCCGGTCGGCAAGGGCAACGGGGGTGGTCCGGCCTACGGCACGGCCCCGACACCCACCAACGCCCTGTCGTGCACCGACAACGGCGCGAAGGTGACGGTGGGCTACAACGCGATCGACCCGACCGTCGCGGCCATCAACGACCCCCTGCAGTCGGCCGGCTCACCCCCGAGCCCGTTCAACACCAGCATCGCCTGCCCGGGGATGAACGCGGTCACCTATTCGAGCAGCCCGAGCTCGGGCACCCTGCTGCCCGGCGAGTACACGAACCCGGTCAAGATCACCGGGTCGGCGCGGTTCGACGACTGCTCGGGGTATGCGGGTGAGGGCGCCTATCCCGGCATCTACCGCTTCGACAAGGGCGTGTGGATCGACCCGCAGACCTCGGGCGAGACGGTGACCGGCTCCAACGTCCTGCTGGCCACCAACACCCCCTACCCCCTCGCTGGCAACGTGCCCGGCTCGAACGGCAGCGGCGGCTTCGTCGCCAGCGGGAGCGGCAACGGGGCCCCCTGCCTCCCGAAGGGAACGATGACCAGCGCGCCGAGCGGAGACGGCTCCCCGGAGCCCGAGGTCGACGGCAGCGCAGGCTCGGCCTGTAGCGGCACCAGCTCGACGACCTACGGCGTCATCGCCTACGGCGACTCGTCGTTCAAGCAGGTCACGGGCCTCTACGGCACCGGCGACAACCTGTCGCTGATCGTCGGCGGCGTCTCGGGCACGACCGTGGCGCTGTCAGGTCCCACGACCGGCGGCTATGCCGGCTCCGACGGGGCCGCCGGCGTGGCCCTGTACCAGAACGCCACCACCCAGGCGAACTACGGCTTTGACGCCGAGTCGGGTGACGCCGCGTCCATCAACATCACCGGGCTCGTCTACAACGCCTCGCTCACCAACTACGGGGGCAGCGCTCCCCTGGACTACTGGGACGGCACGGGCGGCGGCATCCCCTTCTACGCCGGCGGGACACTCCAAGCCGGGTACGGCGCGGGGTGGTCCGACGGCCCCGCCCCCTCAGGCGGGACGGTCACGATCAACGGGACCTGCATCGTCGACGACTTCAACACCGACGGCGGGACGACCATCACGATCGTCGGTCACCCCTTCTCGCTGCCGGGCGCGGGCCGCCTGTCCTTCATCGGATGACGCGACGGCGGGGGTCGTGTGGTCGCCCGAGCGAATCGGGCTCGGTCCTGATCGAGTTCGTGCTCGTCGTCCCGATCGCCCTGGCCGTCATCTTCGGCCTGATCGGCGCCAGCTACCTGTTCTTCCAGAACTCGGCGCTGCACAACGGCGCGAGCGCCGGCGCGCGGGCAGCCTCGATCGAGACGCCGCTGGTGATACCCACCGGCGGCAAGTACTGCGAGTCGGGCCAGCCGGGCCCGATCGAGCAGACGGTCGCCAAAGCGGCCATCGACCTGCCCGTCAACACCGCGACCCTCTGCGCAAGCACCCAGACTGCGACGCAGCTCACCCAGAGCCCGAACGTCGCGGGGAAGGTCAACATCACGGTGACGTGCGGCGGGAACTGCTCAGCCCCCTTGAGCGCCTCGGTCACCTTGACGTACGACGCGCCCGGGTTCACCGCCCCCATGGGGCTGAGCTACTCGATGAGCGCCACCAGCCAGGTGCCCGAGCTGAACCCCTAGCTCTGACTCGACGGAGTTGTCTCCATCAGGGGTCCCGCCCTTCCCGTTCGGGCCCTGCGCCTGGTCCGGGAATGGCGTCGGTTACACCTCGCGGAGCTCGAGCACGCCTGGGAGCTCGCGTCGAGGCATCAGGACCCGGGTATCATTGACCCACTCCCATGACAAAGATCGCCAGGATTCCGCGAGTAGTCGAGGTCGACGTGCGGCCACCGTATGCCTTGAATCTGGCATTCGACGACGGCAGTACGCGCGAGGTCGACCTTGCCGACGACCTTTGGGGTCCGATGTTCGAGCCGCTGAAGGATCCGGCCTTCTTCGCTCAGGTCTCACTCGACCACGGCACGGTCGTGTGGCCCAACGGACTCGACCTCGACCCACTCGTGCTCCAAGGCGACTTCAAGCCGGCCGCACTTCGCTCCGAGCATCGCATCGGGTAGCTATCCTCCCAGCCCTCCGGAGTTCCGAGGGACTCATCGGCGAGGAACGGGACCCGTGAACTCCCACTTGTAAGGGCGCGCGCGGCGCTCGCGACAGCCCTGGTCACAGGGTCGAAAGCTGCTCCGACCAGCGCAGACGCTTGTCGTTAGTTGTCGTTGGAAGGATGCGACTGCACTCGAATCGGCCCCCGCTCGGAGATCTGGCCGAGCGCCGGGCCTGGTGGGTGCCTCGTCCGAGGCGCCGCGGCGGCTGGGATAATGGCCCTGGCGGGAGGAGTGGCGCTGCTCGAGGGAGCGGGTCCGAACTTCGTCCAATGCGGCAGTGGTCGCCCTGCAAGGGAGGAGAACTCGTGCGCATCGTTAGGCACTTGTCGCGTGTTGATGTCAAAGCAAGCGCGAAACCCAAACCCGGCGAACCGTCGAGCCCTTGGTCGCCGCGCGTGCCGCAGTCCCAGCTTCGTCTTCTAGCCACCACCTACGGGCAGACGTCAAGGGGCCAGATCGAGCGGCGTCGGTCGACACCCGAAATCTCAGAAAATCGGGCATGTCGGCTTAACAGCACCTCTCGCGCTCCCCGAAGATCCCAGCCGGCTAACCGGCGTACGGTACAGAGACACGACGAAGACTGACGAGCCGGGAAGGTCGGAGCAGCATGCCGTTCGTGACGAGTCACATGTCCATCTCCCTCGATGGGTTCGTGGCTGGGCCCGACCAGAGCGAAGACAACCCGCTCGGCATCGACGGAATCACGTTGCACCACTGGCACCTCAACGATCCCAAGCACCAGGTCGACGAGGCGTTCACGCATCGGCTACTCGGAACCCGCGGGGCATACATCATGGGCCGCAACATGTTCGGCCCGGTTCGCGGCGAGTGGGGCGACTCGGATTGGCACGGCTGGTGGGGTTCTGAGCCGCCGTACCACGCCCCTGTGTTCGTGCTGACTCATTACCCGCACGACCCGATCGAGATGGAGGGCGGGACGATCTTCCGCTTCGTCGATAGCTTCGACACGGCGCTGGCCGAGGCGACCCGAGAGGCCGGCGACCGCCCGATCGACGTCGCGGGTGGGGCGAGCGCGGTACGCCAAGCGTTGCAGGCCGGCTGCCTGGACGAACTCGTGCTCGACATCGTCCCGGTGGTGCTGGGAAGCGGCGAGCGGATCTTCGACGACCTGCTCGAGGTCACGGCTGAGCCAGTCGAGACAGCGACCTCACCGCTGGCGACCCACATCGTCTACAGGATCACCTAACCGAGGGCGGGTCACACAAGACAGGTGCCGACGGCAATCGCCCCGCAAGGGAGACGTGATATGTGCGCAGCTCTTGTCCAGCGCCCGCCTCGGACGGCGGGTTGCAGCAGCCCACGGACTTCTTACGGACCCAGTGCCCACATACGCTTCTCCAAGCGCGCGTAAACACGCCCGGAGAACGTTGTCTCCAATGGTGGGCGCTGCGGGACTCGAACCCCCGTCCTCCGCCTTGTAAGCAGCAAACCAACGATTCGCGCCTGACGCACGAGACCGCAACCGTTGTGCTGCTTGGACTCTACGACACGCACTCACACAGATGCGACTGGTGCGGCGCAGAGTTTCTTGGGCAATTCTTGGGCATCTGGCGAATGGCGCCATCCTCGCGGCGCGGCTGTGGAAGCGCTCGGCTTAGGGTCTCCGGGTGCCACCGCTCGCCATAATCGCTCCAGAGCGGGCATCCTGTGCGCCTTCGGAGGACAAGCCTCCGGTCTCGTTGGAGCAGCCGAAAATGGCAGGAATGACAGAGTCGTACGGGATGGCGTCGCTCGTTGTTCCGGAGCGATGGGAGGACGTGACGCCCGGCTGGATGACCGCCGCCTTGTCGCGACACCACCCGGACGCGCGAGTCGCTGACGTCGAGCTGTTGCTACGTGACGACGGGACGAACCGACGGGCGCGGTTCGGTCTCACCTACAGCGCAGGTAGCGGCCCGAAGACTGTGTTCGTCAAGGCCGAATCCGATGTCCCTGGGCGTCGTGAGATCCACGCGCGCAACGGCAACCTTTTCAACGAGGCGCTGCTGTACCGCTCGGGTATCGCGCTCCCGATCGAGCACCCGCTCGCGTACGCCGCGGTCGTAGACGAAGCGAAGCTCGACTACGTCATCGTCATGGAGGACCTCGTCGGGCGCGGTGCAGATCCGCGCCACGCGTTGCGGCCGTTCACCGCGGAGCAAGTAGCAGGCGGCCTGCGCGGGTTGGCCCGGCTCCACAGCGGCTTTTGGGGCAGGATCGAGCGCGAGGCGGTGCTCGAATGGGTGCAACCGTTCCTGCCGACCGACGGCTTGCTGCGCCCGATGCGAAAAGCAGCTCCAATGGGCCTGGAACGGGCGCGCGACGCGCTTCCCGACGAGGTCACGAAGCTGACCGGCGATGCGCTCGTCGACAAGCTCTGGGCCGACTATCTCAGCGCCCTGACGACCGGCCCGCAGACGTTGCTCCACGGCGATCCGCACATCGGCAATACGTACACGCTCCCCGACGGCGAGGTCGGGTTCCTCGACTGGCAGGTCGTGCGTCGCGGGAGTTGGGCGCATGACGTCGGCTATTTCCTCCAGGGCGCGTTCACCGAGGACGATCGCCGTCGCTACGAAGTTGATCTCGTCGAGGAGTATCGAAACGCGCTCGACGTCCCCGCGTCGGAACGGCCGACCGCCGGTGAGGCGTGGCTGCGCTACCGGGCCACCGCCGTGCATGGTCTGACGATGTGGATCGTGACTCTCCTGAGTGATGTCCACGAGTATGAGCGATCACTCGCACTTGTTCGGCGCTACGCATCCGCCTTCGCCGAGCTCGATACGCCCGCCGCCGTCGAAAGCCTCAACGTGCGTCGCTGACACGCGCCATATCTGCCGTTCGGCGCCCGCGGGTACGATCTTCGCAGTCGCCGCCGACTGCACGACGGGTTCGGTCTGACCGCGACCCTCAAGCCGGTCGCGACTCGCCGCCTAAGGTGGTGATCGCTAGAGCATTTGGAGCCGCGCACGGACTTCTGACGGACTTGTAGCTCAGCCCCAGCCCTCGCCGCGTGCGTCACATCCCGGGAGAATGTTGTCTGTGCTCGTGGGCGTTGAGAGGCTCGAACCCCCGTCCTCCGCCTTGTAAGGGCGATTCAGGTGCCCGCGAAGGTGCTGGTCACAGGTTCGAAAGCGCCTCTGACCTGGGCAGACGTTTGTCGTTGTTTGGTGAGGTAGGCCGCTGGTTGCTCGTGCGCCGGTAGGTCGGGCGGGCTCAGTCCCGAGGGTTTCCCGTTCGGGTGCTTGTTCCGTCTCGCCGTGGGTGCGCGTCTGGCCAGCGGCCCCCTATCGAACCGTGCATGCGGTTCTCCCGCACACGGCTCTCCGACACCGTTCACCGCTAGGCATGCGCCGACCAGTAACGAACCGTTCCAGCCAGCCGGTGGATCCCGAGACTGGTGAGCCACTCGTAGGTGAACCGGGTGGTCCAGTTGCGTCCCGAGAGTCCGTGCTTGACGCTGGCTAGCGTGGCGAGCCGCTCGGCAACGTAGGCGTCGATGGCGTTGAACTTCCGAGACGAGTTGCCGTGACGGAAGTACGCCCCCCAGCCTCGCAACACGGGGTTGAGGTGTTCGACGGCGGTTTCGAGCGGCAGGCTCGCGTATCGCCGGGCCGTGTGATCGCGGACCGTGGCCCGAATGGAGGCCATGGCCCTTCTCGACGGCCACTTCTGAAGGAAGTAACGACCTCGCTGCTTCGGGGACTCCTTCATGCGGTGATGGAATCCTAAGAAGTCAAAGCCGTCTGCTCCTCGGGCCAGGTGCACGATCCGGGTCTTGTCGGGATGTAAGCGCAACCCGAGTCGCCCCAGGATCGCAATCACCTGGTCGCGGGCCTGTTCGGCTCGTTCCCGGGTGGGGCAGATGACGACGAAGTCGTCGGCGTAGCGGACCAGCACCCCAGGTCGCCTGGCCATCGCGCCCCACTCCTCATCGAGGACATGCAACGCGATGTTGGCCAACAACGGCGAGAGCGGCGAGCCTTGTGGTGTGCCGGCCTCGGACTTCGAGACCACGCCACCCTCGAACACCCCGACTCGAAGCCATGCTCGCAGCAGCTTCAACAGGTCTCGATCCCAGACCCGTCGGGCCACTTGGGCCATCAGGGCCTCGTGATCGATCTCGTCGAAACACGCCGCGATGTCAGCGTCGAGGACCCATTCGGCGCCCCGGTTGGCTTGCACCCGGATGGCCTCCAAGGCCATGTGGGCGTGACGCTTCGGACGAAACCCGAAGCTCACCGACAGAAAGTCAGCCTCGAAAATCGGTTCGAGAACCAACTTGGCTGCCGTCATCACCACCCGGTCGCGCACGCACGGGATGCCAAGCGGCCGGGTCGCCCCCGGCTGCGAGGCCTTCGGGATATGCGCCCGTCGCAACGTTGCGGGCCGGTACGTCTTGGCCCCCAACTCGGCGGCGAGCACGTCGAGGAACTCGCGCACCCCGGACTCCTCAATCGCGTCGATGGTGATCCCATCGACGCCGGGAGCCCCCCGGTTGGAACGGACATCGCTCCACGCCCGCCACAAGACGTCGCTGCGGGCGACCTTGTCGTAGAGGGCATGGAAACGACGGTTCCGGTCTTGCTTGGCACTGCGGTAAAGCACGCGTTGAAGGGCACGAACCTTGTCCACACCTTCGGCGTGGCTGACGGACCTAGCCGATTGCTCAGCACTCATCAGGGCACATCCACTTCTTCGCCATGCACCGGTGAAGCAGGGGCCCTTCGCTCCGACCGGGTTGTGTTGTCCCGGCCATCACCACTACTACGACCCCCTCCGACTCCCTCTCGGCCACCCACCCCTTCCCGGGTTCACCGGTTATAGGCAGGCGCGCTCTCATCCCCGCAGGACGAGGCCGAGGAGGGCCTCTCCAGTTCCCACGACAACCCTCTGACCGTTCCACGTCCCCTACGCCGGAGGGTTCTTCGACACCCGCTCCAGGATCTCTGGTGTCTTCCATGGCCTTCGCCCACAACGAACAGGCTCGGCTCCCTCTTCTTCCCGGTCACCCAGGCGACATGACGACGTTGCAGACTTCGCTTCATGCTGCGGACCGGCCAGTCGCTCCACCCCGCTTCGACGCCGGCCTCTCAACCGACCCCGGAGGCTTCACTACCGAGGACCCTGGCGTCTCCCCGGACCGGACTCACACCAGCAGGCCATCGTGAGCTTGTCGCTCGATCACGTCATGAGGTCGTCTCCTCCCCCACCGCGCCCGAACTCCTGGACGCACTCGTTGTTTGTCGTTGTT
>Ga0182024_10002042_pt1 | contig 50897 bp, 46 predicted proteins | sample P32metaG_FD_120480 | JGI IMG/M metagenome (GOLD analysis project Ga0182024, IMG submission 120480) | Permafrost microbial communities from Stordalen Mire, Sweden - P3-2 metaG (Illumina Assembly) | ecosystem: Environmental > Terrestrial > Soil > Wetlands > Permafrost | place: Sweden: Stordalen... | reverse complement strand
GCCGCTCAAATTCATTCCCATGGCCGAGGAGACCGGCCTGATCGTGCCGATCGGCGATTGGGTGCTGCGCGAGGCCTGCCGGCAGAACCGGGCCTGGCAGGATGCGGGCTTTGCCCCGATGACGGTTTGCGTGAACGTGTCGGCGCGGCAGTTCAGGGAAAAGAACTGGGTTTCCCGCGTCGCCAACGCGTTGCGGGAGAGCGGTCTGGAGCCGAAATATCTTGAGCTGGAGCTGACCGAAAGCCTCATCATGCAGGACATCGAGCAGGCGGTCGCGACGATGAAGGAATTGCAGATCCTCGGCGTCCAGCTCTCGATCGACGATTTTGGCACGGGCTATTCCAGCCTGGCGGCGCTGAAGCGCTTTCCGGTCGCGAGACTGAAGATTGACAAGTCGTTCATCGACGACATCCCGCACGACGAGAACGACAAGGCGGTCGCCAGCGCGGTGATTTCGCTTGGCCAAAACCTGAATCTGCGGATTATCGCCGAGGGGGTCGAGACGGAAGATCAGGTCGCCTTCCTGCGCGAAAACAATTGCGACGAAATGCAGGGCTATCACTTTAGCAAGCCCGTCGCCGCTTCCGAAATCGAGAGATTGCTCGCCGCGCCGCCGCAATCCTCACCCGAATATTGCCCCACCCTGGCGTTCGGCGCTGGAAGCGAGACCGCGCGGCCATAAAGCAGGTTGAACCCCAAGAATCTATGCATTAAACTTGATTCGTTGGAGTCTTGGATTCAACTGCGATAGTTCAGACATGATAACTGCGGCGCAACTGCGGGCGGCGCGCGCGCTGGCCGCGCTCGACCAGCGCGCTTTGGCGGCGCTGGCGGGTCTGTCGGCGCCGACCATCCAACGCATGGAAGCCAGCGACGGCGTCATTCGCGGCAATGTCGATTCGCTGACCAAGCTCGTCAACGCCCTTGCGGCGGCGGGCGTCGAGCTGATCGGCGAAGAGGCTCCCAGTCTGGGGGGCGGGCGCGGCGTCCGCCTGCGAAAGGCGTCGTCCGGCGAGCGGCCCGCCAAGGAGCCGGGGCGCTCCGGCCGCAGGGACGACGCCTGATGCCAATCGCTCTTTTTCTGGCCTGCGACGCGTCTCTGCTGGTTCTGGCGGTATGTGCCGTTGTCTTGCATCGCCGGCCCGTGGCCACGACCCTCATTTATGGCGTTGCGCTGGCGCTTTGCCTCGCGCAGCTCGCCGGCGCGCTCATCCATCTCGTCGCGGACGCCGCCCCGGGCGTCATCGTGCTGCCGATCGGTCTGCCATGGGTCGGCGCGAATTTCCGGCTTGACGCGCTGTCGGCGTTCTTTCTCGGCGTGATCAATCTTGGCGCGGCGGCGGCGAGCCTTTACGGCCTGGGCGCCGGGCGCCGCGAACCTGAGCCGCAGCGCGTGCTGCCTTTCTTTCCAGCCTTCCTGGCGGGAATGAACCTCGTGCTATTGGCGGATGACGCGTTCACATTCCTCGCTTCGTGGGAATTCATGTCGCTCGCCTCCTGGGCGCTGGTGATGGCCCATCATCGCGAGCGGGACAATGCGCGGGCGGGCTATGTCTATATCGTGATGGCGAGCGTGGGGACGATGGCGCTGCTGCTCGCCTTCGGCCTGCTGGCGGGTCCTGCTGGCGGCTATGCTTTCGCGGCGATCCGCGCCAGCGGCGTGGCACCGGGCCTCGCCGCTCTCGTGCTCGGCCTCGCGCTGATCGGCGCCGGGTCGAAGGCGGGCCTCGCTCCGCTACACATCTGGCTGCCGCTCGCCCATCCCGCCGCGCCAAGCCACGTGTCCGCCCTGATGAGCGGCGTCATGACCAAGGTCGCGGTCTATGGCTTCATCCGCATCGTTTTCGATCTATTGGGACCGGCGGCCTGGTGGTGGGGCGTTCCGGTGATGGTCCTCGGCGCCGCGACGGCCGTGCTCGGCGTGTTGCACGCTTTGATGCAGACCGATCTCAAACGCGTGCTCGCCTATAGCACGATCGAGAACGTCGGCCTCATCTTCGCGGGCCTCGGTCTCGCTTTGGCGTTCAAGGCCAATGGCTTTGTCGCGGCCGCCGCGCTGGCCGCGACGGCGGCGCTGTTTCACGCGCTCAACCATGCGATCTTCAAAAGCCTGCTATTCTTTGGCGCTGGGGCGGTGCTGACCTCGACGGGCGAGCGCGGCATGGAGCGCCTCGGCGGCCTCCTCAACCGGATGCCGGCCACTGGACTGTTCGTCCTGGTCGGCTGCGCCGCGATTTCCGCGTTGCCGCCACTGAACGGATTTGCTTCCGATTGGCTGCTTCTGCAATCGATCTTGCTGAGCCCGCAGCTTCCGCAATGGGCGCTGAAAATCCTGGCGCCCGCCATTGGCGCCATGCTGGCGCTTGCCGCGGCGCTCGCGGCGGCCTGTTTCGTTCGGTTTTTCGGGATCGCCTTTCTCGGCAGGCCGCGAAGCCCGGCGGCCGAGGCCGCCCGCGAGGTCGATCCGACCATAATCGCCGTTATGGGCGCTCTGGCGAGCCTATGTCTGCTCGCCGGCATTCTCCCCGCCTTCGTGATTGACGCGCTGGCGCCTGTCGTTCGCGGACTGACGGGCGCGCAAATGCCATGGCAGGGCGGGATCGCCTGGCTTTCCATCGCGCCGATCGCCGAGAGCCGAAGCTCTTACAACGGCTTGCTCGTGTTTCTTTTCATCACGGCCTCCGCCTCGCTCGCCGCCTTTGCGATCCATCGGATCGCCTCCAACAAGCTTCGCCGGGCGCCGGCCTGGGATTGCGGCTATCCCGACGCCAATCCGGCGACCCAATATACGGCGGAGAGCTTCGGCCAGCCGATCCGGCGCGTGTTCGGCGCCTTCGCGTTCCGCGCCCACGAGCGCGTCGACATGCCGGCGCCGGGCGAAATGCGGCCCGCCCATCTGAGCGTCGCGATGCACGACCTCGTCTGGGAGTTTCTTTATCTGCCCGTCATCCGCGCTGTCGAGTTTCTTGCCCAGCGCTTGAATTATCTGCAATTCCTCACCATCCGCCAATATCTCAGCGTCGTGTTCGGCGCGCTCGTGTCCCTCCTGCTGGTTCTCGCTTCATGGCCCTGATCGGCGCGCTGTCCGTCGAGATCTCCCAGATGCTGCTGGTCCTGCTTCTGGCGCCTTTGCTGACGGGCTTCGTGCGCAAGGCGAAGGCGCGCCTGCTTCGTCGCCAGGGTCCTCCGCTGCTGCAGCCTTATCGCGATCTGATCCGGCTCGCCCGCAAGGAGGCAGTGGTCGCCCATAGCGCCTCGTGGCTGTTCCGGTTCGTTCCGTATCTCGTGTTCGCGGCGACCTGGGTCGCCGCCGCCCTCGTTCCCACCTTTGCGACAGGTCTGCTTTTCAGTTGGTCCGCGGACCTGATCGCGATCATCGCGCTGCTCGGCAGCGCACGGTTTTTCCTCGCACTGGCGGGCATGGACGTCGGGACCAGTTTCGGCGGCATTGGCTCCAGTCGTGAAGCAATGTTCGCGACGCTGGCCGAACCGGCGATGATCATGATCGTCTTTACGCTCGCGCTGGTGGCCGGCTCAACCCAGCTTTCGACCATGGCCGGATTCATGACGTCGCCCGCTGTCGGTCTGCGCGTGTCGTTGGGCATGGCGCTCATCGCGCTCGTCATCGTCGCGCTCGCCGAGAATGGGCGCATTCCTGTCGACAATCCGGCGACGCATCTGGAGCTCACCATGGTGCATGAGGCGATGGTGCTGGAATATTCGGGACGCCACCTCGCGCTTATCGAACTGGCGTCCTGGCTCAAGCTGCTACTCTATGTTTCCCTGATTTCGTGCGTCTTCGCGCCATGGGGGATCGCTCACGAGGGCAAGGGCCTCACCGCGCATGCGATCGGGGTCCTCGCCTATTTCGGCAAGCTCGCGGTGGCGGGATTATTGCTCGCCCTGTTCGAAACAACCATCGCCAAGATGCGCGTCTTTCGCGTCCCCGATTTTGTCGGAGTCGCCCTCATGCTCGGCTTCCTCGCGGTGTTGCTGCGTTTTGTTTCAGGGAGCCTCTGATGAAAGGTCTCTCCTTCGACCTTGCCCATTTGCTCGCCGGGGGCCTTGTGCTCGTCAGCTTCATGCTGCTCTATCAGAACCGCCTCTATTCGCTTCTCAACGTGTTCGCGCTGCAGGCCGTCGTTCTGGCGCTTTCGGTCGCCTGGCAAGCCTATGTCCAGGGCGCGCCGCATCTCTATGTCACCGCGGCGATCGCGATCGTCTTCAAGGCGATGGTTATACCGATCGCGCTGCACCGGATCATCGCGCGCTTAGGCATTCACCGCGAGGTGGAGATCGTCGGCAGCCTCGGCCCCACCATGATCGCCGGCATGGGGCTTGTCGCGCTGTCGATGGTCGTGATGCTGCGCGTCACGGCCGACGCCGATCCGCTCGCCCGCGAGGACCTCGCCTTCGCGCTCTCCGTGGTGATGCTTGGCCTCCTCATGATGGTGACGCGCCGCAATGCCGTCAGCCAGGTCGTCGGTTTCATGTCTTTGGAGAACGGCCTGATCCTCGCGGCCACCGGCGCCAAGGGGATGCCGCTGGTGGTTGAAATATCGGTCGCCTTCTCGGTGCTTGTCGCCTTCATCGTTATCGGCGTCTTCCTGTTCCGCATCCGCGAGCGCTTTGATACCGTCGATGTGCAGGCGCTCGACCAGTTCCAGGGAGGGCGGCGATGAACGCGTTCGTCCCGGACGGCGTTGCGCTGATCCTCGCCATTCCCGCGGCGACCGCGGCCATTCTCGCCTTGACGCCAGGCTATCGGCTGTCGGCGCGCCTCAATGTCCTGTCGGCGTTCCTGACATTAATGGCGGCGCTGTCGCTGTTCGTGCGAAAACCGGAGACGGGTCCTTATATTCTGGTCGACGATCTCAACATCGTCTTCATCGTCCTGAACACGTTTGTCGCCTTCACTACGAGTGTCTTCAGCGCGAGCTATATCGCCCATGAGCTGGAGATCGGGCGGCTCACACCCGTTCAGCTCCGCTTCTATCATGCGATGTACCAGTTGCTGCTGTTTGGAATGAACCTTGCTCTCGTTGCCAATAACATCGGCCTGATGTGGGTGGCGATCGAGATGGCCACTTTGACCACCGTACTGATGGTTGGCGTCTATCGTACGCCAGAGGCGATCGAGGCGGCGTGGAAATATTTCATTCTTGGCAGCGTCGGCATCGCGCTCGCCCTGTTCGGCACCATTCTCGTCTATATGGCCGCGCGGCCCGTCGTCGGCGAAGGGCTGGACGGGATGGTGTGGACGGTGCTCATCGCCCATGTCGCCGCTTTCGATCCTGCGCAACTGAATCTGGCGTTCGTGTTCTTGATGCTGGGCTACGGCACCAAAGTGGGCCTGGCGCCGTTGCACGCCTGGCTGCCCGACGCCCATGCCGAAGGCCCCACGCCAATCTCGGCGGTTCTGTCGGGCCTGCTGCTTAACGTGGCGCTATATGCCGTGCTTCGTTTCAAACTCCTGCTCGACGGTAATTCCGGGGCGATAGCTCCGGGTCCGCTAATGGCGATCCTAGGTCTCGTCTCGCTCGTATTCGCCGCCTTCATGCTGTACCGGCGCCGCGACATCAAACGAATGTTCGCTTATTCGTCCATCGAGCATATGGGGATCATTGCCTTTGCTTTTGGCATCGGCGGCCCGCTCGCCAACTTCGCCGGCCTTCTGCACATGATCATGCACAGCCTGACGAAGTCGGCGATCTTCTTCACCGTCGGTCACATATCCCAGGTCAAGGGCACGCAAAAGATCGCCGATATCAGAGGCCTGACCGTGACGCATCCGATGCTCGGCTGGGGCCTGGTCATCGGCGTTTTCGCCATCGCCGGATTGCCGCCCTTCGGCATGTTCATGAGCGAGTTTCTGGTCGTGAGTTCGACCTTCGCGCGCGCGCCATGGCTCGCGATCCCGCTTGTCGGCGGTCTGCTTGTCGCTTTCGGCGCCCTGCTGCTGCGCCTCCATGGCATGGCTTTCGGGGAGCCGAGCGGCGATGTGGCGCCAGTCAAGGCGTCCAGCCTGCCAATAGCCGCTCATTTTGGACTGGTCCTGATGGCCGGAATCTGGCTGCCGCCGCCACTGGTCGCTTGGTTTCAACATGTCGCAAGTCTTCTTCGTTGACTGGGGAAACGATCATGTCGACGCTGATCGATGCCTTGTCCGGTGCCCATGCCGCGCATGAGAGCCGACCTTGGCCGCGCCGTGTGGTTGACAGCGATCTGTGGCGCGATCTTGCATGTCAGCTCGGCGATGGCCTTTTGACCCTCGCCGGACTATGGGGCGATGCCGGCATGGTCCACATGGCGTTGTTGGATGCTACCCGGGGAGAGCTCGCCATCGCCAGCTTGGCCTGCGAAGGAGGAAAGTTTCCATCGGTCGGCGTTTATCACGCCCCAGCGATCCGCCTGGAGCGCGCGATACAAGATTTGTTCGGGTATGAGCCGGTCGGCGCGCCGGATCCGCGGCCCTGGCTGGACCATGGACGATGGCCGGTCCTTGCGCCGCTTGGCGCGCGAACGCCATCGCCCGCTACCGTTGCGCCCTACGCTTTCCTGACGGCCGAGGGAGAAGGGCTGCATCAAATCCCGGTCGGCCCAGTGCATGCTGGCACTATCGAGCCGGGGCATTTTCGTTTTCACGCAAGCGGCGAGACGATTGTCCGTCTTGAGGTAAGACTGGGATATACGCATAAAGGCGTCGAGGCGCAGATGGCCGGTGCGTCGCTCGATCGGGCGGCGCGACTGGCGGCCCGGACCTCCGGCGACAGTACGGTTGCCTATTCGATCGCTTTCTCCCGAGCGGTCGAAAGCGCGCTGGGCGTCGAGGTTGCTGGCCGCGGAATATGGTTGCGCGCGCTGATGGCGGAACTGGAGCGCATCGCAAACCACCTTGGCGATATCGGCGCAATTTGCAACGACGCTTCGTTTGCTCTGATGCATGCTCATACCGGCGTCCTACGCGAACGTGTGTTGCGCGCTGCTCATGCCTGCTTCGGCCACCGGCTGATGATGGATGTCGTCGCACCAGGCGGGACGAACGCCGATCTGACGTCGTCCGGCCTGGCGCTTGTTCGAGAACTTATGGCCAATATACGCGACGCCTTTCCGGCCTTGGTCGAACTCTACGACAACACGACCTCCCTTCAGGATCGGACCGTCGGCACGGGGGTGCTTCGCCCCGAATTGGCGCGCCAATATGGCTGCGGCGGGTTTGTCGGGCGCGCGTCCGGGCGCTCCTTCGACGCACGCCGCGATTTCGCCTACGCGCCGTATGATCAGCTCGAGTTCGAGACGCCCGTTCTCGTTGGGGCGGGGGATGTCAACGCGAGAGTCTGGATCCGAATTCGCGAAATCCAACAGAGCCTTCGGCTCCTCGACCAGATCCTGGACCGCATGCCTTCGGGAGAAATTCGCGCCGAAGTCGCCGGCGCCGGCGAGCTGCGCGAGGGCCTCGCCCTGGTCGAGGGCTTTCGCGGCGACATTCTGGCCTGGGTTCGGCTGGGCGCGGACGGCGGCGTCGAGCGCTGCCACCTGCGCGACCCGTCGTGGTTTCAATGGCCTTTGCTGGAAGCGGCCATCGAGGGCAATATCGTCGCCGATTTTCCGATCTGCAACAAATCCTTCAATTGCTCCTATTCCGGGCACGATCTCTAGGGCTCAGCCATGCGCAAAATTCTGTTCCAAAGTCTCGCGCGGGCGCCGCTGACGGAACCCGCGCCCGATCCGGACGATCCGGAATTGGTCGGGCTTGCCGCTGAGATAAGCAGCGCGGCGGCGGCCAGACTCGGGCGCAGTCTGGCGATCCGGCATGTCGATGCCGGCTCCTGCAACGCCTGCGAACTCGAAATCCATGCGCTCAGCAACGCCTTCTACGACATCGAGCGCTTCGGCCTGAAATTCGTTGCCTCGCCGCGCCATGCCGACATTCTGCTCGTCACCGGCCCGGTGACGCGCAACATGCTGGAGGCCTTGCGGCGCACTTACGATGCGATGCCGGCGCCCAAATGGGTAGTCGCCGCCGGCGCCTGCGCGCTCGACGGCGGTCTCTATGCGGCAAGCTATGCTTGCCTCGGCGGCGTCGCGGCGGCGATCCCGGTCGACCTGTATGTGCCGGGTTGCCCGCCGCCGCCGGCGACGCTGCTCAAAGGCCTGCTCGCCTTGATGACGAAGAGCGCGTAACGGACCAACTTTCGTCAGGCTGGATTTGGGTCAGCCTCGACAGCCACCGCTCCGGGAATCCGCGCTTCCAATCGCCGGATGACCTGGATCAATTCCGACACTTCCGTCTCGCGCAGCAGGTCGGGCTTTTGATGCAATAGCTCGATTTCAAGTTCCGCCTTGGCGTTGATGCCGTAGTCGGTTTGGGCGGCCGCCCGATCGATCGCCGCCTGCCGGTTCTGGCTCATCATGATGAAGGGCGCCGCATAGGCCGCCTGGAACGACAGCGCCAGATTGAGCAGGATGAACGGGTAGGGGTCCCATTGCTCGACATAGGCCGTGACGTTCAGAAGGATCCAGATCAGCAGGATCACCGACTGAATGATGATAAACGGCCACGAGCCCATGGTCGCGGCCACCCTGTCGGCGATTTTATCGCCCATCGAAAACTCGGGCTCTGTCTTATCCACGCCGCTCCGGCGGGCGGAACGCAATTGAGCCAGAAGCTTGATCTCCTGTTCGTGAAGGCGATGGGTTATGTCGGCGACGGCGTTCATTTTATGGCCCTCTCGGCAGGTTCGGCCTCTATTGCCGCGAAATATGCGACAGTTTGGTGAAGGCGGATAGACGCGGCGCGGATTTGTTTTGCCGGGCTTTGGAGACTAGCCCGCCGCCTTCGCCGCCGCGCGCCCCGCCGTCCGGCCCGAGAACAGGCAGCCGCCCAGAAACGTGCCCTCCAGCGAGCGATAGCCGTGCATGCCGCCGCCGCCAAAGCCGGCCGCTTCCCCGGCCGCATAAAGGCCGGGGACAAGGGCGCCCGCCTCGTCGAAAACGCGCGCCTCGAGATCCGTCTCGATGCCGCCCAGCGTCTTGCGCGTGAGAATATTGAGGCGCACGGCGATCAGCGGACCATGGGCGGGGTCGAGGATGCGGTGCGGTGGCGCGGTGCGCACCAACTTATCGCCGAGGAACTGGCGCGCATTGTGAATGCCCATGATCTGCGCGTCCTTGGTGAAAGGATTGGCGATCTCGCGGTCGCGCGCTTCGATCTCGTGTTGGATAGCCTCAAGCTTGAGGAGGTCGCTCTGCGCCAATGCGTTCATGGCCGCGACGAGGTCGGCCAGGTTCTGTTTGACCAGAAAATCGACGCCATGGCTTTTGTACGCTTCGACCGGCGCCGTCGCGTGTCTGCCGACGGCTCGCCGCGCCACAAGGCGCCAGTCCCTGCCCGTCAGGTCCGGATTTTGTTCGGAGCCGGAAAGCGAGAATTCCTTGCGCACGATGGTCTGGTTGGTGACGAACCAGGAATAATCGTAGCCCGTGCGCATGATATGTTCGAGCGTGGCGAGCGTGTCGTAGCCGGGATAGAGGGGCGGGGGCAGGCGCTCGCCCTTCGCGTCGAACCACAGCGAAGAGGGGCCGGGCAGAATGCGAATGCCGTGCGAGGGCCAGATCGGCGCCCAATTGTGAACGCCCTCGACATAATGCCACATGCGGTCGCGATTGATGAGGCGGGCGCCGGCGCCTTGCGCGATCCCGATCATGCGTCCGTCGACATGGGCGGGCACGCCGCAGACCATGCGTTGGGGTGGCTTGCCCAGCCGCGCCGGCCAATTGGCGCGCACGAGATCGGCGTTGCCGCCGATGCCGCCCGACGCGACGATCACGACTTGCGCCTTGAGCTCGAATTGCCCAACCGAGATTCTTGAGCTGCTCTGGCCCCGCGCGATTGGGCTCGGCTCGAGAATGGCGCCGCTTGCGCCATCGACCGCGCCATTGGTTGCGCTCAGCGCGTCGACGCGGTGGCGAAAGAGGAACCGCAGGCGCCCGTCCTGCTCGGCCTGACGCGCGCGCCGAACGAAAGGCTCGATGATCCCCGGCCCCGTGCCCCAAGTGATGTGAAACCGCGGCACGGAATTGCCGTGCGAAAGCGCGGCGCCGCCGCCACGTTCCGCCCAGCCGACGATGGGAAAGAAGCGATGGCCCATCGCGCGCAGCCACGCCCGCTTTTCGCCCGCCGCGAAGGCGATGTAAGCCTGCGCCCAGCGGCGCGGCCAATAATCCTCCGGCCGGTCGAAACCCGCTGAGCCTTGCCAGTCCTGCCAGGCCAGATCGAGCGAGTCCTTGATGCGCAGGCGGCGCTGCTCGGGACTGTCGACCAGAAACAATCCGCCAAACGACCAGAAGGCCTGGCCGCCCAGGCTCTGCGTGGGCTCCTGGTCGAGGACGATGACGCTTCTGCCGGCGTCGGCGATTTCACAAGCGGCGACAAGACCCGCCAGCCCCGCGCCAATGACGATCGCTTCGGCATCGAGACCCATCCTCGCCCTCCCTGATATTGCGCGGCTATTCGATCGCGATGCGTTGTCCGTCCTCATCGAATAGATGAAGATCGCGATCATGCGCGCTTAATATGATTCTGTCGCCGGCCTTGGGCGCGTCGCGGCCGCGGCTTTCCGCCGTAAAGGCGACATCCTCGGCCGCCCGCACATGCGCATAGGAGGTCTCGCCGAGGCGCTCGACCAGTTCGACCGCGCCGGCGATTCGGAAACCGGCGGGCCCCTCGGCGCCGAGATGCTCCGGCCGCACGCCGATCTTCACGCTCGCGCCGACCGGTGCCGCAAAGCTCGCGGCCCGCAGGTCGAAAGCGGGCACGCCGGGGCCCGACAGCGTGACCGCGCCCGCGCCCTTCTTGTGGACCTTGGCGCTGAAGAAATTCATCGCGGGCGAGCCGATGAATCCGGCGACGAAGAGATTGGCCGGATGGTAATAGAGATCGAGCGGCTTGCCGGTCTGCGCGATGCGGCCGTGATTCATCACGACGATGCGATCGGCCAAAGTCATCGCTTCGATCTGGTCATGCGTGACATAGACCATAGTCGCGCCGAGCAGGCGGTGCAGCTTGGCGATTTCGACGCGCGTCGAGACTCGCAGCGCCGCGTCGAGATTGGACAAGGGCTCGTCGAACAGAAAGACGTCGGGCTCGCGAACGATGGCGCGGCCGATCGCTACCCGCTGCCGCTGGCCGCCCGACAGGTCGCGCGGCCGGCGCTCCAGCAGCGGCCCCAGTTGTAGCATGCGCGCCGCCTCGGCGACCCGGCGGTCCATTTCGGGCTGCGCCAGCCCCGCGAATTTGAGCCCGAACGTCATGTTCTTCTTGACGTTCATATGCGGGTAGAGCGCGTAGGACTGGAACACCATCGCGATTTTGCGCTGCGCCGGCTCAAGGTTGTTGACGCGCCGTTCGCCGATGAAAATATCGCCCGACGTCACGCCGTCGAGCCCCGCGATCATGCGCAGCAGCGTCGACTTGCCGCAACCCGAGGGGCCGACCAGCACGACGAATTCGCCCTCGCTGATCGAAAGGTCGATATCCCTCAGGATCGCGGCGTCGCCGTAGGATTTGTTGAGCTTGTCGATGCGCAGCGTCGCCATGGTTCAAGTCCGTTTCACTTGACCGCGCCGGCCGTCAGGCCGCTGATCAATTGGCGTGAGAAAATAATGTAGATGACGACGATCGGCAGGATCGCCAGCGAGAGCGCCGACAGCACGCTGTTCCAGTCGGTGGTGTATTGGCCGACGAAATGCTGCACGCCGAGTGTGATCGTATGCGTGCTGTCGCTCGAGGTGAGGATCAGCGGAAACCAGAGGTCGTTCCAAACCGGCACCATGGTGAAGACCGCGACGGTGGCGATCGCCGGGCGCAGCAGAGGCGCGATCACCTCAAAAAAAATGCGCGTTTCCGGCACGCCGTCGCAACGCGCGGCGTCGCGCAGATCCTTGGGGATCTGCTGAATGAATTCGGAGAGAATGAAGATCGACATCGGCAGGCCTTGCGCGACATAGACCAGCACCAGCGCGGCCAGCGTGTCGTTGAGCCCGAGCCGGAGCATCATGGCGACGATGGCTACCGATCCCAGCCGGATGGGCACCATGATGCCGATCGACATGAAGAGAACCAGCAGAGTCGAGCCGCGAAATCTGTATTCGGTGAGCGCCCAGGCCGCCATGGCGCCGAGCAACAGCACGAGGAACATGCTGCCAAGCGTGACGATCAGCGAATTTTCGAGATAGACGAGGGCGTTCGATTTGCCCAGCACGCTGACATAGCCGATCAGCGAAAAGGTTTCCGCATTGGGCGGCGAAAGCGGCGAGCCGAAAATGGCGTTGCGAGTCTTGAACGAGTTCATGACGACGAGCAGGATCGGCAGGATCGCCAGCAGCGTATAGGCGAGCAAGACCGCATGGACGCCGAGGACCGAGATTCGTGCGCGCATCGGCATTAAGCCCCAAGCCCTAGAATGTGTAACGCAGCATGCGCCGCTGCACGAAGAACAGATAAAGGCACACGCCCAGCAGAATGATGAGGAACATGACGGTCGCCACCGTCGCGCCCATCGTCGGACTGCCGACCTGCAGCTGGTAGCCAAAGAAGGTGCGGTAGAAATAAGTGCCCAGAATATCGCTGGCGAAATTGGGGCCCGCCAGCGCGCCCTTGACCGCGTAGATAAGGTCGAAAGCGTTGAAATTGCCGACGAAGGTGAGGATCGAGACCATGCCGATGGTCGGCAGGATCAGCGGCAGCTTGATATGGGTGAAAATGCGAAACTGCCCGAGGCCGTCGACGCGCGCCGCGTCGACGAGCTCCTCGGGGATGTTGAGCAGCGAGGCATAGATCAGCATCATTGGAATGCCGATGAATTGCCATACCGAAATCAGCGACAGCGTGACCAGCGCCGTCGAGGGCAGGCCGAGCCACGGCGCGAACCAGGAGCCGAGGCCGACCAGCTTCAGCAATCCCTCGGCGACGCCCCAGAGCGGGGAGAGGATCAAGGTCCAGGCAAAGCCGATAATCACCACCGACAGCATGGTAGGCAGGAAGATCACGGTGCGATAGGTCGCGCGAAAGCGCAGGGCGGGCAGGCTCAGCAGCCCGGCCAGCGCGACGCCGACCGGGTTCTGCACGACCATATGCACGCAAAACAGGATCGTATTGTTGAGGAGCGCGTTCCAGAACGGTTTCGACCAGACGGTGTCGGTCAGGAGCGTCACGAAATTCGAAAGGCCGACGAAAATATAATCGCCGGTTTCATTGGTCGTGTAGGTCGAAAGGGAGATCGTCGCGAGCAGCGGATAGATCGAGAACATCGAATAGATGACGACGGCGGGCCCAAGAAACAGCAGCATGAGCCATGCGAAACGCGCGCGCGGCATGGAAGCGACAACTTGCGAGGGGGCGGCCATAATCCTCAGGATGTTCCGTCAGGGGAGCTTATTCAAGGGCCAATCGAAGCGCGGCCGGGAGCGGCTTGCCGCCGCTCCCAACGCTTGCGATCTACGCCGAAGGCTGGCCTTACCTGGCCGGCGGCCTTATTTCGCCGGCTTGTACCACTTGTCGAGGCCGGTCTGGAGCTGGGCGGCGCCGGCGTCGGGCGTCAGCGTGCCGTTGATCACCTGCGCCGATACGTTCCAAAGCTCGTTCTCGAGGTTGGGCGTGCCGCGCGACAGGATTTGGTAGGAATTGCGGATCGTCGACTTGCACTCCTTGCGCCAGGACACGAAGGTCGCGGCAAGGTCGTCGTCGATCTTGACGGCGTCCTTGGAGAGCGGGAAGAAGCCCGGCAGCGCATTGGCGTAGAGCGTCGCGAATTCCGGTGTCGACAGCCATTCCAGGAATTTCTTGGCGTCTTCCTTGTTCTTGGAGGCCGCGTTCATGCCCATCGCGATGTCGGTATGATCGGAAATATAGCAATCCTTGTCGCCGGCGGGCATCGGCGGCCGGAAGGCGCCCATCGGGAATTTGGCGGTGCCGCGGAAGGTTGAAATATCCCATGAGCCGGCCGGATAGATCGCGCCCTTGCCGAGCGAGAACAGGTTCTGGCTGTCGGGATAGGTCTGCGCCTGATAGCCGTTGCCCATATAGGGGGCCCAGCTCGCGAGCTCCTTCAAAACCGCGATATAGTTGGGGTCTGTGAATTTCTCCTTGCCGGCGATCAGCGCGGCGCGGCCCGCCTCGCCAGCCCAATAATCGGGCCCGATATTCTGGAAGCCCATCGTCGCCGCTTCCCACTGGTCGGCGGTGCCGAGCACGATCGGCGTATAGGTTCCGTCCTTCTTGAGCTTGTCGAGAAGAGCGTGGAATTCCTCCATCGTCTTGGGCTCTTCGGCGCCGACCTTCTTCAGCGCGTCCTTATTGTAGATGAAGCCGTGAATGACGGAGGCCATCGGCACGCAGAATGTCGTCTTGCCGTCGTCGGTCGTCCAGGCGGATTTGGCGACTTCGGAGAAATTGGCCATGCCTTTGAGGTCGTTCAGGCTCTCAAGATTCTTCTTGTTGAAGAGATCGAGCGATTTGTCGAAAGGACGGCAGGTGATGAGATCGCCGGCCGTGCCGCCGGTGAGGCGCGCCCCGAGCGCGGCGTCATATTCCTTGGGCGCGGTGGCCGAGAACTCGATCTTGATGTCGGGATATTTCTTGTTAAACGCCGGGATGATTTTCGAGTTCCAGATGTCGGAATCATCGCTCCGCCAGCTTTCGATCTTGAGCGAGCCGGCCTGCGCGGCGACTAAGCCGGCCAGCAGGGCGGCCAATGCGGCGCCGGCGCCCAACAGATTTTTATGCGTCTTCGTCATTTCGCTCTCCCAGTGATCGGGCGTTGGCCCGGTGCTAAAAACTCGGCGCGCCTGGATGCAGGCGCGTCAGCGCGGCGCCGATATGGCCGCCTGCTTGTGCGATAAGATCTTGCGCGCTCTCGCGCGTCGGCGCGCCCGAGGCGATGACGATCGCGCATTTGACGTCGCCCTTCGCGCGGCCAAGGCTCGCGCCCGCCGCGTCCTCGTCGACGCCGGCGATGCTGGCGATGATATGAACCGCTCGGCGGCGCAGCTTCTCGTTTTCGGGCCGCACGTTGACCATGTGGCCGCGAAAGATATGGCCGAGGCGGTCATTGGCGAGGGTCGAAAGCAATCCGAGCGCGCATTTTTGCGCGGTGCCGGCGGCCAGGCGCGTCGAGCCATGCAGCGCTTCGGGCCCCGAATCGAGCAGGATCGGATGGTCGGCGATGTGAAGCAGCGGCGAGGCCGCCCGATTGGCCAGCGCGATAAGAAGCGCGCCGCCTTCGCGCGCGGCTTTGGCGCGGGCCAAAGTGTAGGGCGTTGAACCGCTCGCCGAGACGGCGATGGCGACGTCGCGCTCTATCGGCCCCAATGCCGCGATATCCGCGCGGGCGCCCTCGATGTCGTCCTCCGCCGCGCTATCGAGACGCGCGACTTCCGCCATGCCGCCTGCGATGACAAACACGATCCGCCCGATATCGAGACCGAATGTGCCGGGCAGTTCCGCGCCGTCCTGGATTGCGATGAGCCCTGAGGAGCCGGCGCCGACATAGATCAGCCGCCCGCCCGCCCGCAGCCGATCGCCCAACGCCTCGGCGGCGCGCTCAATCGTCTGCGCCGAAGCCGCGACAGCCTCGATAGCGCGCCTCTGGCTCGTCAGAAGCGCGCCGAGGAAAGGCGCGCCCGATTGGCCTTGATCCCTATCGTCGCGCGGCGCGGCCATTCACCCTCTTGCCTGCTTGGAAAACGGTTTTGAGATAGCGGTCCAGAATGTAGAAGAACCAGAAATAGGACCAGTGGTTCCTACCTCTTGTCTTAAACGTTAGCCAATCGTATACCACTTGTCTAGAGACCGTTTTCCAAATCAATCGGACGGATTCGAACTCGCGGGCAAGGCGGGCGGAAACTAGAAGCGAGGCCAATTGGCGGCGGGCGATCCATTCTTTCTGGGCATCGACGGCGGCGCGACTCGCTGCCGGGCGCGTCTTCGCGATTGCCGCGGCGCCATGCTGGCGCAGACCGTCGGACCGGCCGCCAACATCTATGTCGACTACGCCAGCGCCTTGGCCGTGGTGCGCGCGGTGATCGCCGCGGCGGTCGATCAAGCCGGGCTTGGCTCAAGCGATTCGAGGCGCGTCGCGCTAGGCCTCGGGCTGGCCGGCCTGTCGACCGGCGCCGAAGCGGCGCGCATCGCAGCCGATCTTTCCGCTCCCGACGGCCTAGCCAGCGTTCGGGCCGCCAATGACGCGGTCGCCGCCTGTCTTGGCGCGCATGCGGGCGCCGATGGCGGCATCGTCATCGCCGGCACCGGCTCGGCCGGCATCGCGCGCGTGAGGCAACGCGAAAGCGTGATCGGCGGACGCGGGTTTCTCCTCGGCGACGACGGCTCGGCCGCGCGCATCGGCGCCGACGCGGTGCGCGCCGCCTTGCGCGCCCATGACGGCCTTGGCCCCTCGACGCCGCTGACCCGCGCGATCATGCAGAATTTCGCCGACGACGCCCATGCCGCCACGCAATGGGCCCTGACCGCCAAGCCCAGCGATTATGGCGCTTTCTCTCCACTCGCGCTCGACGCGGCGGGGCAGGGCGACGCGGTCGCGCGCCCCATCGTCGCGGCCGCGGCTGCCGCCTTGGCGGCGCTGACGCGCGCGGTGCAGGCGCTTGGCGCCGATCGCGTCGCGCTGGTTGGCGGCTTGAGCCAAAGCATTCGCGCGCATCTTCCCGCCGATCTCGCCGATATCTTGCGCGAACCTTTGTTCGACGCGGCGGACGGCGCGATCCTGCTGGCCGGCGGCGTCCTGCCCGACCCCGCAAACAGGAGCGAGGCGGCATGCTGATGACCGAGGCGGCGCCGTCGCGCGCCACGCTTTATCGATCGGTCTGCGAAACGCTGAGGCGCGAGATCGCGGGCGGCCGCTTTACCGACACCGAAATATTGCCCGGCGAGCGCGAGTTGTCGCTTGTCCTTGATGTCTCCCGCACGACGCTGCGCCGCGCCATTACCGAACTTGTCGCCGAGGGCGTGCTCTATCATCGCCATGGCGCGGGCACCTTCATTCGCCGCGCCTTGCCGCGCGTCGATCAGCCGATGTCGCGCCTCACCGGATTTACCGAAGACATGCGCTTGCGCGGCTTTGTGGCGGGGTCGCGCGAACTCGAGCGCGGCATGTTCCTGCCGACCCCCGAGGAAGCGATGATGCTTGGCGTCGGGCCCAGCGAGCGAATATTCCGTCTTTCGCGGCTGCGCCTGGCCAGCGAAGTGCCGATGGCGATCGAGCACGCCGTCGTTCCGCAGCGCTATATAGGCGAACCCAACGCGATCGGCTCCTCGCTCTATGATGCGCTGGAGGCGCGCCACTTCAAGCCGGTGCGCGCCTTGCAGCGCTTGCGCGCGACGCTGCTGGCCGATTCCGACGCGGCGCTGCTCGGCGTCGAGCCGAAAAGCCCGGCGCTCTACATCCAGCGCATCGCCTATCTCGCCGACGGGCGCTGCGTCGAATTCACACGCTCGTATTATCGGTCCGACACCTATGATTTTGTTTCCGAGCTAACGCTCTCCCCCGCCATGCGCAAGCACCGAACCTGAGACGAGCGCCTTGTCCCGACAGTCTTCCCTCATGGCCCTCGAAATTGCCGAGACCGGGTCGATCCTTTCCCGGCAGCTTGCGGCCAACGCGCCCGCCACGACGCAAATCGCGGCCCTGCTGCAGGGACGCGATCCGCGGCTCGTCGCCACCATCGCGCGCGGCAGTTCCGATCACGCCGCGCTTTATCTCAAATATCTGATCGAGATCGCGCTGGGCATTCCTTGCGCCTCGATCGGCCCCTCGATCGCTTCGCTCTATCATGCGCCGCTGCGGCTCGAAGGAGCGCTGGCGCTGACGATTTCCCAATCGGGCCGCAGCCCCGATATCGTCTCCTTGCAGGCGGCGGCCGGCCGCGCCGGCGCCTTGACGGTGGCGCTCGTCAACGAGGTCGATTCGCCCGTCGCGCATGGCGCGCAATGTGTGCTGCCGCTGCACGCGGGCCGCGAGAAATCCGTCGCCGCCACCAAATCGATGATCGCGGCGCTGGTCGCCGGCGCGGCGCTCGTCGGGCAATGGGTCGGCGACGCCAAGCTCAATGGCGCGATCGCGAAATTGCCGGCTCTCTTGAGCGAACCGGCGGCGCTCGCTGCGCTTCCGTTGATTGATCTTGTCGCCGGCGCAAAGTCGGCCTTCGTGTTGGGGCGCGGCTCCACGTTCGCCGTCGCGGCCGAGGTCGCGCTGAAGCTGAAAGAGACTTGCGCGATCCATGCCGAGGCTTTCTCGTCGGCCGAGGTTTTGCATGGCCCGGCCGGAATCATCGCGCCGGGCTTTCTCGTCATCTGCTTCATGCCGCAGGACGCCGCGCGCGAGGGGGTCAGCGAAACGCTGCAGCGCGTGGCCGCGATGGGCGCCAATGTCTTTGTCGTCGACGCCGTCGCCTCGCCGAGCCAATCCGCGCTTGTCGTGCCGCCCGCCGACCATCCCTTGCTGACGCCGATCGTCATGCTGCATCGCTTCTACGGCCTCGTGGAGGCCTGCGCCCGCTCGCTCGGCCGCGATCCCGACAATCCGCCGCATTTACGCAAAATCACGGAGACGAAATGAGGCGGGCGCCGACATGATGAAGGTCTTTTGGGGCGCGCGTCTGTTCGATGGCGAGCGCATGATCGACGATCACGCGTTGCTCGTCGAGGACGGCGTCGTCGTCGCCGTCGTTCCCGTTGCGCAGCGCCCACTTGGCGCTGAAGATTTTGATCTCGGCGGCGGCATTCTGGCTCCTGGCCTCATCGATTGGCAGGTCAATGGCGGCGGCGGCGTGTTGTTCAACGAGACGACGACAGTGGCGGGCATTCGCGCCATCGTCGAGGCGCATCGTACGGACGGCACGACTTCGCTGTTGCCGACGCTCATTACCGACGCGCCGCAAAAGCTGGAGGCCGCGCTCGCCGCCGCGGCCGAAGCGTGGAAGAGCGTGCCCGGCGCCTTGGGGATTCACGTCGAGGGGCCGTTCATCGACGTCCGGCGCAAGGGCGCGCATCCCGTGGAGTTCATCCGGACGATGGCGCTGGAGGACGCCGATCGGCTGATCGCCGCCAAGGCCGGCGTGATGCTCGTCACTTTGGCGCCGGCGGCAGTCTCCAACGATCTCATCGCCCGGCTCGCGCAAGGGGGAATCATTGTCAGCATCGGCCATGCCGAAGCCACCGCCGAGGAAGCGCAAGCGGCCTTCGCGGCGGGGGCGAGCGCCGTCACGCATCTCTACAATGCGATGAGCCAGCTCGGCCATCGCCAGCCCGGCCTTGTCGGCGCCGCGCTCGCCGACCCCGGCATCTTTTGCGGCTTCATCGCCGACGGCCATCATGTGCATGAGACGGCGGCGCGCGCCGCTTTCAACGCCAAAGGCGCGGATGGCATCGCACTGATCTCCGACGCGATGCCGCCCGCGGCGGGCGGCCCCAAGCTATTTCGGCTCGAAGGCCGGCGCGTCACCCAGATCGGCACCCGGCTGACGCTCGACGACGGCACGCTGGCGGGCGCGGCGATCACGCTGATGGACGCGGTTCGCTACGCGACGCGCACATTGGGGATCGACCTGGCCGATGCGCTGAAGATGGCGACGCTGACGCCGGCGCGACTGCTCCGCGTCGATGACAGGATCGGGCGTCTCAAGCCGGGCTACCGAGCCGATCTCGTTCATCTTGGCGGCGATTTGAGCGTACGCGGGACATGGATCGGCGGCCAGGCGAGCGGCCACGGCTCCTAGCAAAATCCCGCGCGAGGAAGCGCCGAAGCGCTCTTCCCGTTCTTCCCGTTCGCTCTAAACAGCGCGGCTCTTGGCGAGGCCAAGCGCAATGAAAAGAACAAAAGCGCATCCCATCGCGAAGCCGATCGTCAAGATGACGTCGTCCGCGCGATAAGGAGCAAAGAAGCGATAGCGCAGGTAAATGCCCGCGCAAACGCCGATCAGGCCGATAATGCCGTTGGGGGCCGGCCCTAGGCCGAGGTCCCGCATTATGAGATCGACGATGAAGCCGGTCACCATGCAGCCGATAATCACCGCCAGAAAGAGAAAACCGAATTCGGCGGACGAAAGGTCCTGCAGGTCCGCAAGCCAGGGAATGGCGTTCATGAGATTGGCCCCTTAAATGCGATTTGGGAGCCAAAAACGTTCCGATGCTCCCTTACGAACATTAACTACTTCAATTGGTTACGAGACGGTTACCTTGCGGAAGGCGCGTCCTTTGAAGCCCTCGATGGACCGCCTGCGCTTGCCGCCCCGAGCGGAGCTGAAGGGGGCGTCCGGCGTCGAATCACGTCCGCCGACCTATGAGGTCGCCCTCGCCATTTGCGAGCGAAGCGCAGGACCGGCTATCTTCCGGCGCGAGAGTCCTGGCGGCGGGAGCGGCGCGATGTTTTTCACCTATCGGCTTTCGCGATTTCTTGCCGTTGGGGCGCTGATTGGCGGTTTCGTCTTGGCGGCGCAGGCGCAGGAAGAGACGCCGGCGCCGAGCCCCCACGCTCGCGCGGCCGCCCGCCCGGACGAGCCGCCGCCAGCCGTCTCGCCGCGCCGTCTGCCGGCGGACTCGACCACCGAACACAGCCTCGTTTTGCCGGGGCGGACGCTGGACTTCAAGGCGACGGCGGGGACGATCAAGCTCACTGACGAAAAAGGCGTGGAGCAGGCGGACATCGCCTTTGTCGCCTATCAGCTCAAGAGCGCGTCGCCTGAGAGCCGCCCGGTCGCTTTCGTATTCAACGGCGGACCCGGCGCGGCGTCCGTCTGGCTGCATCTGGGCGCGCTGGGGCCATGGCGTCTGCCGTTGGAGGTTGGGGCGATCTCCCCTTCGAGCGCGCCCGTCCTCGTCGACAACGACGACACTTGGCTCGACTTCACCGATCTCGTTTTCATCGATCCCGCGGGAACCGGCTACAGCCAGATCGTCGCTTCGGGCGATGAAATTCGCAAGAAACTCTGGTCGGTCGACGGCGACATCGACGCGCTTTCCGCCGTCGTGCGCCGCTGGCTTGCCGCCAACGAGCGGCTGGCCTCGCCAAAATTCATTGTCGGCGAAAGCTACGGCGGCTTTCGTGGGCCCCGCCTGGCGCAGGCGCTGGCGACCAAACAAGGCATTGGGGTGAGCGGCCTCGTGCTGATTTCGCCGGTACTGGATTTTGCCAATTTCGGCGCCGTCGACGAGCCGTTTTCCTCGGTCGCGCTATTGCCATCCTTCGTCGCGGCGGCGAGGGAGCGGACAGGCCCGGTGACCCGCGACCAGCTCGCCGATGTCGAGCAATATGCGGGCGGCGATTATCTCCTCGATTATCTGCGCGGACCGCGCGATTCCGCGGCGGTGGCGCGCATGGTCGAGCGCGTCAGCGCGCTGACGGGCCTCGACCCGGCGCTCGTTCGCCGGCTCGGCGGGCGCGTCGATAAGGACACGTTCTTGCGCGAGTTCGACCGCGCGCATGGCAAGGTAGGCGCCGTCTATGATGCGACGGTCGGCGCCTATGACCCGAACCCGGCCGCCAACGCCAGCCATTGGCTCGATCCGATCATCGACGGCTTCAACGCGCCGTTGACGAGCGCGATGATGGATCTTTATGAGCGGCGCCTGGGGTGGAAGATCGACAATCGATACGAGACGCTCAATTTCGCTGTCGACCGCGCCTGGGACTGGGGCCGCAGCCTCGATCCGCCCGATTCAACGAGAAGTCTAAGAGAGATGTTGGCGCTAGATCCGAATTTCCGGGTCTTGGTGACGCATGGCCTGACCGATGTGCAGGTGCCCTATTTCGGCACGAAACTGCTGCTCGACCAGATCCCGGACTATGGCGCTCCGGGACGGCTGACGCTCAAGGTCTACGCCGGCGGGCATATGTCTTACACGCGCGACGCGTCGCGCAAGGCATTGCGAGAGGACGCGCGCAAGTTGATCGAGGGCAAGTGAGGGTCCGAGTTCACATCATATGAGACGAACATCGGAGGCAGATCAATTCCTTTCGCGCACAATCGCCTCCAAGAAATCAATGGAGGCGTGGCGCTGGATCAGCGCTAGTCTCACATGTGCTTGAATCCGGACAGGGAGGCCGGCTCCGCCCGCGTCCTCAGATCGAAGCGGTGATGCCGCCGTCCACGTAAAGAATATGCCCGTTGACGAAGCTCGACGCTTCGGAGGCCAGGAAGATCGCGGCGCCGACGAGTTCGTCGACTTCGCCCCAGCGCCCGAGCGGCGTTCGCCCCGTCAGCCAAGCGGTGAATTTTTCATCCTCGACCAGCGCCTTGTTGAGGGGCGTGCGAAAATAGCCGGGCCCAAGCCCGTTGACGCGCAGGCCATATTTGCCCCAATCGGTCGCCATCGCCTTGGTCAGCATTTTCACGGCGCCTTTGGAGGCCGCATAGGGCGCGATATTGGGTCGCGCGAGTTCGCTTTGCACCGAGCAGATGTTGATGATGCGGCCGCGTCCGCGTGGGATCATGGCGCGCGCAACCGCCTGTCCGACGAAAAACACGCTGTCGAGATTGACCGCCATCAGTTCGCGCCAGGCCTCTTCCGCGAATTCTTCGAGCGGCGCGCGCCGCTGGATGCCGGCATTGTTGACGAGAATGTCGATCGGACCGATCTCGGCCTCGATGCGCGCGACGCCCGCGCGCACTTGCGCAGCGTCCGTTACATCGAAAGCCGCGCCATGCGCCGTGCCGCCGTCGGCGATGATCTCCGCCGCGACGGCCGCGACCTTGTCGGCGCCCCGGCCGTTGACGACGACCTCAGCGCCCGCCTGCGCCAGGCCCAGCGCGAGCGCGCGCCCGATGCCGCCCGACGATCCCGTCACCAAGGCGATGCGCCCGCTAAGGCCGAACAGACGTTCAAGATTGGATGGCACGAAAAGCCCTCGGGTGCGCGGGGCGGCAAGATAGCATAGGCTCATTGGAAGCGGAGCGATCGCGACTTCAAACGTCGCGCCGGCCCTCATCCGACCCGACTTTGTCGGGCCACCTTCTCCCGCTTCGCGAGAGAAGGGATACGCGCGCCCCTTCTCTCGCGAAGCGGGTGCGAACGAATGCTTCGCATTCGTCTTGGGAAGGTGGCCTTCGCGTTAGCGAAGGTCGAATGAGGGCCGGCGCGACATTCGAAGACCATCCTTCTCGTGCGACCGAACGCAGCGCAGGATAAGGCATCAGGCCATACCTCTCCGGAGTCTCCATGCTGACGGTTCATCATCTCAATAATTCGCGCTCCCAGCGCGTGCTCTGGCTGCTCGAAGAACTCGCTCTGCCCTATCAAATCAAGCGTTACCAGCGCGATCCGAAAACGATGCTGGCGCCGCCGGAATTGCGCGCCGTGCATCCCTTGGGCAAGTCGCCTGTCATCACCGACGGCGAGGTTACGGTCGCCGAGATCGGCGCGATCGTCGAATATATCGTGGACAAGGCCGGCGGGCGTCTTCGTCCGGCCGCTGGAACGCCCGAGCGGTTGCGCTGGGCCTTCTGGTTCCACTACGCCGAGGGCTCGCTGATGTCGCCCCTGTTGATGAAGCTGGTGTTCGATGTGATGCCGCGACGCGCGCCGATGATCCTGCGCGGGCTGGTGCGCAACATTGCGACAAGGGCCAAGGCGGGATTCGTCATGCCGCAGCTCGGGACCCATTTCGACTTCCTGGAAGCTGAGCTTGGCCGCTCGGAATGGCTCGCCGGAGCTGAATTTTCCGCCGCCGACGTGATGATGAGTTTTCCGCTGGAGGCGGGCGGCGCGCGCGCCGGCGCCTTCGAGGGGCGCCCGCGCCTCAAGGCGTTCGTCGAACGCATCCACGCGCGCCCGGCCTATAAAAGCGCGATCGAGAAGGGCGGTCCGTATGTTTATGCGAGTTAGGGCGGGATGACTTTTGATCGAACCGGTTCTCCGTCATTGCGAGTGGAGCCGGACGAACTCTCAAGAAGGTCACGATCTCTGGATTGCTTCGCTCCGCTCGCAATGACGGCCGAGCGATTCAATCATAAGGCGTCCTGCTCCAGGGGATGAGCCTTGCAACGCCATATTAGAAGAGGGGACCCCGAAATGTTCGACCTTCCCTGGTATATCTATCTCTTGCAATTCGTCAGCGGATTGTTCCTGGCCAACGGCGTCCCGCATTTCGTGCAGGGCATTAGCGGTCATTGGTTTCAGACGCCGTTCGCCGCGCCGCGCGGCGTTGGCGAATCCTCGCCGGTCGTCAATGTCCTCTGGGGCTTCGCCAATATTGCGCTGGGCTTCCTGGTCCTGTGGTCCTTCGCGCCCAAAGGGGCGGACGTCGTCGCCGAATGGATCGCCGTCGGCCTTGGCGTGCTTGTCGCCGCGCTGTTCCTCGCCCGGCATTTCGGCGCGGTGAGGTCGAAGAAGCGCTAGGGTTTCTCGATGTTCGACGCTCGCGAAGCATGAAGTTTTGGGCGGTCGCAGCCTTGCCTTCGATCGCTCGCGCCGCCTCGCAGGCCTCGTAACATTTTCTTGCAATTTTTCTATTTATCAGAAATAATCATTCCCAACGAACTGAACCGAGACGCTCGTCCGCGCCGCGCCGACCCTTGAGCTCGCATTGCCTCTGTCTATACGCGACTTGCGGCGGCCTCCGCGGAAAAAAAGCCTTTTAACGCCAAAGGGCACGCAAGTCCTTGATAACTAACGATTCGAGGAGTTATCCGACCTTAGCCGCCCGCAAATATCAAGGACTTAGCCCCCTCTCGGCGCGCCATTTGTCGCCATTTGCCTCCAAAATCGCGTTTTTAGGCGTCGCCGGGGTCCATTTGACCGCCCTACAGCCTAACAACCTCGCCCGTCCGAATGCTCTCGTCGGCGGCGAACACGATGCGCAGGGAATTCAGCGCATCCTCGTGATGGGAGGTCAGGTCGCGTTTGTTGCGGATCGCGTCGAGGAACCGCTGCTGTTCGAGGTCGCACAGGCCCTGGTGATCCGGCTCCTCCGCCGTCGAGATGATCTCGTCGGGCTTGGCGAAGGTTCCGTCGGCTTTCAGCGCGGCATGATGCAGGCGCAGCGCATTGGTGCGGCTGTGGCTGTCGTGGTCGGCCGAGGTCGGCTTCTCGCCGGCGCTTTCCTTGGCCACGATCGACACCGCGCCCTTGGGGCCGATCATGTCTTTGACGAAAAACGCGGTCTCGCTCATCATCGGGCCCCAGCCCGCCTCATACCAGCCGACCGAACCGTCGGAAAACACGATATGCAGGTGGCCGTAATTGACCATGGACGGGGCGATCTCGTCGGTCATGCGCGCCCCCACCGCATGCACCAGCACCGGCTTGGCCTGCGTGACCTGGCACATCACATCGACATAATGCACGCCGCAATCGACGATCGGCGACGTCGAGCGCATAAGGTTCTTGTGCACGGCCCAATGCGAACCGGAGGATTGCTGATTGAGGTTCATGCGCATCGCCAGCGGCTTGCCCAGCGTGCGGCCGATCTCGACAAAGCGCGTCCAGGAGGGATGGACGCGCAAGATATAGCCGATCAACAGAACCTTGCCCGACGCGCGCGCCGCCGCGACGACGCGCTCGGCGCCCGCCATATTGTCGGCGAGCGGTTTCTCGCAAAAAACATGCGCGCCCGCCGCGAAAGCCTGCACCGCCAGATCGGCATGGGTCTCGGTGTAAGTGCAGATGGCGACCGCGTCGGGCTTCAACTCAGCGAGCGCCTTGGCAAAATCGTCGAAACGCGGCGTGTCCGGAAATTCGGCGGCAAGATCGTCGCGCGAGGCGGAATGGCGGGTGCAAAGGCCGGCGAGCGTGAAGCCTTCAATCGAATGATAGGCGCGCGCGTGACTGAGGCCCATCGTGCCGAGGCCGACGACAAGCACGCGAATGTCCGATTTGGTTTTGTCGTTCACAGCCCAGTCCCTGTTGGAAAATTCCGCACGCGGCAGAGTTGCGACGCCGGCCCAACACTGTCAACCACCTATCGCAGAGCGGGACGAACGGACGGGCGCGGCGATCGAAAGCCTCGCGCGCCAAAGCACGGGGCAGGGGCCCCGCTACACGATCCCCGCCGAGGTTCCCGCGACCGCCGGCCGCTCCTTGGCCTTGCGCGCGCGATAGCCCGACGCGCGATAGGCCTCGATCGGCGCAATGGCGCCGCCCGCGCGCCGGCGCGCCATGGCGAGCAGCGGCGAGACGTCGATCGTAAAGGCTCGTTTGAGTTCGAGATGAGCGCCCAGCGCGTCATTGGCCTGTTGCGCGTGAGCGAGCGCTTCGCGGTCGACGATCAGCGCCTGCGCATAGGCGCGCTGCAATTCGATCGCCGATTGCATGAGGCTCTCGATTGGATCGGTGACGTTATGCGACTGATCGATCATATAGGCGGGCGCGAAGCCGTCCGCCCTGCGACTTTCAGCGTCGATCAATTCGTTGAAGACAAGGAACAGACGGAACGGCTCGACCGATCCCGCGTCGAGATCGTCGTCGCCATATTTCGAATCGTTGAAATGGAAACCGCCGAGCTTTTTGAAGCGCACAAGACGCGCGACGATCTGCTCGATATTGACGTTGGGCGCGTGATGGCCAAGGTCGATCAGGCATTGCGCCTGAGGTCCAAGCTCCTGGGCCGCCGCAAAGCTCGTTCCCCAATCGGAAATGACGGTCGAATAGAAGGCCGGCTCGTAGAGTTTGTGCTCCAGGAACACCCGCCAGTCTCCGGGCAGCGCCGCATAGATTTCACGCATGGCGTCGAGATAGCGATCGAGCGCTTGCGTCAGATTCGATTGGCCCGCGAAATTGGAGCCGTCGCCGACCCAAACCGTCAGCGCTTTCGCGCCGAGTTGGCGACCGATCTCGATGCAATCGATGTTGTGGGCGATGGCTTGGGCGCGCACGCCAGCCTCGATATGCGAAAGCGAGCCGAATTTGTAAGACAGCTTTTGCCCCGACTGATCCTGAAACGTGTTGGAATTGACGGCGTCGAAGGCAAGGCCGCGCGCTTTGGCCGCCTCCCGCAGCGCGGCGTAGTCGCTGGTCGCGTCCCACGGGAAATGCGGCGAGATCGTCGGCGTCGCGCGAACGAGCCTCTGGATGGTTGCGCAATCGTCGAGTTTGTCGAACAAATGGCGCGGCTCGCCTGCGCCTGGAAAACGCGCAAAGCGCGTGCCGCCCGTGCCGACGCCCCAAGTCGGGATCGCGACGCCGAACGCCATGATCTTTTTGACAAGCGCCTCACTGTCGACGCCGCGCCGGCTCAGCAACCGGGCGAGAGCCGCGTAATCCTGTTCGAGAGGGGCGAGGCGAACGGCGTTGTCGGCGCCCAGAAAATCGTCGCTGATGGCGAAGTCGGTCATGTCGGTCTCCGGACGCCGCGCCTAGCGCGTGAAGGCCTGCGCGTTGCCGGCGTCGACATTGAGAATATTGCCGGTCGATTTGGCGGAAAGATCGCTGGCGAAGAAATAGATGCCCTCGGCGATATCTTCGGGCAGGACGGAAAGTTTCAGCATCGATCGCTGGCGATAGACCTCTTCGAGTTCGTCTTCCGACACTTTGTTGGAAGCGGCGCGCTGCTGGCGCCATTCGCCCGCCCAGATTTTCGAGCCGCGCAGCACCGCGTCCGGATTGACGGTATTGACCCGGATGCCGTGCGCCGCGCCCTCCAGCGCGAGGCAGCGCGCCAAGTGAATTTCCGAGGCTTTGGCCGCGCAATAGGCCGAGGCGCCGGGGGAGGCCGCCAGCCCATTCTTGGAGGCGACGAACACGATGGCGCCGCCGCATTTCTGGCGCTGCATCAAGCGGAACGCTTCGCGCGAGACGAGAAAATAGCCCGTCGCGAGCACGTCCATGTTTTTCTGCCAAAGCGCAAGGCTGGTGTCCTCCACGGGCGAGGCCGAAGCGATGCCGGCGTTGGAGATGACGATGTCGATGCCGCCGAACGCCAGCACGGATTCATGGAAGCTCGCGATGACGCCGGCCTCGTCTGTGACGTCGAGCTTGAGGCCGATCGCGCTGTCCTTGCCGAACTTCTTGACGACCGCCGCGAGCCGCTCGTCGAGCGCCGGCTGATCGATGTCGGCAAGGATGACGCAGGCGCCTTCGCCGAGCAATCGCAAAGCGGTCGCCCCGCCGATGCCGCCGGCGCCCCCGGTGACATAGGCGATGCGGCCGGCCAAAGATTTCGGCTTCTGCATGCGCTGCAGCTTGGCCTCTTCGAGAAGCCAATATTCGATGTCGAACGCCTCCTGCTCCGGCAGGCCGACATAGGCGCTGACGCCCGAGGCGCCGCGCATCACATTGATCGCATTGACGTAGAATTCGGCGGCGATGCGCGCGGTCGCCTTGTCCTTGGCGAAGGAGAGCATGCCGATGCCCGGCACGAGATAAATGACCGCATTGGGATCGCGCATCGCAGGCGAATTAGGGCGTTTGCAGCGCTGGTAATAGGCCGAATAATCCTGTCGATAAGCTTCAAGCCGCTCGCCGAGCGAGGCGGCGATCGCCTCGATATTGTCGCTTTGGGGATCGTAGGGCAGCACGAGCGGACGAATCTTGGTGCGCAGGAAATGATCCGGGCAGGAGGTGCCGAGAGGCGCGAGCTTTTCGAGAGCGCTAGAATTAACAAATTCCAACACTTCGGGCGCATCGGTGAAATGCCCGACCTTACGCTCGCCCTGCGAAATCGCGCCGCGGATCAGCGGCATCAGCCGCGCCGCGACTTCACGTCGCTTACCTGCCGCCGCCGGCTCGATCCGCGCGCCGCCGAACGGCGGCTGCTTCTCGTTGGCGGCAAGCCAGTCGGCCGCCTGCTGGATGATGCGCAATGTCGTCTCGTAAGCCGATTTCGACGTCTCGCCCCAGGTGAAATGGCCATGGCCGCCCAGAATCACGCCGGCATATTCGGGGTGTTTCGCGGCCATTTCGCCAAGCTTCAGGCCGAGGTCGAAGCCGGGCCGCTGCCAAGGCAAGAAGCCTATCGCGCCGCCGAATATTTCGCGCGTCAATTCCTCGGCATTGGCGGAGGCGGCGACCGCGATCACCGCATCGGCATGGACATGATCGACGTGGGCGTGCGGCACGAAGCCGTGCAGCGCCGTGTCGATCGAAGTCGCGCGCGGGTTGAGATCGAAGGTGCAATGGCTGAACAGGGAGACCATTTCGTCTTCGTGCGCCAGCCCGCGATAGATTCCTTTGAGGCTCTCCAATTTGTCGAGATAAAGTGTGGCGAAGCCGTCGAGCTTCATCGAGCCGATATCGCCGCCCGAGCCTTTGACCCACAGAACCTTCACCGGTTTTGCGGTCAGCGGGTCGGTCATCTCGACCTTGGCTGACGTATTGCCGCCGCCAAAATTGGTGATCCTGAGATCGCTGCCGAGCAGATTGGACCGGTAGAGCAAAAGACCAGGCTCATCCAGACTCGCCGCATGAGCGTCGTCCCAAAGATTGGGAAGCGGTCTTGCCGCAGCCTTGGTCATCGACGTCGCCTCCGTGGCCTGCATGGCCTTGCGCTTTGGCCGGACCATAAAGTCGCAACCGATCACGGTCAATCGCGATTTGAGCGCTATTGCGACGCAACATGATTGATGCGGTGCGAGATTGAAAGATTGTGAACGAATCGCATTGACGTTCGAAAAGTTCGTGACTAGTTGTGACCGTTCGGGAGGAGCCCAAGCCGTGCATGAACGCGAGCGCTGGCAGGTCATCAAGGCGATGCTGAGGGAGCACACGCTCGTGCGCATCGCCGACGTCTGCCGCGCCACCGGCGCCTCGGAAGCCTCGGTGCGGCGCGACTTCGCAAGGCTCGCCGAATTGGGTTCGGCGACGCGGGTGCATGGCGGGCTCGAAGCCATTCCCGGGTCGCAAATCGCCTCGCCCGACGCGCCCGCCTTGGCGACACGCTCCTTCGAAATCAGCAAGACGCTCAACGTCGCCGCCAAGCGCGCGATCGCCAAGGCCGCCGTCGCGCTGTGCAGCGACGGCGAGGCGATCATCATCAACGGCGGCACCACGACGTTCGAAATGGGCGAGTTCCTGCGCGAGCGCCGCCTGAAGGTTCTCACCAATTCCTATACCTTGGCCGAAACGTTGATCCACGATTCCAAATGCCGCGTCGCGCTGCCGGGCGGGGAAGTCTATCGCGAGCAGAAGCTCATCGTCTCGCCGTTCGAGGAAGACGCGATCCAGCACTATTCGGCCGCGCGCATGTTCATGAGCGCCATTTCGATCGGCCCGCTCGGCGTCATCGAGGGCGATCCGCTTATCGCGCGCGCCGAGACCAAACTGTTGAAGCGCGCCGACAAGTTGGTGGTGCTGGCGGATAGTTCGAAATTCGTCTCGCGCGGCAGCCTCGTCGTGTGCCCGCTGTCGCGCATCGACATTCTTATCACCGACAATGCCGCGCCCGCCGCCGCGCTCGATATGCTGCGCGAAGCCGGCGTGCAGGTGCAATTGATTGATGTTGGAGCCTCCGGGCTTTCGCATTCAAAGGCCGTTGCCTGAAAAATCGGGCGACGCCGCGTGAAGGACATGCCGCAAAAAGCGGGATGAGGAACGAAAACGGGAGGAAACTATGCTCAACAGACGGTCTGTATTGCAACTCATGAGCGGCGCCTCGGTGCTTGCCGCGGGCGTCGGCGCGACGCCGGTATTTGCCGCCGACAAGCTGCGCATCGCCATGGTCGTCAAGGCGCTCGGCATCGGCTTCTTCGACGCCTGCCGCGACGGCGGGCTCGAGGCGGCCAAGGAACTCGGCAATGTCGAACTGATCTATACCGGCCCGACCAAGACGACGGCCGAAGAACAGATCGCCGTCATCGATTCGCTGATCGCGCAGAAGGTCGATGCGATAGCGATCTCCGCCAACGACACCAACGCGCTCGTGCCGGTCTGCAAGAAGGCGATGAGCCGCGGCATCAAGGTGATCTCGTTCGATTCGGGCGTCGCGCCCGAAGGACGCATCCTGCAGCTCGATCCCTCGAACCCCGAGTTGATCGGCTCCAAATGCGTCCAGATGATCGCCAAGACCATCAATAGCGACGGCGAAGTCGCCATCCTCTCGGCAACCGCCCAGGCCACCAACCAGAACACCTGGATCGAGTGGATGAAGAAGGAATGGGCCAAGCCCGATTACGCCAAGATGAAGCTGGTGACGACCGTCTATGGCGACGACGTCGCCGATAAGAGCTATCGCGAGACGCAGGGCCTCATTAAGGCCTATCCCAACCTGAAGGGCATTATCGCGCCGACTTCCGTGGGCATCGTCGCTGCGGCCAAAGCGGTCGTCGACGCCAATCTGGTCGGCAAGCTTTATGTGACGGGTCTCGGGCTGCCTTCGGAAATGAAGGGCGCCGTGCTGGCTGGGGCCACCGACACATTCGCGATCTGGAACCCGATCGATCTTGGCTATAGCGCGACGATGATCGCCGCCCTCATCGCTTCGGGCAAGGCGACGGGCGCCGCCGGCACGTCGATCCACGCCGGCCGCATGGGCGATATCAAGATCGGCACGGATGGCTCGGCGGCGATGGCCGACCCCTTCACCTTCGACAAGTCGAATATCGAGAAGTTTGCCAAGATTTTCTGAGGCAAAACCGCCCCTTCTCCCGCTTGGCGGGAGAAGGGGGCCTTCGCGTGAGCGAAGGTCGGACGAGAGCCTGTCGGCTTGGCGACCGATCGAGGAATTTTCGTTCTGCTGTAGTCGCGGCGGGGCCGCGCGGGGAGCAGCCTCGAGGCCCTCAGCCGGCGCTTCGCGCCCCCTTCTCCCGCGCGGCGGGAGAAGGGGGCGCGCACGCGCATTTCCAGCTTTCCTTGAGACCCTGGCGAAATGGCAGTTGACGCATCCCCACAAAGTCCCGCACCGCCAGACCGCGCCGCGCCAATCCTTTCGCTCAAAGGCGTCTCGAAGCGCTTTCCTGGCGTGCGCGCGTTGCATGACGTCGGCCTCGACTTAAGGGCCGGCGAAGTGACGGCGCTGATCGGCGAGAATGGTGCGGGCAAGTCGACGCTGGTCAAGATATTGACCGGGATCTATCAGGCGGACGAAGGCGAGATCACCGTCTCCGGCGCACCTTTTATCTGCACAGGCCCGCGCGACGCCTGGGCGGCCGGCATTGCGGCGATCCATCAGGAAACGGTGATGTTCGACGAATTGAGCGTCGCCGAAAACATTTTCATGGGCCATGTGCCGCTGGCCCTTGGCGGCCGCATCGACTGGGCCGCCATGCGGCAAAGGACCGGCGAATTGCTGAAGCGCTTGGAAGCCGATTTTGAAGCCAACACTTTGCTCAAGCGCCTCAGCGTCGCGCAAAAGCATCTTGTCGAGATCGCCCGGGCGTTGTCGCACGACGCGCGCATCATCATCATGGACGAGCCGACTTCGGCGCTTTCGGCGCGCGAGATCGGCGATCTCTTCGCCATAGTCGGGCAGTTGAAGCGGGACAATTGCGCGATCCTATTCATTTCGCATAAATTCGACGAGATATTCGAGGTCGCCGATCGCTGGACCTGTCTGCGAGACGGCGAGGAAGTCGGTCATGGCGCTATCGTCGACGTCAGCGAGGCCGACCTCGTGCGCCTGATGGTCGGTCGTTCGATCGAACAGGTCTATCCCAAACGCGAGGTCGCGCTGGGCGCCATGGTGCTTGAAGTCGACGACATCGCCAACGCCAGCGAGTTCGACGGCGTTTCGTTTCAGTTACGCGCTGGCCAGATCATCGGGCTCTACGGCTTGGTCGGCGCGGGGCGTTCGGAGGCGATGCAGGGCCTGTTCGGATTGAGCGCGCTGACGCGCGGCTCAATCAAGATCGACGGGCGCAAAATCAAGATCGGCTCGCCCGCCGACGCGATCCGTGTCGGCATTGCCTATGTGCCCGAAGATCGCCAGATTCAAGGTGTCGTGCTGCCCTTCGGCATTCGCGCCAACATCACCCTGGCTTCGCTCAAGGCGCATGCGCGCGACGGCTTCATGAGCCTTGCCAGTGAATTGCAAACCACCAAGAAATTTGGCGGGCGCCTCACGGTCAAGGCGGCCAATTGGGAGCAGAAGCTGCTCGAATTGTCGGGAGGCAATCAGCAGAAAGTGGTGATCGGCAAGTGGCTTGCCTCCGGCCCCCGTATTTTGATCCTCGATGAGCCGACCAAGGGCATCGATATTGGCTCCAAGGCCGCCGTGCACGAGATCATGGGGGAACTTGCCAGCGAGGGCATGGCGATCCTGCTCGTCTCTTCCGAATTGCCCGAGATCATGGGGCTCGCCGACGAAATCCTCGTCATGCATGAAGGGCGCGTCGTGCGGCGCTTTGAGCGGGGAGAGGCAAGCGCCGAGATGATCGTCAGCGCGGCGATCGCCAACGCGGGCGCGCTCTCGCCTGTCAGCGCCAGCGACAGCATCGAGGCGCCGCAATGAGCTTGGCCGCCCTGCTGCGCCATCGCGATGCAGCGCTCGCGCTCATTATTGCGGCGCTGATCGCGGCGATCGGCCTGCGCGCGCCCGTCTTCGTGACGCCGGAGAGTCTGACGGGCGTGCTCACCGATACCAGCTTTCTGTTCATGCTGACGCTGGCGCAAATGGCAGTCATTTTGACGCGCGGCATCGATCTTTCGGTCGCCGCCAATCTCGCTTTGACCGGCATGATCGCCGCGCTCGCCTCGCGCGCCTCGCCGGGCCTGCCGGTCGCCGGCATCATCGGCCTGTCGGTCGCGCTCGGCGCGGCGCTCGGCGCCGTCAACGGCGCCTTTGTCGCTTTTGTCGGCATTCCGCCGATTGTCGTCACGCTCGGCACCCTGTCCATCTACCGCGGCGCGATTTTCCTCATCGCGGGCGGCGCCTGGCTCACCTCCAAGGATATGAACGCAGCCTTCCTCGCGTTCCCCAAGTCGAGCTTGTTTGGCGCGCCGATTCTGATCGTGATCGCGGCGCTGGTCAGCCTGTTCTTTTGGGCGCTTCTGAACCATAGCCGCACCGGGCGTGGGCTCTATGCGGTGGGCGGCAATCCGGTCGCGGCGCGCTATTGCGGTATCGACCTTCGCGCCCAGCAATTTCTCGTCTACACGCTGGCGGGCGCAGTGTCGGGCCTGTGCGGCTATCTCTGGGTGTCGCGCTACGGCATCGCCTATACCGACATTGCACAAGGCTATGAACTAACGATCATCGCGGCCTGCGTGATCGGCGGCGTATCGATCGCCGGGGGCGTCGGCTCGGTTCCGGGCGCGCTATTAGGCGCCTTGTTCCTTGGCATTGTTGTCAATGCGCTGCCGGTGATCAATGTCTCGCCGTTCTGGCAGATGCTGATTTCGGGCGCGGTGATCCTCGGCGCCGTCGTCATCAACGCGCGTTCCGAGCGGCGCACCGGCAAGCTGATCCTGCGCCGCGCGAGAGCGGCGGGCAAAGGAGCGGGCGCTTGAGCTTGTCGGACGCCAAACCGGTCGCGCGCTATGCGGTCGCCGATCGGCCGCCGCGCCGGCTGTCGGATTTTCTACTGCGCTGGGAGACGATCCTCGTCGCCCTGCTGATCGGCGTCGTCATCGTCAATGCGTCGATCTCGCCGTTCTTCCTCGATTTCTACAATCTGTCCGACGCGACGTTCAACTTCTCGGAAAAGGCGATTCTCGCCCTCGCGATGACCTTGCTCATCATCGTGCGCGACATCGATCTGTCGATCGCCGCGATCATCGCGCTGGCCTCTCTGGCGATGGGCCTGGCCGCGCAAGCGGGCGCGCCGACCCTCGCGCTCATCGCGATCGGCCTTGGCGTTGGAATCCTGTGCGGCGCCTTCAACGGCGCGCTCGTCACCGGTTTTGGCCTGCCCTCGATCGTCGTGACGATCGGCACGATGTCGTTGTTCCGTGGCATCGCGCAGGTCACGCTCGGCGACCAGGCGATCACTAGATATCCCGCCTCTTTCGAGGCGATCGGCCAGGGCTATGTCTCCGACAAGGCGCCGATCCCGATTTCCTTCGTGCTGTTCCTTAGCTTGGCGGTCGTGTTTGGAATCGTGCTGCATCGGACTGTCATCGGCCGTAAATTGTTTGCGATCGGCGCCAATCCCGTCGCGGCCTTGTTTTCCGGCATCGCGGTCAATCGCATCCGCTTCTGGCTGTTCGTCCTGATAGGCCTGATGGCGGGCCTGGCGGCGGTGCTGCTTACGGGGCGCATCGGCTCGACGCGGCCCAATATCGCGCTTGGCTTCGAACTTGAGGTCGTGACCATGGTGGTGCTGGGCGGCGTGTCGATCGCCGGCGGCGCCGGAACCATCCTTGGCGTCGTGCTCGCGGTGTTCGTGCTGGGCCTCACGACGTTCGGTCTGTCGCTCGTCAATGTGCCCGGAATTGTCATCAGCATTCTCAACGGCGCGCTGCTGATCGTCTCGATCAGCGCGCCTGTCCTCGCGTCGCGATTTTTGCGGCGGAGCGCCTGAGATGCCACGCCATGCCTTCAAGATGTTCCTGAACGAAGGCTGCGAGGCGGAATATCGCGAGCGCCATGACGCGATTTGGCCCGAGCTTGCAGACCTGCTCAAAGAAGCCGGCGTTTCTAATTACTCGATCCATCTGGATGCGCAGACGTCGGTCCTGTTCGCCTATCTCGAACGGCGCGACGATCATGCGATGGACGCTCTGGCAAGCCATCCCGTTATGCGCCGCTGGTGGGATCATATGAAGGGCATCATGCGCGCCAATCCGAACGGCTCGCCCGTCGCAATTCCGCTCGTCGAGATGTTTCATCTGCCATAGGGAATGCTCGAGTCGCCTGGAGAATTGGACATGAACGGGGTGGTGGCGGTTCTCGACATCGGCAAGACCAATGTGAAGCTTGCGACCTTCGCAGGCGACGGCGCGGTGCTTTGGGAGCGCTCGAAGCCCAATCTCGTCGCGCCGGGTCCCCCTTACCCCCACGCTGACGTCGAGGCGATTTGGGCCTTCCTCATCGGCGCGCTAGGCGAGGCCAACCGGGCCCGTGAGATCGGCGCGATCGTCGCGACGACCCATGCCTGCACGGGTGCCTTGGTCGACGAAGCTGGCCTCCTGCTGCCGGTGATGGATTATGAGTTTGCCGGCATCGAGGAAATCGAGCCCCTTTACGCGCCGCTGCGTCCACCCTTCTCGGAATCTTTCTCGCCCAGTCTGCCGGCGGGCCTCAACCTGGGGCGGCAGATTGCGTGGCAGAAGCAGCGATTTCCCGATGCTTTCGCGAAAGCCAAATATTACCTCACTTATCCGCAATATTGGGCTTGGCGATTGAGCGGCGTCGCGGCCTGCGAAGTGACTTTCCTTGGCGCTCATTCCGATCTATGGGCGCCCCTTGCTGGGCATGCCACAAGCCTTGTAGCCGCGCTGGGCCTGCAGCCTTTGTTGCCCCCGCTGCGGCCTGCCTATCATCGCCTTGGGCCGCTGAGGCCCGACATAGCGGTCGAGGCGGGCCTTCGTGGCGCGACGAGCGTGCTTTGCGGCATTCATGATTCCAACGCCTCGCTGCTGCCGCATCTGGCCTCGCGCCAGGCGCCCTTTACGATCGTCTCGACCGGCACCTGGGTGATCCTAATGGCGGTCGGTCTCGGGCTTGGCGGGCTCGATCCGGCCGACGACACATTGGCCAATGTCGATGTCGACGCGCGCCCGGTCGCCTGCGCGCGCTTCATGGGGGGGCGCGAATATTCCAGGATCGTCGCGGGGGCGGCCGCTAATCCCGATATAGCTGCGGTCGGGCGCGTTATCGCCTCAAATGCATTTGCTTTACCCTGCTTTGCGGGGCAGGGCGGACCTTTCGCGGCGCGCCAGGGCGAGATTCGCGGGTGCGTGGCGCCAGCCGATCTGCCGGCGCTTGCGACACTTTATCTGGCCCTCATGAGCGACGAGATGCTGACGCGCCTTGGCGCTGAGACCGGGGATCTCATCGTCGAGGGGAGTCTGGCGGCCAATCTGGCCTATTGCCAATTGCTCGCTGCCTTGCGGTCATCCCAGCAGGTCTTTGTCGCCTCCGACGCGGCGGGGACCGCGCGCGGCGCCGCGCTGCTCGCGCAATGGCCGCCCCGCGATTTTCGACCGCCGTCGCTGGCGCCGGTTCGCCCCTCGGCGATCGACGGCCTGCGCGATTACCGCGCCGCCTGGACGAAGGCCGTGCTCGAGGCGTGATATGGCCGCGCCTTTTGCAATTCCAGCGAAAGGGGTAGTCTTCCGCCGCCTTACAGCTCATTGAGTCGGGCAATGTCAGAGCATCGCGAGCGACCGATGCTCCTTGGGGGGAACGGGTTGTGACAACGGACGATGGGAAGCGATGGGCTTTGGCTCCCTAGGAGCGCTCCAATGTAGCGCGAGGGCTTCGGTCGTGTCCGCGATCAAGCACTCGATCATGAATTTGGTTTCGCGGGCAGACAATTCCTCATCCTGCGTAGCCATGCTATCCCAATCGGCGGCAAAACGGAGCCATTCAAGGGGAGTAGCGGACGTTTCCGCTGTCTTACGGCACGCTTCGGCGGCTTTGCGATATCGTTCTGATTTGCTGAGCATCCTGTCCTGCTTTCGGTAACCTTAATCTCGCGCACTACAAGCGAGCGGATACTAGCGTCGGAATCTACTCATTATTGGGGGGTGCAATCCCACATGATGTTCCCGGACAGACTCTTAGACGCTGGAAACCGCTCGCGCGCATTGAACGGGAAACGATATCCGGAGTAGCTGATTTTCTTCATCACCTTGGCTACCGAGCCGCCAAAGAGATCGCAAGGGCCACGCGACATGACAATGCCACCGTCGAACATCCGCCGTGACAGCAATCCTCTACGGCTTCAGCCACGCAGGCGGCGCAAGCCCGAAGTGCCGCTCAAGCATCGCGTCGGCGGTCGCGAGCGGACCTTCGACCCAACCTTGATCGTGCGAATACGCTTCTCCGCATATGTAAACTGGAACCGGCGGTTTCGGCTGCAGAATGTCCCGGAACACGTCATTGCTCTTCACGTTCACGCGCCAGAAATTGGCGCCGCCGCCGAAAGGATCTTCTCCCCAGTCGCGATACGCGGCTGCATAGGGATCGGGGATGTCCGGTCGGTCGTGAACCCCATGCATCAGCAGCAACTGCCGATGCGCCTCTTCGACCATGAGTCGCGGGGCCTTATGCTCGTTCCACGGCGGGAGAGGAACGTCGCCGCCTGATCCGACAGCGTCGGGTTCGAACGCCTCGTTGGAATGACGCTCCCGCAGCCCGGCCCAGAAATTGAGATCGGTGCCATCGTCGTAGATGAGCGCGACCGCGTTTTGAGATTGCTCATCCTTGGCCCAGTAATAGCATTGACGCACCGGCAGATCGGTCACCGATTGTCCGCGCGTGATGATGGCCGGCGTCGTCGTTCCATTGGCCGCCTTCACTGGAACCGGGTCCAACGTCTCCCACCAGGCGAACGAATAGCAAAGCGCGAGCTTGAACAGAGGGATCGGTTTGACGGAGCGGATGAGTTCGTGCACGCGCCTATTTTCAGGTCCGAGCACGGCGCCGGCCTGATCCAGAAGCTCGAGCGAGCGTCTGGGCATGGCGAGGATGAGCTTCCGCGCGCGCACGGTCTGCGGCACGCCGTCGCCGCCCACGAAATGAAGCTTGACGCCAATCGAACCGTCGGGCAGCGCGATCTGGTCGAAACTCTTGAGTCGCTGCTGCAAATGAATAGGACCGCCAGCCTGTTTGAACCGCTCGGCTATTGTCAGCGGGAGCGCCTCGAACCCCTCGTGCAAGTGAAAAAAGCTCACCTGTTGCCCGAAATCGGCCAGATTCCACGGAAGCCCGTCGGCGGCGCTCCAGGTGTGCATGATGCTGTCATAGCCGCTGGTATCCTCCGCGAACCTGAAGGCTTCCTCGCTGATGCTGCGCTGGATGACGAATTGCATCGGCAGACCGGAAAGAGGCTTGCCCAGATACACGCCCGTGGCGGACACCTTATCCCAGTCAACTTCGCTCAGCGACGCCTCCTTGCCGAATACGGTGCGCAGGATCCGCCGCGCCGCTAGGGCCATGAAGCCGTCGCTGAGCGTCCCGGCGCCACGCTCGTCGATAGCAAGGTTGTACGGAATTGCGCTCGCGTCGACGAGATCCTGCCGCCGCAGCATCTTGCCGCGCACATAGGCGACGTTCTGCGGCTCAGCCACCGGAAAGTCGTCGCGCGCGAGGTCGAAATGGTCCACCAGCGCGGCGACGCGCTTGTGGCTCGAGGTGAATCGCATGCCGCCGAGTTCGACCCGCGTTCCGGGAACACCGGGAGGAACGACCGACAGGAGCCGGCCGCCGACACGCGAGCCGCCCTCGAAGACGACTACCTTAGGCGGCGCGCCGTCGTCTCCTTTCGATTCCGTCAGCAGACGCCAGGCGCTGTAAAGGCCGGAGACGCCGCCGCCGGCGACGGCGACGTCGATTATCTGATCGGTCCTATCGGTTGCCGCCATCTTCCCCTCCCCAACTTCTCGAAACGATGGCCAATCATGTCAGCTGCGGCCACCCGTAGGGCGGCGCAGGCTTGGTATCGATGTGGGCGACAATCACCTGCGGCTTGCCGGATAGCGACCGCTTGAGCGCGTCGCGGAGCGCCACGCGAAAGGCCTCGGCGCCCTGGTCGGGCGCGATCGCGACGGCGTCGGCGCCGAGACCCTCCGCGAACTTTACGAGGTCAGGCGCACCGAGCTTGTAATAACCAAGCCAGGATTCCGACTTGAACAACGTCTCCATGCCCTGGCTGACCATGCCAAGATCGTTGTCGTTAAGCACGAGCCAGATCGCTCCAGCGCCGTTCTGGGCGGCTGTCGAAATTTCGGCGCCGTGCATCATGAAGGCGCCGTCGCCGCAAACGGCGATGCACGGTTCATCCGGCAGCGCCAGCTTCGCGCCGATCACTGCGCCGACCGCAAAGCCCATCGGTCCCATAGCCAGCGCGCTGTGAAAGGTCACCGGCGGATCGACGACAAGGTAATTGAGCGACCACCCGACGCAATTGCCGCAATCGATGAAAATGCGCCCTTTTTTGACCTCGTCGTTCAAGACCCGCATCAGCGCCGCAGGATTGACCGGGTGCGCCTCGGAGGCGAGCCAGTCCGGTCGATCGCAGGGGGAGAATTCCGCCTTGATCCCCGCAATGAACAACCGGCGCCTTTCTATCCAGTCGCCGGGCTCGGGCGCGGCGTGCTCGCCCAGCCGGCAGAGCTCGTCGATCGTCGCGCCCACCTCGGCCACGATCCCCCTCGTGACCGGGAAATTGCGGCCGATGACGCTCTGGTTGAGGTCCACCTGTATGAACGATTGCCTGGGGATCAGCAATTTCGAATAAGCGTCCTTATTGACTACCGTGGTCGCGAGCTCGCCAAGGTCGGAGCCGAGGACGAGCAGCGCGTCGTAGGGCTCCATTTCGAATCCCAGATTCAGTTTGGCCAGAAGCGATCTGAACTCGTCGTCGCGCTGGCCCATGTAGATACTGGCCCAGGGACAGCCGCAGAGGCCGTAGGTGCGAAGCGACAATTCGTGGCTCTCGGGAAAAATCCCCTTGGCGTCCGGCGTCGTCATCACCGGAAATGCGAACTTCTCCACGAAAGCCGTAAACGCGCGCAGACGCCTGGGAACGCGCAACGCCTGCCGGCTCCCGTTGCCGAGGAAGATAAGCTGACGTTTCGCCTGCCTTAGATCGTCGAACGCTCCTCGCACCTTGACGAGATCGGTCCCGCTCGGCGACGCCCTGTATGTCTCGATCGACGCTGGAACCGGAGTTCCAGACGGGCCAGCGGGCGCCATTGCGGCGGCGACATTGTTCGGCAGGCTGATATGCGTCGCACGGTTCGGGAGCGACCGGGCCTCCCGCAGGGCCTGCTGGAATAGTGTCGTGAAATTGTCCGGCGAGGAGACCACGGCGCTGTATTGCACCGCGTTCTGATACACAGCGGCGATGTCCAGCCGGGCGTCGATGCCTTCCTGCAGATAGCCTTGGCCGAAATACTTCTGCGGGACCTCGCCGGTGATTACCAAAAGCGGCGCGCACGAGGTGTGCGCATTGACCGCGCCTGTCAGCGCGTTAGCGGCAGCCGGACCAGAAGTGGTCAACACGACGCCAAGACCGTCCGTCACGGCGGAATAACCGTGGGCGATGTAGCAAGCGCCGGTCTCTTGCCGGCAGATGACGAACTGGAAATCATTCTGGCGCTTCTTTAATTCGTTCATCACAAAAATGGCGGCGCCGCCTGGAATCCCGAATATTTTACTCACGCCTTCGAGCTTCAAATATTCGAGCAGCAGTTCTGAAACCGACAGCTGCTTCTGAAAATTCACGAAACAGTCGCTTGCGGTCAAAATCGGGTTGGGGGCGGTGCGATCCATCACTCACTCCTCGATTTGCAACCGTACTGAATTTCAACGCCGCACGGCGGGAATGCGCGCGACGGCCATCGCGCGAGCAACGCGCCGAAATTCTCAAATCGACACTTCGAGACCCGACACGACGGGAAGAGTGAACTTCAGGTGGACATGAAGAACATATTGCGCCTCAAATTACTAGGGTAGACGAGCGACGTCCCGCGCTTGCGGCTGATGACGAAGTATATATTGTAGAGGGCCTATCGTGTCATGACGACGGAGGGGCGCGTTTGTGTAAGTGGGACGCAGCCCGATTGTGGACCTGAACCCATGACGGCAACCGAGAGATCACGCGACGTCGGCGAATGGCTCCATCAGATCGGGCTCCCTCAGTACGAGCCGCTGCTCAAGACGAACGCAATCGACTTCGGACTTCTTCTTGAACTTACAAACGAGGATCTCAAGGAAATCGATATTCCGCTTGGCGATCGCAAGAGGATCCTGAAAGCGATTGCCGGCCTCAAGGGCGCAGAAATTGCAGACCTGCCGCCTCGGCCCGGCGACGACAGTCGTGTCACGGTTGACCCCGGCAGAGTCGAACGCCGTCAGATAACCGTCATGTTCTGCGATTTGGTGAACTCGACGCAGTTGGCCAACGAGCTCGATCCGGAAGATCTCGCCGACGTGCTGCGTGCCTATCGGAACTGTATTTCGGACGCCATCGCCCGCTGGCGCGGTCACATCGCCAAATTTTACGGCGATGGCGTGCTTATCTATTTCGGCTGGCCCCAGGCGCGCGAGAATGATGCTGAGCGCGCGGTGCACGCCGGCCTCGATCTTGCGGCCGGCGTTGGTCGGCTGAGTATTGGCGATAAACAACCGCTCGCCTGCCGGGTAGGCATCGCCACCGGAGTGGTGATGATCGGCGAATTGATCGGCGAAGGCTTCGCTCAGGAAGAGACCGTCGTCGGGTCGATCCCCAACCTTGCAGCCAGGCTGCAGGCACTGGCCGAGCCGGGCGCCGTTGTGACCGCGGCAAGCACCTATCGTCTCGTCGGCGCTCAATTCGAATGCACTTCGCTCGGTCGGCATCTCCTTAAAGGTCTCCCTGAAGAGATCGAGGTCTGGCAGCCTCAACGTTCGGTTGAGGCGACCCGCTTCCAGACGAGACTGTCGCAGCGTCTGACGCCATTCGTCGGCCGCGCACAGGAGTCGAATGTATTGCGGGAGCTTTGGGAGCAAGCGGCGCAAGGAAACGGTCAGAGCGCTGTCCTCGTCGGCGAGGCGGGAATCGGCAAATCGCGCCTGGTTCAGGCGCTCCGCGAAGCTCTCGCGGACGCGCCTCACACCGAGCTGCACTGGCAATGCTCGCCGTTTCACGCGAACAGCGCCCTGCATCCAGTTATCCAATCCCTTATGAGGCTGGCCGAAATCGCATCGGACGATCCGCCCGAAATCCGACGGCAAAAAGCCGAGACGCTTCTGGCCAGGGCAGGAGGCGATCTCGAAGCGAGCGCGTCCGTGTTCAAGGCGCTGTTTGCGCATAAGGCGGACGAGTACCCGGCGCCGACCCTGGAAGTGAAATTCCAGCAAGTCATCGAACTGGCCGTCCAGTTCGCTCTCAACATGGCGAGCGAGCAGCCTTTGCTGCTGGCCGTGGAAGATGCGCATTGGGCCGATCCGAGCACCCTGGAGGCGATGAACCAGCTGCTCGCCACGCTCCGGACCCGGCGCATTCTCGTAATTATCACCACACGGCCCGATGCGAATATGGGCTGGGCGCGCGAGAACCGCGCCGTCCATCTCAATCTGGACCGCCTTGCGAATTCCTCAGTTCGCGCAATGATCGACCGCCTCGCGGGCGAGAAGCCGCTGCCGGCAGAAGTCGTGGAGGCAATCCTTTCAACGACGGACGGGATTCCGCTGTTCGTCGAAGAACTCACCAGGATGGTGCTGGAGTCCGGTCAGTTACGCGACATGGGCGATAGGTTCACCCTTCGCGGCTCCGTGCTTGACCTCTCGATTCCCGCGACGTTGCACGACTCGCTCGCCGCCCGGCTGGACAGGCTGGCGGCCGACAAGCCCCTCGCGCAGGTGGCGGCCACCATCGGCCGCGCGTTTTCGTCCGATCTGCTCGGACATCTTGTGGAAGCGCCCGAAGTTGAACTGCGCGACGCGCTCTTGCGCCTATGTGAGGCCGGCATTCTGGAGCAACGGGGCGACCGCGCCGGTCGCCGATACGTTTTCAGGCATGGGTTAATCCAGGAGGCGGCTTATCATTCGCAGCTCAAGGCGCGCCGGCGCGAACTTCACGCCCGCGTGGGGCAGGTCCTCGAAGAGCAGTTCCCGGAAGAGTCGAAGTCTGTTCCTCACACTTTGGCGCATCATTTCGCTGAAGCCGGCATGCCCGAAGCTGCGGCTCGATACGCGCTAGCGGCGAGCCGAAACGCCCTGCGGCTGGCGGCCACCAGCGAGGCGGTCGCCCATCTGAACAAGGGATTGGAGCTGATCGCGGCACTACCGAGTTCGCCATCGTGCGACCTTCTGAAATTGCGGCTGCATGCCTCGCTCGGCACCGCGCTTATGGTGTCCAAGAGCTGGGCGGCGCCGGAGGCCGAGGCCGCCTACAGCGCCGCGAACGCCTTGAGCCACGCGGCTACCGATCCGATCGAGGCGATGTGGATCCTGTGGGGCGTATTCGTATATCATCAGGTCCGCGGCAATATGGAACAAGCCGCTTCGGCATGCGATCGGGTGCGCGCTGCTGCAGAGGGACACCGGGATACGAACTCGCGACTGGTCGCAGATATGATTTCCGTCCAGGTGTCGTTCTATACCGGCCGTTTCGACGACGCGGTTCGCCATTGCTCTGCGGTGACTGCAGGGTTCAGCGCGGCGGAACATCGCTCGCTCATCAATCTCTACACCATCGATCTGGAACTCGTCTCGACGGTGCATCACGCGATCGCGTGCTGGATGCTGGGCCGTCCGAGCGAAGCTCTCGCGCTTACGATGCAGGCGGAGCGGTTGGCGCGTTCGATCGAGCATCCCTATTCGATCGCATGGACGCTGACATGGGGCTCGATGGCATACCTTTTGCGTGAAGATCTGGACGAACTGGCCGAGCGCCTCGAGGAGGGTATCGCCATCGCGGATCAACACGGATTTTCTTATATCGGGGCACTAGGGCGCATGATGCAAGGCTGGTGCAACGGGCGGAAAGGCGCCTTGGCGGACGGCATCGCGGAGATGCGGGGCGGACTGGAGACGTTCCAGGCGACTGGAGCGGCGATTGCCGTGCCCTACTTCCGGACCCTCCTCGCCGAACTGCTCGGGACCGCCGGCCATGCGGCGGAGGGGCTGGACCTGCTCGCCGAGGCGGAGGGACAAATTGGGCGGTTGGGCGAGTCCTGGCCGCTCGCGGAAGTCTATCGCGTCAGGGGCGACATACACGCGAATGGATATTCCGCCGGTTCGGACATTGCCGAGAGTTGTTACAATCAGTCCCTCGCCGTGGCGGTGCAGCAAGGCGCACAGGGATGGCAGTCGCGCGCGCGAACGAGCTTGGCCCGCCTCGCTGACCAAGCCGAGGGCGGCCTGAATCGCCCGCCCGGGTGGACGGACGAAACGACGACGGAATACAGCTCCAAAGGAGCCGGTCATGCATGACGCAATCATCGTTGGCGCGCGATGCGCCGGCGCTCCTGTCGCAATGCTGCTCGCACGCAGGGGCTACAAGCCACTCGTGATCGATCGTGACGAGTTTCCTAGCGACATGCCGACGTCCACGCATATGATCTGGCACACCGGCGTCGCCCGGCTGAAGAACTGGGGACTGCTCGAACGCCTAACGAGCACCGGTTGCCCAGCCATGGCCGACGTCAACCTCGATCTGGGAGAATTCGTGTTGAGCGGGCGGCCGCCCCCGGCCGGCGATGTCGCGTGCTGTTATAGCCCTCGCCGCTATGTGCTCGACAAGCTGCTAGTCGACGCCGCGGTCGAGGCAGGCGCAGAATTGCGCCGCGGCTCGGTGTCCGACCTGTTGTTCGAAGACAATCGCGTCGTCGGCGTGCGCTATTCCGACAGGGGAAAATCTCCAGGGGAAGCGCGAGCGAAAATCGTTATCGGCGCCGACGGCGCCAATTCGACGATCGCCAAGATGGTCGGCGCGGAATCCTACAACGAGCGCCCGCATCTCGCAGGCAACATCTACGCTTACTTCCGGAGTCTCGAGGTGAAGGGCATCGAGTTCTACCCAAGGCCCGGCCGGATGATCTACGCCTGGAGCACGAATGACGGCATGAGCGTCGTTGGCATGTGCTGCCGGTATGAAGATTATCACCGGCTGGCCGAGGATCCGGAAAACCGCATCTATGCGGAACTGCGCGCATTTGTCCCCGCGCTCGACGCGCGGCTTCGCGGCGCCCGCCGCGAAGGGCCGTGGCTCAAAGCCGCGACCCGCAACTTCTGTCGAAAGCCGAACGGGCCGGGATGGGCTCTCGTCGGCGACGCCGGTCTCACCATGGACGCGATCTCAGCCGCTGGAATCACGAACGCCTTCCGGGACGCCGACTATCTAGCGGAGGCCGCGCAAAAGACGCTATCGGGTGAAATGACATTCGACGCAGCATTGGCGCAATACGAACAGCAGCGCAACGAGACGTCATTGCCGATGTACGAGTTCACTTGCGAGATGGCGAAGCTCGATCCCCCGCCGGAGTCGGTCATAGCCCTGCTCGTGGCGCTGCGCGACAATCCGGAGGCCATGAGCGCTTATTTCGGCGTCTTTGCACAGACGGTTCGGGTGCAGGATTTCTTCGCTCCTGAGAACCTCTCGCGCATCATGGAATCGGCGGCGGCAAACTGAACGTTCAACTGGGAGCCCGCCGCCCGTAAAGCAAGGCTGTCGCGCGCATTTCCATTCCGATTCCGAGCAGGACAAGATAGTCTTTCGTTATCTGGGAATAGCACTTCGCGAGATTGACCGGAATCGACGCTGACACCATATCCGCGAGCTCGGTCAACGTCGTGATGTAGCAGGCGGGCTGTATCTTGCTGATCCAGTAATCCTGCACCGGCTTCGATGTCTGATGCGTGACGAGGGCGATGTCCTTTCCACTTAGGCCGTGCTTGTCCAGCAGGCGGCTGACGACCTGGGGCGGGACCGGGAGTCCGAAATTCCTGACGGCGTCGGCCCCGGTCTTATCGTCCAGCTTCATCAGCGCAGTCGTAAACAGTTGCGCGTCAGCGTATGTGGGCGGCACGGCGATCGGACGGGGCGCCATGCGCAGGGCGCCGTAGAGGCGGGTGTCGGTTTGGTTATCCCAATCGATCAAAGTGAAGCGGGAGCTGTCGGGAGCGCGTCCGACAACGGCGGCGCCGGCCGCATCGGACGCGGCGACGCAGACCGCCTCATGGTAATCCATGTGTCGCGTCCAATCGATGCCGGCGACGATCAGGGCGCGGCCGATCGTGTCGTTTTCGATCAGATCGTGCGCCAGTTTCAGGCCGTCTAGGAAGCCCGTGTACTCGCTGTTCAGCGCCATGGTGCGGCAGCTGTCGGGCAGCCCAAGTTCGGCATGCACGGCGGCAAGCGCGCTGGGGGCGCAATACTCGCCCGCGGACACGGTGCCCAATACCATGTCGATCTGGCCTGCTTGCAGTTCGGCTTCGTCCAGCGCCTGTTGCGCGGCCTGAACGCTGATGCTGACGACCGACTGTCCTGCGGCAAGCGCGCGCCGATACGTCAGTCCTTCGAACAGATCCCGGTTCGGCGGCGGATTCGCTCTGAGATACGCAAAGATAGGGTCGTCGTTCCCCCGGATCGTATCGCCCAGCGCGTAGCCGGTTCCGACGATAGCTATGCGCTCGTCCACAATCATGCTCGTGCCCCAAAAGGTTGCCGCGCGCACGGCGGAACGTCAGGACGCGAACCGCGCCGTCGATGCGCTTCGGCGGCCGAATATCATTGCCTTTCCCTGAGGCTAAGGCTGCACAAATACCATCGAACCAAGAGCGCGAAAAGCCTCCGTCTCGCGTAATTTCAAGTGGCCGCAACGGCCGCACGCCACGTGTTCATCGCCGCGGCGCGGAAGCTTCGGTGCGTTCGGGCTTCTTTGAGGACGATCGGCTTGGCGAACTTGCGGGGCCATGACATGGGCGACGCGTAGCATGGCCTGTGCCAGGAAGCCCGAGGACGGGCGCCGATCGTGGCGGCTATCCCTGGACCGGCGGGCTCGATGTTGGCGGTCCTGGCAAGCCCGCGCCGCGCGCATCGGCTCGCGCGCCCCAGTTCAATCTTCACGATGCGAAACAGCGCTTGGGCGAATGGTCGCCCCGGTCAATTAGTGAACGGCTTCCGGCGTGTCGGCAGGTTCATCTTCGTCCGACAGGTCTGCGGGGTTGGCTTCGCCGGGCGTGGCCATGACCTCAAGCCCCTCGCGCAAAGCGGCGGCGAAATCTTTGACGCTGGCGCCAAAGACGCTGGCTGCGCCAAATATGCGCACTAAGCCGCTCCGGCGCGATCTCACGAAGTAGAAGTCCGGCGCCTTCGCGAACCTTCTCCAGCGCCTGCCGCGCCCGCCTCTCGCGGCGCGTCTCTCGGGCAGCGCCTTGTTTCACATCGCCGCGCGCGGCAGCCAGCTTCGCCCTTTTCAAGTCCGCGTTGACTTCAGCGCATCGCGACTTGGCCTTCTCGTAGTCGATGCTTTCGCCGGCGGCCGCACGCTCGACAAGTTCCTTGATGACTTGGGCGGGCGCGGACTTGGCGGCGAGCGCATAGGCGGCGCTGAGAGACAAGTTATCCGCAACCGTTGCGGATATGGGAGCGTCTGAGGATGAGTATGATTCATACCGATCGCCAGAATATTCAATGGTCGTCGGATGTCTGCGTCGTCTTTAGGGAATGGGGTCAGGGCCTAATCAGGGAGGCAGGCAAGGCCTCTCGCCGGCCGGCGCAAGAGAAAACTTTGGATCTATTCAAGACTACAGTTGATTTTGACGCTGACGCTAGAGCGCGCAAACGCCCCGCAACCTGAAGGCGTTCGCGTAGCGCAATAGCAGCTTGAGATATCCGCACTGCTTACATGTGACCGCCGGAGCCATCGTTGCCTATTGAATTGTCGCGGCCCTCATCCGAGGAAGCGTATTCGCCGCCGCCCAGCAAATCATCGGCCGTGATGATCATTTTCGCGGCCGGACGGTCTGGGTCGAATTTCTCCCTTGCGAGGATCTCGAAAAAAGTCCTGGCGGCTTCGAAGCGCCCCATATAAACGCCCTCCACGGGCACACCGCCTTCGCCCCGAAGCGCTGCTCGAGTCACAAGAACGCGCACGCTCACGTTCCCGTTCATCATCGGGAAATGCACGCCCTGCTCATCTTCGTGGCCGGAACTATTGACGTGCGCGAGCGTCGACCCAACGCTTGAGCCATTTTCGGCCGCCTGGATTTTCCGGGCTTCGCGGATAGATTTCTTTTGGAGACCAATATCAGCCGTCATCGAGACCTGGTTCTGTTCCGGAACTCTGCTTTTTGCGCTGCCATGCCTGCCCGTGACTTTCTGCGGTGCCTCGTATTCCTCCATGTGGCATCCCGAAGGGACGGCTCCATCGACGGATTGCTTGGCCTTCGAAAGCGCCTTCCGGCCGCTGTCCGTGATATCGACGGACAGGTCGGAGCCATTGAAAGGCGTGATTTTGACATAACCTAGCGCCTCCAGTTCCGCGCAAAAGCTAGGCACGCGCCCGGAGCGGGACATCGGCTTTTCTGTAAGCTGACGAAGCAGGAGGATCTGTATTTTCGTTAGGGTGTCACTTCCCCTTCCTCAGCCTCGCGTGCGGCTCACGGTCGAGGAATTCTAGGCCGGCAGCTTCCAAGGCGCGCCTGAGTGCGCCAAGGGCGTCCGCAGATAGCGTTAACTCGCCTGCCTCAAATTCGGCGATCGCCCGACGTCCGACTTGCATTTGAACGGCCAACGCCAACTGCGACGATCCGATCAGTTCGCGGGCAGCTTTAAGTTGGGCGGCGGTGATGGTCATTTGGGCCCCCGCGATTGGAACCGTCACTCAACCACCGGGCCGGGAGCGAGTCGAATCGGGGAGTACAAGGCCATTGCGAGGAAGAGGAATCTCCGGCAGTGAGCCGGCTGGCGAGAAGTTTGCGGGACCGTTCAGACCGTAACCGGTTTGTCACAGGTTGACGCTGTCACGCAGATAGCTGAGCCAAGGAGTCCCGCAATGTCGATCGTTGTGGGTGTTCCGCCGTCCCATAATGAGAGCGCGCTTGATAGCGGCCATTTTGCTGTGCTGCGAATGGTCGCTTCACTAACACCCATTGTCCTGATCGGGATTGTCTCTTTGGCGACGTTTTATTTGGCAGCCCTGATTGTTTGGGGGATATCAATATTGCTGGGGATCCTGTAGCCCAGAGAAGCGACGTGTGTTCGGTCACTGTGATTGGCCGCAGCGAGGGTTCAACCTTTCGGCAAACCGCCTGCTAGGCAATCAGGCGGCGGCGGTTTTTTTTCGATGCAATGAGCCTCCCTAGTTTTCTTCATCAGCCGTCGTATCGAAAGCGACACCCATGACGCCATTGTCTTGCCATATCCGTCGGGCGCGGCGCACGCTGCTTTCGCCCACAAAGCTGCCGATTATGAGATCGAACTCAAGGGGGACCGCGGACAAGTCCTCGGCCTCTATCAGGGCGCCTAAGGGAGAGACGTTGCGGACCATGACGTCCAACGATTTATTGCGGCCATCGAAGATTATGCGCGCGGCAAAGTAGCATCGGCGCCGTTCCGCGGCACGCGGCTTAAGTTCGACCAAGTCGCGGCTCCTACAGGGAGAACCCGGATGGAATAGATTATTGACGCCCCGCCGGACGGACAATTGTTATTGTGTGGCGTAGTGAATGATCGCGAGGTCCACGCGAGCCGCCCGGAGGGGCTGATGCTTGGGACCAGCCCTATCTTTCCTGTTGGCTGCTCCGGCTAGCGAGCTACGCTCGGGTGGGGATATTCGACAAACGCGGAACCGGCATGTCAGACCCGGTCGCCGAAATGCCTGGCTCGATCTACAGCGCTGTTCGGGCGGTTCTCGCTCGTAACGCTTTGGGCGGCCGATCCCACCATCGTCGCCAACCTTCGTTCCAGATCGGCCGCCTGGTATCAAAAGCGCAACCCTCCTTCAGCGACGCGATCGCTGCTGTTCGACGGCTAGTGGAGCATGCCGAATTTATCAATGTCCCGGCTCGACCCGCATCGCGTGGAAATTCCGATCGACCTCTGGCAAAGACTCACTGAAACGCTCTGCCACGCCGCTTAAAATGCGCAAAGTCGAGCTTAGGGATTTGATAATAATTTGGCAGTATGTCTCCACCAAATTTTTGAAGGAGCGTTCATGCCAATAGACATACTCAGGGAAAGCTTGCGCAGCCTGAAGACCGGCGAACTTGCTGCATTCCATTACGATTTCTTTCCCGGGATATTCCCGTCCGGGGAACTCGACGCAGGTGCCCTGGAGACTTGCGGCAAGTTCGCGAGATCTCACACGTGTCGGGTTAATAATAGGCTCGATCGTCGTGAAATATGGTTTCTGAAAGACGCCT
>Ga0182024_10002041_pt1 | contig 50911 bp, 41 predicted proteins | sample P32metaG_FD_120480 | JGI IMG/M metagenome (GOLD analysis project Ga0182024, IMG submission 120480) | Permafrost microbial communities from Stordalen Mire, Sweden - P3-2 metaG (Illumina Assembly) | ecosystem: Environmental > Terrestrial > Soil > Wetlands > Permafrost | place: Sweden: Stordalen... | reverse complement strand
GGCCGGGTGCCCTCTCGCAACCAGCGTCTCAAGTGGTTCCATGTTTTCTGCGAGATACATTGAATTTTCCTCAGCCGGTAAACCGGCTGAGGGGGGTCACGATGTACCGGGGCCGCGCCGGTATTTGAATTATTTTCTGGAAGGTTGGCCTTTTTGAAAAAACGAGGCGCTTCAATCAAGCCCACCGGCGGGCCAAGGCTTGGCCGCGGCGGACTTGTCGCGCCGTAGCTTCGCGAAGGCGGAAGCTTTCATCCTGTATATCCGATCAAAATTCATAATTCTTATTTTGCAGGTCCATTCTGGCACAAAAGCCCAAAAACCCGCATCCCATGAACCGATCTATTTTTACAACACGAAACCCGCATAAACATTGGTCGCAACGCGTGTCGGGGGCTGTTTTGTCAAGTATGTTTTATGGGGAAGCGCCCGAAAAAACTGAAACCTGCCCGACGCCAACCTGGGTAGCGCAACAACTGGAAATTCAAAAGGGAACGATTACTGCGGCGGCGGCATCGTCCCGCTGGCGTTCGCCGATGTTCGGTCACGCATCCAGAGCCAATCCGTGAGATCATTCGCGTTGGCCACTTTAGCTCCCCAGCCTATCTTCTCAGCCGTGCTTCTCCATTGGTGAGATTCGGAATGGCCGTCGGCAAAAGCGAAACCGCACCCTCCGTTGTGGTAGGTTCCGGGCACATCATGCCAGGCCGCGCGTTCCATGCCAAAGGCGAAAGCCGCGTCATTGAGGTGTTTCACGTCCTCGTCCACCAGCGCCCAAAGCAGGGAAGGGCCGGGCGCGCGAATCGTGGAGTATTTTCCATAAGTGTACCACGGAGTATCACGAAGATGCGTGTCATGACTATTGAGCCAGGGGCCGTTCACCGGCAAATTCGGCGCGCCGAAGTGTTTGGACGGCGGGTGTTCGCGCCGTTCGGTTTCGTCGTATCCGGGACATATTGTGCCCACGGCTTGACTCATGGAAAACGTCCGCGCCGCCGGCACGGTCTTGCCGATCCAAGCCGGATCGGAACCTTGATACATGCCGACGCGCAGGTCTCCTGGACAATGAAACACGGTGACGTTGCTGCTAAGGTACGACGTCAACAGGCTGAGCGTCGGGTCTTTGAGCAGATCAGGATTGAATTCCGCCGGCTGGCCCATGCCCGCCTGGCCGGAACACCAGTTATGGCCGGGAATCGTGTTGCCATCGTCCGGGTTGGGCGGGAAAAAGTCATTAAAATCACCCACGTACATGGTGAGGGCGATCATGATTTGCTTGCCATTGTTCAGGCAATAAGTGCCCTGGGCTTTTTGTTTGCTCTTGGACAAGGCCGTCAGCAGGAGCGCGGCGAGAATGCCAATGATGGCGATCACCACCAGCATCTCGATCAGGGTAAACGCGTTCCTGGCCGTCTTCATACGCCTGGGATAGTATCCGGGATTTCCCATTTGATTTCTGGCCCACGAACAGCGCGGGCCTTTTTGTTCACAGTGACCCTTCTCCACAAATTTGCAAGCCGTTTTGCCAGTTGGTTTTCGGCTTTTCCCTTAAAGTAAAGTAACGGAGTCCCGCCTAATCACATAGTTCATTGCCCTTTTGTTTTCTCCGGCGCAAATGAAGCTTCGTGGCCAGGAAACGATAATGACCTTGAACTGGTATGCCAAACGATTCAACATGGGTGCCGTTGGTTCCTTGGCAAGCCTGCTGCGCGATGCGGGAAAAACAATAAAATCAGATTTCTTCATCCGCGGAGATGAGCGAGATCAGCTCAATCAGCAGTGAATAAACAGATAAAAAAAGTAGAGGCTCTGACAATTGCTGACTTGAAACGCTTTCCTGTTTGGCAATATACGAACGACGACGAAAAGTTTGGAGAAATGGGCGTTCGACCGATCAAAAAGATACCAGTTAGAAATCTAAACGGGTGCATCGTTGGCACGCAGGTTCGTTTGGCAAATGGTGTTGCTGTATGGGCTATGATAGGCAATCTTGACTCTGCAGATTCCCGATCAACTCAACACTTTTTGACGCTTTCTATTTGCCGTGATGGTCGCTGGTTCCATATGGCTCGTTATTTTGATTTCGATTTTGAAGAGCGTGGTCCCCAAGTACTTGCAGACTTTTTAGGGCTGGAGATTGAAGATGTTTTTCCGATCTCTTACGACATTAGACGCTATTGCACCGGAGAATCATCTGCTCTCGTTGCCTCTATTGAGAAGGAGCCGCGGGAGAGACTGACGCGAGCCCAACTTATTGCATTATCTGTGGCGAAAACGAACATCAGCTAAAATGCGTGAATTGAATCGCGAAGCGCAGAATGCCGTAAAGCCGTGAATAATTTAACGCAAATTCCGCAACTGGTAACCGTATTCGCGGACGCTGTTGTCAAACAAACTGAGGCCATTCGTCTGGGAAATGCTCGCACCGGCAACAAGCATGCAAAACGGTACATCGCCGCGTTTAAGAAACTGCGTTCGCTTGGTAATCCCGGCCGCGATGCGCTGATCCCGTTGTTAGCCGATTCTCGCGCCGATGTGCGAGAAATGGCAGCGGTTTATCTGCTTAGGTATAAAACCAAAGAAGCGCTTGCGGTTTTGCATAAGGAAGCGGGCGGCGTTGGACTCGTCACATTTGGAGCGCAACAGGCAATTAAAAGATGGGAAGAAGGCGTATGGAACTTGGACCCACCAAATTAACCAGGGACTCAAGCCGCCACCTTATTGAGGTACACTACGCAATATCAACTCGTTTTTCAATGGCCCGCCGCGAGCATTAAATACTACGATAGTATGATCGAGATTGAAGGCGTGTTGTCCAAAAACTTGGGTGCGAACAGTGAGGTTGATGGCCACGACGCGGGATCAGGGGAGATGAATATTTCGTGCACACTGATGATCCGGTAGCTGCTTTTAACGAAGTGAAGGCAGTTCTTGGGAGTCGTGATTTTTGGGTTGAGGCCCGTGTTGCGTATCGTGAAATCGCAAAAAATGAATTTACAATCCTGTGGCCCATAGACTTAAAGGTGTTCAAGGTTACTTAATGCCGGTGTGCCGGTGTCACCCTTAATATTACACTATTTAGCTCGACACCGGCCCGTTTGGCTGGAGAGTCGCGTCATGCTGCGAAAGCGAAGAAAAAAATGCAAATATCGAAATGGGTGGCATCGGCATGGATAAGATTTACTGGCTATCCTCTGCAGTTAAGTTTGACGACAAACTGTGTTACGTACCCGGAGCGCAAATGGACAAGAAATCGTGTCCACATGACCCGAGACATCATATGCGACAACGATGGAAAAAGCCCCTAAGAGTCATCGGCCCGGTTCGAGGACTAACAGATTTCGAATGGACGGTTTTTGGCGATATTCTGGTCGGTCCGGAGATTGTCTCGGATTTTCGATCTGCTGGTTTTTCGGGAATTGAGTTTACTCCTGTAGATCTATTTACGACCACAGAGACGCCCATCGGGCGGGAATCCTACGAATTAAAAATTACCGGCTGGGGCGGATACGCCCCTGTTGAAAGTGGCATTCGTGTGTTGAAAGAGTGCCCATATTGTGGCAGGAAGGTTTTTTCGGGGTTTACAAACAAAGAAAAGCTTTTTGACGCCGCACAATGGGACGGTTCGGATTTCTTTATTATCTGGCCAATGCCGAAAAAGTTTTTCATCACCGATAGAGTCCGGAAGTTTATGCTGGAGCGCGATTACTCCGGTGTAACAATTCATGCCTTGGGCGAGTTGCGTCCTGCCGTCGCTGGGACCTTTACGCCGGGAAATCTCCACGATTGGTTCAGTGCATCCAAGGTTGCCGAAATTTTGCGAGATCGTGACTGACGCTCTCACAGATGGTAAGTCTTCGAATGCAAAGCGACGGCCATTACAATGTTGAGTTCGACATGAACCCGGTCAATATCATCGAACAATTCAATGACATACCCATTTTCCCGATAATTGATGGAGCACCATGAATGACGAAACATTTCTGAAGATGGCTGCTGTCGTTTGCCGGGAAATTGCGGTTGATAGAGTTCCGATTCTTCTTGCCCAACGTTCAGATCCCGAGGATGACTGCGATAGCGGATGGCAGTTTCTATGCGGCGGCGCTCAGGAAGACTGGCAAACCGCCCAAGTTTGGGCCCTTGGAGAGGTTTTGAGCTACGATCCAAGTCTTTCGGGGCTGTTGACCATGCCAGTTGGGACAGTGCTTCGACGATCTTCACCCAACGCTAGATGGCAGGCAGGGGAATCAAAATAATGAACGTTGTGCAACAGGTAAGATGTTTGCCGCACGATTCGGCGCGTCATCCTTATTTGGCTGTTGGGCGTGGTTTCCGCCCTGGCCAACTTTCCGCGTCATTCCTTCGTTCCCTCTGTTGTCTTCTGTCAATATTCGATTATCAACAGCGCCGAATCAATTCAACTCGCCGCGGAAGAAGGCGACTTCGTATTTGGCCAATTGTTTGTTCAGCTTCTTGATATCGGTGTTTTGCGGCACGATATAGGCGGTCCAGGCTGGGCGGTGCGGCATTTTGCCGATGGCATCGAATAGGGCTTTGGCGCCTTCAGTGGCAAAAGCGCATTGCAGAGAATTTAAGACGGCGGCGCGGACACCTGTATCCCACTCGGTCTCGGTGAGATAGTTGTTGATGGCCACCGGCTTCCCGGCTTGCATCTGGCCGGCATATTTTTCGAACTGCCCGAGATAATGGTGGGACAGGTTGATGGCCATGGTCAGGCCCATCATTTGATTGAAATAACTGGCCTGATCGTTCATCACTTCATCCGTCCAATAACGGTCCTCAGAAATTGTGGGCGCTTCCATGGCAGTGCCGACTGCGGCCTCCTGGCCAAAACCAGACATGTATTTCTCAAAGTACCCGTGCTGAATGTGATCAATGGCCTTGGCATGGGCGATGTGATTGATCAAATCCACGAACCCGACAGAAAGCGAAATCTGCCCCAATGTTTTATTCACGCCGTTGTTTTCGGTCAGCGCCATCTCCGGCGCATCTTTGGGCACGGCGCAGATTGGCGGCGTCTGCAGCTTGTTGCGGTACTTGGCCTCCAGCGAATCGTAAAGGTCGCTTCCGATTTGGAGCGCAACATTGACACCGCTGGGATAAACGTGCGGCGTCGAATTCGTCAGGGCATAACCGGGCAAACAGACGGCGAGCCACGATGCGGCGAAGAAACCTTTAACGATCTTTAGATTTTTCATCATGATACGAGGTGGGGCAGAACCCATGCCATGAGCCGCAAGTTGCCTGCTGACAATGTGTAATGACTTTCTCAATCGTGGGAACGGGGGGAAAGTGTCCGGTTGTTGTTCAGTCAGGACACCGACTTGGACACGAGATATTTAACGGCGAATAAGCAACTGCCGCCAGCCGCGCCACCGGCTATAAAGACTCGATTTCCCCGCCCGGCACCGGCCCGATTGCGGGAGGCGCATCCAGGAAGCGGGCTGGGTTGAATAACGGCCGTATCTTCTGCACGGGGGAGGCTGCCACCACCGTGGCTCCGCGCCAGCGGAAGGTAAACACTCCCGGCGCAATTCGCTCTTCGGTTACTCGTGGTTTGAGCAGGTAAGTCACCTCGATTTGGTCGCCGGGCTGGACCGCGCCAACGGCAATAAAAGCACTTCCCAGCCGTGGCCCCTTCGGACTGCCGTTGACGGTCACCTTCATTTCCCGGCCCGCGACAAATTCCGGAATCCGCACCTGGAGCCTTCGCTCTTTCTTGACTTTGATTTGCAAAAAACCCGTGCCAGCGGTCTCGGCCCCTTCAGAGACGATTTCCCCGGCCACGATTTCCGCCGCGGCATGATTGCGGTGGAGGTGGAGATTTATTGTGAACTCTCCGGCCTGATCGCTGACAGCGTAATGCCAAACATCATACAAAGCGCGCGCGCCCGAGGCATTGCAACAATGCTGGTTGGTGTTGCCAAACGCCGAATCGTCGGACAGCGCCGTCACGCCTCCCCAGCCCGCGAATCCGCCGAGGAGCGACGACATCACCCTTTCCCCGCGCACCATGCCTTCGGCGGCTGGTTCGGCATCGCCGAAAAAACGAATCGGATGTTGCGCCAGCGGCGTGGGCGTCATCTCCTTATCCCAACCGATATCCACCATCTGATGGACGAGCAAATGGTTGCGGGCGTAGCGCTCGACATCGTGCCAGTAAGCTGGGTCGCGATGCTGCGCCAGGAGGATCGCTGATTCGATCATGTCCACCAAAGCGCAGGTTTCGGAAAGATTCGAGCGGTTGTACGATGGGTTGTTAATTTGTTCGGGAAACCAGCCGGACTGCGTGCCAACCGTGCGGGCTTTCTTATAAAGCTGCTCCCCCAACTCAAAATCCGCCGCGCTGTTCTTGATCACGGCGCGCTGCAGGAGGGAAGTCATCACCCGGCTCTGGCAATGGAAATGGCCCAACTCGAAAAATTTGCCTCCCCCCGCATAACTCTGCACCGCGCCGTCCAGCATCTCTGAGGCAAATCGGAACGCCGGCTCGTAACCAGTCAGCCGATAGTACCGAAATAACGGCATGGTGACCGACGCGCAATAGAGGGAGAAAGGATCCATGCGCGAGTCCGGTTTGGGTCCCCAGCCGTTCACATGCGTGAACACATCGCCGGGGTAAGTGGGAGGCTGTCCGGGTTGGCGCACCAGCCTTTCGTCCAGCGCACTAATCATCCGCTCCACATAGCGCCGATATTGCGTGTCTCCCGTCAAAGCGAGAAGGGTGCCGAACGCCAAAATTGGGCCTTGCTGGAGCCAGGTGGGCCGGGTATGAGGCATCGGCATGAGCCACGGTTCCGCCGGACACCAGGACAAACCGTCTTCGCCCAGAAAGCCAATCAGCGTGGCGGTCATCGTGCGGTCGGGGGATTGCGGATTCTCGGCGGTGATTTGCCGCAACATCGCCAACGCATCAACACTGCGGCCCATGCCATCGCCGTAGGACCAAATATACAAGAACATCGACGGAGGGCGGTCGTTCATCTTGGTGTAAAAGTAGGGCACGTAACCGCGCGCGGCATCGGCGTGCTCGATCAAGCAATGTATCGCCAGCCTGGCTCGGTCATGCAACGAAGGCAGATAGACGGCTTTGCCGCTTTGGCCGCCGAGGCTCGCGCTGATTGGATAAACCGCGCCCACCGCCAGCAACCCGGCGCTCGTCTGCAACATCTCGCGCCGGGAAACAAGTTTGTGCATGGCAGAATCGTAGCAAGCCGGATTCCAGCAACAAGTGCAAACCGGCCGCTTCATAATCAATGCTGTTGCAATTTTTCCCGATGGAGGCACCATAAGGACCAATAACAATTGATAAAAAATAGAACTCGCATGAAAACTCTCGTTCCAACGTTCCGATTCCTTTTCCTGGTTGCAGCGCTTCTTTTGGCCTCTCCACCGCCGGGGGCGCAGGCCGCGCCCAAGAAAATCCTCTTCTTTTCCAAATCGTCCGGCTACGAGCATGACATGATCAAACGGGAGGGCGGCAAACCGAGCAAGGCGGAGAAAATTCTCGCCCAGTTGGGCGCGCAGAATAACATTGAATTCACTTTCACCAAGGACGGAAGGATTTTCACGCCCGAGAACATCGCCAAATATGACGCCTTCTTTTTCTATACGACTGGCGACCTGACCGAACCGGGTTCGGACAAAAACCCGCCCATGTCCAAGGAGGGCAAGGCTGCGTTTCTCGAAGCCATCGCCAACGGCAAGGGGTTCATCGGCACACACAGCGCCGCCGACACCTTTCATTCTCCGGGCGGCAAGGAGCACGGCCCGGCCCGTTACATTGACGACGGCACCAACGCCGATCCTTATATAAAAATGTTGGGCGGGGAGTTCATCATACACGGCTCGCAGCAGCGGGCCCGTCAGATATGCGTAGATAAGAACTTTCCCGGAATGAGCGCGGTGCCGGACGATTTTGGACCAATGGAAGAATGGTATTCGCTCAAGGATTTCGCGCCCAACCTGCATGTGCTTTTGGTGCAGGACACCTCCAAAATGGAGAAGTCAGACAATAATAAACACGCCTATGACCGCCCGAACTATCCGTCCACTTGGGCGCACTTGTACGGGAATGGCCAGTCTGTTTGCATGGACTTCCCGCACGGGGCGTTTGTGCTGATGCACAAGGAATTGTCACGCCCAGGCCGGGTCTTTTACACAAGCATGGGCCACCGCGATGACGTTTGGACCAACCCTGTTTTCCAACAGGTGATCGTTGGCGCGATGAATTGGGTGTTGCGCCGGGAAAATGCCGACGTTACCCCCAACATCGAGAAAGTGACGCCCCAAGCCGGCGTTCTTCCGCCTGGATAACGGCCACGATTAAAGGAATTCTTTCTGCAGGAACTGCCTGAGTTTTTTCACAGCGCGGGCGCGATGGCTTAACTCGTTTTTTGTCTCCTGCCCCAATTCAGCAAAGGACTCCGCGTGACCGGCGAGCACAAAGAGCGGATCGTAACCGAACCCGCCGCAGCCTGAGGCCGCCTTGCTGATGCTCCCTTCGCAAACACCGTCAAATAGAACGATCTGGCTTGCGGAAAACGGCAAAAGGCGCGGGGGCTTCGGAAGGATGTCCAGCCGGAGGAGCGCCAACACACAACGGAACCGGGCGGTCCGCTGCGGCGCCGGCCGGTCTTCGAGCAAGCGAAGCAACTTGACGTTGTTGGCTGAATCCGGCGCATTGGCAGCGCCGGACGCATCTTCAGCCGCAAAGCGCGCCGAGTGAACTCCGGGTGCGCCGTCAAGCGCATCCACTTCCAAACCAGAATCATCGGCCACGATATAGAATGGCGCTCCCGGCGCAACCGCCTTAAACACCGGCTCCGGATTTTTCGCCAGCCATTCGGCCAGAGACAAAACCTTTTTTGTGGCGTTGCCGGCAAACGTTGCGGCGTCCTCGACGGCGGCGGGCGCGCCGGGAAAATCGCCCAAGCTGAGACAACGAAACTCGCTGCCCAGAATTTGACTGACCTCCTGGACTTTATGCGCGTTGCGCGTGGCCATCAACAGCGGGGTCATGGGGGAAAACCGGTTTGGGCGCCGCTGCTACAATTACGGCGGTGCAAGCGCCAGTTGGAATGAACCCGTCTGTCCGCCGGCATCGGGAATGAAACCCGAACCGCCTTGGGACGGACCCATAAAAGCCCCTTTAAAACGCAGCGTCATGTTATTATTCGCATTAAGCACAGACCCGATTATAACGCCACTTGCCGACAAGGAAATCTTTAACTTGTCGGACGGGCCGCCAGAAACGACAAACTGGCCCCCGTCATTCACCGTCAAGGTATTGGTTACTGGCGCTGTAAGCGACCCTCCTTGGAATACTATTGAATACTGGCTTCCGGCGGTGGGGCGCGAGAAATTTGTTCCGGTCGCATTTAGCACCATATTGCTGAACAACCCCACACCTTCCGTGTAATAGGCGCCAGCATTACGGCCCTTGTACCAATATAATTGGCCGGCGCTGCTTTCCGAATTAGTGAAAGTCTCCCACCCCAGGAGCACTCCGTTGTTCATGTCTCCGGCAGGAACCGCATAAACAGGCCAAAGGCCGTCCTTGGAAACCTTGGCTGACTGGGAGAAAGAGGTGTCATCCGGCAGGATGCCGCTCAAAGTCATTACGCCGTTCTTCGCAACGGCAAGAGACACATAACCGTTTGTATAGGGCCCGTTCGTTTGGTTTTCCGACTGCAGGCTGAAAATATATTTGCCCGGGGCGGGCGTGGTGTTGGTGGAAAGTTTTGTGACCGCGCGATTGCAAAATAGTTGCGAGGACCATCCTGTCGAGGAGACCGTTCCACCCGCGGAATCGCTTCCGCCGCTCAAGTCCAAATACAGCGTCGCAGTCCACGGACTCCCATGGAAATCCGCCAAGCCGAATTGAGTGGCTCCGGTGTTGAAGCCTAGATTTTGGAAGGCAAAAGAATAGATGGGAACCGGGGCGTAAGCGGGGAAGACCAGCTTCCCGCTGAACGTGCCGGATGGATTCACCGTGAACGTTAGGAATCCGGAATTGGTCGCACTCACAGGGCTGTTGGTGCAAATGAATACGCCGCTGTAAGTTCCCTCCACCGCGGCGAAAGCCAAAACAGAGAAATTTTCCGATACAACGGTCCTCATCCCCGCCGAATCGCTGGCCACCGCTTCAACGGTATAATCGCCGCCGGGAATATTACTCGCGATCATGGACCAAGTGGTGTTGCCGCTGGCCGTCATTGGCGGTCCCACAGCCAAACCAGTTGTCTGAAAAATCTGGCAGGTGATGTCCGCGGGCCGGAAGCCGGGCGCGATCTTCCCTTTCAACGGAAACGTGTTGGTGTTTAATTTGGCGTTGACCGCCGGATAGGTGAAAGAAATGCCATCGATCGCAGTAGGAGCCGGAATAAACGTCGCGGTCAGCGTCAAACCGCTGGTCATAATGTAGGTTTGCATCGCGTTGCTGGAAATCTGGGTGCCATTGTTCCATGTGTAGAACACCTCCCCGGAGCCCGGAGTCGCCGTGACTTGGAAAGGCATTCCAATGGGCAAAGCTTGGCCGTTTGTAACCGGCGAAACAGATCCACTGCCCACCACTATCAACTGCAAATTGGCAGCATACTGAACCGTGAAATTTTCGCTGATGAGCGTGCTTTCCCCTACCAAATTCTCACCCGCGGCCACGGCAGTGTAAGCGCCGACGCCCAGATTGCTCACTGTGACTGACCAACTTGTGGTGCCAGAGGTGGTCAATAACGGGCTGACGTTGGTGAGGCCTGTCTGCGAAAAGATTTGGCAGGTCACGGCCGCCGACACCGCGTTGGAAATGGTGCCGGTCAGATTGAAAGTGCCGACGCCAATGATGCCGTTGGACTGCGGGTAGGTAAACGCAATCAGGTTGGAAACGCTGTTCGTGAGAAAAATCGCCGTCAGCGTCAACCCTTCTGACATGGTGTAAGTTTGCACCAGGTTCAGGGAAAGCACACTCCCATCACTCCATGCGTAGAAGAACTGCCCTGGATTGGGAATTGCCGTAACCTGGAAATTTGTTCCCAACCCTATAATTTCGCCGTTTGTAGCACCAGAAACGGTTCCGGGTCCATTGATATTCAGCGTCAAGGAAGGTTGAACGGTGAAGTTTTCGGTAATCACGGTGGTGTGACTCGCCGAATCCACCGCGATGGCTTCGACAGAATAAGAGTCCGGCGGAAGGTCGGTCACGGGGAATGACCAATTTGTCGCGCCGTTGTTAGTTACCGAGAAGGTCGCCGTCTCACTATAAACTGTCGTGGAAAAGATATAGAAGGTAATGGTCACCGGAGGCGATGGCACGCTGGAAATCGTCCCGGTGATGTTGAACGTGTTTGTGGTCACTATGGCATTCGGCAGCGGGTAGGTAAACGCAAGGCCATTTGGAAGGCTATTGGAGATAAACGTCACTGTCAACACAAGGCCATCAGACATCGGAAGTAGTAAGTTGGGGCCGATGCCGACAGTGTTGCCCTCGTAGCTCCAATTAGAAAACACCTGATTTGTGTCCGGTGTTGCCAATAGCTCGTAGCTGGTGCCGTCTTGAAAAGGATACCCCACCGCATTGAGGTTGGTAAACACACCATTGGTAAAAGTGACAGTTCCATTGCCATTGGTGACAATAGCCGTAACGATCAACGGCTGGAATACCTCAGGGCTGAGGTTTGAAGCCTCGTCCATGGCTTGTGCGCCCAACTCATAAACGCCAGGCGGAACAGTCTCAAAGACCGTGGACCAATTCGTCGCCCCCAAAATATAATTCGTCATGGAAATGCCCCCATTCGGAAGCGTTCCGTCCGCCGCAGCCACCGGAATCAGATCACAACGCACCAACGCTAGCCCGATATTGTTGTTATCAGTGGCCGTCCCCTGGACCGTCACCGGAAAGCCGTTGGTCAGCACGGCGTTGGATATGGGAGAGGTTATCAAAACCGCGGGCGGGTTGGTGGCGCTCGCAGGTGACATCAATTGAAAAGTGCAATAGATCAGGTTGGCATTCGCCGGTGCGGCGGTTCCCATGTAATTAACCGGCAAGTTTGGAATCGAGGCTGAAGGGAAACCGTCGGTAAAAAGTTCCCCATTCGTGACGATCCCGCTTCCATCGCTCAACTCGTTAAAATTACTCAAAACCTCCGACCCGTCGAGGATTCGTCCGAAGACCACGAAGGGCCCATTATTGGTCGTATCCAAATAGTGCGGATAGCCTGAATTGTCCGTTAAATTGAAGAAAAAGGCGCTTGAACCAGAATTGGTCAGAACGACCCCTGCTTGAGTGGAGCCCAGCGCCATCGCAATCGTGCCAAAGTCGTTATGAATCAACGGCCCGACGTTGAACTCATTAGGTATCCCCGATTGGAACGGCGGTTCAATCGTGTCACTCATGGTAAACTGCTGGTTAATGGACCAACCCGTGAGAGGAGAATTCGTGTTAGTCTGATCTGTTGTCCCGTAGTCCCCGCCTTGCAACACAAACTCCGGCAGGAGCCGGTCAAAAAACATGTTCGTATAAGCCCCGGCCGTGATGTACTGAAGAAAATTCTGCACCGTCACCGGTTTGTCATAGTTGAAAAGCTGCACATCCACAAAATTGGTGCCGCCGAGAACGTTCGTGAATATGAACCGGGCAATCGTTCCGGGCACAAGGGTCAATACCGCGTTCGAGCTGGTCACCGAAGTGCTGTCCACCGAATTGCTCACAACTACCGTATAAGTGCCTGCTTCATCGGTGGTCACGCCTTCCATTGTCAGCATCGAAGCGGCGGAGCCGGTGATATTGCTGATGTCGCTCAATGGGGCGCCATTGAGCTGCCATTGATAGCTCGTGGCACTGCTGGCCCCCACGGTGAACGTGGCAGTTGAGGCAACATTGATCATGATACTCTGCGGCTGATTGGTGATGGTTTGCCCAGGGGCGGTTGCCGGAAAGGCAAACGCCAGAAAGAAGCCGCACAGCATCCAGAGGTGTTTCGTCATTGAATGCGAATTCTACACCACTCCGATGATTATTTAAAGTAAATAATGACAAACACTTGCGCTGTGCGGGCACAAACATTTCATTGATATCTGGGGGCAAAGAGGCCATCTTCACGTAGTCTTGCATGAATAATCGCCATCATTCCAACCCGAGCAACAAATGGACGTCGCACTTTATCGTGGCCGCCCTTTTTGCCAGCGCTTTACTAATTGCACCTCCTATGAATGCCGCACCCGAATCCACCAATGCGCCGCAAAAGCTGGAAACCGCCACCATGGGCGGCGGTTGCTTTTGGTGCGCCGAAGCCGTTTATCAACGCATCCCGGGCGTCAAGTCGGTTGTCTCCGGGTTTGCCGGAGGCACGACGGCTAACCCTTCCTACGAAGACGTCTGCACCGGCGCCACCGGCCATGCCGAAGTCATCCAGATTCAATTTGATCCTTCGGTCATCTCCTACGACAAGCTGCTGGAAGTGTTTTGGGAGGCCCACGATCCCACCACTTTGAACCAGCAGGGCGCCGATCATGGCACGCAATATCGCTCCATCATTCTCTACAGCAATGAAGCTCAAAAAACCGCCGCGGAAAAATCCAAGGCTGAAGCCGCCCGCCATTTTTCCTCTCCCATCGTGACGCAGATCGTTCCGCTCACGAAATTTTATCCGGCGGAAGATTATCATCAGAACTATTACAACACCCACAAAAACACGGGCTACTGCCAATTCGTCATCGGCCCGAAACTGCGCAAGTTGATTGACGCCGGGGTTGTCCCGCCGGATAAAAAATAAAGCCTGGACGGAACCTCAAACTCCTTGCCCGGCGCGAGGTCTTTCCGCAATATCCACGCGCTCTCTATGCGGCGACAATATCCTTTTCATTTAATCGAGCCAAAATGGCAGCGCTTCTGGGACGCGCAGAACACTTTTCGCGCCTGGAATCCTGGCGATTCCATTCCGCCAGAACATCCGTTTGCCAAACGGCACGGCCTGTCGGAGAAAGTTCCGGCGGGACAGCTTCCGCCCAAGTTTTATATTCTCGACATGTTCCCCTACCCCTCCGGGGCTGGCTTGCATGTGGGCCATCCGGAAGGCTACACCGCAACCGACATCCTGGCCCGCTACCGCCGCGCAATCGGTTTCAATGTGCTGCATCCGATGGGCTGGGACGCCTTTGGACTGCCGGCCGAGCAATACGCCATTCGCACCGGCCAGCATCCGCGCAAAACGACGGAAGAAAACATCGGCGTCTTCAAGCGCCAGATAAAATCGCTCGGCTTCAGTTACGATTGGAGCCGCGAAATTGACACGACCGATCCGAAGTATTGCAAATGGACGCAGTGGATTTTTCTCAAGCTTTACAATTCCTGGTTCAACCCCGCGACCAACAAGGCCGAGCCTATCACCACCCTGCCCGACCAGCGCCGGGAATTTGTTGACAAATACCGCCTAGCCTACGTTTCCGAGGCGCCCGTCTGGTGGTGCGAGGAATTGGGCACGGTGTTGGCCAATGAGGAGGTGATCGACGGCAAAAGCGATGTCGGCGGGTTCCCCGTTACGCGCAAACCGATGCGGCAATGGATGCTGCGCATCACGGCTTATGCGGAACGATTGCTGGCCGGGCTGGAAAAAATCGATTGGAGCGAGTCGCTCAAGGAAATGCAGCGCAATTGGATTGGCCGCAGCGAGGGCGCTGAGGTGCAGTTTCATCTGGAGGACAATTCGGCGGCGATTCCGGTCTTCACGACCCGGCCCGATACTTTGTTCGGGGCCACTTACATGGTGCTCTCGCCAGAGCACAAACTGGTCAACATCATCACCACCCCGCAACAAAGAGCCGCCGTGGCTGCGTACCAGGCTGAAGTCGCCACCAAAAGCGATCTTGAACGTACCGAAACTGCTAAGGAAAAAACCGGCGTTTTCACCGGCGCGTTCGCGACCAACCCGGTCAACCGGGAAAAGATTCCCATTTGGATAGCGGATTACGTGCTCGCCACCTACGGCACCGGGGCCATCATGGCGGTGCCCGCGCACGATGAGCGCGACCTGGAATTCGCCCGCAAGTTCAACCTGCCTGTTCGCGTGGTCGTGCAGGCTCCAAAAGAGCAAGAGTCCATTGGTTTCACCGGCGATGGCACGAGCGTCAACTCGGATTTCATCACGGGTTTGCCCACGCCCGAGGCCAGGGAAAAGATCACGCGCTGGCTGGAAGAACGAAAATTGGGCCGCAAAACACTCAATTACAAGTTGCGCGACTGGCTATTCAGCCGCCAGCGCTATTGGGGCGAGCCGTTTCCGATTATCTGGAAGCAGGACGCCGTCGGCCACCTTTACCATGAGGCGCTGCCCGAATCCGCCCTGCCGGTGCAACCGCCGGACCTGACCGATTTCAAACCCACCGCCTCCGGCGAACCGCCCTTGGCGCGGGCCAAAGAATGGGCCAATTTGCCTGACGGTTCCAAACGCGAAACCAACACCATGCCGCAATGGGCCGGCAGTTGCTGGTATTACCTCCGCTTTACGGACGCCCGCAACGACGCCGCCTTTTGCGGGCCGGAGCCGGAACATTATTGGATGGGGACCGACGGCCCCGCCGCCACACCGGGCTTGCCGCGCCCAAGCCAAGCGACGGCGGGGGTTGATTTATACGTCGGCGGAATCGAACACGCCGTGCTGCATCTGCTCTATGCCCGGTTTTGGCATAATGTCCTTTTTGATTTGGGCTTCGTCAGCACGCCTGAGCCGTTCGCCAAGCTGGTCAACCAGGGATTGATCCTCGGTCAGGACGGCCAAAAGATGTCAAAGTCCCGCGGCAACGTCGTGAATCCGGACGATATTTTGGGCGAATACGGCGCGGACGCATTTCGACTTTACGAGATGTTCATGGGGCCGTTGGAAATGGTCAAACCGTGGAACACGAAAGGCGTCGAAGGAGTCTATCGTTTTCTAGGCCGGGTCTGGCGCTTGTTCGTCGATGAAAAAAGTGAAACAGAATTCGAGCAAAACCAGGCGGCCCAGGGATCGGAAGAAACCGCGGCGCTGGAGCAAGTCCGCCTGAGCGCGGCCATCAAGGACTGCGCGGCCACACCCGCGCAACTCAAAACACTCCATTCCTGCATCAAGAAAGTCACCGAAGACCTCGATACCTTTGGCTTCAACACCGCCATTTCGGCCTTGATGATTTTTGTCAACGACGCCATCACCTGGGAAACCAAACCGGCGGCAGTGATGCGGGATTTTCTGAAGCTACTGCAACCATTCGCGCCCCATCTGGCCGAGGAATTGCACGCCAAAATGGGCGGCGCTTCAACCCTCGCCTACGAACCCTGGCCCAAGTTTGATCCAGCATTACTGGCGGAGGACACCATCGAAATCCCGGTGCAGGTCAACGGCAAGTTGCGCGACAAAATCGTCGTCCCCGCGGCATCAACCCCGGCAGAAATCGAAACGGCGGCCCTGGCGAGCGACAAAGTCAAGATGTTCATGGAAGGAAAAACCGTCAAAAAAGTCATTGTCGTTCCCAAACGCCTGGTCAACATCGTAATTTGATTTTGCCGGTCGCGCGAAGTCTTGGTTCATCTCAGCAAGGGCAGTTCGGACCTAGAAGAAAACACGAAAGTTGAAAAAGTGACACTTGTTTGGTAGGCCGCAATTTTAAAAAGAGAACTGATGCACAGTTATGCAAACACGTCCGAGAGTAAAAATCTGCTGCATTAAGTCTCCCGAGGAGGCGGCGTGGGCCATAGCCATTGGCGCATCAGCATTGGGCCTTGTCTCAGCCATGCCCAGTGGACCAGGCGTAATTTCCGAGGAAGCAATTGCGCGGATTGTCGCCACCGTGCCTCCTCCGATTGCAACCTTCTTGCTTACCAGCGAACGCTCGCCGCAAGCCATCATTGAGCAGCAGCATCGTTGCCGCACGAACACTCTTCAGCTTTGTGATCATCTGCCCTCCACCGTTTACGCCCGCCTTCGTGACGAGTTGCCCGGTATCGCGCTGGTTCAGGTCGTCCATGTGACCGACGCTGCATCGGTGGATTATGCGGTCGCCGCGGCGGCACATGTGGACGCCCTGCTGCTCGACTCCGGCAATCTGAATTTGGACGTTAAAGAGCTTGGCGGCACTGGGCGCACTCACGATTGGACATTGAGCCGTCGTATCCGCGACGCCATTGGCATCCCGCTCTTTCTTGCCGGTGGTCTTAATCCTGTCAACGTCGCCGAAGCCATCGCTGCTGTGGATCCATTTGGTCTCGATTTGTGCAGCGGTGTCCGCACTCACGACCACCTCGACCCTGGCAAGCTCCAAGCCTTCTTTGCTGCCATCCCAAATAAAGCCGTCTGACATGCTTGGGTGGTGGGGCAGGTTTAAATCCAAAGCTTAGCTATTTGATTTTTTTGAGAATCTCTTGTAGTAACGCATTGCTTTCCTTTGAAAGTTCGATGCCTTGCTTCTGGATCTCGATGGATTGTTTGACAAGCTCCATTGATTGCTTGGCTCTCTCGGTGCTCTCATCCATATGCTGGATGGCTTTGCCTTGCCTCGAAATTGCGCGTTTCTGTAGGCGCACACTGTAAACCGCCACTGCTATCGCGCAGGCCATGATCGTAAACAGGATTGCAAGGACTGGATCGGGCATAAATGTTCCAAAATATTAATTCGTTTGTTCAAGCAAGAGCAAGTGTCAATCCTCACTTTCTAAACTTTCGGCACCGGTGCGTTTGCTCGGCAGAAATCGAAATCTCGGTTCTGGCGAGCGACAAAACAAGGTGTTCATGGAAGGAAAGCTCGTCAAAAAAGTCATTGTCGTTCCAAAACGGCTGGTCAACATCGTGATTTGATTTTCCTAGTGACGCGATGTCTTGGTTGATCTCAGCAAGGGCAATTGGCCCCATGTTTCGAACCTGCCCGCAGCCAGAACAAGTGTCAATCCTCACTTTTTAAACTTTCGGCACCGGCGCGTTTGCTCGGCAGAAATCGAAGCCTCGGCCCTGAAGGGATCCTAGGAAATTGATATTCATTATCTTTACAACAAGTTATTGCAAAAGATTTCGTTTCGATGCGCAATGGCCCCGCCATAATTTCAGCATTCAACCCGACCCTTGTCTGATTCTGACGGCTATTTGCTGATGGTGGGAATTACTGAAATACGATATTGCCACCGAGACCGAGAATGTGCCCTGGTATCACCGCTTTGCCCAGATACGGACTCGCGGAAGACTCCTCGATAAACGAGGTCCCACGGACCAGCAAATTTCCATTCGAGACGGAGAAAAGGGAATGGGGCAGCTTCGTTCCTTTGAGTGCATAAAAAACGGAGTTGGCTATTTCCGTACCATCAATATGGTTCAGTGTGATTGCCGAATCCTTGCCCTGCGCTTGACCAAAACCCATCCTCGAATTGGAAATAGAAATTCTCGAACCGGAGATTTTTCCATCGGCGAACGGGGTGCAATTTGCGTTGAGGAGAAGGCAACCCTCGGCGTGCAGGTCGTCTATGCTCAATACAGGAAATCCCGTTCCCACCATCGAGATAGCCCACTCGTTCTTGTAACAGTTCATGCTGCACGACTGGAGTTTGACGTCTCCGCCACTGATTGTGAGTGCCGGGCCGCAGGTGCTGCCCGATTTCTGAAGAGTCTGGACGAAAGTTTCGCCGAACTGGCATCGGACGAACGCCGTTGCATCCGGGCTGCGAAGAATTACGGCCTTGAAGCAATCAAAGATACATCCGTCATAGAGGGAATAGTCCGAGTAACCTCGCGTGTCGATTCCTGTCCACAGATGTGTGAAAATGGAATCCCGAATGCGCGCATGTCTGGACTCACCGAGGATCCCTATGGGCTTTATCTTGAGGATGTTGCTTGTTGCCAGCGTTGACGTAAACCGAATTCTTTCTGTGGTGAAATATTTTGGGTTAACCTGCGCCTTGGAATCCAGCGTAAACTTGTCAGCGGCCGCGTCATAACTGCCTGCAATCACAAACATGGGACCGGTCGTGTTCTTGATAAACGTCGTTCCAATACCGAGGTAGGTCGTGACACTTCCCATGCCCGCGCCGAGAAGAGTGGGTGCAACCTGAATTCCAAAGGGGACTGGCGGAACCGGTTTTGGGTCCAAAGTCACGGTGCCATTGATCAGGTAACGGCCTTCGAGGAATGTATAGGTCCGGTAACTTCCAGTAGGCGCATCATAGGTGGCGTCAAACATTCGTTGAAACGCTGCGGTATCGTCAGTCTGGCCGTCGCCGATCGCACCCCACCATTGCGGGTAGATGTGCTCAACGGAAGAAAACCGGACTGCTCCCGTGGAGGAATTGGAGTCCGGCGTCGTAAAAAACACCTGAATGGGGCCAGCGTCGAAAGGGGATGCAAAAGTCAAGGTCGTCCCTGGCTTGATAGAGATCATCCCGCCAGGTTCCACGATAATGCGTCCGTGAGACACGGATAAGGTTACGTTTTCGTCTACATGGACGGCGTTATCCACGACCAATGTTCTTCCGCCTGCCGCCGCCGTAGCGGCAGTTAACGAGGAGAAGGCGCTCGTATAAACGCGAGTTCCTTCATCACCCCGCGAACCCGCTAATTTGGGCGCTCTGGCAGGCCCGCTCAAGCCATGGCAGCTCACGCCAAAAAGGAGAGCGGTAGAGAAAAGAAGCATCACCTTTAACCATGGCAATCTCGGACTATGTTCCCGCATAAAATTTGAATGATGAAAAACTACTTTTCGACGCTGGCACTGTAAAGGAGAATGGCGATTGGATTGCATTCAGCTTGGGCATACACAATGGCTCAACCCCCAAAAGAGGTGGTTCGAACCGGTGCGACTTGAGGGAATTTTTGCCTCGCGGCGGGTTCTGTCTAATCGTAATTATGAGCAATCTTGCAACAGGTCTGGCAAGACCGCGTGCGACAGCGACAGCCGCGTCCATGAGGAGTAGATTTGTGCCGAACTTTAACACAAAGAAAGGATTCAAATATGCAAAAGCGCAAACTTGGAAAGAGCAATTTGGAAGTCTCGGCCATCGGGCTGGGCTGCATGGGCATGAGTTTTTCCTACGGTTTGTCCAAGGACAAACAGGAGATGACCGCCCTGCTGCGGACCGCCGTGGAACGCGGCGTCACGTTCTTCGATACCGCCGAAGTCTATGGCCCGTTCACAAACGAGGAACTTGTCGGCGAAGCACTCGCACCGTTCCGCAAGCAGGTGGTGATCGCCACCAAATTCGGGTTCGACCTCAGTGGCAGCGATACGCGGCCCGGTGCGGCGGGCCTGAACAGCCGGCCCGAGCACATCAAGCAGGCCGTCGAAGGCTCGCTCAAGCGGCTCAAGGTTGAGACAATTGATTTGCTCTATCAGCATCGCGTTGACCCGGCCGTGCCAATCGAAAATGTGGCAGGCGCGGTGAAGGAATTGATTCAGGCCGGCAAGGTGAAGCACTTCGGCCTTTCGGAAGCAGGCGTGCAAACGATCCGTCGCGCCCATGCCGTCCAGCCGGTGACTGCGCTCCAGAGCGAATATTCGCTGTGGACTAGAACTCCGGAGAAGGAAGTGTTGCCGGCATGTGAGGAGCTGGGCATAGGCTTCGTTCCCTACAGTCCTTTGGGCAAAGGTTTTCTGACGGGAAAGATGGACGAGAAAACGACCTTCGACAGTTCCGACTTCCGCAGCACCCTCCCTCGCTTCACGCCGGAGGCGCTCAAGGCGAATCAGGCATTGATTGATCTGCTTGGCGCCATCGCAAAACGAAAGAAGGCAACACCCGCGAAGATCGCGCTGGCGTGGCTGCTGACCCAGAAGCCGTGGATTGTTCCGATTCCCGGCACCACCAAGCTGAATCGTCTGGACGAGAACATCGGCGCCGTGGCAATCAAACTGACGCCGGATGATCTTCGTGATATCGAAAGCGCCGCATCCAGGATCACGGTGCAAGGAGCCAGGTATCCGGAAAAGTTGGAGCAAATGACCGGTCGGTGAACAATCGGCCTAAAAGGAGGACTCCAGATTATGGGCAATAACATCGAAGAAAAAGTTGTCGTCGGCACGGGAGCGAGCAATGGGCGGGGCGACCAGTTAAGCGAAGGGCATTAAATTATGGACGTCAAAAAAATGGCTCCCCGCCTTCCAACAAAGGACCGGCCGGTTATTTTACCGGCATGGTGCGCATTGACCCTCTGTTCCAGGCAAACGCCCCGGCACGCGCCGTCGGCGCCAGCGTCACATTCGAGCCCGGCGCTCGAACAATGTGGCACACTCATCCGCTGGGCCAGACCCTGATCATAACGGCAGGCTGCGGACGCGTGCAGCGCTGGACTGGCCCGATTGAGGAAATTCGGCCATGTGACGTGGTCTGGATTCCGCCGGGTGAGAAGCATTGGCACGGTGCCGCGCCGACCACCGCCATGACACACATTGCCATTCGGGAAAACCTCGACAGCAAAGTCGTTGACTGGATGGAAGCAGTCAGCGACGAACAATACACGGCCTGACCAATGGCCGAACGGCACGAAGCGCGGCCCCCTCTAACGGCGGCGGTTTTCGCAATCGCGGAATTGAAGCTCTCGGCCAGGAATTACACCGCCCCTGTGAAATGGGGAACGGCGATTACAAAAGTAGTTTAAAATAAATGTGCTCTTTTTAAATCTCTATGTTATCATAGTGTTTATATGAACTTTCGAGTCATAAAACGGAGAAATACAGAGCCGATGAATGGCGGTCCATATCTTCTCCAGCATAAATTGGAGAAAAATGGCACTTCTCCAAAAACCTGGTGTTGGCCTATTTTCCAAATCGGAAAGTTCGAATCCGCTGCAAGCCAAAGTGATCCGGCTGAAATCGAACGCAATTGGAGCCTGAAATTTCTCCAATTTCTGGAGAATTTCTCCGGGGGATACCCACCGGGGGGGCTAATGTGGAGGGAAAGCAGAAATCCAGCTACATGTTGCCGATCTGTTGCTTTTCATGTTGCCAGCTAAGCCCCCACGTCCGGGATGGGACGCTCATTGTTAAAGAAACTGACTTTGCGGCGTTTCCTTTTTGTAATTTTGTGGATATATGTAACTTGCTCATGTACAATATATTGCAAAATGTGTTTCTTAGAAGTCGTTGACTGTAAGGACTTGTTGCCGTGTTGCTGATTTTTTGGACCAATCTATCAAGTGCAGCCCCGAATGCGTTCGGGGTTCAGTTGGGAGTGCAAAGTGGAGACTGGGAGGTTGGGATAACCGGCAAGCGGAAATCCAGCAACATGTCGGGGCGGCTTGCTTTTGCGGCGGATTGACGGTAATTCTGGATGTCATATATAACAATGAAAAAACAACGCAAAGGGAAGCCAGGCCTTAAATTTACCCCGTTGGATGACGGGCTTTTCCGTTATTTGTGCGGGTGCCGGAGTCATGCGACGGACCGTGTCCTGGATGATTTGCGGAAGGAGACGGCGGCTTTGGGGGAAATCGCCATGATGCAAATCGGCCCCGACCAAGGCGCATTCATGACGCTGCTGGTCAAGGCCATCGGGGCGCGCACCGCGCTCGAAATTGGCTCGTTCACCGGTTACAGCTCGATTTGCATCGCGCGCGGCCTGCCGGGCAACGGCCGCCTGCTCTGCCTTGACGCCAGCGCGGAATGGACGACCATGGCTCGCAAGTATTGGCGGCGCGCCGGGTTGGAAAACAAAATTGAACTGCGCGTTGGGCCGGCGCTGGAAAGCCTGAAACGCCTGGAGCCGGGCTGGAAGTTTGATTTTGCTTTCATTGACGCGCATAAGCCCGAATATGACGCCTATTACGAGCTGGTTTTGCCACGGATGCGCCCCAACGGATTGATCCTGTTCGACAATATGTTGTGGGGCGGGCGGCTGGGAAAGGGCGGCCCGATCCAGCATCCAAACGGACGCGCCATTGATAAATTGAACCGCAAATTGGCCCGGGACAGGAGGGTGGAATCGGTCCTTCTTTCCGTCGGAGATGGCGTGCAACTTTGCCGCGCCACCGGAGTTAAAAGATAAGGGTTAAATGACGAATGACGAAACCCCAATGATGAAGGAGTGTTCAAATGATGAACGGTTTTTGCAGCCGTTCGCCGTTTGCGTTTTGGCATTGGTCATTTTTCCGTTGGCAGCGATGCTGTGGTGCGGATGCGCCGGTCCGCACGAAACGCACCCGCACATCGTTGGCAAAATCTCCGGGAATTCCTACACCTCGCCACAAGGACATTTTTCGGTGCCCTACCCGGTGAGTCCGGAAGTGGGGGGGCGCGTCATCCGCGATGACGCGCAGAGCGTGACGTTCCATGACAATTGGGGCAGCAAAATCAGCTTTTATTCCCGTCCGTTTAATCCGCAAAGCCCGATGATGTCCGCGCTGCGAACGCAAGGCCGAGAGAAGGCGCTGGACACATTGGCCAAGGATATTTACGGCGATTCGATTTCGCCGACCTACCACTCGGAGGTTCGGGAGGGAGCGATATCCTTCATTTATTTGAAGCCGATCGGGCCTAAAACGGGCGTGGCGGCCTTTGTTTATCAGAACCGGGTTTTCCTGGTGGAGACGGACCTTTTGCCAGCCGTGCAATTGCTTTCCAAAGAGGACGACGAATCCGATGAAGCCCGCGATAAATGGCTGGAAAATCGCGCTCTGGACTTGCTGCGCTCAATTGAGATCAAGTAATTCAGGCCAGCAATTCCCGGGCGTGCTTGAGGATTTCACTCTCCACGCGGCCTTTGAAGGGAGCGGCCGCCCAGGGAATATTAATCTCGATCAGCACCTCGGCCGGCTGCACATCCAACCGCCCGTCGATGGCAAAACCCATGGCGCGAAAACGAAAGGCTTCGATGTATCCCGTCCACGCCTCTTCCAAGTCGGAGACTTTGTCGCCAAATTGGGCGCGGGAATCGGCAATGAGTTTGGAAACGCGGCTTTTAGCTTCGTCTTGACCCAATTGATGCGGCACGGAAAGTTGTATCTTCGGCATGTCGAAAAGTATAACGACAAGAGGCGCACAGTGCAATCGCGGCTAAAAATCGGCATCGCGCAAAGCGCACTGCCGTTCGCCGCCCCTGGTCCGGCGTTCCCTTTCGTGCGCTTCCCAAACGAGGCGCAATCCTTCCAAGGTCAGAAGCGGTTCGACGGCGGTGATCTCCGGCAATTTGGCGGCAATGAGCTTGCCGTAGCCGCCCGTGGCCACGACCGGCAGGCGGCGGCAGCGCAATGCGCCTTTCAATTCGGCCACAAGTTGGCGAATCAATCCCCGGTAACCATGCACCGCGCCAATGAGCATCGCCTGGGTCGTGTTTTTACCCACGACGGCCGCCACTTCCCGCATTCGAATGCGCGGCAGCAATGCGGTTTTTTCATGCAAATAATCTGTCATGACCGCCAGCCCCGGCGCAATAATGCCGCCGATATAATTCCCCTTTCGATCCACCACGTCGAATGTAACGGCCGTGCCAAAATCAACCACGACAGCCGGCGCGCCAAAATGAATCCTCACGGCAACGGCATTGGCCAGGCGGTCCGGACCGATGGTTTGTGGCGCTGGATAATTGATGCCCACCCCGCGAACTGTGTCGGCTGTCAATTGCACGCAGCGGCGATTGGACCTGCTTTGGGCGAACTTGACAACGAACGGCGTCACCCCTGGCACGACACTGCACACGGCCGCGCCAGTCAGCGGCTGTTTATCGAGGAAACGGGCGACAGCTCGTTGCGCAGCACCCGTATGCCAACCCTTCGTCGGGATATCTATATGGCGGCTAACGCGGAAGGAATTGGCCAGGCCGATATGAGTGTGGGTATTCCCAATGTCGAACAATGCAATCATCGGCGAGCATGATCCTCAATCCCGTAAAAAAGTAAATGCCCGCAAAGCCGCAGGGCAAGCGGCCACCGCAAATAGGGTGGCCCGTGAAACAGTTCACTGGGATTGATAATTGCGCGGGCCTGGCAGAACAGCCCACAAGTCGATTGGAATAAACGAACCGAACTGTGGAAGAATGCGGGCGCTATTATCAGCAAAACAGTAATCGGACCCGGTTATATGCATCGTCTGGTTGAGTTCAGTGACTTCGTTGCCTTCCACGGTGCCGCTTTCGGTGATGCCGTCTTCATAAATATCCAGGTAATACTGCCCGGACGTGGCCTTTTTCTCGCCAAAAATGATGGTGTCGGACGAGAATAGAATTTTGTCGTTGGGCATCCCCTCGGGCCAAGTGCCGTTCATGTAGGACAAATCGCTCGCTGAATCCAGCGTGTTGGTAAAGTAATCGTTGAATCCGTTGATCATATAACTGCGCGACGTCATATCTGGGGCGTTGGTATCCGGATCGCCCGGGGTTTGACCGAGCGGATTATTGATTTTATCGGTCGGGCAAACCAGGACATTGGTGTTCTTATAGTAGGAAACCAGCATGTTCGGCCAGCGATTCGTATTTGAGCGCGGGGCGAAAAAGCCGCCATTGTCATCGGCGTACATCGTGTTGGCGAAACCGATTTGCTTGAGATTATTCAAACAGGCCATGCGCTGGCCGGCTTCCTTCGCTTTGGCGAGAGACGGCAGCAACATGCTGGCCAGAATGGCAATGATGGCAATCACCACCAGCAATTCAATTAAAGTAAATGCCAAACCTTCGTTCTTCTTCGTCGATATTATCATTTTTTTCATAAAATCGGCTGCTATGTGCCTCAAACTAAATCGAATATTTGCGGCCCGGACCCTGTCTTGTTACCTGGATGAATAAACAGACCATTTTTCTTGTCGGCGTTGCCCTGGTCCTGGCGACACTTTACATCGCCAACTTTACTGACTGGCTTAAGCACAAGAATATTCAGGTTTTTTGGAGAATTTCTCCGGCAAGCGGCGCGGTGGCTTTTTACCTGGATAAAGCTTACCCGCTGTCCTCGGTCGAAGTGGTGTCCACTGAGGACGCCAAAACCAACAAATATCCTCATGCGCTCTGGCACATGGTGGCGCAAACCGCCCCGCCGCCCACCGCAACCTTCAATTATGGCGCGGAGATTCCCGGGATGAAACCGGAAGTGTCAACCGCATTGCCGGAACCCTTGCAGCCAAATGTCGAGTATTCTTTGGTCGTGCAATCCGAAACTGGCCTTAAGGGCGAGAAGTCCTTTACCGTTCACTAAGCGTGGGCGTTGGCCGTTTGCACAACCCCGCGGACCATGCGTAAAAAAGAGATTTTCTGGATCGGAGCGCTGCTCATCCTAGGCGGCGCCTATATCCATTTTTTCACCCATTGGTTCGAAAAGCCGGAAATTGGCATCGCCGCCTCCATCCGCCCCAATCGGCGGGCCCATCCGCCGGAACTGATGGTCACATTTTCGCTGAACAACGATTACCGGCTCACCAGCCTGAAAGTACTGCCGCTGGACGGAAACAAATTCGATCCGCTGGCGCCTCCGGTCTGGCAGTTGATTTCCGACAGCAACTCGGTACCTCTCCGGGGCTTTCGTTACGGCCAGAAAATTGGCGGAATGAAACCCGCCCTGAATGGCGTCCGGCCTGATCCTCTAACCCCGGGAGTGAACTATCGGTTGATTCTGTCAACAAGCGATGCCGCCGGCTCCAAGGATTTCAGAATGCCAGCCGCCGATGAGTCAAAGAACGAATAAAGCCAGGTCAGAGCGGGGCTGGCGACACGTTGTTGGTGCGCCAGAAGGTCGTTGTACACCATAGGACCACCGGATCAAAGCCCTGACCCCACTTTAGAAACTGAGTGCTGCCGTCGATAAAACCGTTGACAGATCCGCCCGCGTTCGTGCTGACCAGGGAACGCTCATGCTTGACCTGGTCCACCTTCAGGCCGTCATCAAAGTCGAAATAATCCATGAAAAAATCGTTGACTAAATACAGCTTTTCGCCCAAGAGCACCGTCTGCGATGGCAGGGGAATGTCGTTCTCGCTGAGAAATGGGTAGGAGACGTCTATCCAGGCGTTGGTGTCCGCGTACTTTTCGGCCAACCCGTCATTAAAGCCGTTAATGATATACGTGCGCGACGCCATGTCCACCGGGTAATTGGTATTGACGCCACCCGAGTTGGGGGCAGTGTTCGTCTCGCTGGGACAAACCAGCATATTAGTCGTTTTATAATAGGAAAACTCAAGGGAGGGCCAGCGCTGGACATTATTGCGCGGAGTGTAATCGCCCCCGTTGTCACTGGCATACATCATGTTGGCCAGGCTCAACTCGTGGACATTGCTGGTGCATTTGATGCGGCGCGCGCTTTCCTTGGCCCGGGCCAGCGCCGGCAACAACATGCTGGCCAGAATGCCGATGATGGCAATGACCACCAGCAATTCAATCAGCGTAAAAGCGGCGGTTTTCGCCGGTTTGTTTGTCTGTATTTTCCCGTTATTCATTCCATCATAATAAGAGACGCTTACGAACCCCCGGGCGTTACACCCAATTAGCGTCGGGGAATTTGACGCCCGCCGCCGGCAAATAATCAAAGTATTTGAGGGTGGACCGCCGCGATGGCGGGGATTTTGCGGTAAAGCTCGCCATACGCCGTGGCCGTTCGCGCCCACGAAAAATCCTTGGCCATCCCATTTTGCCGATAAAAGGCCAGCACATCCTGGTTGCCATACAAAACCAGGGCCTTGCGAACGGCTTTGGCCAGCGCCCGCACGGAATATTCGGCAAACTTGATGCCATCGGCCTTGTCCGGGTCCTCCGCAATATCGATGACCGAATCATCCAGCCCTCCTGTCAAGCGCACAATTGGCACAGTGCCGTAGCGCAGACTATACATCTGGTTCAGCCCGCACGGTTCAAAGCGCGACGGCATGACATAAAAATCGCACGCGGCCTCGATGCGATGAGACAAGCCGGTGTCAAACCCAATTCTGGCCGCGCATTTGGCGGGGTAACGTTCGGCCAGTTTTCGCCAGGCCCGCTCGTATTCGCGCTCGCCGCTGCCCAGAAAAACAAACTGCATGTCCGCCGCCAGCATTTCCTGAAGCGCTGTCAATTCAATATCCACGCCTTTTTGGTCGGCCAGGCGCGAGATGGTGCCAAAAAGCGGAATGGCGGCGGCGACAGGCAGCCCCATTTCGCGCTGCAACTCGATTTTGTCGGCCTGTTTCCCGTGCAGATCCGCCGCCGAATAGTTGTGCGGCAGAAAGAGGTCCGCTTCCGGGTCCCATTCATCGTAATCAACACCGTTGAGGACGCCGAAGAGCTCGTTTTGGCGGCGGCGCAAAGCGCCATCCAATCCACAACCGTAAAGCTCGGTCGTGATTTCCCGCGCATATCTGGGACTGACCGTCGTCAGCAGGTCGGCAAAGGAAATGCCGCCCTTGAGGCAATTCATCCATCCGTGAAATTCCAATCCGTCCGGCTGGAAATAATTTCCGGGCAGATTGGTCAGGGCATATTTTCCGGGAGGAAAAGCCCCCTGGTAAGCCATGTTGTGAATGGTCAGGCAGGAGGGAGGAGGGTCGATCCAGCCCTCGTGCAGTTTTTGTTCGAGCATGAAAACAGGCGCCAGCGCCGTTTGCCAGTCATGCACATGCACCAAGTCCGGACGCCTCGGCAGGTAACGCGCCAGATTGACCACCGCTTTGCAAAAGAAAATGAAACGCTCCGCGTTATCCGGATAATCCACGCCTCGTTCCTGGTAGTAATCACTTCTTTCAAAAAACCCCGGTTGTTCGATGAAGTAAGCAGTAAGCCGCTCGTCCCCCTCGCGCGTCCATACCTTGCCCTGCACGCGGATGGGACCGAGCGGCAAATCCAGGCTCCAAGCAAATGGACGAATGTCCGGGAACTGCGCGCGAATGCCACGATACAGCGGCGTGACCAGGCGCACTTCGTGGCCGGACCGCGCCAAAAATTTGGCCAGCGCCCCGACCATGTCGGCCAGGCCGCCGGTTTTGGAATAAGGAACGGCCTCGCTGCTCGCGAGCAAAATATTCATTGCTAGGGAGGGCCAATGCGGTCGGTTTTCAAAAACGGCCGCAACGCCGCGGGGATGACCACACTGCCATCCGGTTGTTGACACGTTTCCACCAGGGCCACGAACAACCGGGCCAGCGCCGTGCCACTGCCGTTGAGAATGTGCGGGAACTTATTTTCCCCGTTCCCGGCTTTAAAGCGCAGATTCATGCGGCGCGCCTGAAAATCCTCGCAATTGGAGCAACTGGACACTTCCAAGTATTGCCCCTGTCCCGGCGCCCACACTTCGATGTCATACGTCATCGCGCTGGCAAAACCCATGTCGCCGGTGCAAAGTTGAATGACCCGATAATGCAATCCGAGCAATTGCAGGACCTTTTCGGCGTGGCCGACCAATTTCTCCAGTTCTTCATAGCCCTGTTCGGGCGGCGTGATCTTGATCAACTCGACCTTGTCGAATTGATGCACCCGAATCATCCCCCGGGTGCCGACCCCGGCCGCGCCCGCCTCGCCGCGAAAGCACGGCGTGTAGGCGCAATAATAAATCGGCAACTGGCTTTCCTGCAAAATCTCATCGCGATGGATATTGGCCACCGGCGTTTCCGCCGTCGGAATGAGAAACAATTTGCCGAGCGTCGCGACATCGACCCCTTCCTGCACCGCGTAATATTGATCGGCAAACTTGGGGAACTGCCCCACCCCGACCATGCAATCGCGATTGACCAGAAACGGCGGCGACACCTCGGTATAACCATGCTCGGTGGTGTGCAGTTCGAGCAGGAACTGAATCAGGGCCCGCTCCAATTTCGCCCCCCATCCAGTGTAAAGAAGAAATCCGCTGCCGGAAAGCTTGGCGGCGCGCGCGAAATCGACCAGCTTGAGACTCTCGCACAATTCAACGTGGGTTTTCGGCTTGAAATCAAATTTCGCCTTCTCGCCCCAGGCGCGTTTTTCCACATTGTCCTCCGCCGATTTGCCTACCGCCGCCTTGGCATGAGGCAAGTTGGGCAACTGCAACATCAAGGCGTCGCGTTGCTCCTCAATTTGCGCGGTTTGTTTGTCCAACTCGGCGATACGCTCGCCCATCTGCCGCGTTTCCGCCTTTTTAGCCTCCGCTTCCGCCGCCTTTTTTTGGGCCATCAATGCCCCAATCTCCTTGGAAACGCGATTGCGGCCGGCCTTGAGCTGTTCGACCTCTGCCAGGAATTTTCGCCGTTGCTCATCCAAACCGAGGATTTGATCAATCTTCGCCTCGTCACGGCCGCCGCGCGTCGCCAGGCGCTCCCGGACGAAATCGGTTTTTTCGCGAATCAATTTGATATCCAGCATGGCCGCATTATAGAAACGAGAAACTCGACCGCAAGCGGGGAATGGCCCGGAGTCCGCGCCCTTGCATTTGCCGGCCGCCTTCGCCCCAATGGCTATGTCAGTCAGGCTAACAAAACCAGTCTTACCCACCTTGACTGACTCTGACCCGCTCGAAGAGTGATTATACTGCAAGGCATTCATGACAAAACACTTGCATTGATTTTCCTGCATTTTTGCCAAGGGGGCATCGGTTTGACTGCCGAGAATCAAAACTGATCATAAGATGGGCAAGGGAACTCCGGACGGATTTAGGGAATAAACGGGACGGGAAAATTCCGCTATTCCCATTCTCATGACAACCATTCCTCTGACAGTTTTTCCTTTTCATTTTTTAGCACGATTTAACACGAATTACCCGGAATCAGCCTGAAAACCGGTCGGAATGACGCGAAATTTGTACGCCGACTTGTCGCGCCAAAGCCACTCCGCGACAGCCGGGAAACCCCCGGCCCCCCGTTGGGGCTGACCTGCTGATCCTCCATTATAAGTTTTCCGTTTCATTGTTTATTAAACTAACTATATTGTTAAAACATTACTTCGTCAAATGACTTTTAAAGGAATTTTAAAAAAATTGTGACTTTGGACGAAAACAGCGCTTAACGCTTTGTAAGGCAAAGATTTGGCACAAAAAACGGGAAAGGCATATGTGCGCATCCGCGATGGCGTAGCGGCGCGTCGGCAGACCGCCGAATTCATCGACTGTGATTGGCGGCGCTCTACCAAGACGCCGCTACGCCCCGTTTCTTTGCCCAAGCGTCGGGGCCGGCAAGAATTTACCTCGGGCACGGCACAAACGTTACGTGGTCAACAAGCAAAAACTAATGGCTCCTCACAAAAAAACCAACGTCGTACCCGCCGCCCGACAGGGAAATGTCCATGCTGCGGCAGGCGCACCGCAGGGTGTCTGCGTTGACGCTCCAGCCGCCGCCGCGCAAAACACGGACGCTCCCTTGTGTCGGTTCTGTCCGACAACCTTAAACCAAGGCATTCGAGTTCTCGAACCGCACTCATTGAAAAACGGGAAGCTTGACCGCGATGGCGGTATAGGCTGGAACGCCGGGACTTGCTCGACCTCAAAGTAACTGCAAGCGAAGGTTATTTTGAGCAGCGGAGACTCCCGGATCAATTTGTTGTTCGCCGCTCTGGAAATGACTGTGAAAGTGGGTCATTAAGCTGGTCAGGTCCTTTCGATTGAAAGGTTTCGTCAGAAAGGAATGCGCTCCCATCCGGTAGGCTTGGTCCACGTTTTTGACTTCCCGGTGATGACTTAAAATGATCACAAGAAGGTCCTTGAGATAAGGCTGCGTTTTTATCCAGCGGAGCACTTCGAATCCACCCACTTTCGGCATGTTCAAATCCAGAAATAAAGCGGTCGGTGGCGGATAGGTTTTCGCGTCAGTGAATTGTCCGTGTCCCTTAAGGTAAGCAATGGCATCTTCGCCATCATGCACCACCATGACCGGATTGGGGATTTGGCTGGTTCGCATTATTTCCAAAAATAGAAATTCGTCGTCCGGCGAATCCTCGGCCAGCAAGATCACTTTATGCGGCAATAGGCTCATTTTATTCTCGGTGACCGCGCCCCTGCGCTCCTTCTCCTTGTCAACATAGGGCAATAATCACGCCAATTTTCAAAAACATTTACGGAACTCGCATCGTTTTGGCTTACAAAACGTTGCAAGTTGTTTTCACGAAAGGCCGCGGCACTCCATTTGCCGGAGAGGCCGCATTTTACCCAATCGGGAACCGCATTCGGCGAATGAAAGCCACCGCGATGCCAAAATTGTTGTAGCGGCGAATTCATTCAATTCTGAAGGAGGAGCCTTTGTCGAAAGTGTGGTTCTGGATAAGCCAGAAATCTTTGATGGACCTGGCGAGCGCAACGAAATCATCGTGCTTCGATGGTTTGGCCAGGACGGCGTTGGCGCCTTGAATATAAGCGCGATGGACCTCGGCCTCCTAGACCAAGGAACTCAATACGATTATGGGCAGCGTAGAAATGGAGGGTTCCTTGCGAACCCATTTTAAAACTTCCATGCCCGATAGTTTGGGAAGTTTCAAATCCAACAGTAGCAGGCAGGGGAATGGGTCTTTCTTGCGGTTGGCGTAGCGGCCACGACACGAGCAAAAGTCGATCGCTTCCTGGCCATCGGGAAGGATGAGCAGTTGGTTGGAGACGCCGGCCGCTCCGAAAGCCCGCTGCATGCAGAATACATCGTCCTCCTCGTCCTCGGCATAAATGATGGGGTTCAAGTTCACGTATTCTTTTCTAGCCAATTGGGCTGTCACCGAAACTGGGTTTTATTTCAACTTTTTGGCCAGGCTGAATCAACACGTCGCTGCCTGCTGACCCCAAACAGTCGTTAAGAAGTGCTCGGACGGTAATTGGATCTTTGATCATTCCCGACCACCGCCACGTTTTACCGTCGATGCAGTCCAGCAGGATGCCACGCTCCCACGTTAGCCCACCGCCGCTTCCTCGAAGAAAAACTGAGTTCCCAAACCCTGAATCCAACGTGACCTCCACAGTGGCCATCTCGCCTTCGGCAAGAGCTGCTGTGACACAGGCGGGAGGACTTTCCGACGGAGCGGATCCGGGGCCGGCGCTGGTACCTAAGAAGGGAAACTCGCTTTTTTTCCTGACGACGTTCGCCGTATTTTGTTTAGCTTTCATAAGAACTCTCCTCAACTTTCTTATTAGCTATGTTCGTACCGTCACGGCTCCTCAGGGACCGGCTTGGTCATGAAAGGGTTACAGATCCTGCACTCCCTTAAAACTGTCAAGTAATTCGCAAATTGCACGAAAACAAGGCTCGCATTATGCATTAAATTTCCGTTAAGAAGATAAAGGCTTTTTTGCACTGTTTTGAAAAGGCGGGCGCCGCGATGAAAGTATCTGGCAGAAAAAAGAGTTTGGAGATTGTGTTGGGCGTTATTGCACTTCTGCTGTTCGTTGCGGCGAGTTTGGCGTGGCATTATGGCAGGATTCGGCAACAGATGTGCAAGCCAGTGTTGGAGAAGCCCATTCAGTTTGAGGACGGCTTTTCTTTGCAAGGTTCGTTTTCCGTAGCTTACTCGCAGAATTATTACGTTGAGGTGGTCTGTCCCAGAACAAATTCACCTCAGTCTGGATGGAACGACGTTGTTGCGGCTCTTTCCAAGGCGCTTCCTGTAAAATTCGCCGTTACCTGCAACGGAGTGACCGTTGCCGAAGGCGATTCGCCCGGTGAAAAAAATCGGACGGCCTCCGCCGCTGAAGACACGCGCATCATGACCAGCTTTGCAGGCGAAGCGGGCAAGACTTATGAACTTTCCTTTCACACTGTCGGTGCAATTCCTGCAGTGGATGCCACTAAACCGACGGTGCGCATCACTTGTCTCTGTTGGGCCAGTAGCGATCTGATCGATATGTTGTTTTCCAATACCACACCGGCTTTGGTTGTCGCCGGGGTGGGGTTGATCTTTGCGCTTTGGTCTTGGCGGATTTTCACACGAAAACCATGATGATGCACTCGACCGCAGGCGGGAAATAGTCCAGAATCCGCGTCATGACGAATGGTTTGCAAGTTGGGAAAGTGGTTTCCTTGCACCTTCACCCCGCCACTTCGGGCGAACCGTTGCATTCGGTGAACAAAATTCGCGCCGAAGAGGGCAAGGGCATTGTCGAGGATGCGCGATTTTTTGGGCGCAAGGACCGAAAAGGCGGACCGAGCCGGCGTCAAATCAGCCTTATCGCCCGTGAACAAATTGCCGGACACGCAGCGGCATTGGCCCTGCCTGCCATCGCACCCGGAGCGGTCCGGGCCAATATCGAAATCGAGGGAGTGGATTTGATATTGCTGCTTGGCCAACAAGTAAAAGTGGGCGGCGCGGTGCTGCTTTTTTATGAACCCCGCACTCCCTGCTGGAAAATGGACAAGATCGCGCCCGGCCTGCAGAAATTGATGGCGTCAGCCCGACAGGGCGTGATGGCGCAAGTGATCAGCTCCGGCGAGATTCGCATCGGCGACGCGATTTTGGAATTGAAATTATGAAAAGAAGCAAACTTGCAATTGGCCGTCGTGCGGCATATGTAGTTTGTGGGTTCGCACCCTTGGCGGTAGAGAAATAATCGGCCGGTCAGGAATTAATATGCAAATTGGATTGGGTCCAATTTTTCATCCGATGTCGCCGCAAGAGGGCGCCATCTCGGGATTGTTCGTCACCGTTCTGCTCATCTGCGCGGGCATTCTGGCAGTCGTGATTGCCTCTGTGGGTTACTGTGTGACGCGGTGCCGGGAAAAGCCGGGCGCGCCGGAGCCGGAACAAATCAAGGGCAATCGCAAACTGGAGGTGGCATGGACGGCCATTCCCTTTGCCATCGTCGTTTTCATTTTCGGTTTGACTGCGCGGGTCATGAGCAGTTCGGATCCGCCGCCGACCGGCAACCCGGACTTGATTATCACGGGCCACCAATGGTGGTGGGACGCGAGCTACACCGCGGCAGGCGTCCATGCTGCAAATGAGATTCATATTCCAATCGGCAAACCGCTGCTGGTCCGCATTGAATCGGCGGACGTCATCCACGACTTTTGGGTGCCGCAATTGGCGCGCAAAATTCATGCCGTGCCCGGCCACCCCAACGAAATCTGGCTGGAAGCCGACCAGGCAGGAACCTATCAGGGCGCTTGCGCGGATTTCTGCGGGTCACAACATGCCTGGATGCGATTTTTTGTCATCGCGGAGTCGCCGGCGGAATTTGAGTCCTGGACGCAACAACAACTCCAGCCCATGGCGGCGAGCGCAGACGGGGCCGCCGTGCGCGGCCGGCAAATTTTTCAACAATTCTCCTGCATCAATTGTCATTCCGTTTCCGGCATTTCGACCAATGGAACGGCCGGGCCCGATTTGACACATCTCGCTGGCCGTCAAACGTTGGGCGCAGGCGTGCTGGATAACACGCCGGATAATCTGGCGCTCTGGTTGAAGAATCCGCAAGTGATCAAGCCCGGTTGCTTGATGCCTAACTTCGAACTCACGGGCCAGCAGGCGCAAGACTTGGCCGGCTTTTTCGAAACCCCAAAATGAAAGCCACCCTGCCCGCCCCCCTGCTGGTCGATACCCTCGCGCACGAAAGCGCGGAGCGCGGCTGGTTTAGTTGGGTGGCCACGGTGGACCACAAACGCATTGGCATCCTTTACCTGATGACGGCGCTGTTCTTTTTTGCGGTGGGCGGAGTGGAAGCGCTGCTGATCCGCCTGCAATTGGCGCTGCCGAACAATACCTTCCTTGCGCCGGGCCTGTTCAACCAGCTTTTCACCATGCACGGCACGACCATGATATTCCTGGCCGTGATGCCGACGCTGACGGGATTTGCGAATTATTTCGTGCCGCTGATGATCGGGGCGCGCGACATGGCGTTTCCGCGCCTCAACGCCATGAGTTACTGGATGCTGCTATTTGGCGGGTTGTTGCTGCACTTCAGCTTTCTGGCGGGCGGAGCGCCGGCGGCGGGATGGTTTAGCGTCGCGCCGTTAAGCGAAACGCCCTTCAATTCCACCCAAGGCCTGGACTACTGGGCGCTCGCGCTTCTGGTGCTGGGAATTGGTTCGGTCGCAGCCTCGATCAATCTCATTGCCACCATTCTGACCCTGCGCGCGCCGGGGATGTCGATCCGCCGGCTGCCCCTGTTTGTCTGGATGAATCTGGTGAATTCGTTCCTGATTATATTGGCGTTTCCGGCTTTGAATGCCGACATCGTCATGCTGCTGATCGACCGCCAGTTGGATGCGGCGTTTTTTCTCCCGGCGCATGGCGGGTCGGCGGTGCTCTGGCAACATTTCTTTTGGGCGTTCGGCCATCCAGAGGTTTATATCATGGCGTTGCCGGCCTTTGGCATGATTTCCGAAGTGATCCCGGTTTTTTCGCGCAAGCCCATATTCGGGTACGAATTTGTGGCGGCTTCGACTGTCGCCATCGGGCTGCTCAGTTTTGGAGTCTGGGCGCACCACATGTTTGCCATGGGCCTGGGCCATCCGTCCGATTTATTTTTTGCGGCCAGCAGCATGCTGATCGCGATTCCCACCGGGGTGAAAATCTTTAACTGGACGGCCACGATGTGGGGCGGATCCATCCGCTTTACCACCGCGATGATGTTTGCCACGGCTTTTCTCATTCAATTTGTCATCGGCGGCCTGAGCGGCATTACCTTCGCGGCCGCTCCGATCGACTGGCAGGTGACCGATTCGTATTACCTGGTGGCGCACTTCCATTACGTGCTCTTTGGCGGCTCGATGTTCGGGGTTTTCGCGGGTCTCTACTATTGGTTTCCAAAAATGAGCGGTCGCATGCTTTCGGAGAAATGGGGCCGGATCCATTTTTGGCTGACAGTCATCGGTTTCAATATGACGTTTTTTGTGCAGCATTTCCTGGGCTTGCTGGGAATGCCGCGGCGGGTTTATACCTACCCGAACCTTCCGTATTGGACGCTGTGGAACATGGTGTCAACTATTGGGGCGTTCATCCTTGGCCTGTCCGTGCTCGTGCTGCTCTGGAACATGTTTTTGAGTTGGCGCAATGGACAATTGGCCGGCGACAATCCCTGGAAGGCATGGACCCTGGAATGGGCCACCACTTCGCCGCCGCCTTCTGATAATTTCAAGTGGCTTCCGCCCATTCGCGGACGGCGCCCGTTATGGGACCTGGCGCATCCGGAAAACAGGGACGAAAAAAACGCCGCGCCTGTCCAATCGCCGGAACGGGCCATCGAGAAAGGCAAAGTGGGGATGCTTTCGTTTATTGCGTCCGAGGCGGTATTCTTTCTCATGCTGATTTTGGCTTATCTCTATTACACTGCTCTTTCTTCCGGTGGGAACAGCGCCGGCGTTTTGGATGCGCGCAAAGCGGGGATTTATACACTGTGCCTGCTGGCCAGCAGCGCGACGTTCTGGCGCGCGGAGAAGGCATTGCAGCGCGGTTTGCATGGCTCATTTCATCGCTGGCTCGCGGCCACGGTGCTGCTGGGCGCAATATTCGTGATTGGCCAGGGGCGGGAATACGCCCATCTCTGGCAGACGGGGGTCACAGTCAATACGAGTCTTTTCGCGACCGCCTTTTTCACTTTGACGGGTTTTCATGGGTTGCACGTCTGCGTGGGATTGATCGCGTTGCTGATTCTATTGCGGTTGGCGCTTTTGGGGGAATTTCACACTTCGGGGGCGGCCGTCAAATCGATAGGCTTGTATTGGCATTTTGTGGACATAGTCTGGATTGCTGTTTTTTCGGTGGTTTATTTGAGGCCGCTCTTATGAATGAATTTTTCCGAACTCCACGAATAGCGTTTTTTCTGGCGGCGCTGGTCTTTCTCGGTTTCGCCATGCCATCGCCGGCGGCTGGACTGGTGGGGAATTATCCTTTCAGCGCGCGCATGGTGCAGCATTTGCTCCTTCAACTGGTCGTCCCGCCGCTTGTCCTTTTGAGTCTGCCAGCTTCAGCCCTGGCCGGTCTTGAAAGCCGTCCAGGCTGGCGTCCAGCAGGATGGATTCTGGAAAAACCGGTGATCACATGGTTTCTCGGGTTGGGCGCAATGTGGGCCTGGCATGCTCCGGCCTTGTGCAATGCCGCTGTCCGCAACCCGGCGCTGCATGACTTTCAATCTCTGACATTGTTGCTCATGGGAACCGCTTTCTGGTGGCCGATTGTTGGACCATCCACCGGTCGGGGGTTGCCGCCATTGTTAGGTATCATCTATCTTTTTACGGCGTGCTTGGGATGCACTATTCTCGGCATCATCATCACGTTTGCCCCGTCCGGCCTTTATTTTGCCTCCACTTTGCCCGGCTCGTTCAATGACTGGCAGTTCGCTTCGCCCGTGGACCAGCGCGTGGGTGGGCTTTTGATGTGGGTGCCAGGCTGCCTGATTTATATTTGCGGCATCATGGGGCTGTTGGCGCGCTGGTATGGAGTGCCCGAAGCGGGCACGCTTCCCGACGGCGCTCCGGAAAGGATTTCATGATGGAAAATGAACCTCCCGCGTCATCCGGCGAATGGCACAAGCCGCCCGCCGAACCTCCGCCCAAGCCAACCGCGTGGCCGGCCACGCTGGCTCTGTCGATTACATTTTTGCTCTGGGGGCTGGCCAGTTCGCTCATTATCACAGGAGTCGGGGCGGTGGTGTTCGCGGTGGCCCTGACCGGCTGGATTGGAGATATTCGCCATGAAAGACGACATTGAAACAACGTCTTGCGGCGCGGCTGCTTCGCCCGAAGAATTGACGCGTCGGAAATTCTTTGAACGACTTAGCATAGTCCTTTTCGGGTTCGGCTCGTTTATTCTACTCGTGCCGATGGTTGGATTCGTGGTGGCACCTCTTTTCAAGCGACGGCCTGAAGTCTGGCGGCCGGTCGGGGCGATCGATGATTTCAAAATCGGCACCACGACTGCGGTGGTGTTTTATGACGCGGCGGCATTGCCGTGGGCGGGCGTGGCATCCAAGACAGCAGCCTGGTTGCGGCGGGTGGATCAGGCCACGTTCATCGCGTTTTCCGTCAATTGCACCCATTTGGGTTGTCCGGTCCGCTGGCTCGATCAGGCGGAGCTTTTCATGTGTCCCTGTCACGGGGGCGTCTATTACAAAGACGGCTCGGTGGCGGCCGGCCCGCCTCCGTTGCCCCTTCCCCGTTACCAAGTGCGAGTCAAAAGCGGCAAGGTGGAAATCCGAACAAACCCCACGCCCATCACCCGATAAGCGCCATTCCGCATGGTCAAACGAATCATAAAACGACTTTGGGATTGGATGGATGACCGGACCGGGCTGGCCGACATGATCGGCCCGATGCTGCGTCATCTGGTGCCGCGCGACGCGCGGTGGTGGTACGTGTTTGGCAGCGCCACGATGTGCGCTTTCATGATCCAGGTCATCAGCGGGATAGCGCTGGCGTTCGCCTACATTCCATCCACCAACGACGCCTATGCCACTCTCAACTTTATCACCGACCAGGCGCCGTTTGGGCGATTTCTGCGCGGCCTTCACTACTACGGCGCGTCCGCCATGGTACTGATGGTCGGATTGCACATGGCGCAGGTGTTTTTATTTGGCTCATACAAATTCCCGCGCGAACTGAATTGGGCCACCGGCGTTCTCTTGCTGGGATTCACGCTGGTCATGGGTTTCACCGGGCAACTCCTGCGCTGGGACCAGACGGCTGTCTGGTCGGTGGTGGTGGCGGCGGAACAGGCGGGGCGCGTGCCGTTGATTGGCGATTGGCTGGCGCGCTTTACCCTGGGCGGCGACACCGTCGGCGGCGCCACGCTGAACCGGTTTTTTGTCATCCATGTTTTTATCATGCCCGCTCTGATTTTTGCGTTTGTCGGGCTTCACCTTTTACTGGTGCTGCGGCACGGGATTTCCGAGCCGCCCACCCCCGGCAAGCCGGTCGATCCGAAGACATACCGTCAAGAATATAAAGAATTGGTGGAAACGACGGGAAAACCGTTTTGGCCCGATGCGGCCTGGCGCGATGTAGTTTTCTGCGTGGCCATGATTGTGGTCATGGCGCTGCTGGCGCTGATCCTTGGGCCGCCGGCCTTGGGCAAGGCCCCGGACCCGAGCATTATTGCGGCCAATCCGCGCCCGGATTGGTATTTGCTTTGGTATTTCGCCGTTCTCGCCTTGCTGCCGCACGGCACCGAAGAATACTTCATGGTTTTTGGGCCGCTGCTGGCGGGGATCATATTGATAATTCTGCCTTTTGTCTTCAATCGAGGCGAGCGGAGCGCGCGACGCCGTCCGTGGTCCATCGCCGCCGTGATTCTGACGGTCATCATGATCGGGACTTTATGGGTGGCCGGCGCAAAATCAAAATGGTCGCCCAATTTCAATGCTGAACCCCTGTCGGAAAAGGTTGTCGGCGCAACCAGCGGCCCCGTCTTTGACGGGGCGCATTTATTTTTTGCCAGGGGCTGTTTGAGCTGTCATTTAATCGGGACGACCGGCGGTCGGCGGGGGCCGAACCTGACGACGATTGGCAGCTTGTTATCAAGGGATCAATTGATCCTGCGCATTGCCAACGGCGGGGTGAACATGCCTGCTTACGCTTCGACTTTGACTCCAAAAGAAATGGACGATTTGGTGGCATTTCTTCAGTCACGGAAACTTCCAGCGCAGCAGTGATTGACGCCACACCCGGCTCCGGTAATGTATGCTCAAGATTATGAACACAAATCTTATCCATCGTCCGTGCGCCGGCATCTGTTCGCGCCGCGGATTTATCCGCCAAGCGACATTCGCCGCCGGACTGTGCACCATCCCTGGTCTCTTCGCCGAGGAACTCATGCGCAAGACCGCGTGGGTCGAGGAAGGGCCTTTCTATCCCTACAAACTGCCGCTCGACACCGATAACGATTTGATCATTGTCAACGATTCGATTACTCCGGCAGTCGGGGAAATCACGCATTTGAGCGGCCGGTTGCTGGATGCCAAGGGCGACCCCATTCGAAATGCGACCATCGAAATTTGGGAAGTGGACCATTCGGGCGTTTATTTGGCCGATCGGGATCATCAAAGCAAGTTTGACGCAAATTTCCAGGGCTTTGGCCGGTTTTTGACGGGATCGACGGGTGAATATTACTTTCGGACAATCAAGCCCGTGGCGTATCCGGGACGGCGGGCGCCGCATATTCATTTCAAAGTCAAGATGAAAGGCCGGGAACCATGGACGACCCAGCTTTTCGTGAAAGGTTTCCCCAGCAATGACCAGGACGGCATCTGGCGGCGCATCGGCGATGAGCAGGCCCGGGCTTCGGTTAGCGCGGATTTTGTGCCGATCAAGGACTCGCGCATTGGCGAACTGGCGGCGCGCTTCGACATTGTGGTGGGCCTGACGGCGTGACCCGCCCTGCGCGCGCGTGTTTAAACTCCTTCTGACTGACTCCGCCTCGAAAGCCCGCTTGGGTCGCCTGACCACTACTCGGGGAGAAATCGAGACGCCCGTGTTCATGCCCGTGGGCACCCAAGCCAGCGTCAAAGCGCTCGACCCGCGCGAATTGCGCGAAATGGGAACACAGATTCTGCTGGGCAACACCTACCATCTCAACATCCGCCCCGGCATGGAAATCATCAAGGCGGCGGGCGGCCTGCATCGGTTTATGAACTGGCCCGGACCGATCCTGACCGACAGCGGTGGATTTCAAGTGTTTAGCCTGGCGAAGATTCGCAAGATCCAGGAGCACGGCGTCGAGTTTCGGTCGCATCTGGATGGTTCGGCGCTGTTTCTAGGCCCGAAGGAATCGATGGAGATCCAGCGTCATCTGGGCGCGGATATCGCGATGGCGTTTGATGAATGTCCGGCCCACGATTGCACAGCCGAAGTCGCGCAAGAAGCCGTGCAGCGCACGATTGTCTGGGCGCGGGAATGCCGCGAACAACCGCGGGCAGAGGGTCAAATCGTTTTCGGAATTGTCCAGGGCGGGGTTGATGCCGGGTTGCGCGAGCGTTGCGCAAAGGAATTGACCGCCATGGAATTTGATGGTTACGCCATCGGCGGCGTAAGCGTGGGCGAACCAGAACACGAGATGATGAAAGCCGTCGAATTGACCGAGCCGTTTTTACCGGCCCGCCAGCCGCGCTACGCCATGGGGCTGGGCACGCCGGCGCAGTTGGTGGAATTGGTCGCGCGCGGGGTGGATATGTTCGATTGCGTCCTGCCGACCCGCGTGGCGCGCAACGGCACGGCTTTCACGAGGCGTGGGACCATCAGCATCAAAGGCGGTGCTGTCAAGTCAGATTTTAGCCCGATTGAAAAGGACTGCGCGTGTTATGCGTGCCGGAATTTCAGCCGGGCCTATTTGCGGCATTTGCTGAACGTGGACGAGATTCTCGGGTTGCGAATGGTCAGCGTGCATAACTCCCATTTTTATCTGGAAGTGATGCGCGAGATCCGGGCGCATTTGGCCGCCGGCACGTTTGACGAATATCGCCGCCAATTTGCGGCCACCTACATTCCCACCCAAAATATCCTCGCCTCCCGATTGAAGCACGCCCTCGAGAATAATTAAGCCCCGCAAAAAAAACGAGGCACGAAAGAAGCAGAGCAGTGTCCCAAAAAATGGCGGCAACGTACTGCAATCATCCACTGCATAATGCGTTCTCTCCCGTCTGACTCCCCTCCATGAATCCACGCAACAGATTGCCAGACAATAGTTAAGCGTTCACGCCTCAGAATATCTACTTGACATAATTCTCCCGAAAAAACCAGATGGCAGAGCGGCTGCTAAGGGAGCATGAACAAGGAGGCATTCGTCCAGTGCAGTTTGAAAGCGGCGTCCGCGCGTCGTGCAATTTTAATTTCTGTCGTGAGCGTTCTGGCGCTCTGCCCGCTGTGGCTGCGCGCCCAAAGTGTGACGCTTGCCTGGAATCCCAGTCCCAGCAGCCAAGTTACTGGTTACACGCTTTTCTATAGCCAGGATGGGATCAATTTTCCCGACGCAGTGACTGCGGGAACGAACACCTCGGTGACTGTGAGCAACCTGCAGTCAGGTGTCACGTATTATTTCGAAGTAGTGGCTTATAACGGCAGTTATGAAAGCCTCCCGTCCAACTTGACCACCTACACTGTCCCGGCCGCGGTAATGACACTCACCGTCCAGGCAGCTCCTTCCGACGCTGGCAACGTAACCGGCAGTGGTTTGTTTACCGCGAGCAGTTTTGTCACAGTAACGGCGACCGCCGCCAGCGGCTATACTTTCGCTAATTGGACGGCGAATGGAATAGTGCAAAGCACCTCATCCAATTACAGCTTTACCTTGGCCACCAACAGCACTCTAATCGCCAACTTTACGGCAAATCCAGTCAATTACACAGTCGCAACGCAAAGCAGCCCGGCCAATGCAGGAATCGTCACGGGCGGCGGCGCCTTTGTCACAGGCACTTCCCTGACGGTGACCGCCTCCGCCCATAGTGGTTACACCTTCACCAATTGGATGGAGAACGGAATCGTGCAAAGCGTCTCGCCCAATTACAGTTTTACCCTGGCCGCCAATCGCAACTTGGTCGCCAACTTTACGGCAAATCCGGTCACTTACACGGTCGCAACGCAAAGCAGCCCGGCCAATGCGGGAACCGTCACGGGCGGCGGCGCCTTTGTCACAGGCACTTCCCTGACGGTGACCGCCATCGCCCATAGTAGTTACACTTTCACCAATTGGACGGAGAACGGAATCGTGCAAAGCGTCTCGCCCAATTACAGTTTTACTCTGGCTGCCAATCGCAACTTGGTCGCCAACTTTACGGCAAATCCGGTCACTTACACGGTCGCAACGCAAAGCAGCCCGGCCAATGCAGGAACCGTCACGGGCGGCGGCGCTTTTGTCGCAGGCACTTCACTGACGGTGACGGCCACCGTCCATAGTAGTTACACTTTCACCAATTGGACGGAAAACGGAATCGTGCAAAGCGCCTCGTCCAATTACAGTTTTACCCTGACCGCCAACCGCAATCTGGTCGCCAACTTTACCGCAAATCCGGTCATTTATACGGTGACTTCCAGCGCCGGGAAGAACGGGGGCATCAGTCCGAACGGTCCGCAAACCGTCGTTACAGGCGGCAATGTTGTATTTACTGCCGCGCCATCCAGCGGCTATCAGGTGAATCAATGGTTGGTCAATGGCACACTGACACAAACGGGGGGTATGTCTTATACATTACAGAACGTCACCAACAACGCCGTCGTATCCGTGACCTTTAGCGCCAATCCTGTTGTTGCCGCCAGCAGTTTTGTAGGAACAACGGTTGTCAGCAATGCCAGCAGTGGCTTCGCCCTCCTCGTCAGCGGCGATGGAACGATCTCGCCCCAACGCAGCGCCCAAGCCTACCAGACAGGCAGGACCTACACCCTCACCGCGTCCCCTGTCAAGGGCTCGGTCCTTGCCAACTGGATCAGCAACGGTGTCGTGGTGGCGACCACCCCGAAGTTCACCTTTACTGCGGCGCCCAATCTGGTGTTGCAGGCAAATTTCATTCCCAATCCGTTCATCCCCTCTGTGGGTACCTATCATGGCCTGTTCTGGGTCACGAACGATGTGGCTGAAGAAAACTGCGGCTCTTTTATTGCCACTGTGTCAAGCACTGGGGCTTTTAGCGCGAAACTTCACCTCGGCGCCCAGAACTACTCGTTTTCCAGCGCATTCTCCACCGCCGGCGTCGCACTCAAATCCATCCAACAAGCTCAAGGTTTGGGCCCGATCACCATCCAGCTTGAATTGGATCTGGCAACGAACGGCCCCATGACCGGGACCATTAGCAACGGCGCATGGACGGCAGACCTGGTGGCCGATCCCGCCATTTATTCAGCAGCTAATCCCACTCCGCAGGCCGGCAAATATACATTGCTCATTCCCGGCAGCACCAACGCCTCCGAACCTGGCGGCCCGGGTTTCGGCGCGATCACAGTCAACCCGTCGGGCAATGTCACCGTCAGTGGCATGTTGGGCGACGGCACTTCCTTCACAACCACCAGCGTCGTCTCTTCAAATGCTGAGTCCGGCCAGGGGCAGTGGCCGCTTTATGCTTCCCTGTATGGCGGCAAAGGCTCCATCCTGGGCTGGCTCTCCTTCACGAACGTCGGTAGCATCACCGGCCAAGTCGCCTGGATTAAACTGCCTCAAACCACTGCCAGGTTGTATCCCGATGGTTTTACGAATCGCACTGACGTCATCGGCTCGCCTTACCAGTACACCAACGGCCCGACCGTTCTGGGCTTCACCGATGGCCAGCTCTTGTTGACTGATGGAAATCTTTCCCAAACCATCACCAATCAAATAGTTGACTCAAACAACGAGGCCACCGGCCCGGACGCCAAACTGACCTTCAAGGCTTCATCCGGACTGTTCAAGGGAAGTGTAATGAATCCGGCGACGGGCCAGCCGATTGCTGTCAACGGCATTGTTTTGCAGAACCAAAACATTGGCGCAGGATTCTTTCTCGGGACGGCCGCAAGCGGAAACGTTCTCCTCTCGTCGGCACAATAAAAAGCCTTCAAAAAGCAGCCGGACCGCTTTCCATTTTTGAGACAGTATTTTAGCGGCTGCAACCCGAAATCATCCACTGTCGAATACCAGCTTAAAGCAGCTCTCTGGACATCCTTGATTATCTCAACATGTTGTTAATTAAATAGTTACAATCGTGTTTAGTTGACAAATTCCACCTGCCAAAACGCGATGGCAAAAGGGCTGCTAAGGAGGCATGGACAACGAGACATTTGGATCGAAAGGGGCGCCCGCGCGCGGTAGAATTCTTATTATTGTCATGGGCCTGGCCCTGACGATCTGCCCGCTAACCCTGCCGGCCCAAAAAGTGGCGCTCGCCTGGACCCCCAGTTCCAGCGGCAATGTCACCGGTTACAAGCTCTACTACGGTTATGACGGCACAAATTTTCCCAACTTCATAGACGCGGGAACAAACACCTCCGTGACGGTAAGCAATCTGCGTCGGGGCGCCATTGCTTATTTCGAGGTGATGTCTTACAACGAGTTTACCAACAGCCAGCCCTCCACGCAGGTCGGATATTTCGTCCTGAACAACGAGGGCATGCCCACCAACGATGTCAACACTATGGTTGCCACAACGGTGCTCAGCAATGCCAGCAATGGCTTTGCCCTCCTTACCAGCGGCAGCGGAACCATTTTACCCAATCGCAGCCTCCAAGCCTACCAGGCGGGCAAGACCTTCACCCTGACCGCCGCTCCGGCCCGAGGCTGGGTGGTTGGCAACTGGCTCAGCAACGGTGTAGTGGCGGCGACCACCGCAAAATACACAGTCACGGTGGGGCCTAATCTGGTGTTGCAGGCCAATTTCATACCGAATCCCTACACTCCCACTGTGGGTATCTACCATGGGCTGTTCTGGGTCACGAACGACCCAGCCGCGGAAACCTCCGGCTCCTTTGTCGCCAGCGTGGCAAGCACCGGCGCTTATAGCGCGAAACTTCGTCTCGGAGCCCAGAACTACTCGTTTTCCGGAGTTTTCTCCGCCGCCGGTATGGCCCTCAAAACCCTTCAGCAGCCGCAGGGATTGGGCCCTCTCACCGTGCAACTCGAATTGGATTTAACAACCAACGGCCCGATGACTGGCACGATTAGCAACAGCAGTTGGACGGCCGACATGGCGGCCGATCCGGCCATTTATTCAGCGGCCAATCCCGCCCCGCAGGCTGGCAAATATACCCTGGTCATTCCGGGCAGCACGAACGCTTCCGCCCAGCCCGGTGGGAACGGCTTCGGCGCGGTGGCAGTCAGTCCGACGGGCAATGTCACCGTCAGCGGGATCTTGGGAGACGGAACACCCTTCAACACCACCAGCGTGGTCTCGACAAATGCTCAGTCCGGCGTGGGGGAATGGCCGCTTTATGTTTCCCTGTATGGCGGCAAAGGCTCCATTCTGGGCTGGCTTTCCTTCACCACCAATGGCGGCATCGGCGGCCAGGTTGGCTGGTTCAAACTGCCTCAGGCAACGGCCAAGCTTTATCCCGAAGGTTTTACCAATAGCACCGACGTCATCGGCTCTCCTTACCAATACACGGGTGGCCAGCCGGTTTTCGGTTCCACCGATGCCCTGCTTTTGCTCAACTATGGAAACCTCTCCCAGAGCGTCAGCAATCAATTCAATATTGGCCAAAACAACGTGGCAACCGATTCGACGGGCGACAAACTGGTCTTCAGGACTGCATCGGGCCTGTTCAAAGGCAGCGTGATGAATTCAACGACGGGCCAGCCGATGACGGTCAACGGCGTTGTTCTGCAGGACCAAAACATGGCCGCGGGACTTTTCCTCGGCGCAACCGAGAGCGGAAGCGCGATTCTCACAACTTCGGTGGCGCCATAAAACGCCTTCTCTTTTAGGGTCCCCCGAACTTAAAACTTGAAGTTTGCGCCCTGCGGCGCAAGCTTATGCTTGCTAAACGACGTCTTACCCCTAAATTAAACGGCTCAATTGAATAGTATGACTTTAAACGGAATAAGAGGCCTGCTGGCGGATCCAGTGCCCACGCAACCCGATCCCACCGGACAGAAGATCGTCATGTTTGGGTATCTGGCTATTTTTGCCGTCATCATGTGGTTTATGATGATCGCGCCCCAACGCAAAAAGGCCAAAGAACAAGACCTCATGCTCAAAGCCCTCCGCGCCGGGGATAAAATCGTCACGACCAGCGGCATTATGGGCGTCGTCCTGTCCATCAAGGACAAAAGCATGTCCATTCGCTCTGCCGATACGAAGCTCGAAATCCTCAAATCTGCCGTCGCGGAAGTGACCGAGCGCGGCGGCGAATCCAGCGAAATAAAAAGTTAATTCTTCATGAAGAACCCTAAATTTTGGTGGGCATTTATCGCGTTTCTCGTCGCCTGGTCGATTTGGGAAATCTATCCCCCGACCAGCCGCGATCTGATTCAGGAATTCAAGGAACAGGCCGACCCGGGCAAGGTGGACACCAACTTCAACCGCATCGTCGCCCAGGCCGAAGCGCTGGAAAAGGCCAATCCCGAACCGCAACGGCAATTTGGCGATTTGATGACGGCGATTGGCACCAACAATATCCAGCCGTATTTTCCCTACGTCAGCATTCAGGGCGAAGAGCATCCCACTTACGCCATTTTGAATGAATTGCAAAAGAAAGCCTCGGGCAAAATCAAGCTCGGCCTGGACTTGCAAGGCGGCACGGAATTCATCGTCCGCCTTGACACCAACCACATGGCCAACGTGGACACCAACGGCAATAAAACCGCCATGCGGTCCGACGAGCGGGTGCGCCTGGTTTCGCAAGCGGCCGAAGTGTTGCGGCATCGGGTGGATAATCTCGGCGTGGCCGAGCCGGTCATTCAACCGGTGGGCGAGGACCAAATCATGATTCAACTGCCGGGCCTTTCGCAAGCGGCGCAGGACGAAGCCAAGAAAAACATCCAAAAAGCCGCCTACCTCGAATTCCGCCTCGTCCATCCGGAAAGCGAAAAACTGCTCCACGATGGCATTATCGAGCCGGGTTATCAGGTGCTGACCATGAAGCGCAAGAATCCCAACGGCACCACCACTTTGGAGTCTTACCTCGTGCAGAAGAAACTGGCCAACGGCCTCACCGGAAAATACATCAAACGCGCCATTCCCATCCGCGATGCCATGGGAGCGCCGCAAATTGAATTTGAGTTCGACCATGTCGGCGCCGAAAAATTCGGCGATCTGACCCGCGACCACGTTGGCGAGCAACTGGCCATTGTGCTCGATGGCGAGCTTTACACCGCGCCGAGAATCGAGGGCGAAATTGCCGGTGGCCGCGGCGTGATCGAGGGCGGCAGCATGGATATTAATGAAGCCATTACCATTGCCAATGTCCTTGAAAACCCGCTGGAGACTCCGGTCAAATTTGACGAAATGCGGCAGGTAGACCCCACCTTGGGCAAGGATTCCATCAGCAGCGGCATTCGCGCCGCCATCATCGGCACCCTGGCGGTGGCAATTTTCATGGCGGTTTACTATCATCGTTGCGGCATCATCGCGGACATTGCGATGATTCTGAACCTGCTCATTTTGCTGGGGGTGATGTGCTCCATCGGCACGACCCTCACCTTGCCGGGCATCGCTGGCGTCGTCTTGACCGTCGGCATGGCGGTGGACGCAAACGTGCTGATTTACGAACGGTTGCGCGAAGAAATGGCACAGGGCAAATCCATGCGCGGCGCAATTTCCGCCGCCTACAGCCGGGCCTTCAGTACCATTTTCGATTCTCACACCACCACGCTGATTTCAGCGATTATTCTGATTTATCTCGGCACGGGCCCGGTCAAGGGCTTCGGCGTGACTCTGACCATCGGCGTGGCGTTGAGCTTGTTTACCAGCTTGGTTATGACGCGCTTGATCTTTAATTCCTTGCTGGCGCGGGGCTGGCTCAATCGCATCGGCATGTTGCACATCATCAAAAATCCCCACTGGGATTTCATGAAGTTTGCCAAAATCGCCTTCGCCACCTCCTGGCTGATCATTCTCGTTGGCATGTGCTACGGAATTTTTGTGCGGGGCAATAAAGTCATGGGCATCGATTTTGCAGGGGGCGATTCGATCACCATGTCGTATAAGGAAAAAGTGCCGGTGGAACAATTGCGTTCGGCCCTGAACAAAGTGGGTGAGACGCAAATTCAATATCAGCGTGGCGCTGAACAGGATATGCTGGAAGTTGTCGCACCCTTCGGTACGGGCGGGTCCGTGACCAATGCCCTGATGACCACCTTCCCCACTGCGAATTTCCATGTTATCGGCAGCAACGTTGTCGGAGCAACCGTCGGGACTGAGATACGGAAATCAGCCGTGATTGCCACGTTTCTTTCCCTGTTTGGAATTCTTATTTACGTCGCGTTCCGCTACGAATTTTCCTTCTCCGTCGGCGCGGTGGTGGCGGTAATTCACGACGTGCTGATGACCATCGGCATCTTTTTCATTTCCCAACGGCAATTAAGCGCGCCGATGGTCGCGGCAGTTTTGACCATCATTGGTTTCTCCATTAATGACACCATCGTTATATTTGACCGCATTCGCGAGGACCTCAAACTGGGCGTGCGCGGGTCCTTCAAAGAAGTGATGAATATCGCGCTCAACCAGACCCTGAGCCGGACACTCATCACCTCCGGAACCGTGTTCCTGGCCACGATGTCGCTGTATTTGTTTGGCGGGGGCGTGATCAACGACTTTGCCTTTACGTTCCTCGTCGGAATTATCACCGGCACCTATTCCAGCATCTACATCGCCAGCGCCCTGGTTCTTTGGTGGCATAAAGGGGAGCGGCCCAAGAGCGCGTCACAAGTCATCATGGAAGAGGCCCCGGGCGCGCGCGCGCGCGCCTAGCGCCCGCCATGCCGGCCCAAGTCCCAATCACTTTCTGGCATTGGACGGGGTTTATCTGCATCATTTTGGTTTTTTTGGCGCTGGACCTGGGGGTCTTCCATCGCTCATCGCGAATCGTCAAACCTAAAGAGGCGCTGCTCTGGAGCGGGGTCTGGTTTTTTCTCGCCATGCTCTTTGCGCGCGGGCTGGCCGTCTGGCGGGGGCCGGACGAATCCCTCGAATTTATCACCGGTTACTTCGTTGAATTTTCGCTTTCGCTGGACAATGTGGTGGCCATCGCGCTCATTTTCACCTATTTCCGCGTGGCCGCGCGGCAACAGCATCGCCTGTTATTTTGGGGGATTCTCGGGGCGCTCGTCATGCGCGGGACAATGATCGGACTGGGCGCGACACTGATTCAAAGCTTCCGCTGGGTCCTCTATTTGATGGGCGTGTTTCTCGTCTTTACAGGCGTCAGATGGGGGTTTTCAAAACAACCGGTCGCGGCACCGGATAACAATCCCGTCCTTCGCCTGGCGCGAAAAATATTTCCGGTTTCGAGCGACTATGACGGAGACAAATTCCTCACTTGGGCGGACGGTCGCCGCGCCTGGACGCCATTGGCCCTGGTGCTGCTGATGGTGGAGACAACCGATTTGATTTTTGCCATCGATTCCATTCCGGCGATTTTCGCCGTCACGCAAAAGGCCTTCATCGTGTTTACCTCGAACATTTTTGCGATCCTTGGTTTGCGGTCGCTTTATTTCGCGGTCACAGGCGCCATCCAATACTTCCGTTTT
>Ga0182024_10002040_pt1 | contig 50925 bp, 37 predicted proteins | sample P32metaG_FD_120480 | JGI IMG/M metagenome (GOLD analysis project Ga0182024, IMG submission 120480) | Permafrost microbial communities from Stordalen Mire, Sweden - P3-2 metaG (Illumina Assembly) | ecosystem: Environmental > Terrestrial > Soil > Wetlands > Permafrost | place: Sweden: Stordalen... | reverse complement strand
TGAGCAACACGTGAAGCAGTGCCAGTACACGGTCTGCCACATGGTCCCGGAAACCCACACTAAGACCTGCACCTACTGTGTGTGCCACATGGTCCCTGAGACCCACACCAAAACCTGCACCTATTGCGTGTGCCACATGGTCCCCGAGCAGAAGACCTGCTCCTATACGGTCTGCCACATGGTCCCGGAACAACACGTCAAGCAGTGCACTTACTGCGTGTGCCACATGGTTCCCGAGCAAAAGTCCTGCTCGTACACGGTCTGCCACATGGTGCCGGAACAACACGTGAAGCAGTGCCAGTACACGGTCTGCCACATGGTGGCTGAAGATCACGTGAAAACCTGCTGCTATACGGTTTGCCACATGGTGCCGGAAACTCACACCAAAACCTGCACCTACCAGGTCTGCCACATGGTCCCGGAACAACACGTGAAGACTTGCACCTACCAGGTCTGCCACATGGTCCCGGAAACTCACACCAAGACCTGCACCTATCAGTGCTGCCATATGGTTGCCGAGAAGTGCGTCAAGCAGGTTCCTTACACGATCTGCAAACCAGTGCACTACACCAAGACCATTCAGTGCTGCCACTATGAGCCGAAGCAGGTTGCCTACACGGTAACCCGCTGCGTCCCGAAGGTTGTTTGCAAACAAGTGCCGGTGCAAGTGTGCTGCCCGGCTCCGTGCTGTTCGTCCTGCGAACCGACGTGCGGTTGCGGCGGCTAAAGCAGGCGGCGAATCACTTCGCCGAAGGGTTGGTATCAACCGGGCGGATTTGCGGCTGAGGCTCCCACCAAGGGAATGAGCAACCTCAGATACCGAATCGCCCGATCATCATAGCGGTCCTGGCGTTCGCCACCCCGAATGCCTAACCGCACTGGTCGACAGCAGGCGGTCCGACCCAAACGGGTCGGGCCGCCTTTTTATTGACGGACGCCTTTTTCCATTACTTATCGAGCAGTTCCGCACGAAATCGGCCGCAGCATACTCGCCCAACTCCAGACACCGTTTGTATGCCGCAGCCACAATGATAATAATACAAGCTCCGATCATATTAGCGACACGAAAGCCAACCGTAGGCCAAAGCAACCCGTTTTGCCACCTTTGATCGCTGCCCCGGTCGGATCCTCCCGATTACCAAGTTATTGCAAATGGCCTTGATCACGTTGCGGGTACTGGATGGCGCCGATCGAGGTCGTGTCTTCGACGACGTCCCCACGCCCGTAACTATCGGCCGCGAGGAAGGAAACACCATCCAGCTCAACGACGAGCGGGTCAGCCGTTTCCACCTGAAAATTCAAGAGGACCGCGACAAAGTCGTTCTGACCGACCTGGAAAGCACCAACGGCACCAAGGTCAACGGCGAAGATATCCAGCTCCGCATCCTTCGATTCGGCGACATGATTGCGCTGGGCCGCTCGGTCCTGCTATTCGGCAAGCGCGAGCAAATCGCCGAACGGCTCGCGAATTTAAAGCGCGAAGCCGACGGCTCCGGCACCATCGGCAAAGAAGAATCGCTACTGTTAGGCAAAGGCGGAAGTAGCAGCGACTTCGACTTGGAGGTCGACAAAAACGCCGATCTCCAGAACACACTTTACGCCATCGAGCCGCCCGAGCTGCCGCAGCGCCTAAGCCCGGCCCAGGCGGCGCAACTTTCCGAACTGATCGAATACCTGCACGTCCGCATCCGCGAATTGTTGGCATCGGTCAAAATCAAAAGCCCCGCCGAACGCGTCACGCTGGAAATGGAGCAGTGGCAAAACGTGCTCGATCTGCAAGCGCAACTCGCCGACTACCTCCGCGAAATCGGCGAACCCAGCGAAGAATAAAACTTCTCCCTCGCCCTTTGGGAGAGGGCCGGGGTGAGGGTGCCGATCACTTCTAATTTCTATTTAGCCCCCGGTGAATACACCGACGGGTGGCTGGGGTCGAGTCCGCCGCGGACGAGCCCCCAGTGACCTTCCATTTGGGCTTTGCCCGACATTTACTTTTGCCCGAATATTCGCCAGTCTGCCCAAAAATTCGGTAGTGCGTGAACAACGGCGAACTGAAAGTGACCAACGGCCCTGATTTGGTTTGGCAGTGCCTACCGTCAGTAAAGTTTGAAAAACGCGATTGCCGTAACGATCGCCGTCACCAGTGTCCAAGCGTGCAAAATCGTATGTTCAAGGTTGGGCACAGGCCGGTCGCCACAAGGCGGTAAAACCTTAATGGTTCCCCGGTGCAATCGATTGTAAATCTCATGCCAACGGGAAATTGCGTCTCCCTTGGGATCATTGAACATCACTGCGCCCAGCACACGATTGTAAATCACTCTCCAACGGCCCTTTGGTTCGGTCAACTAAAGTACCCACCAGATAATCAATTCCACAGCGAAGAGGAAAAAATAGTAGACGAGGCCAAATATCATCAGCCCCCGAATGTGAAAGCCAAAGCCAATGGGCGGGAGCGACATGAGTACGGCATTGAAAGCCGCCTCGCCCAGCTTCTCCTTCCAAGTGTAGTGACGTGCGCCGTTAAATGGATAAAAGTCGACGAGCGTTGTGATTTGGTGATATGTCAGCAGCAGCAGTTGGCAGCAGAGGACTGCGATCAACACAAATCGTCGTCTTTTGTTAAGGGCTCACCCGGCGACCATCGATTTCTGCTCCGCATTGTAGCCGATTCGGACGGCTGCGCAAAAAGTCGGTTCTACGATGGCTGCGCTACGGCCGAGGTGTTCTGTCCGATCCACAGCCGGTTGCCATCCGGATCATCAACTCGGAACTCGGTCATGCCGTAAAAAGTCTCGTCCAAGTCCGGAACATCAAGCCCGTTCATTCGCACTTGCCAGTGATATTCCGCGACGTTCTCCGGGTAAAGATAGAGAACCGATTGGCGTGGCAAATTCGGATGAAGGTTGATCGACTGATCCAACATCAGGCGACACTCGCCAAACGAGAGCATGGCCCAATTCCAATCATCTTTTTTTTGCTCGACACTGAATCCGAGCTTCTTGTAGAACTCGACGCTGGCAGTCACGCTCTTTACGGGCAGCATTGGTACGAGACGATTCATTTTCATGGGTATCATCCGGCTTTGCCTAAATAATCGCAGTTACCTAAAAAATCAAAATCCTGCCCAAAAATTCAAACTAGTTAGTCCGACCTCCTCCGAGATATGCCTTCAGCAGATCAGTAACCATAATGCCATCAATGCGCATTCCCTCATAGTTAGCATCTTCGATGATCACATTTCTTAAACTTGCATCGCGAATGGTTGTGTTATCAAACGCGACATTCTGGAATTGAGCGCTCCGAAGATTTACATCGTTGTAGCGGGCGCCTTCGAGTTTAACATCTTCAAAGGACGCTTCACTCAGATTGACATTCTTAAAGTCCGAACCGGACAAGATTGTCCCCTGTGCCTGATACTTTCCGGAAGGCAAAACAGTGGCCATTAAACTTCTCTCCAAAAATGCTGCTAGAAAATTTCATGCCCCGCATTGTAGCCGAAGGATGAGCCGCATGCCCGTATCCACAGCATGCATTTTGAAATCATTATCCTGGCCTAAAACCATCGTTTGTATATGTACTTATGTACATTTACAATGATTTCTCGGTCGATTGCGCGCCCATCCTTGTTCCAAATCATCGCCAGCCGATAGTTTTGCGCCGCCTACGTCGATCGACCGCACCAAAATGAAAGTAAATTCCCGATTTTTGCGCGGACCCCAATCGTTTTCATTCATCATTTCCCGACGAATTTGAAAAATGCCCCGCGCAAAACTCGGGTAATTTTGCACTGTAAAGTGGGACCCACCCGTAATCGCGCGCAAAATTCAAAACTCCCGCTCGAAAATTCTCGACTCAACTCCCTGAATTTCGCACCAGCTTCCGTATCTTCACATACAAAACTCACCTTTGAATTCCCAACTCCGTACTCCGCATTCCGCACTCCACACTTTTCCCTACCGTGCACTCATTTTGCAATCTGCAATCAGTATTCGCCCGGCTTTGCCTACCGCTTACCGCCCACCATAATAGACAGTAAAATTGCCACCGAAGTCCTTCTCATTCATCCCGATGGACCGAACCGCTCGCCGAGGATTCTCATGAGCACCCAGCCCTTCGTTCACCTGCATTGCCATAGCCATTACAGCCTGCTCGACGGCGCCAGTCCCATCGACAAGCTCATCGCCCGCGCCAAATCCCACGGCATGAATGCGCTGGCTCTCACCGACCACGGCAATCTGCATGGCGCACTGGAGTTCTACAAGCGTGCCAAAGACGAAGGCATCAACCCCATCCTCGGTTACGAAGCCTATGTTGCTCCCGACAGCCGCCTGAAAAAAGACGCCGGCAATCTTAAGGAAGCCAGTTATCACCTCACCCTGCTAGCCCAAAACCGCACCGGCTTTCGCAATCTCATCAAACTCGCCTCAAAAGCCTATCTCGAAGGCTTTTACTTCAAACCCCGCATCGACCGCGAACTGCTTGAGCAATTCCACGAAGGCATCATCTGCCTTAGCGGCTGCGTATCCAGTGAATTCAGCAAGGCAATTCTCAAAGGCGCCGGCCCCGACAGCCAGTACATGGCCCAAGCCAAAGAAATCGCCGCCTGGTTTCACCAATTATTCGGCGACCGCTACTTCATCGAGATTCAAAACAACGGCGTGGAAATTCAGCGCCGCCAAATGGAAGGCGCCATCGAAATCGCCCGCCAAATGGGCATCCCGCTCGTCGCCACCAGCGATGCCCATTACGTGAATCAGGAAGATTCCGACGCCCAAGACGTCATGCTGTGCATTAATACCGGCAAGTTCCGCACCGACACCAACCGCCTGCGGATGGAAACCAATCAGTTCCATCTTCGCAGCCAAGAGGAAATGTATGCTGCCTTCCCCGGCCTCGACGAGGCGCTCAAACAAAGCCAACTGATCGCCGACAGCGTGAATATCGAACTCGAACTGGGCCGCCGGCATTTCCCGCACTTCTCGCCGCCAGAAAGCAAAACCCCGGCCGACTACTTGCGCGAACTTTGTATCGCCGGCTTGCGGGAGCGCTACGCCGATAAACCGGAACGATTCGCGGGTGGTGAACTAGCACCGGCGGTGCTCGAGCGGCTGGATCACGAGCTAAACGTCATCAACACTTTGGGCTTCCCGAATTATTTTCTCATCGTGTGGGATTTTGTGCGGTATGCCCGCCAGCACGACATTCCAGCTACGGCCCGTGGCTCCGGCGTCGGCTCGCTAGTGGCCTACGCGCTCTATCTAAGCCACGTCTGTCCCATGGAATTCGATTTGCTCTTCGAGCGGTTTCTGGATCTAAATCGCCGCGAAGCGCCTGACATCGACATCGATTTTTGCAAAGATCGTCGCAACGAAGTCATCCAGTATGTGAAGGAAAAATACGGCGCCGAAAACGTCGCCCAAATCGGCACGTTCGGCACGCTGGCGGCTCGCGCTGCCATTCGCGATGTCGGCCGAGCGTTGGGCATTCCCATCCCTCGGGTCGACATCATCGTGGCGATGGTTCCCGATGTGCTGAACATCACTTTGGACGAAGCGCTGGAGCAAAGCGCTGATCTAAAAAGAACCTACCAGTCCGACAACGAAGTGCGGGAACTCCTCGATCTGGCCCGTAAAATCGAAGGCCTGGCCCGCAACGTCGGCACGCATGCTGCGGCCGTCGTCATTGCCGATCGTCCGCTGACCGAATACGTGCCGCTGTGCCGCGTGCAAAACAAGGAAGAAGTCATTACCCAATGGGCTATGGAAGATGTCGAACGCGCCGGCCTGTTGAAAATGGATTTTCTCGGATTGCGCAACCTGACGGTGCTTTCCCGAGCGGTCGACCTGATCGAGCAAACCAGCGGTCAGCGCATCGATCCCTATAAATTCCCGCTGGACGATGCGCCGACTTTCGCGTTGCTGTCCCGCGGCGAAACCAAAGGCATCTTCCAATTGGAAAGCGGCGGTATTCGTGATCTCTTGCAAAAGATGAAGCCCGATCACTTCCGCGACGTCATCGCTACCAACGCGCTTTATCGACCCGGGCCGCTGGAAGGGGGCATGGTCGACGATTACGTGCAAGTCAAGCTCGGCCGCAAAAAAGCGGCCTACATGCACCCGGTGATGAAAGACGTGCTGGAAGAAACCCACGGCGTGATGGTCTATCAAGAACAAGTGATGCGAATTTTGAACCGCCTGGGCGGCATCGAGTTGGCCAACGCCTACACTTGCATTAAAGCCATCAGCAAGAAAAATCTACCGGCCATTGCTAAGTACCGGGAAGAATTTGTCGGCGGCGCCACAACGCAAGGACTCAGCGAAAAGCAGGCAGAGGAATTGTTCGAGCTGATCGCCAAATTCGCCGGCTATGGCTTCAACAAATCGCACAGTACGGCCTACGCTTTGATCGCCTACATGACGGCTTATCTCAAGGCCCACTATCCGCTCGAGTTTATGGCCGCCCTGTTGTCTGGCGATATCGACGCGCGGAATTTCAAAAAGAAAGATTCGCTCGTCGAACATCTCGACGACTGCCGCCGCATGGATCTGCCGGTGGTGCCCCCGGATGTGAACGCTTCGGAAGCCGATTTCACCGTGCGCGACGGCAAAATTGTATTCGCCTTGGCCGCCATCAAGGGTTGCGGCGGATCCGCCGGCCAGGCGATTTCCGCCGCTCGAAAAAATGAGGGCCCTTTCCGCAGCCTGTTCGATTTTTGTCAGCGGTGCGATCCATCGGTCGTCAATCGCACTGCGGTGGAAAGCCTGATTAAAGCGGGCGCATTCGATCAACTGGCTGGCCATGGTAATCGCGCCGCGCTGTGGGAATCGCTCGATCGCGCATTGCAGGCAGGCGCGGCCAAGCTCGCCGATTTGAAAGCGGGGCAAAAAGGCCTGTTCGACGATGATTCAAACGAGCCGACCGCTGCCGCAGATATCCAATCGCTGGCATCCGTTCCCGATTGGCCCGAAAAACAGCGCTTGGTTAACGAGAAAGAAGTTTTGGGCTTTTACCTGGCCAGCCATCCACTGGAAGAGCATCGCAATTTATTAGCGGCACATTGCAGCCACACCACGGTCGGCATCGTGGGTTTAGCGCAACGGAACGAAGTGACATTAGGCGGCATGCTTTCCTCGATCAAATTCTCGAACACAAAAAATCCACGTCCCGGCACAACCAATACCAAGTACGCGATGTTCGACCTGGAAGACTTGGAAGGCGTCGTACGCTGCATTGTGTGGCCGGAGCAATTCACGCAATTCGGCGAACTCGTGAAAGCAGACGCCATTTTGGCAATCCGGGGAATTGTGGAACGCCGCGCCGGAAGCGACGAGGCCAACATCATTGTGAACGAACTATTGCCGCTGGAAGATTTACAGCGCCGCGGCACCAAAGGCATTGTCATCCGCGTGAATGAAGACTCGCACGGCCTGCCGGCCTTGGAACAACTGCGCGAGCTAGCCGCGGAATTTCCCGGCAATGCGGAGTTGCATTTATTACTGTGCCTTTCGGACGGCAACCGGCTGGAATTGAAAAGCGATTCCCTGCGTGTGGAGGTAAATGCGGATTTGCGCCAGCGGATTGATGAAATTCTTGGGCCTGGGAATGCTCGGGTGCTGACAGCGGCCCCTGCGCAAACGTCGGGACGACTGCGGCCCGCACATTTTTCTTCTCGGGCCCCAGCGACTGCAAAAAACTAACTGAATAGCAAAGAAATTACCGTGGCGTCGGCTGCGTGTTGGCGGCGGCTTTGCCGCCGCTGATCGGTTGCCACCGAGCAGGCGATTCTACCATTCTCATCACCGACCACCATTGGCCAAGGATCACCAACCCAATAATCCCCAAGGCAGCCAACCCGCTTCCCAACAGACTGGCGCGAAGCTCATGCAGCGTGGTGCCGATCGCCTGTTTGTAAGGATCCTGCACAACAATCACCCACCCCGAAGGCGCCTCGTGCTGATTACGTCCCTCACCGGTCAACAATTCGATGGGCGCTTCTGCCGCCAAGTAGCGCTCGCGATAATCGGTTCCCTCGGCGTCCGCGCCCAGCGGATCTCGGTAGTCGGCCACACCTTCCTTCAATTTCGACACGACCGTGGGAGACAGTCGATATTGCTCATCATTGATAAAGCGATCCAAGTGCTCGTCGGATTGCTTACGCAACTTCTGCAGCAGCGGATGCTGCAAAATCAATCCGTTGTGAGCGCCTTCACGCAGGTCGACCAGCACAGGAAATTGCCGATCTTCTTCCTGCAAATTGATCAAATTGATGAAATTCGTGGCCAACTCGAACGATACGCCAATTACTCCCAAAAACTGCCGCTGCTCCGGCATCTCGCCTTTGAACACCGGAGTGGATATGGAAACCACCCACAGGCCAGATGAATTGCTGGTGTGCGCTGCCGATAGTTGCGTTTTCTGCACGTGCTGTTCCGGCGCCGGTCGCCAATCTTTTGGCTGGTCGTTCGTGCCGCCGTAAAAATAGCTGCTCCACGCATAGTCGCGGCCCAGCGTCTCGGGATACGCATACCAGCGCGCCACCTGCACGCCGCGCGAATCGGTGATGAACCAACTTTCGCTCTTTTTGTTTTCGGCCAGCATTTGATGATCGAAGAATCTGAGCCGGTTTTGCAATGTAGTTGCCTCCGGCGCACTGCGGAGCAGTTCGACCAGATCGTTATTGTGTTTTTTACTTAGGCCCACGAGCACGTCGTGCATTTTCGGATCGGTTTCCATGCCGCTCAGGGCCTCGATAACCGCAGGATCGCGCGCAGCCTCCTCCACGTCGTAAAAGCGGCTTTGCAATTCGGCCCCCGCGCCTCGAGCGGCACTTTGCGCAGCAAACCTGAGTCCTTTTAGCGCACTTTCCGTAAGCGCATCGGTGGATTTTTCGAGCGACGTGCTGAACCAAAGCCAGGCTGCCGCCGCCATCACCGCCAATAAGAGCATCGGGCCAAGAGCCCCCAACACGACCAATGGGCGACGCGAACGCCGTCGCTCGCGCGCGTCGAGCGCATCGAGCACCGATTGAATCGTCGGAAAACGGGCGGCCGGATCGACCGCCAGGCAGCGATCGATAATCGTCGCCAGTTCCTTGTCGACGCCGCGCACATGGTGGTGCTCTGTCGGCGGCGGAGCATGTTCGATCAACCGGCGGTATCGCTCGAGCCGGCCTTCCAAGTGCGGCGCGCTTTCGATCTCAATTAAAGTTTCCTCGCGACGGTGTGGCGGACGACCCAACAGCATCGCGTAGAAAATCGCCCCCAACGCATAGACGTCCCATCGTGCATCGGGCACCGCCTGAGGATCGGCCTGTTCGGGGGCCATGTAAAACAGTGTGCCCAGGGCGGGAGTTTGTTCGTGCGATAGCCGCGATTGTCCAAAATCGGCAAGCCGCGGCTTGCCGTCCTGATCGAGTAATATGTTCGCCGGCTTCAAATCGCAATGCAGAATGCCCTTGCTATGCGAGTGGGTTAATCCAATGGCAATTTCGCGCACCATTGCCGTCGCATGCATTGCAGATAGGCGGCCCTCTTGCTCCAGCCGCTCGTTCAACGATCCATTTTCGACGAACTCCATGACGTAGTACGGCGGCTCGGACTCCCAGCCAACGTCAAGCAATTGAACTACATAGCGATCGGCCGACAAGAAAGCCAGCTTTTCTACTTCGTGCGACAACAGCGACCAATCTAGGCCGCCTCGATGCAAATAAAACTTGATCGCCACCTGTCGACCGGTGGTGCGGTCGATCGCTACCCAGACTTCGCCGTATGCTCCCGCTCCCAAAAAGCGGCGTGGCTCATAGCCTGGAACATCGCAGGGCGGACATGCGCGCTGCTGGCTCAGTTTCAGCGAGCGCTCAAGTTCCTCGCTTCCCTGCGCTTGGGTGAAATCGGTAGACATAGCGAATATGCAGAAAGCACAAGGCGGGAGGCTGCCCCGAGGTCACTACGAATCATGACCGACGCGAGATCGCCGGTCAATTCGGTGCCTCAAAATGCTTTTTTGTCTAATCGGCACCCGATTTAGCCGTTCGGCCACGCGAAAAGGCGGATCGTGTTGCCGTCGGGATCGCTGGTGATGATTTCTTGAAAGGTTTCCGCATTGTCCCGCGGACGAGTCACCGGGGAACCAGCCGCCAAAAGTCGCTGAGAAACTTGCTGGAGGTTATCGACCTCGAATCCCAAGCTCCAACGAGGACTTGCCTCGCCGGAAGTCCGGCGTGCTAGCAAGCTCAAGCGGGTTTCTCCGGCTTCAAATAGGGCATAGCCGTCTTCCACCACGCGCACCAAAACGCGCAGGCCTAAAGTTTCTCGGTACCATTTCACAGCCTCTTCCCATCGATCAGTGCGCAATTCGACACAGTACAATCCGGGGCGCTGCTCACGTTTATACGCCATGCTCATCTTAGATTCCGAACGGGATGGGAAATATCGCTTTTGCGGCGACTGGCTCGATGCGCTCAACTGCGATTTGGAATCGTACAACCTTGGGGCCGGTTTGGGCGAGAGGGTTTTGCGGGCAGAATTGCGGTGCTGCTGTGCCATGGATTTGGTGTGAGTGAGAACCGGAGAATGCAAACAAAGGCCCGTTTTATTCAGCGGCATCGATGGCCAAACATTCCACAAGCACCGTCTCTATCAAGCATGAATCACAAATTTGGATGCCAACCGCCACAGTAGCGTCACCTTTCCGCCAAATCGCCTGTTTTACTATGGATGGAAAGAAATCCTTGCTCGTCCGTTTATTCCGCCTGACATAATGATATTCCTGGCCTACGGCTGACATTGACCGGCATTCAGTTTTCACTAAAATGTTGCGGTTCTTGAAGTTAGAGAAATCTCCCCATGCCTGTGACAATGACTAAGCCCCCCGATAATCCTTCTGAAATTTCTGGGCAAGCGCTCGAGAACGCGCGTCGTGAAAAGTTACGAAAGATCATTTCTTTGGGAATCGATCCCTGGGGTTCACGATTCGACGATTATCAGGCGATTGGCGAAATTCGCCGACGAGAGTCCGAAATCACGACAACACAGACCGAAGCCGAGGGGCAACATGCAGAACAGCATGGCCCGCGCGTTCGCGCCGCCGGCCGCATTGTACTGATGCGCGATACCGGCAAACTGATCTTCGCCAACGTCCGAGACTGGACTGGCCAGATACAACTTTATATCGGCAAAAAACAGGTCGGCGACCAGAATTGGTCCCTCGCCCAATGTTTCGATCTGGGCGATTTGATTGGCGTCGATGGCGAGCTCAAGCGCACAAGAACCGGCGAGCTAACCATTTTCGCCGACAAGCTGCATTTCCTCACGAAATCATTGGAAACGCCACCTGAGAAGTTTCACGGCCTGAACGATCCGGAATTACGGCAGCGCCAGCGCTATCTCGATCTGATCCACGGCGAAGGGGTGCTGCCTCGGTTTTTAAAGCGGACCAAAATTGTGCAATCGATCCGGCATACGTTGGCCAGCGAGCGGTTTGTGGAAGTGGAAGGTCCCACCCTACATTCGATTGCCGGCGGCGCCGCGGCGCGACCATTCATTACCCATCACAATGCGCTGGACATTAACTTATTCATGCGGATCGCGCTGGAGCTGCATCTCAAACGGCTATTGGTCGGCGGCATAGAACGCGTTTACGAACTGGGCCGGGTCTATCGGAATGAAGGAATTAGTCCGCGGCACAATCCGGAATTCACGATGCTTGAGCTTTACCAAGCTTACGGCGATTACCGCGCGATGATGGATTTGACCGAAAAGCTGATCGTAAATGCTATCCAAGCCATTCAGGCAGATCCAGCCGTGGGGCAGGAGTTCAAACTCCAATATGGCGAGTCGACTATCGATTTCACTCCGCCATTCGTGCGACGCACATACGACGAATTGTTTCAAGAGCACACCGGCGTAGCCGGCAGCGATCAAGCGGGCATCAAGGCGCTGGCTGAAAAAATCGGCTTCGATACCGCAGGCAAGCATCCCGACGTGATCAAAAGCGAAGTGTTCGAGGAGAAGGTGGAAGACAAGCTGACCGGCCCAGTGTTTGTGATGGACTATCCGGCCAGCATTTGCCCACTGACCAAGCGAAAACGCGACAATCCGTCGGTCGCCGAACGTTTCGAACTGGTCGTGCAAGGCATGGAAGTGGCGAATGCTTACACCGAGCTTAACGATCCCGATTTGCAGGCCCAATTGTTTCACACTCAATTGGCCGGCCAAAATGAAGAAGAATCAATGGCCAAAATGGACCACGATTTCATCCGAGCATTGCGGTACGGCATGCCGCCCGCTGGCGGTTTGGGCATCGGCATCGATCGGCTCGTAATGTTGTTAACCAACAGCACTTCAATCCGCGACGTCATACTTTTCCCGCTGCTTCGGTCGGAAGTTTAAAACGGACTGACAACTGCCAAAGGATTGGCCATGTACAAACTGCTCCTCTGCTGGCGCTACTTGCGAACGCGTTACATCGCGCTGGCTTCGATTATCAGCGTCACGCTGGGCGTGGCCACGATGATTGTGGTCAATGCCGTGATGGCCGGCTTTTCCCATGAGATGGAAGATCGCATGCACGGCATCCTCTCCGATGTTGTGCTGGAAGGTCATGGCCTTGAAAACATCGAAAATCCGCAGTTTGTCATGGATAATATCCAGGCTGTGGCGGGGAAGTGGATTTCGGGCATGACGCCCACAGTGCACGTGCCAGGCATCATTACTTTTAACGCGAACGGGCAATCGCACTCGCAGCAAATCATGTTCATTGGCATTGACGAAGCGACATACGCTTCGGTCAGCGATTTTTCAAAATTTCTACAAAACCCGGAGAACCGCAAGCAGCTGAGCTTTCAACTCCGCGACGGCGGCTATGACGTACGCGATCACCAGGTGGGCAATAAATCGCCACTTCGCGTCGGTATGGAACAGGCCGGTTGGCGGTGGCGTCGCATCATGGCTGAGCGCCAAAAGGCCTGGGCGGACAACCAAAGTCGTACTTCGACGGATGGCGAACACAGCTCTTCACCGCAAGAAATCGTACGTCCGCCGTTACGACCACAAAACCCCGAAGAGCAAGCGAATTCCGATTCCGCTCCGGATGCGCATGCCAAGACACCGCAGAATCCATTCGGTCCGCAACCCATTGTGGAATTCGACTCGGCCACAGAACAGCATCCCGGCGTAGTGCTGGGCATCGCCCTGGCTAGTGTGCGCGATCATGAAGGCAACGATCGCTTTCTGCTGCTCCCGGGCGACGACGTGAACATCACCGTTCCCACCGCTGGTACGCAAATTAAACGGCAGGATTGGCAGTTCACGGTGGTCGATTTCTACGAAAGCAAAATGAGCGAATACGACTCAACCTTCGTGTTTGTGCCGATTAAACAATTGCAAGCCATGCGCGGAATCGGCACCAATGTGTCGGCAATTCAAATCAAACTTCAGCCGGGCGCTGATGCCAATACGGTTCGCGACCTGCTACGCAGCAAATTTCCGCCGGAGCTGTACGGCGTTTACACCTGGCGCGACAAGCAAGGTGCGCTGTTGGCCGCGGTGCAAATGGAACGTGCGGTCCTTAATATTTTGCTATTTATGATTATCGCCGTGGCTGGTTTCGGAATTCTGGCGATCTTTTTTATGATTGTGGTGGAAAAAACCCGCGATGTTGGAATTCTGAAATCGCTGGGCGCATCAAGCCGCGGAATCATGGGGATATTTCTGGGTTATGGCCTGTCACTCGGATTCGTCGGCGCCGGCGTTGGACTGACAATCGGCCTCTTGTTCGTGCATTACATCAACCAAGTCCGTGACGGTTTGGAATGGATTACCGGCCAGCCGGTTTTTGATCCGGCTATTTATTACTTTTACGAAATTCCCACGATTATCGATCCACTGACGATTTCCTGGATTGTATTTGGCGCACTGTCAATCGCTGTGGTGGCAAGTGTGCTGCCGGCGCTGCGCGCTGCGCGGTTGCACCCCGTGGAGGCCCTGCGCTATGAATGAAACATCGAAGTTAACCGTGCCGCACAGGCCGAAAGCGAATTTGGGTTCGACGATTCCTGCACCACACGCCGAACTTCACACGCCGAACTCCACAGCCGTACATCTCTCGGCAACGGGGCTGAAGAAAAACTATCGCAAAGGACCCGTCGACATTCCCGTGCTAACCGGCGTCGATTTGGACGTGCGGCAAGGCGAATTCTTGGCGATCGTGGGCCAAAGCGGATGTGGAAAAAGCACGCTGCTGCATTTATTGGGCACTCTCGACGCTCCAACCGAAGGCGATGTTCACTTTTTAGGCCAGCGCATTGACAATTTGCCCGTCGCCAAGCGCGAACAATTGCGAAACGAACAGTTCGGCATGATCTTTCAGTTTTATCATTTGCTGCCGGAATTCACGACGCTGGAAAATGTGCTGACCCCCTTGATGATTGGCCGCAGTGTTTTGAGCTATTGGCGCGGCCGTCGCCAAGCTGTCCAACGAGCCAAGCAGTTGCTGGAAACACTAGGGCTGGGGCACCGGCTCAAGCATCGGCCCCGCGAACTTTCCGGCGGCGAAATGCAACGGGTGGCCATTGCCAGAGCTTTAATTGCACAGCCGCAAGTATTATTGGCCGACGAGCCGACGGGCAATCTCGACCAAAGCACAGGTCGAGAAATTCTGCGAATTTTGCGAACCTTGAACCGCGAGCATGGCCTCTCTATAGTCATGGTAACTCACGATGCAGCGATCGCCGCCGAGGCCGATCGCATTGTAAAATTGGCTGGCGGGCAAGTCGCTGCGGCCTAGAATTGTCGTGGGCAGCAACCATCCTTCGATTCGCAAAGAAGGCCGCAAATGCCGGAACTCAAAAATCAACCCCTTAGCGTCACACCCGCATCCGCTCCGCGGACATCGCTTAAGGTCAACATCAACGGCAAGCTACTTGAGAAAGAAGATGCCAAGATCAGTGTTTACGATCATGGTCTGCTCTACGGCGACGGTGTCTTTGAAGGAATGCGCGCTTACGGTGGAAAAGTATTTCGCCTGGAGCAACATCTGGATCGGCTGTGGAATTCCGCGAAAGCCATTTGGTTGGAAATCCCGCTCAGCCGCGAAGCAATGGCGAAAGCCTTGAACGATACGCTCGCGGCCAACGGCATCAAAGATGGCTATATCCGGTTGGTTGTGACCCGTGGCGTGGGCACCTTAGGATTGGATCCAAATCGCTGTAGCCAGCCGCAGGTGATCATTATCACCGACAGAATTGAACTATATCCGGAAGACTTTTATCGCAACGGGCTGGAAATTGTTACAGCGAGCACGTTGCGCAACCATCCGGCGGCGCTAAATCCACGAATCAAATCGCTGAATTACTTGAATAACATTCTGGCCAAAATCGAAGGGCTAAAAGCGGGTTGCATCGAAGCATTAATGCTCAATCACAAAGGGGAAATAGCCGAATGCACGGGCGATAACATCTTCTTAGTACGCGACGGCGTGCTGCAAACCCCGCCGCTGGATGCTGGCATTTTGGAAGGCATTACCCGCGAAGCCGTTATCGAGCTGGCGCGCGCCGCCGGCATCGAAGTGCGCGAAATGTCGCTCACCCGGCACGATGTCTATATCGCCGACGAATGTTTCCTCACCGGCAGTGCCGCGGAAGTAATTCCGGTGGTAAAAATCGACAGCCGCTCCATCGGTTCCGGGCAGCCCGGTCCCATCACTCGCGATTTAATCCAGCGATTCCGCAAATTGACGCGGGAATGACAATTTCAATGTGTGCGCTCAGATTGGTAGTCTTCTATGTTGCGATCTGTTGTGGCTGCTTGTGCAGCGCGATTGCCGACGATTGGCCGCAATGGCGAGGGCCGCTTCGCGACGGAGTGTGGCGGGAAAAGGGCATCGTTGAAAAATTCGACGCGCCGCAACTGCCAATCCAGTGGCGGGCCGAAATTGGACCGGGTTACAGTGGACCGACCGTGGCGGCGGGTCGAGTGTACGTTACCGATCGGCAAACCGAGCCGACACAGGTGGAGCGAGTCCACTGCTTCGATGCCGCAACGGGTAAACCCCTGTGGAGCCACACGTACGATTGCCCATACGTCGGTGTCGGCTATGCCGACGGACCACGTGCCTCGGTAACGATTGATGAGGACCGCGCGTATTCGTTGGGAGCAATGGGGAATTTATTCTGCTTCAACGCCGTCAAGGGCGAGATCCTGTGGCAAAAGGATTTGAAATCGCTGTACAACATTCAGATGCCGATGTGGGGCATCGCGGCGGCGCCGATTATCGACGGCAAGCGGTTAATTTTGAACATCGGCGGTGAGCATGCGTGCGTCGTCGCGCTGGATAAAATCACCGGCGCTGAAATCTGGAAGGCCCTAGATGATCCAGCCCAGTACAGCGCGCCGGTCCTCATCCAACAGGCCGGCCAACCTGTATTGGTAATCTGGACTGGCGCCGGCGTTGTCGGCCTAAACCCGGCCACCGGAGCCGAATACTGGCGCGAAGAAATGAAGCCCAAACAGATGCCAATCGGCATTGCGACGCCAGTGATCAGCGGCGATCATCTGTTCGTCTCTTCCTTTTTCGACGGCTCGCTGATGCTGCGGTTGAAGTCCGATCAATTGGCAGTGGAGCAACTATGGCGAAAAGTAGGATACGACGAGCAACATACTCAAGCTCTCCACTGCATGATCGGCACGCCAATCCTCGACCAAAATTACGTATATGGCGTCGACAGTTATGGTCAATTGCGTTGCCTCGATGCCGATACCGGCGAGCGCCGTTGGGAAAGTCAGCAAGCGGTGCCAAAAGCTCGCTGGGCCACCATCCACATGGTCCAACACGACGACAAAACTTGGATGTTTAACGAGCGCGGCGAACTGATCATTGCGAAGTTGTCGCCCGACGGATATGAGGAAATCAGCCGCACGAAGCTTATCGAGCCTACTACCGAACAGCTCGATCAACGGGGAGGTGTTTGTTGGTCACATCCCGCCTTTGCCGACCGGCACATTTTTGCCCGAAACGACCAAGAGCTTGTATGTGCAAGTCTCGCGGAAGCGAAATAGCCGGACATTTTCACGAGTCGACTCCCCGGTGACATGTTCACGCTGGAAACAGCGATGGATCCGCCTGGATTAGGCCGGCCCGCTGGACGCTCGCAGGGCTTGGTCATTTCCGTAGATTCATTGACTATTTTGTTAAAAATCGCTAAATATAGGGGAGTCCATGAAGGTTTTGGATCGCGAATTGGCCTGGTTGCCAGGTTTCATTCCATTGTTGTTATTCTGTCCGCATGGTATGGGTTGATCGCGGTCGGTGAGACCGTGCTGAGTTTGGCCGTCGAGGGAACGTCGGGTGCAGATTCGCCGTAGCGCTACTGATATTGAAGTTTTGGCGCCGGCGAAAATCAACCTTTTCTTCGAAGTGCTAAGCCGGCGCGACGATGGGTTCCATGAGATCGAAACGCTCATGGTGCCGATTGGGTTGTATGACACCTTGATTCTGGAAGATGATCCTTCGGGGCAAGTCAGCCTCGCCGCACGCTGGGCAATAGGATTCGGACAGCAAAAAAACGCCCAAGTTCCCCAGGCGTCGATGTTTGAAGGCGAATTTGGAAATTTACCGGAGGTGGAAAAAAATCATGCCGTGCGGGCGATTCGCCTGCTCGCCCTGCGCGCCGGAGTTAACCGCGGCGCCAGGCTAAGGTTAGTCAAAAGAATTCCAGCTGCGGCCGGTTTGGGAGGTGGATCAAGCGATGCGGCAGCTGCGTTGCTAGGGGCCAATTTAGCGTGGAATTTGGGTTGGTCTTTGAAACGTTTGACTGCAGTGGCGGCGGAGCTGGGAAGTGACGTGCCGTTCTTCCTAACGCGCGGTCCTGCGATTTGTCGCGGACGGGGCGAAATGGTCCGACGCGTTGCTGGTTTGCCAGTTTTGTACGTGGTTGTTCTGCGGCCGCCTGATGGTTTGGCCACGGCAAGCGTGTATCGAGCCTGCCAACCTGGCGAGCCGCCCCGGCAAGTCGGTGCAGTGATCGAAGAATTGCAAACCGGTCGGTTAGCGGCGATTGGTCCTATGGCTCACAACCGACTGTTGGAGCCAGCCAGGAAGTTATCGCCGTGGATCGATAAGGCATTGGTTCACTTGGCGAGCGAGGATTGTCCGGTAATTGGAATGAGCGGAAGTGGTAGCGCCTGCTTTGCATTGTGCCGCTCGGCCAATCACGCCCGACGCGTGGCGGCGCAATTGCGAAACCGCCGTCCGAGCGTCGGATATGTTTGGTCTGTTTGTTCGAATTGATTTCATAGATTAAAGGTTAAACTTGGCGTTCAAAGCGATTTTCTCCCAGGTTTTTTGCCCCGCAGGAAAGGGGCGGCGTGCATTTCGCAAGGAGAGCAGCCGTGGAAATCACTGAAGTCCGCATCAAGTTGATGGAGGAAGGTGGCGAACGGTTGCAGGCGTTTTGCTCCATCACTTTCGACAATTGCTTCGTCGTCCGCGACTTAAAAATCATCGAGGGCGCTAACGGGCCTTTCGTGGCCATGCCCAGCCGCAAACTCACGTCGCATTGCCAGCAGTGTGGGGCGAAAAACCATTTGCGGGCAGCGTTTTGCAACGATTGTGGCCATAAACTCGATCCTAACCGCGCCTCAATGGATGATGAGGGCCGGGCTAAGCTTTACGCCGATATCGCTCATCCGATCAACAGCGCCTGCCGCGAGATGATTCAGGACCGCGTAATCCGCGAGTTTCAAGACGAACAAGTACGAGCGAAGCAACCGGGCTACGTTTCCCGCTACGACGACTTTGACATCGACGATTTTGTACCACCGCGGCACTCTCGTCAGCAGGGTCGCGGGCATCCCACGACCAACTATGCTCGCCCCAGCGCCCGAACTCAGTCAACCCAAGTGGCGGAAAGAACGCCAAGGCCCCATCCCAAGACGGTAATCCAACCCGTACCGAATCCGCCGGAGCAGAGCAGCGATGGTGCGGTGAATCGCAACACGAACGACGGGCAAGCTACCGACGGACAAACTACCGATGGTCAGACAGCAAAAGAAAAGTCGCCGACTTCCAAGCCCGGGACTGATGGCTTCGGCGCGGGCGTTTTTTAAACGCAGGTCTGCCGCCCGCACAGAATGACTTGACGATCTCTGGAAGCGACTATTCCACGGCCTTCGGCTGTTCAGCACTTCACCCAATTGCCGCTTTTAGCGCTCTCTACGACCGCCTCAATGACGCGCATGTTGGCCACAGCATCGGCAAGCTGGGTTGGAACATCTTTGTTTTCCAGTAGCGCTCGGGAAAACAAATCGCCTTGAATTTCGTATTGGTCACATACGTCCAGCGTGTGCTGCTGAATTTCGCTACCCCGCTGGTGCCATAATCTGCACGGTCGGTCCGGAGGCGCATTCACTGGAATTTCAACCTCCACCCGCCCCTCGGTGCCCAGAATGTTCACCCGCTGATACGGTGAAAGCTGAGTGGAACAGGTGAACGTGGCAGTCCCGCCTTTGAATTCCAAGATTGCCGATGCAAGCCGATCGGTTTTAAGCGTCGGATCGTATTCCACAAGTCCGACCGCCCGTGTCGGTTCGGTCCCGAAGATGAAACGCGAAATCGAAACGCAATAACAGCCAATATCCAACATGCCGCCTCCGCCAACGTCGGCAATGTTGCGAATATTGGTTGGGTCAACATTGTGGTACGAAAAAAAAGTCTGGACCGTCCGCAATTGTCCAATTTTTCCCTCAGTCACCAGCCGTCGGGCGAGCTGCCACTGCGGATGCATCCGATACATAAACGCTTCCATAATTTTTAGTCGTGGATGCCGCTGGGCCTCCTGCAACAGGTCCGCGGCTTCTTGCGAGTTTAGCCCGATGGGCTTTTCGCACAGCACATGTTTTCCCGATTGCAGGCACTTGATCGACCAAGAGACGTGCAGATGGTTGGGCAGCGGGTTGTAAATCGCATCGATTTCCTTGTCGTCCAGCAGTTCTTCGTACGAACCATAGGCCTTCGGAATGCCCAATTTCGCGGCCGCGGTCCGGGCTTTGCCCACGTCGCGCGAAGCGATCGCCGCCATGGCGCAAAATTTGCCGCGCTGCATAGCCGGAATCACCTTGTCAACGCCGATTTTCGCCGTACTTAGCACTCCCCAGCGGATTTTTTCCATGAGAATCGCCCTTCAAAATGCAATGCATTCATTGCAAGACTCGATTTTCTGAATGAGGCCGCCACACTAGGGCATGCGCCGCACAAAGGAAACTGCATCACCAAAAATTAATCATTATTTTTCCAAAATGGCCAGGAACCGTGTACACAATTCTGTGGAACTTTGTATGATACGATGTTTGGCGATGTCTTCTATGCGTCTCAGTAGGACCGGCTTCATCACAATCTGAGCAAAAAGTCTCTCTGCATAATTTCTGTTTCGCGCGCCTGCAAGGTCGTTGCAATGACGGTCGTCTTTTGACCTTGAAATCGGACTTCTTAATCGCGGGTTTCTGACTCCTGTTACGAGGAACACTGAGTTGAAAATTGATTTGGATTTGGAACGGTGGTCGGTACTGGATGCCGCCGAACTGTACGAAGTGGCACGCTGGGGCAACGGTTACTTTTCGATCAATGGCGAAGGCCACGTTTGCGTCCATCCCACCAAGGACGCGGAGCGCTCGATCGATCTGAAGCAACTCGTCGACCGGCTGCAATTGCGCGGCATTGACTTGCCCATACTCATTCGCTTCGCCGAAATTCTGAACCACCGTCTGGCGGAAATCCACGGGGTGTTCCAATCGACGATGACCGAACAGAAATATCAAGGCGGCTACTGCTGTGTTTACCCGATCAAAGTGAACCAGCAGCGGCAAGTCGTGGAAGAAGTATTGGAGTTCGGCCGCCCTTTCAAATTCGGATTGGAAGCTGGCAGCAAACCCGAGTTGTTGGCCGTGGTCGCCATGGCTAGCAACGATACACCGATTATTTGCAACGGCTTCAAGGACGCCGAATTCATTGAAACGGCAATGTTGGCTCACAAAATCGGCCGCAACATTATTCCTGTGGTCGAGAAATATACGGAGCTGGGGCTAATTTTGGAATACGCCGAGAAAATCGGCGTGCGCCCCAAAATTGGCATGCGAGTGAAGCTCGCCGCCCGCGGCGCCGGCCGCTGGCAATCCTCCGGCGGCTATCGTTCCAAGTTTGGGTTAACCGTGTCGGAAATTCTCAAGGGCCTAGAAGAGCTCAAGAGCCGCGGCATGCAAGATTGCTTCAAACTGCTGCATTTCCATCAGGGAAGCCAGATCACCAACATCCGACATATTAAGGCCGCGCTCAACGAAGCGGCTCACGTTTATACCGAACTGGTCAGCCGCGGCGCCGGCCTGGAATACATCGACGTCGGTGGCGGCTTAGGCGTCGATTACGACGGTTCGCAAACCAATTTCGAATCGAGCGTTAATTACAGCCTACAAGAATACGCCAACGACGTGGTATATCACATTCAAAGGGCTTGCGACGACGCTGGCGTGAAGCATCCCACAATTGTCTCCGAAAGCGGCCGCGCCGTGGTTGCGTATCACAGCGTGCTTGTGTTCGGAGTGCTTGGGGTTTCTGAGCAAGGGCAGAACGGCATTCCGCCGCAATTGCCCCCGGAAGTCGAACAGCCGCTGTCGGACTTGATGGAAACGTACCAAAACCTTGGGGTCCGCAATATTCTGGAAAGCTATCATGACGCTCAGCAGTCGCTCGATAACGCCATGACGCTGTTTTCCCAGGGTTATTTGCCTCTGGATCAGCGCAGCCTGGTGGAAAACTTGTATTGGGCCATTTGCCACAAGATTCAAAAGCTGGCCCAGCAAATGGAATTTGTGCCCGAGGAATTGCAGGGACTTGATTCGCTGCTTTCCGATACCTATTTCTGCAATTTCTCGTTGTTCCAATCAATTCCTGACGCCTGGGCGATCAAGCAGTTGTTCCCGTTGATACCGATTCATCGCTTGAACGAACGCCCCACACGATTTGCCGTACTCGGCGACATCACCTGCGACAGCGACGGCAAGGTGGATCAATTTATCGACCGTCGCGACGTCAAACGCACTTTGCCGCTGCATCAATATGAAGGAAAGCCATATTACCTGGGCGCGTTTCTCATCGGCGCGTACCAAGAAATCCTGGGGGACTTGCACAATTTGTTCGGCGACACCAACGCCGTGCACGTTGCGATGGACGATTCGGGCGAAGTAATTCTGCAGGCGGTGATTAAAGGCGACACCGTGCGCGAAGTGCTCGACTATGTCGAATTTGAGCCGGACGCTTTGGTTCGCTCCCTCCGCGATGCCACGGAAGCCGCCGTGCGCGAAAACCGCATCGGCTATGAGGAAGCCGGACGATTCCTCAAATTCTACGAGGAAGGCCTGCAAGGCTACACATATCTGGAAGAGCCGGAACAGCGCTAATCGACGTGCTAGCGTCGTGCGCTGGTGAAAATCGGGCAATTTATGCATGGCGGAGGGTTCGAATCGGGCTAGGGCGTTGTGCGAGCAACCGATAGAATCCTCGACCTTCTTGTTGGGGATTCGTACTGTTTCCGCCACGCTAAAGGATCCTGCCATGACGATTCGCGCCGACTTTGCAATCGCGCTGATAATCGCCATTTTTTCGACGTTGCTGACGGGGCCATCGCCGCTACAGGCCCAATCCTCACCGTCTGCCGCTGACTCGGCGCCCAAGGCGAGCCACGCCTCGTCGGCAAGCGGCGTTCCGGTGCAGCCGCAAGTATTGCCATTGGCACCGCCGTTTACGCTTACGCCGGCGGAAGAAGCGAATTTGAATCAATTCCTCAAGGATTGGGAAATTGCGAACAATGGCATCAAGACATTTAAATGCTCGTTCACTCGCTTGGAATACGATCCGGCAATCGCCGGCGGCAACCCAAACCAAGCAACGACCGTGAGCAAAGGAGATTTGAAGTATGCTGCTCCCGATAAAGGAATGTTTCATGTGAAGGAACTGACCAATTACGTGCCTAATCCAAAGACGGGTCAAATCGTGGAACAAAAAGGGGAGCCCACGGAGTGGTGGACGTGCGACGGCAGTTCGATGTTCGAGGTCACGGTGCGCAACAACGGCGATAAAGTGGAAAAGCTCGTCGTGGAGAAACCGCTGCCACCAGAAATGCGAGGCAAAGCCATCACGGACGGTCCGCTGCCATTCGTGTTTGGCGCCAAAGCCGCGACATTGAAAAGCCGATACTTCATGCGGATTATTACCCCGGCCGTCAATGCACAAAATGAGGTCTGGCTGGAGGCGTTTCCCAAGCAGCAAAAAGATGCCGCCAATTTTTCGCGTGTTAATTTGATTTTGAAAAAGGCTGATCTGCAGCCGGCGGCCATTCAGATTTTCAATCCGGGGGCGAACGTTCAGAACGCATCGCGGACGGTGATCATGCTGGAGGACGCATCGATTAACAATCCCTGGGCGCCGCTGCAAAATTTGTTCGACGACTTTGCCCGGCCGAATCCGATTGGCTACAAGCATGTACTGGAGCAGAATCTAGTTCCGCCACCCGCGACGACCCAGATACCCGCTGGTGATAACAGTCAAGCCAGCCGTGTCAAATCCGCGCCGAAGTAAATTGCCGGTTCGAGCCTCCTATTCAATACGGCATTAGGATTTCGTCGGGATGCAATCCGGCGATCGATTTGAATCCCCCGTCGGCGATAGTCTCTCCCAGTTTTGTGACAGTGCGGAAGTATCGATCCGTGGGCGCGCGGCCTGTGAGTTTACGCGTTAAATCCTGGCACAGTACGTCGGCGGCGGTGCGGACGACTTCATCGCCGGATCGGGCGGCATACAGGCTGGTGCACAAAATGGTGACGGCGTCTTGAATCTGTTGCGAAAGATAGGCCATGCGGCATTGGCGGTCGGCCAGCGCGAGTTGATGTTTGCGCATGACGCCGTCGATGGTCAGCGGCGAATGATCGAGCCGGTTGGTGGCGAACTCTGCGTGAACTTTTAGCTCGGCCGGCATACCGGCGGCCAAGTTCGACATTTGTTTACGGCTGAGTTTTTCGGCAAAGAGCCACTTCAGATAGGGTCCTACCGCTTTTCGAAGCGCCCAGGCGTGGGCCGGATTGAACGGGTTGGGCTTTTTGATACCGGCGGCGGCCAGGGCTTTGCCGATCGGCTCGTAAAACTTGGTGCCGTGTTGCTTCACGAGCGATTTGAAGAAAGCCATGCCGAGCATTTCGCCTTCGCCTTCATAAATGCAAGGGGCTAAGAATTCGTGAATGTTATCGCCCAGCATATGGCCATGGAGGAATGAACGCCCGCCATGGGTTTTCATGAACAGATCGACGGCAGCTTCCTTTTGCGCTTCGCTGCCGAAGATTTTCGCGATGATGCATTCCATTTCGCCGCGATAGCCTTGATCGAGCAATCCGGCACACCATTGTACTAGCGCGTCGCAGCCGACAATCAGAGCGGCCATGCGGCCCAAGCGCCGCTGCACCAATTCGCGGCTGCCGATTTCAGCCCCGTAGGTTTTCCGGAAATGGGCCCAGGGGATCATGCTAGCCATCATGAGTCGCATGGCGCCGGCGGCGTTGGCACACAGCGAAACACGGCCAAGGTTGAGGCCGTGATAGGCGATGGTGAGCCCATCGCCGCGCGGCGGACTGAGCAAGTTTTCTGCCGGGACACGGAAGTCTTTGAAAATGATTCCCTGGTTGTAGGTGTGCTTCAGGGCATAGAGACCATATTTGCGAAGCTGGAAATGTTCGTTTTCTTGTTCGGGCAGGTCGACGATCAGGACCGCGGGGCGGTCGTCGATCAAGCAAACCAGCCCGATGGTGCGGCCGGGGACGACGTTGGTGATGAACAGTTTTTCGCCGTTCACGACAAATTCGTTGCCGGCGCGTTGGGCGCGAGTTTTTAAGGCTGTGAGATCGGAACCGGCGCCGGGCTCGGTAAGGGCAAACGCGGAAAGCCGCTGGCCGCTGGCGAGTTGCGGTAAAAAGCGCTGCTTTTGTTCCGGCGTGCCAAACGTGCGAACCGGATCGACCGCGCCGATGCAGCCGTGAACGGACGCCAGACCGGCGACCGTGGGATCGATCATTGCCATCCGAGTAAGGAAAGTCGCAAAGGAGGTGAATGGCGCGCCGCTGCCGCCGTATTGGCGATCGACCAGCAATCCCCAGTATCCGGCCGCCGCCAAATCGGAGAGGACGCGGTCGGTGATTTTTTTATTAGCATCCAGCAGCGTGCCACCTTCACGATGGCGGCGGACGACGTCGAGCGAGTTTTGCATGACTCGCTCGACTTCTGGCGGCGTTTGGGGCGGTAGGCTCGTGAACAATTCGACCGGCAGCTTACGCTCCCAAACTGCACGGTGGATCGGGCTGTTGACGGTTTGAAACCGGGCGGCGAAGAGCTCTTCCACCTGATCGTCGGCCTTGTCGACAGCACCCATGCGGCGAGCTTCCTCGTCGCTTTTGCCGCCGAGCTTCATGGCGGTTTCGGCGAAGGAGGCGGCTTCGGCGGCTGGGTGGTTTGTTTCGGAATCGGGGGAGGGATGAAGCGTTTTGGGCATTGCGAATCCTTACAGGTGCAGACTAAACCGCAAGCGAATGGAACGCTGTGGCTGATCGATTAGCTGATAAATTATAGGGCATGGGGAGAAAGGGACTGTGTGTAAAAGTTGGTGGATTGCGGCCGAATGGGCAAGAGCAGAATAGGTTTAATTTTGCATTTTGCGCGTGGGGCAGGGGTCCCAGTTTGTGGTGCAAAATTCGTCGAGTTTTGCGCGGAGCGAATTTCGTTTTGGCCGAGAAACGAGGAACGGAAACGCATTGGCGGGGCGCAAAATTCGGTGAATTTGCTTTCATTTCCAGTAGGTTTTGGATGGATTAAGGCGCGCTAAATGGGGGTGGATTCGTTGTCGTGGTTTGGCGTGTCGGGCCCGTCACCGGTGAAAGGGGGAAGGAAGCGTTTGGCTCGGGCTGGATCGCGGCGGTGATGTCGGGCGGACCAGCGTTCGGTGCGATCGGAATTGAATTTGGCGATCAGGCGGTTGTAAACGTGTCGACTTAGCTCGGGATCAGTAATTTCGTTATTTACGACTTCGAATATCTCTTCGAACAAAGCTTCCAGGTCTTCGACCGAGGGCTGATGCGGGTTACGGCGGCCAAACTGCTGGGGATCGGTTCGTTCCAGCAGCCAGGCTGCGGCGCGCCAATGCGTGGCGGCTGCTTGCTGCATGGCGCGAAGGGGAGTCAATTGGGCGGTAAGCTCTGCGCGGCGGAGCTGTTCGTGGAATTCGGCGTTGCGGATGGCTTCGCGGCGGATGGTGCTGGGGGCACAGCAGACATGACGGGCGGCGGCTGGGATACCACAGCCGGCGGCTACGAGGGCGCAGATTTCACGGCGTTTGATTTCGTTTAAGGCGCGGGGGCGACCGGGAGTGGGCATGGGAGTGGTGAGAGGTCAGGGGTGAGTGGTGAGGGGTCAGGGGTCAGGAATCAGGAATCAGGAATCAGGAATCAGGGAGTGGGCGATGAATGATGAATGACAGGTATGCGCGCAGGTGGGGCGCGGGTGTTTTTGGGGCGGCGCGGCGACGGAGTTGTCGCGACCGGCTGAGATGCTCTCGGGGGCGCCGAGATGCATTTGAACACTTATCGATCATGTACCTTAACAGACGGGGTGGCCCAATTTCAATTGAAAATTGCGCACCAAGCGGCGGCAGTTTATTAGCGCTTATGGCGGCAAACCCCCGGGCAGAGCCCGGGGCTAATCGCAGCAAATCGGCTCGGCGGGAGCCTCGCCCTCCCAGTGCGCCGATAGAATCGGGGGGTGAAGGGCGAAATGGCGCAGTAGAGTTTAGTGGCGGCGAAACGAGACAGTTAACCGTCCCATTTCATTAGTCCCATTTCACTGAGGCTTGCCATGCCTGGAATCGAACTGAAAACGGCGAAGTTTTTTGAGGCGGCGGATGAAGAGGGACAGCAACTGGGGGCTCATCTGTCCGAGGCGGATTCGAACGCAGCCACCCAATCGAGAACGACTTCGTGGGAAGCGGCGGCGTGGATTGGGGTGGGAGCGGCGGGTTTGGTGGTGATTTGTCTGGCGCTGATTGCGGTGCCGATGTTAACCGGAATCAAGCTGCCGAAATCGGCCAATGTGATGGACTGGTGGCTGTGGTTTGGCGGGGCGAAATCGGATCAGACGTTCGAGAAGGCATTGCGCGATAGTGCAGCGGCCACTCAGCGGGAGTGGGAAGAGAAATACAAACAGTCGCCGATGTATCAGTTCAAAGGCATTCAGCCGATCGATTTGAATACGATGCAGGGAATGCAGTTCAACGGGCAGTCGGTATCGCATCGCTAGGAAACCCCTGGGCAGAGCCCGGGGCTAAGGGGCACAAATCGGCTGGGCGGGAGTTTCGCTTTCCCGAAGCCACATCGGGAATCGCGGACAGCGGCCAACGGGATGTCACGCATGGGGTGCGTGATCTAGGTCTTTCCGCTAACTGCTTCCGTGTGGACCTCGTCATGGTGCTGGCGAATTTGTTGTTCGCAATCTGAAATTGCACCATCGCGATCGGGCTTGGGCGATGATCGCATGTTGTGGCTTTCGCATTTGTGGCAATTGCAGAAGGCCGTGTAGCCTTCGTGCGACCGGTAGACGCTGATGGAGTAGGGCACATTGCCCAGTGCGAAAGCACGGGAAGTCACAAAGGAAACATCCGTCATGGTAAAGTCTCTATCGTGAGAAGCGGCGGGGTTTCCGAGAGCGCCCTTAAGACTTGCGGGTCCTGTGGGGCGCGGCCATCGGCCGATTGGTTGAATTCACTATAGCCTATTGGGACAGGCTAGCTAGGCCGCTGTACTAAGGTTGGCGATCGTCCGGCACGGAAAATCTTGGAACTGGTCGCAGCAAACCTTCGCGATCAAGATAGCGATGGGGTAGCCGGGCGAGGATATGTGGTTGGTTGGCGATTCGGTCCCCCGGCTCGAGCTTATTTCACGATCCGACCGTTAGCATCACGGACCTGGCAAACCAAATGGCGACGGCGACGAGTTTCTATGCTTCGCTAACAGGCACGCACATTTCGCCAGTTGGGTCGTCGTTAAATTTGACGGCGAGCGGGAGCGGCGCGACGGTGTTTAACGAATCGGCGAGCGACTTGATGGGTGCAAATTTGAACATTACGCTGACGGCCGGTGCAGGGCAATCGATTATTGTGATTGTGCCGGATGCCGGATTCAATTTTGGCTCCAGCGAACATGTCAGCCTGGGAAGCGGTACGACGGGAACGCAGATTTTGTGGGTGTTTTCCAGCGCGACCTCGATTTCGATGAACGATTCGCAGTGGATTGGCTCGCTGCTGGCGCCGAGCGCGACGCTGGCGGACAATAACCAAAACATCGTAGGCGGCGTGTACGTGCAGAACTTCACGCAGACTGCGGAAGTTCATCTTTCGGACCCGAATTTGGGACCGGGCGATCCGCAATTCAATGGGCCGTCGCAGCCTGTGCCGGAGCCGGCGGGGATGGTGCTGATTTCTTTGGGCGGCGCGATGCTGATGGCGCTGCGACGCGAGCAAGCATAGTATATATTGACCCGACGCCCCTGATTTCAGGCAGGCAGGTCTCTCTAGAGCGCCGGGCATATTGTGGGCAGATTCGCTGTTCATCCACTGGCACCGTTGTTCCTATTCTCAGTTTGCTTTGACTGGGTTTCTGCTGTTTTATCTGACCAGCGGGATTGCGCCATCGATTGGTTTCCAGGTTGCGGCGGCAGCAGGTTGGTCGATATTGGCGGCAATGTGGGTTGTCCAGGATGCTCGGCGGCGAATGTCTGTGCCTTGTTATGATTTCGGTTTCTTTTGTTATCTTTTCCTTCCGATCGCGATTCCTTGGTATTGCTTTTGGTCGCGAGGATGGCGGGGCTTAGGGCTGCTGTTGTTGAATATCGTTCTTTGGGTGGGACCTTACCTGTTAGTGATGGCGGTATGGTTGATGCGATACCGAATGTTACGCGGATAGGTTCGACCATGAATCGAACGACAGGCTGACATACTGCGCAGGATTTTTTCTTCACGCAGCGCGCAACGGGCGATTCTGCTGTTGATTCTGGCCGCAGTGGCGTACTTCGGCGGCGTGCAAGGTTCGCTATTCAAGCCGATGCAGCAAGGAGATGTCGCGCAGGGCACGGCCGATGCTGACCAGCGGTTGGAAGAGGCGTTTGCGAAGCACGAACGAAATGTGACCGTGCAGGGGAGGGGAACGGTGGTGCGAATTCTGGCGGATGACCAGGAGAGACTGGAGCATCAGAAGTTCATCTTGCGGCTGGAATCAGGACAGGAATTGCTGATTGCCCACAATATTGACGTGGCGACCCGAGTGGACGACTTGCGGAAGGGGGACACGGTAGAATTACGCGGCGAATACGAGTGGAATTCGCAAGGGGGCGTAGTGCATTGGACGCATCACGACCCTGCAGGCCGGCATGCGGATGGGTGGTTGAAGCACGATGGGCGGGTTTATCAATATAACGAAGTAGAGGCCAAGGATGTCAAGCGAGGACGATTATCGTATCAGCCGTCTAAGAGCACTTAACACTGCGGTAGCCAAAGGACATAAGGATATTGTTAGCCTCCGCGAATTGCTGATTTGCACAACCGATAAGACGACCGTGGCCGGAGCCAATGCATACTTTCAGCAGCACCAAAACGATGTCGAACTCCTGTCCGCACTCATGCAAATCGCTCTGGAAGGTGACGATGCTGGCGATGCACCTTGGGCCGCTGCTAATGTGATTGCTGATTTTCCCGCAGCGATGCTCTTGCCGCACAAATCAAGTTTGGAGCAACTGGCAGAACATCCGTGGATGTACTTGCATATTCCAGCACGCGACGCGCTAGCAAAAATAAAGGAACTCGGCGTTAACTGAGTCCACTTATGTTTACTTTGCCAAAGCGGCCTGGGCGGCGGCGAGGCGGGCGATGGGGACGCGGAACGGCGAGCAACTGACGTAGTTCAATCCGATCTTGTGGCAGAAAGCAATTGAACTGGGGTCGCCGCCGTGTTCGCCGCAGATGCCGATCTTTAAATCGGGCTTGGTACTGCGGCCTTTTTCCACGCCGATTTGCATCAGTTGGCCCACGCCGGTGACGTCGACCGAGGCGAACGGGTTGGTCTTGATGATTTCGGCCTGCTGATAGGCGGGAAGGAAGGAGCCGGAATCGTCGCGGCTCATGCCCAGGCAGGTTTGCGTGAGGTCGTTGGTGCCGAAGCTGAAGAACTCGGCCGTTTGCGCAATTTCGTCTGCAGTGAGGGCTCCACGGGGGACTTCGATCATGGTGCCGACGGTGTATTTAAATTTACGGCCGGTCTCTTTCATCACCTCTTTGGCGACACGGTGGATGATTTCGACCTGCAGATCGAGCTCGCGCTTGAAGCCGACGAGGGGGACCATGACTTCGGGCTGCACTTTTCCGCCTTCGCCGACGACTGCGGCGGCAGCCTGGAAAATAGCGCGGGCCTGCATTTCGGTGATTTCCGGATACTTGATGCCCAGGCGACAACCGCGGAAGCCGAGCATGGGGTTGAACTCGTGCAGTTCGTGAACGCGCTTGTTCACGGTTTCGACAGAAATGCCGAGCTGCTCGGCGACTTCTTGCTGACCGCGGGGATTATCGTGCTGGGGCAGGAATTCGTGCAGCGGCGGATCGAGAAGGCGGATGCAGGCCGGGCGGCCGGCCAGGGCGCGGAAGATGCCTTCGAAATCGCCCTGCTGTAATGGCAGGAGTTTTTCGAGTGCCTTTTTTCGATCTTCAAGGTTGTCGGACAGGATCATTTGGCGAACGGCAATGATGCGATCGCCTTCAAAGAACATGTGTTCGGTGCGGCACAGGCCAATGCCGTCGGCGCCGAAGGCGATGGCGTTTTCGACCTGGTCGGGCTGGTCGGCGTTGGTGCGCAGGCCGAGTTTGCGATGCTTGTCGGCCAGCTTCATGAGAAAATTGTAGTACAGGAACGCTTTGCTTTCGCTGGGATCAAGCGTTTTGCTGACGAGGACTTGCTTGAGTTCGCTGTCGGCGGTTTTGATGTTGCCGTTGATCACTTCGCCCGTGGAACCGTTGATGCTGATGTCATCCCCCTCGCGGAGCGTAACGCCTTTGCACTCGAGAGTGCCGGCGTGATAGTCAATGTGGATATCGCCGGCGCCGGCGACGCAGACCTTGCCCATTTGGCGGGCGACGAGCGCGGCATGGCTGGAAACGCCGCCGCGGCAAGTGAGGATGCCTTCCGAGGCGATCATGCCGCGGAGATCTTCGGGGCTGGTTTCGATGCGCGCGAGAACGACCTTTTCGCCTTTGTTGGCCCACTCTTCGGCCTTGGTGGCGCTGAAGACAACTTTGCCGGAGGCGGCGCCGGGACCGGCGGCCAAGCCGGTGGCCAAGAGGCGGCCTTCGGTTTTTGCTTGTTCGTAAGCGGTGCGATCGAAAATGGGTTGCAGCAGTTGGTTGAGGGCTTCAGGATCGCCGCTGCGGATGGCGTGTTCGGGGGTCATCAAGCGTTCGTGGACCATGTCGTGAGCGATTTTCACGTAGGCCAGGGCAGTGCGCTTGCCATTGCGCGTTTGCAGCATGTACAGTTTTTTCTTTTCGATAGTGAATTCGAAATCCTGCACGTCGCCGAAGTTTTTTTCCAACGTTTTTCGGACTTTTTCCAGCTCCTTGTAGGCGGGGCCAATGATGGGATCGTGCGACATTTCCAAAACCGGCTTAGGAGTGCGGACGCCGGCGACGACGTCTTCGCCTTGGGCGTTCACCAGATATTCGCCGTAGAAAATGTTTTCGCCGGTGGCCGGGTCGCGGGTGAAAGCGACGCCGGTGGCGCAATCGTCGCCCATGTTGCCGAAGACCATGCTTTGCACGTTGACGGCGGTGCCCCAATCGTCGGGGATTTTGTATTTTTGGCGGTAGAGGATGGCGCGTTCGTTCATCCAAGAGCCGAACACGGCGCCGATGGCGCCTTGGAGTTGATCGAACGGGTTGGCGGGGAATTCCTTTCCGGTACGTTCTTTAATAAGTGATTTGAAGCGCTGGACGAGTTCCATTAAGTCGGCTTCGCCAAGGTGAGTATCTTCCTGGACGCCGCGTTCGCGCTTGAGGCCGTCCATGACTTCGTCGAAGGGTTCGTGCTCGTTTTCGTGGCGTTTTTGGACGCCCATGACGACGTCGCCGTACATTTGCACGAAGCGGCGGTAGGAATCCCAAGCGAAGCGGCCGTTGCCAGTGGCGTGTTTGAGCGCTTCGACGGTTTTATCGTTGAGGCCCAGGTTGAGGATGGTATCCATCATGCCGGGCATGGAATCGCGCGCGCCGGAGCGAACGGAAACGAGGAGCGGATTTTTTGTATCGCCGAATTTCTTGCCGGTTTCTTTTTCCAACCAGGTGACGGCGGTTTTGATGTCGTTCAATAGCGACGGCGGATACTTCTTGCCGTTCTTATAATAAAACATGCAGACTTCGGTGGTGATGGTGAAGCCTGGGGGCACGGGGAGGCCGATGCTAGTCATGGCGGCCAGATTGGCGCCTTTGCCGCCCAGGAGCGGCTTCATGGTTCCGTTGCCGTCGGTGCGCGACTTGCTGAAGTGATAGATCATTTTGCCGACGGACTTGCGGCCGGCAGATTTGCTGGATTTGGAATTCGCGTGGCCGTTTCGGGAGGCAGCTTTGCTTAGCTTGGAAAAAGATTTCGACGCCGATTTTTTGCGGCGTTTGGTGACGGTCGCCATGAGTGGTTTGTCCTTAGGTCAGATTGGCGGGCAGGAGTTGATCTAACAGATCATAACACGAAAAAACGCGCCCCCTGGATGTAGCCCTTTAGTGCGGGCCGCCTACAACACCAAGTGCGCGAAAAAGTATTGCATAACCGAAGTGAGCGAGTCTAACAGCGAGGCGGCGCAGCGTCAAGGAATTGCGAGGAAAAGCAGCGAAAATGGCCGGGATTGTGACGAAATTGTGTGGCATCTAAAATCTTACAGCCGCCATAAGTGCCAAATAACTTTCGATGCGATTTGCGATGCTGCGACGTTCCACTCTTGCTGCCCAGCCGCCGCTACCACTGCTGGTGACCGGTATTTCCGGCGTGGCGGGCTACAACGTGCTGCCCTATTTGCAGGCGCGGTATCCGGGGCAAGTAGTTGGGATTCGGCAGCGCGATAATTGGCGGCTGAGTGGGCCAGGCATTGAGGAATGCAATGCGGAAGATCGGACGGCGATGGAACGGTTGTTCGAAAAGTATCGGTTTGCTGCCGTACTGGATTGTGCGGGCAACTGTGCGCTGAAAAGTTGCGAGCTTGATCCGGCGATGGCGTGGCGGATCAACGTGGACGGCGTGGGGAATCTTTTAGACATGTGCGTTACGCGACAGGTGCGATTTGTGCATTTGTCGATTGACTTGGTTTTTTCTGGAACCAATGGCGGCGGGCATGTAGAAACCGATCCGACCGACCCGGTCACCGTGTATGGCAAATCGATGGTGGCAGCGGAAGAAATGATTTTGGCAGCGGACCGGCAAGCGTGTATTTTGCGAATTTCGCTACCGATGGGCGTTAGCTTTAACGGCCATGCGGGCGCGATCGACTGGATTCAATCACGCTTCAAGAAAGACAAACCGGCGACTTTGTATTTCGACGAAATTCGTACGCCGACCTATACCGATTGCCTGAACGAACTGTGCGAAGCGGCACTCGGCAGCGATTTGGCCGGACTGTACCACGCCGGCGGGCCGCGACGGTTGAGTCTGTATAACATTGCGCAGATTATTAACCGGGTGGGAGGATATGATCCGGAATTATTGATCGGTTGCCCACGGAAGATGGCTGGGCCGATTCCACCGCGAGCGGGCAATGTTACGCTGAACTCGACAAAACTATCTGAAGCGTTGGGATTTGAACCACTGGATCCCTGGCCGCTAGCGGAAGAATTTGTGCCGACACATGCCGAGTGGCATTTTGAACGCGGCGGATTCAAAGGCTCAAAAGAATTGCTAGCGGAAGTGTTGTATCGCAATCCGGCCAAGGCTGGCGGGTAGTATTCCCGTAATCGCTAATGCGGTACGATGGCGTCTTGCCCAAAGAGTGCAGGATGCTTTATGGCCGGCTATGTGCTGACGATCAATGGCGGTTCGTCGAGTGTGAAGGTTGCGCTATTTGACGATGGGTTAAGGCGGAAGGCGGCGGGGTCGCTGAAGAGCCAGAATTCGCAGGATGCCGCGCAGCGAGTGTTGGAGTGGGTTAACGGGCAGGCAGATGTTAAAGACATCGCGGCGATCGGGCATCGCATCGTGCATGGCGGGCCAAAGTATCTGGAACATGCGATCATCACGCCGGAGATGTTGACGGCGCTACGCGGGATTTCGGCGATCGATCCGGATCATTTGCCGGGAGAAATTTCGCTGATTGAATCGCTGGGAAAATCTTTCCCGAAGGCGCCGCAGGTGGCGTGTTTCGATACGGCGTTTCATCGGGAGTTGCCACTGGTGGCAAAGATGCTGCCGATTCCGCGCAAGTATTTTGAGCAAGGTGTGTGGCGGTTTGGATTTCATGGGCTGTCGTACAGCTATTTGATGCAAGAGCTGGAGCGCGTGGCTGGGAAGGATGCGGCGTGGGGACGAGTGGTGCTGGCGCATCTCGGGGCTGGATCGAGCATGGCGGCGGTGCGAGAGGGGAAGTGCCTCGACACGACGATGTCGTTCACGCCGACGGCGGGGCTGGTGATGGCGACGCGCAGTGGCGATCTTGATCCGGGATTGCTCGTGTATTTATTGCGAGAAAAGCGGATGAACGCCGATCAACTGGACGAGATGGTGAATCGGCAGTCGGGCTTGATCGGGGTTTCGGGCGGCATTGCGGATATGAAAGATTTGTTAGCGAAGCGGGCGGGGAACAAGCCTGCCGCTGAAGCGGTTGACATTTATTGCTACCAAGCGCGAAAATGGGTGGGCGCATTGGCCGCGGCATTGGGCGGGCTGGATACGCTGGTGTTTAGCGGCGGCATCGGCGAGAACGCGGCGGAAATACGATCGCAAATTTGCGACGGTTTGGAATATTTAGGTGTGAAATTGGACGCGGCCCGAAACGGTAACCAAGCGAATATCATTTCGGTCGATGGAAGCCCGACGAGTGTTCGGGTTATCGCTACGGATGAAGAAATCATGATTGCTCGCGCGACGAAACAGATCGCTAATCTCAAGCCTTGACGATTTCTACAGGCGGCGAAATTGTCACAGGCGAAAAGGAGGCCCACGCCATGGCAAGTTCAGCAGTGATGAAACCAGTTCGCAAAACTGCGAAGGAAGACGCAGCCGCCTTATCGCCCGACGAACTGCGCAAGATGGATGCTTATTGGCGGGCGGCCAATTATCTGTCGGTCGGGCAGATTTATTTGTTCGATAATCCGCTGCTGAAAAGGCCTTTGGAATTGAAGGACATTAAGCCGCGATTGTTGGGGCATTGGGGCACCACACCGGGGTTGAATTTTCTGTACGTGCATTTGAACCGGGTGATCAAGCAGCATGACCTGGACATGATTTACATCATCGGGCCAGGGCATGGCGGGCCCGCGGCGGTGGCGAATGCGTACTTGGAAGGAACGTACAGCGAAGTTTATCCGGACATCGGGCAAGACGAGGCCGGCCTGAAGCGGCTGTTTACGCAGTTTTCGTTTCCGGGCGGCATTCCCAGCCACGTGGCGCCGGAGACACCGGGCTCGATTCATGAAGGGGGCGAATTAGGTTATTCCCTATCGCATGCTTTTGGAGCGGCGTTCGATAATCCGGATTTAATTGTCGCCTGCATTGTCGGCGACGGCGAGGCGGAAACCGGTGCGCTGGCCACCGGTTGGCATGGAAACAAGTTTCTGAATCCGGTGCGCGATGGGGCGGTGCTGCCGATTTTGCATTTGAATGGCTACAAGATTGCCAACCCGACGGTGCTGGCGCGGATCCCGCAAGAAGAATTGGAACAATTGCTGCGAGGTTACGGTTACGAACCGCATTTTGTAGTGGGGCACGATCCGGAGCCGATGCATCAAGCCATGGCTGCGACACTGGATAAGGTGATTGCCGAAATCAAAATGATTCAAAGCGATGCGCGAGAAAAACCGGCGGCGAGCGACCGACGGCAAGCAACAACGAGCAAGCTCTGGACAGACGAGGACGGAGAATCGCTTATCGCGGGTGTCCGGCCGCGGTGGCCGATGATTGTGCTGCGCTCGCCGAAGGGGTGGACCGGGCCAAAAACAGTGGACGGGCAGCGGACGGAAGACTATTGGCGGTCGCACCAGGTGCCGATGGCCAATATGGCGAAGCCGGGGCATGTGAAAATCCTGGAAGATTGGATGAAAAGCTACCGGCCCCAGGAACTTTTTGATTCCACCGGAAAACTGATCGCTGAATTGGCAGAATTGCCGTCGAAAGGGGAACGGCGGATGAGTGCCAATCCGCATGCCAACGGAGGATTGTTGCTGCACGATTTGAAATTACCCGATTTTCGCACGTACGCCGTCGATGTGCCTTCACCCGGCGCAACCGATGCCGAAGCCACTCGCGAAATGGGGAAATTTTTGCGCGACGTGATGAAGTGCAATCTAGAGGGCGGCAATTTTCGGTTATTCAGCCCGGACGAAAATAATTCCAATCGGTGGCAGGACGTACTGGACGTGACGAACCGTGTGTGGGAAGCGGAAACGTATTCCTACGACGATCATTTGGCACCGGATGGACGCGTGATGGAAGTGCTTTCGGAACATCAGTGCCAAGGGTGGCTGGAAGGGTATTTGCTGACGGGACGGCATGGTTTTTTTTCGTGCTACGAGGCGTTTGTTCACATCATCGATTCGATGTTCAATCAGCATGCGAAGTGGTTGAAGGTGTGTCGAGATATTCCGTGGCGGCGGCCGATCGCTTCGCTCAATTATTTACTCAGTTCGCATGTATGGCGGCAGGATCATAACGGGTTTTCGCATCAGGACCCCGGTTTCATCGATCATGTGGTGAATAAAAAGGCGGAAATTATTCGGGTGTATTTGCCGCCTGATGCCAACTGTCTGCTGAGCGTGACCGACCATTGCTTGCGCAGCCGCGATTATGTGAATGTGATTGTGGCGGGCAAACAGCCGGCGCCGGTGTGGCTGAACATGGATGATGCGGTGAAACATTGCACGGCGGGTTTGAGTATTTGGGAATGGGCCTCGAACGATCGGGGGAGTGATCCCGATGTGGTGATGGCCTGTTGCGGCGACGTGCCGACATTGGAAACATTGGCGGCGGTGGAAATGCTGCGACAACATCTTCCAGAATTGAAGGTGCGGGTGATCAATGTTGTCGATGTGATGCGGCTGCAGCCAGCGACCGAACATCCGCATGGATTATCAAGTCCGGAGTTCGATGTACTGTTTACGAAAGACAAGCCGGTGATTTTTGCGTTTCACGGTTATCCTTGGCTGATTCATCGGCTGACGTACAAGCGAACGAACCACGACAATCTGCACGTGCGTGGATACAAAGAGGAAGGGACGACCACCACGCCGTTCGACATGTGCGTGTTAAATGAATTGGACCGTTTTCATTTGGTGGACGACGTGATCGATCGGTTGCCGCAGTTGGGCGCGCGAGCCGCGTATGCCAAACAAGCGATCCGCGACAAGCTGCTAGATCACAAGCAGTACATCCGTCGCTACGGGGATGATATGCCGGAGATTCGCGATTGGCGGTGGGGCGGGCAACGCGGTGCTGCTGCGCCGGGGTCGACGGATGGCAAACAGGCCAAACCGGGGAGGAGTTCGACGGGTGGGGATAACGTTTAATTTACTTACAGATCACTTCGATCTTGCCTGGTCCGCACAATTTTGCTAGCAACCTCGGTTCGAAAGATGGCCCGACTGGCGCAGTGGGGCTATATCTCGCGGATGAAACCCCGGCTGACACAGTCGGGCTATGTAGGGTTGCCCGATGGCCGATGAACCGCCGGTAGCGCTGACCGATCTTTTGTCGAAATTGCATTTGGCCACGCCGGAACAAGTGCGGGCGGTGCGAGGCCGCGCGCGACGGTTGGCGCAGGACCTGCCGCTGTTCGATTCAGTATGGATCGATGCGCTGGCCCAGGCTCGGCTGCTGACGCCGTTTCAGGCGGCGGAGATCAATGCCGGACGAGGCCAGCAATTGCTGGTCGGTGGGTATGTGCTGCGGCGACTTATTCAACGGATGGGCGATACGGATTGCTTTCTTGCTGCCGCAATCGAAAGTGAAGAGAAAGGAAAAAACAAGAAACGGCCACTGGTTCATTTGGTGGTCATCCGAGGAATGCAACCGTTACCGGGTGAGCGAGCGGCGGCGGAATTACAGTCGGATGTCGAGCGATTTAGCCCCGTAAAACCAAATGGCGTTGTATCGCTGCAGGCGGCGGGATTCTGTGACGGCGCGCTGTGGGCGGCTTATGATCGGCCTTTAGGATTTCCGACTAATGAGTGGTTGTCGTGCCAGGGACGGTTTTCGCCGGCAGCGGCGCTGGAGATTGCGCGGCAAATGGTTGCGGCTTTAGCGGCGCTCGAAAAGGGGGGCGTTGTGCATGGCGACCTAGCGGCTTCGTCGCTGTGGTTGACCGATAGCGGCAATGTGCAATTAACAGGCTGTGGCGTGCGGCGAGCAATCCAACAGTGTGACCCATCGGCGAGTGGCGCGGTTTCGTTTGAAATGCTGGACTACATCGCGCCGGAGATGTTGGAGCCGTCCGAAGAGACGAAGGGACCGTCCATCGCCAGCGACATCTACTCCTGCGGCTTGTTGTGGTGGCATTTGTTGGCCGGTCGTTTGCCGCTGGCAGGCGGGAACCATGCCATCAAACTGCAAGCAGCCAAGGACAGCAAAATTCCGGACGTTCGCCGCATTGCGCCGGACGTGTCCAATATTTTGGCTGATGCCATTGAACATTGCACGCAGCGCGATGCGGGGCGGCGGCCGCGATCGTTTGCCGAATTGCAAGCAGTGCTAGGGCCGCCGAGCGGCGCGGGCCGCCGCTTGTTGGCCTTGGAATTATTTCGCAGCGGGCGACAAACCAGCCGAGGCGATTTACCGCGCAAGATTCAATCGGCACTACAAGGCGCCGGCCAACCGCTTTTGGCGGCAACGACGTGCGCGCTGCTGCTGACCGCTGCCACGTGGCCGCTGTGGCGAACGAGGCATCCGACCGCGGAAGTCCGAAACACGGCTTCGGCCGCGGCAGAAAACGGCGGGCGCCGCCTGCCGAACGCTCAAAACGGTTTGGCCATTTTTCAACCGCGCAGCGGTACGAACAATTTGCAGCACACGCACCATGATCGAGCGGATCATAATGTTCATCAGGCGAATTTTCAGACTCGCGATGAATCGCCAGAAGGGGACAAAAAACCGTCGGCAAGCGAGCCCAATCGACCGGTCATTGAACTTAGCACCACAACGGAAACCGTCGGCACCACCTTGCGACTGCAAACGGGCGCCATTGTGCGCGGGAAAGAAGAGAAGCGTCCGTGCATTGTCATGCCGCCGAACGGGCTGGCGATTACGGTCGACAAGGTACGGTTTGAAAACGTCGATTTTGTGTGGCGGCAGCGACCGGAGGAGATTGCTTCGCCTGATCGGCATGCCTTAATCGAACTACGGGCAGCACAAACCGAGTTCGAAGGTTGTACATTTCAAGCGAAAGCGACGGGATCGTTCGAGCTGCCTGCGGCCATTCGCCTGGGAAACAACGTGCAGCGGGGGGCGGATCTTGCGCCTGCGGTGCGCGTGCAATTGGATCGCTGCGTGATCGAAGGAGTGGCTTGTGGAGTGGATTGTGTGGCCAGGGGACCGACATCAATCACGGCGAGCAACACCTTGTACACGGGCAAAGGTCCGCTGGTGCGATTTCCACAAGCGCGCCGCAGCGATGCCTCAGCAGAAATTTCGCTTCAGCACGTGACACTCCGCAGCGCCGCAGCAGCGATTGAACTGCGCTGCAACGACGAGGCCGATTCAAGCGGCACCGTTGTTGTGAACACGACCGCCTGCGTTTTTGCGCCGGAACAATCAGGCGGGTTGGTGATTTTTTCCGGACGGCGATCGCCCAAAGTCATCGGCGGCGTGCTGGCGGCGCTAGATTGGAGTTGCCAGGATTCGCTGGTTTCGCCCGGAACGGCTGTGGCGATATGGCAACACGATGAAACCAAAGAAACATTGCCCGACGAAGAGTTGCCATTGGAAGGCTTAGTGGCCAGTCCATTTGATTTCGCCAGCAGCGCAACTTCCGAACCTGCCGATTCGCGGCTAAGGCGCTGGTTGGCGCCGATGCGGACTGACTTGACACCGGGGATTGGAGACGACTTGCCACAACTACCCGACATTCAAACGACGCCGCCGTCCGACGACAAACGGTGAAGGGCGCCAATGCGCGGGGAATTTCGGCGTATGACAATTTACAGAAATGCTTAGCATTTTCTCCGCAAACCCATTTTGGGCGGCGGAGAAAATTCACACGATCCGAAAGAAATCGAATTTCTTAATCGGCGGCTTTTCAGCCAATATGACTATTCGCGAGGACGAATGGCGCCGGTCAGACCGCTATAGTCGCCGCGATCTTCGGGATGCCAGAGCGGAAGGCCCATTTGAATTCGCTCCGCCATCATGTCGATTTTGGCGCGCGAACCCGCGGGGGCGTCGGTTGCGGTGAAATCGTCCGTCTTTACCGGGGCAAAGTTTTCGTCGTGGCCGAACTGCAAAATCGTTTCAAACACATTTCGATGCTTACGCATGTCACACACCTCTTTTTCATTTTCAAAATCAAAAAAATACTCGTCACGGTCTGTTGTGGATGGTCTGCAACACGGAGCCAGCGGTCACAGTTGTCCGACGAACGACCGACCTGTATCAAAATATTTGGACAGAACCCGACTTTACATAGACACTAATTCCCTGCGACAGCATCCGTACGCTCTAATGTGTGGCGCGCGGGTTCCTGGAAGGCAGGCGGATGCAGCCGACTTGTCACTAATCTGTAAGTAATCCATTATTAGAATGAGCACACAAATGTCAAGCATTTTGCAAATGTTTTTTATGGAGCCTAAACGGCGATATTCGCCGCTTTTCCCAGGCCTAAAATTCGGCAATATCCTCCCTATTTTGTGAAAAAATGGCCTGGATTCAGCGCAACGTTCTATTACCGGCAAAACACAGAGGATTTCACCTGATTACCCAAGCGGTGATTGAGGCGCTGCCGGAGATAAGTTCCATCCAAATTGGACTGTTGCATGTGTTTTTGCAACACACCAGCGCGTCGCTGACGATCAATGAAAATGCCGGTCCGGATGTACCGGCCGATTTGGAAACTGCGCTGGACTCGTTGGCGCCGGAAGATTTTCCGCACCGCCACACGGTCGAAGGCCCCGACGACATGCCGGCGCACGTGAAAACGTCGCTGTTGGGCAGTTCGATCAGTGTGCCGGTGCAAAACGGAAAGCTATGCCTGGGCACGTGGCAGGGAATTTATTTGTGCGAGCATCGCAACCGAGGCGGAAAGCGCCAATTAGTTTTGACGCTGCAAGGCGAGCGACCGACTGAGCATTAGTAGATCGTCGAGCCATGCTTCAACCAGCGTATTTTGGTTCGCATTGCGATCGACGTGAGTCATTGCGTCCAACGAGCGCTGTGCAGCTTCGGCGGCAGATTCTGCATCCCATGAGCCGGTTTGCGCGGCACGATCGACAGCCGCCGAAAGTTCAGCATCGCCCATGATCGCCAGGCCGGTTAGCCGCCTCATAAGCTGGCGAAAAAATTCGGCTGTAAAGCCGATGGCCAAACGCAATCGGGCACGGCGAGGCGGCGCTTCTTTGCCGGCTTCGTCCACGAATTTGAGCAAGGTTTGCGACAACGAAACGCTGGGCAGCGGAGATTGCGACAAGCGATTCAGCAAATCGGTGCGAAAGATCCACAATTGCGGGTCGGCCATTTCTGCGGCGCGCGTGAGGCTGCCGCCGCTGAAGGCCGCCAGGCGCTCGGCCTCCTCCGCGCTGGACACGATATTTTTTTCGACGAGCAGTTTCGCGACGAGCGGTTCTGCCAGCGGCTGAAAGCGAATGAGCTGAGCGCGAGATCGAATGGTCGGTAATTGGCGCTCGGCACTACTGCTAATCAGGATTAGCACACTGCTTGGCGGCGGCTCTTCGAATGTTTTCAAGAGACAATTCGCACCTTCTTGATTTAGATAATCGGCGTCGTCGATGACGGCGACTTTGCGGCGGCCGCCGAACGGCCGCAAAGACAAGTTAAAGAGCAGCGAATTGTGGATCGGATAATCGGGCTCGTCGCCTTTGAGCAAACCCACCGGAATAAAGCTCTTTCCAGCGGGACGACCGACCGTAAGAAAATCAGGATGCGTGCCAGCCAGCACCTGGATACACGCCGGACAGGCGCCGCAGGGATCAAGCAACTTTTCGTCGTGGTTTTCGCATAGCAGCGATTGTGCCAATTGCTGCGCAAATAAACGTTTGCCGATTCCCTCTAGTCCGACGAATAAAAAAGTGCTTGCCAATCGGCCTTGCCGCAAGGCGTTGCGAAACTGTGCCACGACGTCGTCGTGGCCGACGAGGTTTAGCCAGGGCATGGGGGCCAGGGGGTTCAGGTGTCGGGAGTCCGTGATTCGGTGGTTTGGCAGCACGGACTGCTTGGGAATCACTTCCCGTCAGCATGCCAAATGTGTCATCCGCATGCCATCCCCAGGGGCGACTTGTGCATCGGGTACGGACCCAACGGAAGTTACGGCGCAGTGGTGGGGCCGCTATATTCTGACCAAATTAATTTGAAAACAGTTGCAGTGATCCGTCGGGCAGTTAAGAATACAGGCGAGAAGCAGGCCACAGGGAGAGAAACTGTGTTTCGCAGGTTGTCGAGTCGTTGGTAGACGAAGGAAAAACGGCTTGTTGCCGCGGAAGGAACTCGCGATGAACGATTTCGCATCGCTTACAGCGTCGGGCCGCGCCACGAGTACGGCCGATGACGACACTGTTCTCGCGCCTTTACCGGCCTGGCGGCGCTACGGAATTCCTTTGGCAGTTTTAATTCTGGGAATTAGCGCCGCGATTTGGGCTTACCTTGAAGTTCGCAGCCAATCCGAAGCGCTGGCAAGCCTGCTGCCGCGCATCGTTTTGTATGGCGGCATCATGCTGAGCATTCTCATGGCCTGCGTATTGTGGTCGGCGGGCGCGCGACGGGCGGCGGCAGCGGCAATCGCTCGGCGGGTGACGACATCGCTGCGAGAGAGCGAACATCGATTGCAGGCGATTCTCGACAACACGTCGAACGTGGTCTACATGAAGGACACCCAGGGCCGGTACGTGCTGGTCAATCACCGCTTCGAGCAGTTGTTCAAAAAAACACGGCAAGAAGCGATCGGCAAAACAGATCAAGAATTGTTTCCCTCTACGAACGCCGCGGCATATCAAGAAAACGACCATCGGGTGCTGGCCACCGGACAGCCCGTGGAAGTAGAAGAACCAGTGCTCCACGAGGACGGATTGCACACCTACATTTCCAACAAATTTGCTTTGTTGGATCAGCATGGGCAGCCTTATGCCGTGGGCGGAATTTCCACGGACATCAGCGGCCAGAAAAACGCCGAACAGGCACTGCGTGATTCGGAGGCTCGCTATTATTCATTGGTGGAAAGCCTACCGCTGCGGACTTGGGTGAAAGACAGAGAAGGGCGTTTCACTTTCGCCAACCAGGGGCTGTGCCAGAGTTTCGGCAAGACGCTGGCAGAATTAGTTGGAAAATCGGATTACGACTACGCGCCCTTCGAATTGGCCGACAAATATCAGCGTGACGATCGCCGGGTGTGCGAGACGGGCAAAGTATTTGAGGACATTGAAGAATTTCTGTATAGCGATGGCTCGAAGCGGTACGTCCAAGTGCTTAAAGCGCCGGTTTTCAATTCTCAGAAGGAAATTGTCGGTACGCAGGGGATGTCGTGGGATGTCACCGAGCGCGTGCTGGCAGAAAAGGCCACCAAGCAAGCTAAAGAAGCCGCCGAGGCTGCCAATCGCGCCAAGAGTGTGTTTGTGGCCAACATGAGCCATGAAATTCGCACGCCGATGAACGGGATTATCGGTATGTCGGAATTACTGCTGGATACGCCGCTGTCTCACGACCAGCGCGAATACGTGATGATGGTCAACGAATCGGCCGATTCGCTGTTGAGCCTCATCAACGACGTGCTTGACCTGTCGAAAGTTGAAGCCGGCCGCCTCGACTTGGAATTCATCCCGTTCGAATTGGGCGAGGTGTTGGGCGATGCGTTGAAGCTGCTCGCGCTAAGGGCCGACAAAAAAGGGCTGGAATTGGCCTGGCGAATGCAACCCGACGTGCCCGAGGTGGTGATCGGCGACCCGGCGCGGTTGCGGCAGATTGTCATCAATCTGGTCGGCAATGCGATCAAGTTTACCGATCAAGGCGAAGTTGTACTGCGGGTGCAAAGGGCGCCCGAAGAGGAGGCGTGCCTCAGCGGTCCAAAAGCGGCGGCCGAACCGAAAGTGGGCGCCAGTGAGAGCGGCGGTTTTGCCATCCTGACGCCTGAGCGGGCTTCCGCGGCTACCGGGGCGCAAGCGCTTTTGCAATTCAGCATTATCGACACAGGCATCGGTATTCCGCCCGAAAAGCAGCGGCTGGTGTTTGAAGCATTCGAACAGGCAGATACTTCGACGACTCGCCGTTACGGCGGCACCGGCCTGGGATTGACGATTTCCACAAAAATTGTGGAGCTACTGGGGGGCCGCATCTGGTTGGAAAGCAATCCCGGCAAGGGCGCAACTTTCCATTTCACCGCGCGTTTCGGTTTACCTTTGGGTGTGGCAGGGGAATCTCATGATGATGAACCCTGGCGAGAGCTGCGCGATTTGCGGGTGTTGGTGGTCGACGACAATGGCACGCATCGCGGCATTTTGAGCGAAATTCTCGAAAGCTGGAAGATATCTTCTACCGCTGTTGGAAACGCAGAGGCAGCGCTGGCGATGCTTCGCGATGTGGCGGCCGCAGGCAAGCCATTCCAACTTATCCTGGTTGATGCGACGATGCCCGGCCGCGATGGCTTCTGGCTGGCGGAGCAAGTCGAGGCCGATGCCGCGTTAAAGCCCGCCACCGTCATGATGCTCACCGCTGTGCGCCGACCGGACGACGCGGATCGCTGCCGTCGGCTTGGGGTTCAGGCTTACCTAGCCAAACCGATCAAGCCTTCTGAATTGCTCGATGCAATGATGGCAGCGATGGGTCCGTTGGTTGAAACGGATGGTCCGCCAGCCGCTAATGCGCCGGATACCAGCCCGGCACAACGGATGCTGCACGTGCTGTTAGCGGAAGATAGTCCAGTGAATCAGCGCGTCGCCACGGCCATGCTGGAAAAATGGGGGCATCGCGTTACGGTCGCATCCAACGGACGCCAAGCCATTGCGGTGTTCACTAAGCAGTTGTTCGACCTGGTGCTGATGGACGTACAAATGCCGGAAATGGATGGCCTTGAGGCGACCCGCTCGATTCGGCAGCATGAGCAATCTTCCGGCGGGCACGTGCCAATTGTCGCGCTGACGGCGCACGCCATGAAGGGAGATCGACAGCGTTGCCTGTCGTCCGGGATGGACGCCTATGTAACCAAGCCAATCCGCTCTAAAGAATTGCTGCGCGTTATTGCCGAAGTGACCGTGGAAGCAGCTGCAGAACCTTCGATTGAGGATACACTTTCCATGATTTCCGAACCGAGCAATGCCGGTACGGAAACGGAGAAGCTGAGCACGAATGGATCACCATCGGACGAGGGGCACGTGAATTGGCAGCAGGCGCTGGAAACGTTAGACGGCAACCGACAATTGCTTTCCGAGTTGGTCGCTATCTTCCGTGAAGAGTGCCCCAAATTGCGAGCCGAGATCGAGACGGCGTTAAAGACCAGCGATTTGCCCCTGCTTCGCCGGGCGGCACACACCTTAAAGGGCGCGCTGGCCCATTTGGCGGCGAGCCGCGCACGTGCAACCGCTGAAAAGATGGAGGATATAGCCCGGCAGCAAAATCTGCAGGCCGCGAGTGAACTTTGGCCCCGTCTGCAGGTTGAGTTGGATCAGTTGAGTCCGATCCTCGTCGAGTTTGCAAAACAGCCGATTTCGTAGTATGACGTTGGCCCTTTTGTCCTGGTTGACCGGTAGCTTTTAATTCGTCACACTGTTTTTTGTTTCTCGCGTCTCTTCTGATGTCGTTGGGGTGCACCATGTCTACGGTATTGGTGGTCGACGATTCGCCACTGGACCGGCGTTTGGCCGGCGGTATTTTGGAAAAGTGTGCTGGCTTGACTGTGGAATACGCGTCCAACGGCGTCGAGGCACTGGAAAAAATCCAACGAGCTCCGCCGGACGCTGTTCTTTCCGACTTACAGATGCCGGAACTTGACGGCCTGGAATTGGTGGGAGCGATCCGCGCTCGATTCCCGTTGATTCCGGTCATCTTAATGACTGCACATGGCAGCGAAGATATTGCCGTGCAGGCTTTGGCGCGAGGCGCCTCGAGCTATGTGCCGAAAACGAAGCTTGCTCAGGAATTGCCTGAAGTTTTGGAATCGGTTTTGGCGGTTTCCAAGGCCGATCGACATAACGAACGGCTGGGGGAATGCTTACGCCTGTCGACCAACGACTTCGTATTGGAAAACGACACCGGACTGGTTTATCCCCTGGTCGATCATTGCCAGCGACTTGTTACGCGGATGAAGTTGTGCGACGAAACCGGACGCATCCGCATTGGAATCGCGCTGGAAGAAGCGCTGCTGAACGCTTTGTATCACGGCAACTTGGAGCTTACTGCCGACCAACTTCGCGATGCGCGAAGCGGGTTGATGGAAAATGGCAGTGGGCCAAATCTGATCGACCAACGGCGGCAACAAGCGCCGTACCGAGACAGGCGCATTTACTTCCAGGTGTCGGTAAGTCCGGCAGAGGCAAAATTCGTGATTCGCGACGACGGCCCGGGGTTCAATCCGGGCGAAGTGCCCGATTGCACCGATCCGGCAAATTTGGAACGGGAAAGCGGCCGCGGCCTGCTGCTGATGCGAACGTTTATGGACGACGTCCAGTTCACGAGCAACGGCAATCAAGTAACGCTGGTCAAGCGGAGCGAGCCCAAGAAGTGATTTGGGCATTTCCGACCGACACAGCTCGGCTATATCGCGGAGTTGGCCCGAGGGGAGTCCGCTTTCCGGGCAAAAAAGTTGCCATTTCGCCCGCACGTTGCCATTTTGCAACCTAGGGTTGCTCGGGTCGACGGACATTCTTGCGCCGTGGGCATCACCGGAATAAACCGTGCAGACGGATTACGTGGCATGTTGGGAACACTGAAGCTCCGATGGACTAAAGCAGCCCGCTGTTTGGCGATGGCGGTTGTACTATACGCCGCTCCTGTCGCTGTGTGGGCGTCGGACGTGAGGTTAGGCCCAATCGGCTCGGGGAACGTTGCGGGGCGTTTGCAGCCGCTGAATGTGCCGTTGCGTGAGAGCAGCTCGGCCACGGCGGAAGCACCGGCGAGCGATCGCTGGCAGTCGCCGTACCATGATGTCGACCGGCTGCACGGAAATCCGCTAACCGATCCACTGGATTTCTCGCCGGCGGAAAGCGAACTGTTTGCCGACGCTGCCGAAGGGCATTTGCGGCGACTTTCATTGCTGGAATCGGGATTGTTGGCCTCGGACGTCGACGATTTAGGAACGATTGCGCAAGCCCGTGAGCAATTTGGCGCAGCGCGTGCGGAATTACTGAATGTGGTCACCGCCGCCGGTGTGCCGGCAAATGCGCCGCTTCAGAGCGATTCGAATATCTTGCGCCGGGTTCAACTGATCCACCAAATATTGCACCAAAGGCTTTTGCACGGCGGATACAACGCCAACGCTACAAACTTGGTCACCACGCTGCAGACCGGCATCTACAACTGCGCCAGCGCCACACTTTTATTTGTGGCCTTGGCGGATGAATTCGATGTGCCTGCCCAGGCGATCGAACTGCCTGGCCATGTGCGAGCAATCGTGGACTGCCGCGGCCAGCAATATGAAATCGAAGTTACATGTCCCGTTTGGTCGGAAGCGATCCGGCGATGTGAAGACAGCGGCACACTCAACCCATCCCTTGCCCAAAGGGAAAGGGAGAATAGGCGCGGGGTTTCGCCATTAGGTTTGGTAGCGATGATCTATTACAACCGGGGCGTCGATGCGTTTAACGAGCGGCGCTTTGTCGAGGCGCTCGCTGCGAATCGGCGAGCACTGCTGTTGGATCCGGAGAATGCAATCGCTCGCGCGAATTTATTGGCCGCTGTGAACAACTGGGCCCTGGCATTGTCGGATGCCGGGTATTTTGCGGACGCAGAAAAATTATTGGCAGCTGGGCAACGATTTGATCCGAATCACTTGGCGTTTGTGCACAATGCGGCTCACGTGATGAAGATGTGGAGTCAAATGCAGAGTGCTGCTGGCGCCGCGCAAAAAACAAGCCCGGCGATGCCGAGCCTGTGATCGTTCCGTAATTGGCCCATCAACCGGAGAAGATCAAAATGATTCTTCACTAACCGGGCTGAACTTCTGCCAGCTTTGCGCAGGCGGGAAGGTGACTGTCGTGAAACCGGTAGGAATTACATACGACTTAGTCGTGGCGTTGGCGCCGTTGGGAGTCATCAACAAACAATAGACCGGATAATCAATGTCGTCGCGCAAAAACCGTGTGTTGCCGCCCGCAAACACCACCACTACACCGCCGGGATGACTGCTGGATGGACGGGCAGCATAGTTACTGTTCACACTGGGAACGGTTGTACCCGTTGCGAGAGAAGAAGCGTCCGACGGCGAAGTCGGCCAGCCAATGGTGCCGGGATCGTAGTCGCCTTTGGCGCCATTAATTCCAGCAACATTATTTCCTGCGCCGTTAACAGCACTGGACGGGGGAGCAGCACTCGGAGGAGGCGAAGGAGGGCTGTTAGTATTTGCGGTCGAAGTATCCCACCATACGAAGCCGGCGCCGCGTTCCCAGCAGTCGCCCCAGGTTGTTGCCTTTACGATGCCTTGCCATTGGGTTTGGTCATTTGGCAGAAGCGGAATGGAATAGGTGGGCGTCGAAGCCGAAGATAACGATGTATCATCGTATGGGCTGTAATAATGGGCATCAATGTTTTCGGTAAGCAGCAAGGTTGCCGTTTGCCCATCTTTGAAATCGCTCGGCAATACTTTTACTGAATTCTGGAGCCCAAAGATTTGAGGAGTGGTCGTAGCAGCAAGGTTGGCTCCTAAAACCTGATCTTGGAAAACTCCATTAGCCGAGGACTCTAAAGGACTTGGTGTAGCGCCAGTACTGGTGTTCGGATTGCCAATATAGTAGGGAGAGCTGCTGCCTGGGGTGCTGTTGCTGATAACATTGTCTAACATTCCGGTGTTCGCCACATAGCTGGTCCATGGGTTGCTGTGTCCGGAGATGGAATTGTCGCTAGGACAGACTGAAATCTCCCAATATGGGAGCGGCTGTGGAGCTTTTCCAGTGGCGGGCGTTTGCCCCATTGCGCCATTCTGTAGGGATTGATAAATGTCGAGCTTTTCCAAATACGGCATGAGAGCAACTTGCCAGTTAATCACGGCAGGCTGAGTGGCGCCGGTGCTTTGATTAACGACAACTTTTAAGAGCTGTCGGTAGCCCGGATAATAGCCTTTTGCCTCAACGTATTGGTGAATGGCATTTGCGAAGTTGCGTTGATTATTTGTGCAGACGGTTTGCCTGCCCGCTTCACGCGCGCTGTTAACGGCCGGCAAGAGCAGCGCGGCCAACATACCGATGATGGTGATTACCACCAGAAGTTCTACGAGGGTAAAGCCGGACTGAGATAGCCGTGATTTCTTGTGTTCGTCCCCGCCCTCGACCACCTGCCTTGTCAATTGACAGAACATTTGCTGTTCCTCTCTTTCGGGCCCGCCCAGGGTAGCACCCCACACCATTATTCCACATTGCTGCCAGGAATGCCAGTGTTTTTGAGGATCTGGCAAATTTAGCCAGAGGCCGAGTCGGTTGCTCCGGCAACGCGATTAAGCGAGCCCGAGTGACAGCAAATTCGCATTCTTTGCCATAATCCGAGCAAAACGGAAGGTTCGCAGAAGTGCGTCGACTATTGACGCGGTGCTTGAGGCTGACCGCCTCCAGGCTTCGGGTAATAGTGCAAGTAATCCATGTAGGCTGTGACGTGGCCAGTACCGCGAATTTGGGACGAAATGCCGCGTTGACTTTGGCCAAGTCCGCCGCCTGACGTCAAGCTTTTTTGTTGCTCTTGTTGCAAATGCTGAATTTGCTGTTGCTGTTGAATGTTTGTCTGCTGTTGTTGAATCTGAGGCAAAACATAATTCTGATAGGCAGCGAAGCCATTGCTGGATCCGTTACGATTAGTGAGCGCTAAATAGGGGCTTGTGGTGGGGGACGATTGGGTATTGGAGAACGGCTGCTGGCCCGATGCAGGATTGGCCGAGACCATCGCTCCAACAATCACAAGGCTTAGAAATATGACGAAGTGTTTCATATGCATTCTCACCTTCCCCAGCAATAAGGAATTGTACACTGTTGCTAGGTTTGGACAAACCATCAGACAAAACCGATAAAAGCCTGGTATTTAGACAATTGGTCTTTGCTTTCTCTTTCCCGACTACAAGCTGCTGGGGGCGTTAGGCAGAGAGCGGATGTTTTGGATAGTTTGGGCGCCTAGCAAGGTGGTGCCGAACATACGTTCAAACGGGTTGAGCATTTTGTTGACGAACGAATCGATGGCGATCATGTGGTCTTGGGCGATGAAGATCCGGTCGCCGGGCAAGACC